>ERZ791846.123-NODE-123-length-58730-cov-5.13486_pt1 | contig 58730 bp, 55 predicted proteins | sample MGYA00510289_ERZ791846 | MGnify/ENA primary metagenome ERZ791846 (study PRJEB30046, sample SAMN00715274) | human gut metagenome | study: EMG produced TPA metagenomics assembly of the A metagenome-wide association study of gut microbiota in type 2... | reverse complement strand
AAGATAATCTGGACTGGGAGAAAGAAGCTGATATGGATGCAGCACTGGATTTTGCGGATAGTTTTTAGCTGTCTGTAAAAAGGAAAAGCAGTCCGGTTTGCATAAAATAAATCGGACTGCCTTAAGTGGAGCTATTCTTTTTTCTTGGGTAAGGACGTTTATCATCTGTCAGGTTTAGCAGATAGTCAACGCTGGTGTTATGAAATTCAGCCAGTTTAATCAGAATGTGAGTAGGGATATCGACATCACCACATTCATAATTACTGTAAATACGCTGACTGCAATTCAGAATTTCACCCATATTCTTCTGCGTAAGGTCACGATCTTCACGCAGATCCCGTATTCTCTGATACATGCGTTTCACCTCTAGCATAATAATAACTTAGCGAGATATTCACTATTGAAATATAGCGAGAAATTCGCTACACTGAATTTAAAAATGCAGGAGGGAGAAGTACAGAGTGAAAGAGAAAGTGAAAAAGGTGCTGGTGTGGATTTTTGAATTTGTTTTATTTTGTGGATATTTCTATGTTTTATTCGTGAATCTGGTATGTGGATTTGGATATGGAGGGATAAGTAGCAGAGGACAGGCAATAAAGATTTTATGTGCTTCGTTCTTCCTTGCAGTGGGACTTCCCGGATTGATCTGGTATCAGCATCGCAGACTTATGAAACTGGAGAATTTATTGCATGACCTGTTTGAAATTTGCGACAAAATAAAATAGCAGTAATAGAAAAATAGACTGACAGTAAGGAAAGCTTTACGGAAACAGAATAGCAGAAAAAGGTAATGGCAGTGATGGCATTTCTATTGGTAAAAATCAGTGAAATGTTCATGACTGCTATTTTTATGCTTTTCAGCAGAAATGGAAAGTGATTCAGAAAAAGAAAAGCAGAAATAACAGCGAAATATGGCAGAGAGGCATTTGCAGATGGAAAACGTTGTATAAGCAAGGCAAAGAAGAAATATAGAGTGCCGGATACGGCACATGATTGTCCGATACTTCGCATCGGAGTGGTGCATGACTAGCCTGTTTCAGAAAGGAAAAATCTATGGAATGTGGAGATTTTCTCTTTCTTTTACAGTCAGTTCCTGCACCACAAAACCACTGTCATCTCAATTTTGGCTTAATAACGCAGAGGAGAATGTTGCTTACTTGGTGCTGGTTCAGTGGTGGGGAGATGACAGGCAAGTTTCGCAAAGTGGCAAGCCACTCTGCACCGGAGCCAGCCTTTGGGCTGCTCCTAAACTTGCCAGAGGGCTCTGCCCCTTGGAACCCCGGCACGTTAATGGCGTAAGTATTCCTGCGAAATGTCCACCGGACATTCCTACGGAACACTTACTGATTGACTAGGGTTTCACCCTGCACCCACCAAAGGGGCGTTGCCCCTTATGGAATCCCTGTAAATTTTAGCCGAAACGCTGTGTCTGTTGATAAAGAATGAAAATGAAGCAAGGAAGGAGACAAAAGCCTATGAGAAAACGAAATCATACAGTAACCATACGGATGAATAACGAGGAATATAATCTGCTTCAAAACAAAGTGAAAGAATCCGGAAGAACACAGCAGGAAGTTGTAATAAAAGCAATCGCAGATTTGAAGATAGCTTCTACAGAGGAAGTGGAAGAACTGAAAAGATTGAACCAGATGTTTGCAGATATTCTCAGTCAGCTTCGTGGAGCTACTACAAATATCAATCAGATTGCAAGAAAGCTGCATACAGATGGAGAAGTTCCAAATGACAGTACGCTGTATTTCCTCAATAAAAATATTCTTAAGTACCGGAAGGAGAGTGAAAAGATATGGCTATTAATAAGACGATTAATAAGCGGACAAATTCACACGGAGCAATGAGAAACTGTATCGAATATGTTCTGCGACCAGATAAGACCAGTGAGCTGCTTACTTATGTAACAGGCCCGTACCGCCACGATGAAATCAATTATGATCTAGTGTACAGAACCTTTCTAGAAGAAAAGAAGATGTGGGATAAAGACACTGGGAGAATGTATGCCCACAACATTATTTCCTGGCATAAGGACGAGCAGATTACTCCGGATCAGGCATTAGAATTTGGAAAAGAGTTTGCAGAAAAATGGTTCAGTGGATTCCAGACCTTAGTGGCTGTGCATAAGGATAAAGAGCATATTCACTGTCATCTGGTTACAAATTCTGTGAGTTATGAAGATGGAAGAAAACTGCATAACACCAAAAAGGATCTGGAACGTATGAAACGGCTTACCAATCAGATGTGCCGAGAACGTGGACTGACAGTAGCCGAAAAAGGAAAGCACTTTGATGGAAGTCAAATTGAAAAAGGGGAAGTCATTGCATGGAGCAAAGATAAATATAATCTGTTCCGACAGCAGGTGAAAGACAGCTTTGTAGCGGATTGTGCAATGGCAGTGTTAAAAGCACTGGAAAATTGTATCAGTAAAGAAAAGTTTATAGAAAAAATGAAACAGTTTGGATGGAATGTAAACTGGACAGAGAAGCGAAAACACATCATATTTCAGAATCAGGATGGAAAAAAAGTACGTGACAGTAATCTGTCAAAAACATTCTATCTTGATATCAGCAAGGAGGGTTTGGAGAATGAATTTAATAGAAATTACGAAAGGGTACGAGCCGAAGCAGAACGAACAAACGGAGCAGATGAAGAGCTTGCCGGATATTACCGACAAGTGGAAGCAGCTTGCGAAGGAGCAGGCGGCGTCACTGGAGCTAGTGACGGAAGAGAGAGACAAGTTACAGGTGAGAAATCAGAAGATGAACGAGTTTATCCAGAAATTTCAGGAAAGGACACACAAGCTGAAAATGGAAAAACAGAATTTATTCTTCGAGAATCACGAAATGCAAGACGAAATTCGGAAATTAAACGACGAAATTCATCGTTTGACAACCGAACTGTCCGAAACGCAGAAGTTGAATCGATCGCTTCAGCAGAGCAACGACGATTTGAGGAACAGAAACGGCTTGAAGAGCAGGAGCGAACAAGAGCAGCTCGAAGAAGAAATAAAAGACGTTCGGGACCAGAAATCTAAATTGCAGATACAGGTGAATAAATCATCTGTTGAGGCAGTAGATGAAGCACAGGAGAAACAAAAAGAAGCGGAGAAAAAGGCTAGAACAATAGAATACCAGTTTAATAAGGCACAAGAAGAAGTAAAGACTGTGAAGAAAAAAACAGATTGTGAAATAAAAAAGTTGAAAAATGAAGCGAAAGAAAAGGAAACATTCTGGATGATAGCTTATATGATCTTGGTTTTGTTGGCAGTAATAAAAAATACCGTATTTCAAAAAGATCTATTTGCTTGCATAATTGTTCCATTGAGGTTTTGGTATAGATATATAGAGTGGTTAATCCATCCATCAGAATTAAATATTTTAGGTGAGCGAGAGTATTTTTCAGCAGGATGGTCGTGGTTTTTGAGAATTATGGTTATTCTTATTTTTCTTGGACTAGGAATAAGTAGTGAGATATTTGTGTTGAGGAAGATAGAGCAGTATCGAAAAGCATGGGATAAATATTCTATATGGATTCTGCTTATCAGCGTGTCATCAATTGCTGTAATAGGTGATGTAGTGAGAAAATATTTTCCGATAAATCTTATATTGCTCTTGGGACTTATAAATATTGCTGCTATGGAAATAAAAATCTACTGTCATAATAAAAGGGAATTATATTAGAAAAACATTTATGGTTATGAAAAACCAAATTTGATTATTGGCAATCAAATAAACAAATGCTATAGTGAACACAAGGAAATTGATTGTGAATAACCAAAGGAGGAAACAGGGTTGAATATTTCAGTTAAAGAGTTAAAAGAAAAAGAAAGCTCGAAAGTTGAAGAGATTAGTTGGAATATTTCAAATAGGATGAGAGAACTTGGAAATACATCCGTATATGGAGGCTTTTGCTTATCGTATGTGGCGTATTTATCTTTAAAAAATAAGATAAACGATGTATATCAGTTAGTAGAATATGTGGAACTGACTTTTTCACCGGAGAGAGTCAGTTTCATAAAAGGAAATATTGAAAATTTATGGAATGTGGCAATAGAAATCGGAGAAGCATATTCAGAAGAAACACTTTTAGCAGTAGTATTGTGGTGGCCATTGCAAGGAAATAAATTTATGGGAGAATGCGAAACCCCACAGAGTGTTGTAAAGTTGGCAAATGAGATACTTCAAATTTCAAATGATAAGGCAGCAGATTTCTGTAGTGGAATTGGAACATTTCTAGTGAATGCTATAGAAAGAAATCCAGAATCACAGTTTTATGGTGTGGAGCTTGTAACTGAGGTCAAAGAAGTGGCAGAAATCAGAACGGAATTAATTTCTGATCGGGTGAAAATTGAGCAAAAATCAGTTCTGAACATTGATGACAATTTGATATTTGATAAAATATTTTGTGATTATCCTTGGGGGATAAGGGTGAAAGAGAGCATTGGAAACAACGAGGAATTAGAGGCGATATATAATATTATACCGGAAGTACAGAAAGCAGCTGCGGGAGACTGGGTATTTATTATAAATGTCATGAATCATCTCAACAAACATGGAAAAGCGGTTGTTTCGGTGAGTAATGGAGTGACTTGGAACGGAGGAATCAATACAGTAATCCGCGAAAAATTTGTAAAAAAAGGATTTGTCGAGGCGGTGATAGCACTTCCATCCAATTTGTATTCGAATACAGGAATTGCCTGTTCATTACTGGTATTAAGCAGAAACAATAAAAATATAAGAATGATAGATGCAACGGAGATGGTCTCTGTTGGACGAAGACAGAATGTTCTTAGTGATGAAAATATTTCTAAAATTCTTGAACTATTGAATACAGATGACGATAACTCAAAGCTAGTTTTGGGTGAAGAGGTAGCAAAAAATGAATACACTCTTAATCCGTCAAGATATCTTCAAAAAGAGATGCTCATAAAAAACGGTGTAGTATTTGAATCTGTGATAAAGAACATAACAAGAGGAGCACAGATTAAAGCATCGGTTTTAGATGAAATTGTATCAGATGAACCAACGAACATACAGTATTTGATGCTGGCAAATATAAAGGATGGTATTATTAGTGATGATCTTCCTTATTTGAAAGAAATGAATCCTAAATACGAGAAATATTGTATTAAAAATGGAAGTCTCGTAATTTCCAAAAATGTATCTCCGGTAAAAATGGCAATTGCATCCGTAAAAGAAGGAAAGAAGATTTTAGCGAATGGTAATCTTTATGTTATTGAGTTAGATGAAGATAAGATAAATCCGTACTTTTTGAAAGCATATTTGGAAAGTGAAAATGGAAAAGCAGCCTTATCTAGAGTAGCAGTAGGAGCTACATTATTAAATCTGCCGGTTGAAGGATTGAAAAAAATAACAATTCCATTGCCTGACTTAAAAAGTCAGAAGATAATTGCAGATAAATATTACGCCAAGATAAATGAAATAAAAGAATTGAAATACAAATTAGAAAAGGCAACAGCAGAATTAGAACATATTTATATGGAGGAAAAATAAATGGACGAAAATAATAAATTTGATGTAGTTGGAACTAATATAGCAGAGAAAGCGACAATGATCTGGAATGTAGCAGATATGCTCCGTGGTCCATTTAAACCGCATGAATATGGATTGGTAATTTTGCCAATGACAGTAGTAAAAAGGTTTCATGATTGTTTATTACCGACACATAAAGCAGTATTTTTTTGGAGTGCTATAGCAGGATTATGAAACAGGAATTGGGGATATCTTTTAAAGATTTTCTTACAAGGCTTCGTATCAGTCAGGCAGTGCGGCTTATGGAAGATCGGGAATTGTCGATTAATCAGATTGCAGAAAAGGTAGGGTACAGCAACCAGCACTATTTTTCTGCTGCATTTAAAAACTGTCAGGGTATGTCGCCCTCAGAATTCCGTAAAAATATGCTGCAGATTGACAGAAACGGATTATAACTATGAAGAAAATATGGAAAGTATGGACAGTGATACTGGTTGTGGCAGCAACAGTCTTACTTACGATCAGTACACAGTATAGCAAAAAAGAAGAGATATCTACAGATAGTTATCAGTATCTGATCGGTGTTAGTCTTCCAAATGTAATAGAACCGTGGCTAAATAATTTTGTTGACGTATTTACAGAAAAAGTATCCCAGGATAAAAAATAAATGTAATTTTTCGAGATGCAGCTGGAAATCCGGAAAAACAGATTCAGGATATTGAGACGTTGATGGAGTACGGGATAGATATTCTGATTGTCTCTCCTGATGGAAGTGACAGCCTTTCTTCTGTTCTTTCGGAGGCTTTTCAGAAGATACCGGTCATTCTGACAGGTGTTGGTGCAGGGACAGAGGATTATACATGTCTTATCAAGTCAGATGATCAGAAGATTGGCAGGCTTGCAGGAGAATATATTCTGAATAATCTTTATGAAAAGAATAAAAAGATCGTGGTCTTTCAGGGGGTTGAAGAATCCCCGGTATCCAAACAGAGACTAAAGGGTTTTCAGGATTCTGTTCAGGGTACAATACCGGAAGAAGATATCACTTATTACTGTGGCGACTGGCTCCGGGATCGGGCAGAGCTCAGGATGAAAGACTATCTGATCTCGCATGATTCTGCTGATATAGTTTTCGCTTTTAACCAAATCAAGTAAGTCCCCTGCTTCAATTGCGAAGAGCAATAAGCAGTGGGTGGGGACTTGCTTGTATCAGAAGGGGTACAAGCCCCTTCTGATAAACTGCGAAGCAGTTATTTGGTTATGAGCAAGTAGCGAAAGCGGATTGTGAATATCCGATTGACTGACGATATGGCATATGGTGCATATCAGGCCTGTCAGCAGTACAGGATTGAGGGCAAGGTGCATCTGATAGGTGTGGATGGGTTTGAAGGAGAAAGTGCAGGGCTGAGTCTGGTAGACAAAGGTGTACTGGATGCAACGATACAGACACCGGACTTTGGTGGACTTTCTTATGAAATTGCAAGAAAACTTCTTGAGGGAAATAAGGTTGAGAAAAATATTATTATCCAGCCGGAATTGATTCTTCAGGGAGGAGCGGAAAGGAAAGAGTAATTGTAGATATGAAAAAGAGTTTGAGAATGACAGAGGGAAGTATCTCTAAAAAGATCATTTTTTTTGCCATTCCATTGTTTCTGGGGAACCTGTTTCAGCAGTTGTACAATACTGCGGATTCCCTGATCGTGGGAAATTTTTTAGGAAGCAATGCACTGGCGGCGGTCAGTTCATCTGGAAATCTGATCTTTTTGATGGTAGGTTTTATTAACGGTATTGCCATGGGGGCGGGTGTAGTTATTGCCAGATATTACGGTGCCAAAAAAAGAGACAGCCTGCAAAAGGCAATCCATACAACCGTTGCATTTGGTCTTGCGGCCGGTGCGGTCCTGACTGTTTTGGGAATGTTTCTGGCGCCAAAGATCTTGGTGCTGATGGGAACTCCTGCGGATGTTCTTCCGGAATCCATTGTGTATTTTCGTACGTATTTTGCGGGTTCTATGGGGGTTGTAATGTACAACATTTTTGTCGGAGTTCTGCAGTCGGTTGGTGATGGACGACATCCATTGATTTATCTGATCATTTCTTCCTGTGTTAATGTAGTGCTGGATATTTTCTTTATCGCAGGTCTTGGCATGGGAGTTGGTTCAGCAGCGCTCGCAACTGCTATTTCGCAGTTTGTCAGTGCAATTCTCTGTATGGTGCATCTGATGCGCGTGGAAGAAGAATACCGCCTGGAACTGCGGGAAATTCGTTTTGACAGCATTATGTTGAAGCAGATTATCCAGAATGGTATGCCGTCTGGTTTTCAGAATTCAGTCATCGCGATCGCGAATGTTTTTGTGCAGTCAAATATTAATGCATTTGGAAAAATGGCGATGGCAGGATGTGGATCTTATTCTAAGATTGAGGGATTCGCCTTTTTGCCGGTGACCTGTTTTACGATGGCACTGACAACATTTGTCAGTCAGAATCTTGGCGCAAAACAGTATGACCGGGCGAAAAAGGGAGCAAGATTTGGGGTTCTCTGTTCGATCATTATTGCAGAATTGATCGGCGTGATCATATATGCTGCCGCACCGGTGCTGATCGCAGCATTTAACAGAGATCCCGATGTTGTACATTATGGCGTGATGCAGTCAAGAACAATTGCATTATTCTATTGTCTGCTGGCGTTTTCTCATTGTATTGCAGCAGTACTCCGTGGTTCCGGTCACGCATCTGTTCCGATGATCGTTATGCTCTGTGACTGGTGCCTGTTCCGTGTAAGCTATATCACCGTTGCAGTTCGCATCATCCCGGATATCCGTGTGATCTTTTGGGCATACCCATTGACCTGGAGTATCAGCTCCGTGATTTTTCTGTTTATGTTCCTGCGAGGAAAATGGGTATATGGGTTTGAGAAAACATCACAGATGTAATTAAAAATTCAATCTTTTTAACGGAAATGAAGCTATGAAAGAAATCCATATTCGTAGTGGTGTTGAGCGTTTGAATCTGACAGCATTTACGATGCTGCCGGTGATCGAAACAATCTGTCTGGAAGGAATTGATCCGAATGTGATTGAATCTGACTGGGTGAATCTAGTAGACAGTAAATTAATTAGCTAGACCAATGTCTTCCTTTCCAAAGTTATCCATCTTATATTTCCAATGGTAGACTACTGGTACTTCATTCACCTCATCAAAGTATTTGTAGATACGGTCAATAAGTTCCTGTTTTGACGATACTCTGATTCCTTTCAACATCTGACGTGTCATCTTACCAAAAAAGCCTTCAATCATGTTCAACCATGATCCGTGCTTTGGTGTAAAAATAAATATAAATCGACCTGGCATAGTTGCAAGAAATGCTTTGACCTTTTTACTGGTATGAACTGTATGGTTATCCAGAATAACTCGGATAATATCTCCTTCCGGATATTTTTCGTTGAGAATCTTAAGGAAGTCAATAAAGTCGTCCGATGTATGTTTATCACGAACTAATGGAACAGCCTCTCCAGTAAGAAGATCTATAGCAGCTAACAGAGAAACCGTACCAAGTCGTTTATATTCATAATCACGCTTAATTGTTCCACAGTTTGTGGTTGGATTGAGATCCTTTCCTGTAGTGGCAATGGCTTGAATGCCTAGTTTTTCATCATATGAGTAAGTATGTACGTCATGCTCACCGGCAGGTATGAACAGCTCGCCATTTTCATCAAACAACATTTCAATCTGCTTATAAACGAGAAGAACCTCATGCATCTTTGCTTCAAAGTCTGGATCACGCTTTTCGCAATAATACTGGATACGAAATGGTTTTATTTCAGCTGCATCCAAAATGTTTTTTATGCTTGTTTTGGTAAGAGTTGACAGTCTTGTAAAACCGGCACTTTCAGCTGTTTTATTGATATGTTCCGTCAGCTTTGCATATGTCCACGTTTCTGCTGAGTAGCCAAATTCACCAGGACGTTGGCAGGCAATATTAATGATCCATGTTTTTTCATCATCAGTAATTTCTGCATTTCTTCCTCTTCCAGGAGCGTCATAAATGGCATTTTCAATGCCACCCTGATTATACTTTTTGAGGCAAAGAAGAACACTGTTGCGGTTCAGACCAACTTTTTCAGCAATAGCATCAATAGATTCACCATCTGCTTTCAGCAGGAGAATTCTTGCTCTGGTAACTGTCTGAGCTTGCAATGTTCTTGTTTTTGTAATGGTTTCCAAGCGTGAGCGATCTTCAAATGAAAGGGTAAGCGGTTTTGCTTTAGCCATGATATACGTCCTCCATATTTTTATGGAAATAGTATACCATAGAAATGAATATGAGTCCATTTATTTAATTTACGTTTCACTAGAGAACAGTAATCTTACAATTCTTGTACCGGAAGATACTTCAGACGAACAGCTGCAGGCTATCGGACAGAAGTTTCTTGAAGCTTATATAATTACAGATATTTCGCAGGTGAAGAGAGGTACCTGCTCTATGCCGGATGATCCGATGCCGGATATTGCAGAGATACTCAGTGCTTATGGAATCTGAAAGTGTGATGAATGAGCAATTTGCAGGTATAATGGTTCACGGACGTTTGTCCCTCGATATCTTATCTAAGAAAATATTGTGAGTATTGAACTGGGGCTGTCGGAAAGACAGCCCCTTTCCTCTACAGGTGGTACGCGAAAAATACAAGTCCTTTTATGCACGTAAGAAAAAACAAAGTGCAGAAAGGGCTTATATTATGGAAAAACAGAAAAAAACATGGAACAAAATAATAGGAGAAAACATACGAAGACTGCGAATCAGTCATAATGAGACTCAGGCAGAACTGGGGGAGAACATTGGTTATGGTTCTACAACTATTGCTAATTATGAAAGCGGAGAACGTCTCCCGGATCTTATAACGGCATATGCGATAGCACAGCGTTATCATGTCGAAATGGAAAAATTGATGGAAGAAGACTTCACGAATCGTGAATACAAAGAGAATTAAAAAGAACTATACTTATAAAAAAGAATAAGTAAAGGAGAAGGAAAGCATGAAAGATAAGGAAATAAACAACTTTATCAGAGAAACAGGTAAAATGGGTGATATCTGGACGAAAGAGCAGGTCAAAGATGTATACCAGAATGTTTCATTGGAGGAGGCGCTGGCAGACCGTCAGAGATCATATGATAAGATGAAGGACATGCTTGACTAGATGAAGAAACTATGAAAGAAGAATCTTCAGACATAGAACTAAATGGACTATCAGATAAACAGATAGTGGATCTTTTGAGAGAAGTAAATCAGGAAGTAATCCAGTCGGCTGGTATTATTTACATGTGGTGAGGGACAAAATATGTTACAATGTAAAACAGATATTAAAATAGTAGCAGGTGATCAGCATAACAGTATTGACCTGTCATGAGCAGGAGAGGGATTGATGAAACAGAACAGCAAAGTAATACATGAAAAATATGAATTCAGAAACATTCATAAGGATGAAATTGAACAGGCTGCAGAGATTGAAAGCATCTGTTTTCCGCCAAATGAAGCGTGTACTTATGAACATATGGAGTCACGAATAAAAAAAGCATCGGATCTTTTTCTGGTTGTTGTGGATCGGGAGACAGGCAAGATTGCAGGTTTTCTTAACGGACTTGCAACAGACAGAGAACATCTGACAGATGACTTTTTTACAGATGCGAATCTACATGATCCGGAGGGCGTAAACATTATGCTTCTTGGGCTGGATGTGCTCCCAGAGTACCAACACCAGGGGCTGGCAAGAAAACTGATGGAACAATATAAGGAAAGAGAGCGCGCCAGGGGAAGAAAGAAGCTGATCCTGACCTGCCTCCCGGATAAGGTTGAGATGTATAAGAAATTTGGCTTTAAAGACCATGGGATCGGCGATTCTGTGTGGGGCGGAGAAGCCTGGCATGAGATGGATAGTATTCTGAACTGATTTTAGCTTACGAAATAAAAAGGAAAATCATAATGGCAATCAATGTAAAAAATAGAATAAAGAGAAATTGCTGAGAAAGCTCCTATGGTGTCGAAAGGCATTGTAGGGGCTTTTTATATTCTTTAAAAACCGCGAAATTGTGAATAATATACAAAAATAATTTGATAAAACCATACATAATGCATGAAATGAAAAAAGCATATTTACAAAATAAAAATTAAATGATATATTAAAAAAAAACAAACAATATGAAACCGGTTGACATATGGAAAAAGTCACAATACGAAGGGAGAACAAAATGAAGAAAAAGGTAATTGCACTTGCATTAACAGCATGTATGGTACCAGTTGGTAGTGGGGTGGATGTAATGGCTGCCAAGGGAGATTCCGGGGATAAAATTACATTAAACTGGCAGAGCTATGACAGCTATGATAAATATCAGAAAGTTGTCGAAGCTTTTGAAAAGGAAAATCCGGATATTGAAATTAATTTTGAAGAAGTATCAGATTATGCAACTAAAATTTTGACAGAAGCTACAGCGGGTGACCTTCCGGATCTTATCAACTGTAATACAGGAACTACACAGATTCTTGCAAATGCCGGGGCATTACAGAAATTCGATGTAGATGCACTGAAAGCAGATACAGAATATAAATTTGATGATTTCTGGGATGCTGCAGAAAACTATTGTACATATGATGGTGACTGGTATTCACTTCCATTGGACGGAGGAAATTATGGATGGGTTTACAACGTCGATATGTTTGACAAGTGTGGAATTGAAGTTCCGGAAGATGGATTTACATGGGATGAGTTTACAGATGCATGTAAAACATTAATGGAACACAAAGATGAACTTGGAATCGAATATCCGACAATTATCAATGATCTGTCTTCCGCAATCGATACTATGTATCCATGGATTACAGAAGCTGGTGGAAGCTACTTGAATGATGATGAAACCTGTGGATGGAATTCAGATGAAACCGTTGCGGCTTTCGAATATGTCAAGAGTCTTGTAGATGAAGGTTATGTGCCGGCAATAGAAAAACTGGGAGACGGTTATGATGCACTGATTACAAAATTTAATGCGGGTCAGATTGCTATGTGTCGTGTGGCTCTCTGGAATTCAACATATCTTCAGGACGATGTAAACTGGAAAGCAATGAATGCGCCACGTGCAAATGATGGTACACAGGCAGAAGTACTTTTCCTGAATGGTATTGGCATTTCAAGCAGCTGTGAAAACCCGGAAGCAGCAGAAAAGTTTATTAAATATCTGACCAGCGAAGAGGGGCTTGCATTATATCTTGAAGATAATACATCTCCACAGATTGCAGTAAGAAAGTCTCAGGCAGATCTTTCCGTATCTATGTTTGACGAAAACCATGATATGAAATTGTTTAATACAGGACTGAAATATGCAGGATATATTGACCTTACAGAAACATTTGCAGACCAGCAGACGATCATTGGACAGTATTTTGATGAAATCTGGCATAATGATGCTGATATCAAGAGTACGCTGGATAGCATGGCAGATCAGTTAAATGGTTTACTTGCTCAGTAACTAAGAATAAAAGGATGATATGGAAAATACTCTGTATCATCCCTTGGATTTAACTAGGAGGGATTCATGTGAGTAACGCAAAAACAGTAGTAAAACGTAAAAAAGGAGACTGGCGGATTGCTGTTTTGTTTCTGTTGCCGTCCCTGATTTTGCTGGGATTGTTTGTATTTTGGCCAATGGTAGATTCCATCCACATGTCATTTTATGACTGGAATCCATTAAAAGGTAAGATATTTACAGGATTAGAGAATTATCAAAATCTGCTGAAAGATAAACTCTGGTGGACAAGTCTGGGCAACACGATCAAGTATATCCTGATGAATGTTCCGCCAATTGTCATTTTTTCTATCATTATGTGTGAACTTGTGTTGTTTGCAAATAATAAAAGTGAAGTTATTTCGAAATTTATCAGAGGCAGTTTCTTTTTACCATGTGCACTTTCTCTGGTTGCAACCGGTGTTGCATGGAGATATCTGATGGGAACGAATTATGGTGTTATCAATAACTTCCTGAGTGTATTGGGATTCGAAAAAATTGGCTGGCTGACAGATGGCAAGATTGCACTGGGTTCTATGGCAATCGTAACAATCTGGAGATGGGCAGGATATTACATGGTTATGGTTGTTGCAGGACGTCTGGAAATTTCGCAGGAATTTTTTGAAGCGGCAGATCTGGACGGTGCAAATGCATGGCATAAATTTGTTTATATTACATTGCCGCAGCTGAAACCAGTTCTTACATATATTATTCTCATGTGTGTAATCGGTACGTTCCAGGAATTTGATCTTGTTTATACGATGACAAATGGTGGACCTGGAACAAGTACGTATTTAACTGGGCTGACATTATATAAGACTGCTTTCTCATCTTTGAAAATGGGATATTCCTGTACAATGGCAGTATTTATCTTTATTCTTTCGATTATTATTTCGGTTGTACAGTTAAAGTTGACAAGTGACAAAGATTGAGAAGGGAGAAGAGATTATGACCAGAAAATTAAGAAATAAAATTCTGGGAGACAGCTTAATCTGGGTAATTATAGCTGCATTTGTAGTAATCATGCTGTTTCCATTTGTTTATATATTATCTACTGCATTGAAATCGGATACAGATCTTGCAACAAGTGTTGGAAGAATTTTGCCGAAAGCAGCGCAATGGGAGAATTTTACAAAAGCATGGCAGCTGCTGGATTTTCCCAAGTGCTTTTTTAATTCATTTATTGTTGCGATAGCAGTGACCGCACTTACTATTTTCCTCTGTAGTTTAGCTGCATATGTATTTACCAGACTTGAGTTCAAAGGCAGAAATATTGTTTTTATTCTTTATTTGTCAACGATGATGATTCCGATTACTGTAAGACTGATTCCGTCTTATAATCTGTGTAGAAATCTCAATATGCTGGATACATATATGGGGATGATACTTCCGCAGGTAGCATGGTCCATTCCGTTTGGAACATTTCTTATGCGCCAGTTTTATATGGGAATACCGAAGCAACTGGATGAAGCAGCAAAAATTGATGGAGCAAATCATTTCCAGATATTCTGGAAGATCTTACTGCCAAATACGAAATCAAGTATGACAACATTAGGAATTTATACATTTATTTCTGCGTGGAATAATCTGATCTGGATGTTGTTATCCGTCAGAAGTGAAGGCAAATGGACAGTAACATTGGGAATAAGTTCAATCTGTGGCGCATCTGTAATCAAACAGCCGACATGGAATCTGATCATGGGTGTTATCGTGATTGGAATGATTCCTGTTCTGATTCTGTTTTTTGCATTCCAGAAATATTTTATGCAGTCTGTAGCTGCAACCGGCATTAAATAGTAAAAAGGAGATCAGTTATGAAAGGTTTAGTGGTAACAGAAGACAATAAACTGTACCTGGAAGAAAAGCTTCCGATTCCGGAGATCGGAGAGTATGAAGCACTGGTAAAAAATGAATGCTGTATGATCTGTAACGGAACGGATCTGGGAGTTATTGGAGGAAAAGTCAGAGAAGTAACGAGATATCCGGCGGTTTTAGGACACGAAGATGCAGGAAGAGTTGTTAAAATCGGCAAAAAAGTTACTTCTTTTAAAGTGGGAGATCTTGTAGTCAGGGCAGGACAACCGGATAATGAGAAATTTTCCAGCGCTTGGGGCGGATTTGCTGAATATGGAATTGTAAAAGATTATAAAGCAGCCATGGCAGACCAGGCCGATGTAAAAGATATTAATCTTGGAATTACACAGCAGGTGTGCCCGGAAGGAATGCAGGCAGAAGCTGCTTCTATGCTGATAACTTTAAAGGAAACATACAGTGCATTAAAAAGAATCGGCGTTGAAGATAAAAAGAAGATGGTCATACTCGGAGACGGACCGGTTGCGCTTGCTTTTCTAAGCTGTGCAAAACTGATGGGAATTCAGGAGATTTATGTCCTGGGAAATCACAGAGACAAGCTGGAAACAGCAGAAAAACTGGGAGCAGCAGGTACATTTCTTAACAAAGACGAAGAAGAAAAGAAAAAAGCTTCTGATCTGTTTGACAGAAAGTCCGATATCTGTATAGATACGATTGGATCAAATCAGACAATCACGCAGTGTCTGGACTATATTAAAGAGACAGGGACAATTGCTGTATATGGCTTAAAAAGCGGAGAAAATCTGAATGTACCATTACCGGAACTCAGGAATTTCAATATTCAGTATGTGCAGTGGCCGGTGCCTGAGGTAGAAGCAGAAGTACATAAGCCGGTTTGTGATGCGATTATGGATGGGAAAATAGACATCGATTTATTTGTGACACATAGATTTTCAATAGATGATTATGAAAAAGGATTTCAGGCAGTAAAAGACAGAACTGCATTGAAGGTAGTTTTAAATTTTTAAGGCAACTCAGGAGGAACGCATGATGGCAGGTTATCGATTCAATAAAGAAGAATATTTTAAAGAGACCAAAGAGGTATATTCTAATTATCCAACCGATGTTTCCAGAATGGAAGAAGAACTGGACCGCCTCCAGAAAGAAAATCCAAAGGCAAGCTCTTTTCAGAAAAAAACATGGATCTACAGAATTGCAGCCAGGGATGCTGAAGTGATTCTTTTTCCATCCAGTCCGTTTTATGCAGAAATTGATACAGGAAGAGAACAGAACAGTGTTACGGCATCGTTCCCGCCACAGCCAGGCATTGGATGTTGGCTAATGAAGCAATACCCAGATTTTGTAGATGAATATGGAGAATGGAGTGGATACTACGGAAAATATGGTGTCATGAACGGACCACAGTTTATGGATGCGGCGCATCACTATGCAAATTGTGAAACTGTGTTGAAATATGGTCTATCAGGAATAATCAGACATGCAATGATGCGTCTGGAAGAGAAAAATCTTACAGATCATCAGCAGGATTTTTTAAAATGTATGGTCGATGTATGCCGAAGTCTGCAAAAAATTTCTGAAAGATTTGCAGAAAAAGCGGAGGAAATGCTGAAAACAGAACACGATGAGGAACATGTAAAGGCACTTAAAATGATTGCTGTTACGGCACGCCGAATTCCATCTGAACCGGCAGAAACATTTTATGAAGCAATGTGTGCAATCTGGTTTACGCGTGAGATGTGCAATGCGTTAGATGGTCTTGGATTTGCTGTGATTGGCCATTTGGACAGAATCCTGATTAGTTATTATGAAAGAGATTTGAAAAATAATCGAATAACGCCGGATGAGGCGCAGGAACTGGTTGACTGTTTTGTATCAATGACAGATGCAAGATGGGATCTTGAAGCAGACCTGCCAGGGGGCACAAATGCAGATATTATTATAGGCGGATGTGATAAAAATGGCAATATTGTTTATAATGACATAAGCAGGATGATCATAAACAGTTATAAAAAATATCATTTTGCAAATCCGAAACTACAGGTGAGAATATCGGCAAAGCATCCGGATGAATTTCTGATGCAGGTTGGTGAATTGGCAGGAATGGGGCTGAATGTGCTGTCTGTCTTTAATGATGATGTGATAATTCCAGCAAATCAGAAGCAGGGAAAAAGTCTGGAAGACTGTCGACTTTATGTCGCAGGTGGCTGCCAGGAAATCTGTCTTTCTAATGAAGTCAACAGCAGAGCATATACCTATCTTAATCTTGTGCAGATGTTAAATGGATCCTTATATCCAGAGTACTGGAATGACGTATTTAAAAGGGATGGATTTAAATTTATTCCAGCTGCGAATGCGAGCGATTTTGAAGAATTCTATCATATTGTAATTGAAAATTATAGAAATGAACTGAATTTCTTTGTGAAAAAATATAACGAATATGGTTCATGGTGGAAAATAATAAATCCGTCGTTGTTCTTTTCTGCAACTATGCCATCATGTACTGAGACGGCAAAAGATGTCTCAGAAGGCGGTGCTGTCTATAATACAGATAATTTTGCTGCTGCGGGTGCAGGGACAGTAATTGATTCGTTATATGCGATAAAGAAGGCAGTATATGAAGATAAGATTACGACATTTGGTCACCTGCTTAAAGCGATGAAAGAAGACTTCAGAGATGATGAGATCCTTCGACAATATTTGCTTCATAAAGTCCCAAAATTCTGCAAGGATAAAGATGCTACAGAATTTGGAAAAAAGGTTATGGATGATCTGGCTGAATGTCTTGGAGGACAGGCAAATTACAGAGGCGGAAAATTTGAGCCGTCATTATTTGCTTTTTATTCTTATAACTGGTTTAAAAATGTAACGATTGCAACGGCCGATGGACGAAAAAGTGAAAGTGCTCTCTCACGAGGCGTTAACCCAAGTGAAAGTACAGAAAACATCAATATTGCAGCATTACTTGATGCAATAAAAACAATGGATTACACGAAATATCCGGGTGGGGCAGTTATTTATATGGACATTCCACTGATGTATAAAACTCCGCAGCCGTCATTGTTTGCAAGTGTGATGCGGGCCTTCTGTGAAAATGGCGGAAGCATTATGGATTTTAATGTTATCAGCAGGAATGCACTTTTAGAGGCACAGAAAAATCCGGAAACACATAAAAATATTGTAGTAAGAGTGTGTGGATACAGTGCATATTTCCATACATTGACTGCGGAAATGCAGAATGAGGTAATTCAGCGTACACAGAGGTAAGCGGTAAAATGAAGCAAAAATTACTGGTAAGTCAGATACAGAACTTTTCTCTGCATGACGGACCGGGAATACGGACAACTGTATTTTTACAGGGATGTAATTTGCGGTGCAAATGGTGTCACAACCCGGAGACATGGAAAAAGGAAAGTATACTGAGTTATACGGAAAATAAATGTATTGGCTGTGGTCAGTGTATTGAAATCTGTCCCTCAGGAGCACAACAGATACAAAACGGGCAGCATATTTATGAAAGAACTCTTTGTACTGTGTGTGGAAAGTGTGTGGAAATTTGCTGCACAGAAGCATTGGAAATCGTAGGAAGTTATTATTCTGCTGAAGAATTATCGGAACTTTTGCTCAGAGACAGAAGACTCTATGAAATTTCAGAAGGTGGTGTTACTTTTTCCGGTGGAGAACCAATGATGCAGGCAGAGATTCTATATGATTTGTGCAACAGACTTCAGAAAGAGCATATTTCAGTTGCTTTTGAAACAGCACTTGCTTTTCCTTGGAAAGTGATACACAGAATGACAGAATGTGCAGATCTGTTTCTTGTAGATTTTAAGATGTTTGACAATGAAAAACATAAAGAATATACAGGAACAGAAAATACCCTGATCAAAGAGAATCTGAAAAAACTGGTGAATTACAGACCGATCATGATCAGGCTTCCAATTATAAAAGGAATCAATGATGAGATAGAAAATGCTGTTGCAACAGCAGATTTTTTTGCAGCTCTTGGAAGAAACATCAAGAGTGTGGAATTTTTGCCGTATCATGATTTTGGAGTTGAAAAAGCAAAACATGTCGGAGTGAATCAGCAGATGTTTGAAGCACCTGATGAAAAACAGCTGGAGCTGTTGAAAGAAGTTTACAGAAGTAAAAAGATTGACGTAGTGGAATAAAGAAGATTGCTAACAGAAAGGAACAGAGACAGAAATGAAAAAGCATTTTCTGAAAAAGCACGAAGAAAACTGGTTGCGCATTCCTTATGAAGAGAATGCAGATCCATGTATTATAACTATTTCAGACAGTACTGGAAAAAAAGAAACTATTCAGATGAAAGTATCTAAGACAAGAGTGGACTATTGGATGGCATATCCCCTGAAAGATTTTTTCGGGGACGATATTCAGGCAGAAGGTCCGGCGAGCAGATGGATCAATGCAATAGAACTTTCTGATGATCCGGAAAAACAGAGAAGAAGAGAACTGTCTAAGTCTGTCATTCATTATATGCCGCCAACCGGATGTATCCGGGAACTGAACAGTGTAAAAAAAGCAGGAGAACAGTGGGTTTTAGATTGTGTAACCGATCCATGTTCACTGACAGGAAATGAAGAAAATCAAACAGCTATGAGACTTGTAAGCAAGGATCTGCTGCACTGGAAATCCGAGGAGAATGAGTTAGAAGAAATTGAAATCAACTGCCGGAAATCAGATAAATGGATTGGAGATGTCGAAAAACAAATAGAATTTGAAGAAGATGGAAAAATCTGGATTCTAGGTCAGACTGCGAAAAAAACGTGTGAAGGTGTTGCATCATCTAATGCAATCAGTATTCCATCCGTTTTTTCAGGAGAACAGATAAAGCCAGCTGCACAGATGGATAATCTGCGAGTGTGGGTTAGACAGTGGCATAATGAGCATATTGATAAAAAGTTTGAATTTCTCATGAGATTTCGTCAGGGACCAGACGTATGGCCGGAAGTCCGACTTCTGGCACCTGAAAATATTTTATCTGATATTCAGACAAAGGCCTGTGAGGTAGAACTGGAGATGTTTGTCGGACAGGAACCGGAAATTGAGTTTGAGCTGTGTGGAGTGAAGTGGGTCTGGAAGGCATTAGATCAGACACTGAACTGTCAGGGATATAAAATGAAAATTCCAACGGAAAAAGGAAGACTGTATCTGCATTTCTACAGGGACATGGCAATTCAGGAATTATATGCAGACAGAAAGAATGCAATGCTCATAGTACAGGATAATGGACCGAAAAAAGAAGATTATAAGATTCGAAGTGAGCAGGTGGAAAATATCAATAATCCATCATTTTATCTGCAATATAATGCGGACCCGTATTTTGAAATCCATACGAATGGAAAAACAGCCTCTGTCATTTGTCTGAATATATGGGGTTTAAGATCTACGAGATATGAAGAAGAAAACAGAAGGCTGATCGAACAGGAAGAAAAAGGACAGCCGTTGTTTAAATCTGAATCTTACACAATATATGAGAAATGTGTAGAAGATCGTATTTATGGAGAACCTGCAGCATGGGCACTGCGTGGTGGAAAAATAGTTTTATCACCTGTACGCGCGGTGGAAGAATTCTGCTGGAGAGATACTCCGTGGGGAGACATGACAAGAATCCAGAACCGAACCGAGCGTTGGGACGCACCGGAAGATTCAGCCTACCCGAAATTACATACAGAGCATAACGTCATAAATGCAGCATTTTCGCTTGCAACAGATATTATGTGTCAGAACAGAAATAAAAAGTATGCCTTGCCAGGACAAGAAGGTCTGATGAATGCGGCTGTTTTTCAAAGAGAAGGAGAAGGTTTTGGAAGTTGGGTAAGAGATACCTGCCATGCAGCATTTCGATGTCAGAATCTACTTGCACCGGATGAAGCCAGGGAGTCGTTATCCTATATTTCTGAACATGGATTTAATAATGGTGTTGACTGTGCTGCCATGCCGGCGATTGCAGCATGGGATCATTATATAACAACTGGAGATATCCAGCTTTTGTATGAAATGTTACCTGGAATTATAAAATATGCAGAAGAAGCGGATGCACGTTATGATGAAGAAATGCAGCTGGTTCATGCAACCATGTGTCTTGCGCAGGATGCTTTTGAAGAACCGGAGAATGGCGGATACTGTCTTGGAACAGAAATTGCATTTGCCCTGATGTATCAGGATGTCGCCAGAATATGTGAGGTGACAGGATGCTATCCGGAGAGAATTAAGTTCTGGGAAAGTCGTTCGAAGGAAATGCTTGCATCCATAAAGGAAAAATACTGGAATGAAGAAAAAGAATGCTTTACAAGTGGACCAATAGGAAGTGAAGCATACGAAAAAGGCTGGTGGGAGACGACTGGGGCAGAAATGGTTTTGTGGCCACGATTTGGTATTGCAACTGAGAGACAGAGAAATCTGTTTTTGAAGACAATCGAAAGTAATCCAGAGGCATTTTCTGAGTTTGGAATTAACTGGTATCCGTTCCGCAAAGAAAAAAACCATTTCTGGAGAGCATGCTGGGTATCATGGACGCTTGGGTTATCAGAGGCAGCTGGTGAAAGTGGAAATAAAGAGTTTCTGAAAAAGCTTATTTATGCACAGGTGAGAAATGTGCTCCTGAATAAATCTTTTCATGAAGTAATGGATGTTGATACGGGAAGAGCGTGGAGATGGCCGCACCTGCCATGGCATGCGGCAGGTTTTATTGGATTTATTGTTAATGGAATTTTTGGAATACGTTATAGTGAACAGGGAATTCAGATACATCCATGTATTTTGGATGAATTTGAGGGAGCAGTACTTGATTCTGTTCCATATCAGAATGCAAAATTTGTATTTGAGATACATGGGCATGGTGACAGCTATACAGTAAAAATGGATGGAAATCTGGTGGAAGGTTCCTTTGGCAAGGAAATGACAGGAGAGCATAAGGTGGATATATATGCTTATGAAACTGAATAAAATCGGTATGGTAAGAAATAACTGTGAGGATAGAACATGAGCATAAAGAAAGCAATTGCAGCCGGACATATCTGTCTGGATATTACACCGGCTTTTAAGAGCAAGGAAGAAAAAAACATCAAAGACCTTTTCAGACCGGGGCAACTAATCGCAATGGATGCGGCCAAAGTAAGTCTTGGCGGATCGGTATCCAACACAGGTGTTGGCATGAAACGTCTTGGCGCAGATGTAGAACTAATGGGAATGGTCGGAGATGATGCATTTGGTCAGATGGTTCTCAACGAACTGGAAAAATATGGTGCATCTCCGGAGAGCATGATTGTAAGAAAAGGAGTCGGAACTTCTTATTCTGTAATCCTTGCACCGGCAGGCATTGACAGGATCTTCCTTCACTGCTCAGGTGCTAATGATACATTTACTCTGGATGATATCGATCTGGAAAAGGTAAAAGGAGCAAATCTGTTCCATTTTGGCTATCCATCGCTGATGCGGAAGATGTATATTGATGGCGGCAAAGAACTGGTTCGTCTTTTAAAGGCTGTTCATGAACAGGGAGTTGCAATCTCTGTTGATATGGCAATGTTTGAAGAAAGTACAGAAGCAGGTACCCAGGATTGGAACGAAGTTCTGAAATCTGTGATTCCGTACATTGATTTCTTTGTGCCGAGTGTTGAAGAACTCTGCATTATGCTGGACCGTGACCGTTATCATGAATGGAACGAAAGGGCAAATGGTTCAGATGTAACGAACTTCCTTGATGTTGAAAAAGATATCAGGCCACTGGCAGATAAGCTTCTCTCCTATGGTGCAAAAGTTATCCTGATCAAATGTGGTACACCGGGCATCTATTTTCGCACAGCAGCCAAGGAACAGCTTCTGAAGATTGGTGGTGGAATCGGAGAAGAGATTGCGGAGACATGGGCAGTCAAAGAAGCTTTTGAGAAGAGTTATTTCGTAGAAAAAGACAAAGTCGCATCTGGAACAGGCGCCGGAGATACGACGATTGCTGCATTCTTAAGTGCTATCCTGGAAGGCAAAAGCTGGGAGGATGCTCTTCATCTTGCAACAGCGACCGGAGCGCTCTGTGTACAGACCTATGATGCGCTCAGTGGAATCATTCCACTTGATGAAGTACAGAAGAAGATTGCCGCAGGTTGGGAAAAAAGAAAGTAAGAGGTAGAAAAAATGTTAGTTAATATGAATGATGTGCTTTATCCGGCAAAAAAGGGAAAATATGCAGTAGGACTATTTAATGCGGTAAACCTGGAACTGGCGCGAGGAATCATTGCAGCAGCAGAAAATTCTCAGTCACCGGTTATCATGGGAACTGCGGAAGTACTTCTTCCATACGGACCACTGGAAGAGGTTTCCTATTATCTTATTCCTATGGCTAAGAAAGCAAATGTTCCGGTAGTTATTCATCTGGATCATGGCCTTAAGAAAGAAACATGCCTGAAAGCTCTGGAACTTGGATTCTCATCCATTATGTATGACTGCTCTACAGATTCTTATGAAGATAATGTAAGAAAAGTTAAAGAAATGGCAGACATCGCGCATTCTTATGGAGCAACCATCGAGGGCGAACTCGGACATGTAGGTGACAACCCGGATTCTGCAGAGGGAAGCGCCCATATCAATCCGGCTGATTTCTATACAGATCCGAGGATGGCAAAAGACTTTGTTGACAAAACAGGTGTGGATGCTCTTGCAATTGCAGTAGGAACTGCCCACGGGGCATATAAGTTGCCTCCAAAGCTTGATTTTGAGAGAATTAATACCATTGCTCATACAGTAGATGTACCGCTTGTTCTGCATGGCGGTTCCGGACTTACAGACAACGACTTCAAACGTGCGATTCAGGAAGGTATAAGCAAGATCAATATTTTTACGGATATCAATGTGGCAGCAGTAGAGGCTGAATTCCGCAAATTTGAAAGTATGAATAAAGGTATCATTGATTTGATTCCGGCGGCAGTTGAGGCTGTTAAACAGGAAACCATGAAGAAGATGATACTTTTCTCAAGCAATGGAAAAGGTGTATTAGACCAGCCATCCCAGGATGAACTTGTAAAAGCTGTTGTTCAGGGTGTTCTCAAAGAAATTGTTGGAAAATAGGGTATTATTGATCCGAGCAGAAACAGAATAAGAGGTTGACTAGAGCATTTTGAAGATTTTGTGTGCAAAAGTAGAGTTTGGCTTGCGAAATACATGAATAAATAGTTATAATATAAAGAAACAAGCGAATCTGTAAAATCGCGGAGGATTGAATGGCAAATATTAAAGATGTGGCCAAACTGGCTGGAGTTTCTGTAACAACTGTTTCAAGAGTATTGAATAATCAAGGGTATATATCACAGGATACATACGAAAGTGTATATAAAGCAATTGATCAGCTTGATTATGTCCCAAATCAGATTGCTAGAAACCTTTTTAGACAAAAATCTTATTATATTAGTCTGATCGTGCCTGACAGCTCGCATCCTTTTTGGGCGGAAATAACGAAATACATCGAAAAAAAACTTTATAAACATCATTATAAACTTTTTTTATGTAATACCGGAGATACGGAAGATAAAGAAAGAGATTATATAAAAATGATGAGAGAAAATATGGTAGATGGTATTATTCTTGGAACGCATATGTTAGCAGAGTCCGAATATCAGAATCTGGATCTTCCTATTGTGGCATTTGATTATCGAGTTGCGGAAGAGATTCCAACCATCTATTCTGACCATAATAAGGGTGGTTTGCTGGCTGCAAATGAAATTATAAAGAATGACTGCAAATGCGTTTTAAATGTAACGGCTGTTGTAACAGATAAATCTCCTTCTATTAATCGTCATAGGGTTTTTTCAGAAACATTGAAGAAAAATGGTGTAAAATGTATCGATTATATCTGGAATACAAAACAAAGAACAGAAGAATATCATCAGCAAATGAATAAACTTTTTGATGAATATCCGGAAATGGATGCAATGTTTTCGGAAGATTTGATCATTATGAATGCGTTAAAATGTGCAGGTGAGAGGGGAATGTGTATTCCTGATGAATTTAAAGCAGTAGGATATGATGGAACGCTGATTGCAAAGATAAGTTATCCGTCAATGACTTATGTTTCACAGCCAATAAAAGAATTGGCAGATACATTGGTAGATGTATTATTAAAGAAAATAAATGGTGCAAAATTACATGAAGATATTATTTTGAAGGATGTTTGTCTGGTGAAAGGGCAAACGACAGAATAGAATAAAAAAAATCACAGAGAAGGTTCCTATAGTGTTGAATGGCATTGTAGGAGCTTTCTCTGTAATTTTTTTTAAGGTGTACGATCCAGATGAGGGAAAAAGGGCGTTGATTTTATAGAGAGAATATCCACACCTCCGTTTGCAGACTTGAATTTACCTTCATTTGATATTATAATCAAAGAGATTGAAACGAATCCTGAAAACAGCGGGAACATCTAATTTTAAGGAGGAATCTTATTATGAGTACCTGGAACAACCTGGATACTCTTGAATCTTTCAAAGAACTTTCAAATGTAAAGAAAGTAAACCTTGTAGAAGCTATGACCGGAGAAAATGGTGCAGAACGTGTTAAAAAATACAGCGTACCGATGGCTGCTGGTCTTGCATATAACTATGCTGCAAAACAGGTAGATGACGACGTACTTGAAGGTCTCAAAAAGCTTGCAAAAGAAGCACAGCTTACTGAAAAATACGCAGCTCTCTACAATGGCGAAATGATCAATACAGGTGAGAAACGTCTCGTTCTTTATCAGCTGACACGTGGCCAGCTTGGTGATACTGTTACAGCTGACGGCGTTGACAAACGTGCTTTCTATGTAGAACAGCAGCAGAAGATTGCTGACTTTGCCAATAAAGTACATGCAGGTGAGATTACAAACGCAGCAGGAGAAAAATTCACAACTGTTGTTCAGATCGGTATCGGCGGAAGTGACCTTGGTCCGCGTGCAATGTACCTTGCACTTGAGAACTGGGCAAAGAAAAATGACAAATTTAAAATGGAAGCCAGATTCATCAGCAATGTAGATCCTGATGATGCAGCAGCAGTCCTGAATTCTATTGATGTTGCACATTCCATTTTCGTACTGGTATCTAAATCAGGTACAACTCTTGAAACACTGACAAATGAATCCTTCGTAAAAGATGCTCTTAAAAATGCAGGACTGGATGCTTCCAAGCATATGATCGCTGTTACAAGTGAGACTTCTCCACTTGCTAAGAGTGATGATTATCTTGCAGCATTTTTCATGGATGATTATATCGGTGGACGTTATTCTTCCACATCTGCAGTTGGCGGTGCTGTATTATCTCTGGCATTCGGACCGGAAGTATTTGCAGAATTCCTTGAAGGTGCAGCAGAAGAAGATAAACTTGCTAAAAACGAAGATGTTATGCAGAACCCGGCTATGCTGGATGCGCTGATCGGCGTATATGAAAGAAACATCCTTGGATATCCAAGCACAGCAGTTCTTCCATATTCACAGGCACTCAGCCGCTTCCCTGCACATCTGCAGCAGCTTGATATGGAATCTAACGGAAAATCTGTAAACCGTTTCGGTGATCCTGTAAATTATGTAACAGGACCGGTAATCTTTGGAGAACCAGGAACAAACGGACAGCATTCCTTCTATCAGCTTCTTCATCAGGGAACTGATATCGTACCGCTTCAGTTCATCGGATACAGAAATAACCAGATGGGCACAGATGTAGTGATCCAGGACAGCACAAGCCAGCAGAAACTCTGCGCTAACGTTGCAGCTCAGATCGTTGCATTTGCATGTGGTAAATCTGATGAAAACAGCAATAAGAACTTTGAAGGTGGACGTCCGTCAAGCATCATCATTGGTGATCAGGTAAATCCTGCAAGCCTTGGTGCACTCCTTGCACACTTTGAAAACAAAGTAATGTTCCAGGGATTCCTGTGGAACCTGAACAGCTTTGACCAGGAAGGTGTTCAGCTTGGTAAAGTTCTTGCAAAACGTGTTCTTGCACATGAGACAGATGGAGCACTGAAAGTATTCAGCGATCTGCTGAATATCTGATTTGAAAGTTAGATCAATCATGAAATAATACAAGCCCTTCGCTTACAAATTGTAGGTGGAGGGCTTGTGTTTTACACGTGGAAAATCACCTTGTAACTTGCCATTATGGCAATACGATCAGTAGAGTATCTGCAGAGTCTTGTTCGGGAGCTTGTAAAGCTTCCGAACGAGACTGAGTGGGTAGAATTTAAATGTAACAATAAGCAACCTCAAATGATTGGTGAATATATTTCGGCATTAAGTAATTCAGCAGCACTATGCGAACGACCTAAAGCATATTTGGTTTGGGGTGTAGATGATGCAACGCATAAAATTGTTGGAACTGAATTTCAATATCGTAAAATGAAAAAGGGAAATGAGGAATTGGAAGCATGGCTTTCCAGAATGCTTTCACCAAGAATTAATTTCCGATTTTTTGAGGTCCCGATGGATGAAGGAATGGTTGTGCTGATGGAGATTCCTTGTGCAGAAAAACAGCCGGTACAGTTCGCTGGTGGGGAATTTATAAGAATTGGAACGAACAAAAAGAATTTAAAAGAGTATCCTGACAAAGAAAGAGAATTATGGAGAACATTCGATTCTACACCATATGAACTTCGAATTGCGATGGGAAATTTAGATGAAGATGAAATGGTGTTATTATTGGATTACTCAAAGTATTATGATAAACTGGAAATGCCAATTCCGAGAAATCGGGATAAAGTATTGGAAGATTTACAGCATGAAAAGTTCATAAAGAGAAATGATGCTGGTACATGGGATATCACGAATATGGGAGCATTGATGATCGCAAAGGATTTGAAGAAATTTGAATCTTTGCATAGAAGAACTGTGAGGGTGATATGGTATAAGGAGAATTCCAGACTGGATGCTATCAGAGAAAAAGAGTTCTGTGCGGGCTATGCATTTTCGCATGAAGAAATCGTGCAGTATATTATGACAATTATTCCGCAGGAAGAGGTTATTGTAGAAGCAACAAGGAAATCTGTTGTCAGTTTTCCGGAAATTGCTATCCGTGAGTTGTTGGCAAATGCTATGATACATCAGGATCTGCAGCAAAGAGGTACAAATCCGATGGTAGAAGTGTTTAAAAATCGAATTGAATTTTCAAATGCTGGTGCACCACTGGTAGCAATTGAAAGAATTGTAGATTCGGTGCCGGTGTCCAGAAATGAAAATATTGCCGGATTTATGCATAAATGTGGTATCTGTGAGGAACGTGGCAGTGGATATGATAAGATTGTTGAAGCAACCGGCAAAAATGAATTACTTGCACCGAGGATTGAAAATCAAAACAATCAATTTACAAAAGCAATATTGTTTGCGAAAGTACCGTTTGAATTAACCACGAAAGAAGATCGGATGCGTACTTGTTATATGCAGGCATGTCTGGCATATGTCAATTTTGAGGGGATTTCTAACTCAGATATTCGAAAAATATTTGGATTAGGAGAAAAAGAGAAAGCTAAAGCATCTCGACTTCTTACCAGTGCTGTTGACGGAGGCTATATTAAAGTAATGGATCCAGATACTGCACCAAGATATAAAAAGTATATTCCATATTGGGCATAATTTAAGTTTCGCTAAGTTTCACTTATATAGGCTGGATGAGGAAAATTCAATAGAGCAATATGAAAAAAGGCACTGAAAACCACTGAATTATTGGTTTTACAGTGCCTTCTCTTTGACTAACGAGAAAAAACATAATAAATTTAAGTTTTGCTAAGTTTCACTAAGTTCAGCATTAACAGATCGCCACTGCCTTTTTGGCTCAAATTTCCCACACCCATCACAGGTCTGCGGCCAGTTGATTTTCCATTCAAAATATTCATTTCTGGTAATTTCGCCAGATTTTAATTCTTTCTTTCTGAGAACCCACTCTTTCATAAAATCATTGAGAACCCCATAATTAAACCACATGCCGACAGGTGGATGAGCTGGCCAGCTATCAGAATCATGATAACGGACAGCAGTATCCTCATTAGAATTGCATTTTTCACCCGGATAAGTTTCTAATTGAAAGAGATTGATAGCTGCCGGGTTAAATTCATCAATCCAGAACAGGATTTCCATAAGTTCAGAAGCATCCATAGTCGTAGGCTCATGCAGTGCCAGTGGATTTACATCCAGAATCTTAGTCATTTCAGTTACCAGATCTTTGCGAGGAACCCGGTAATTTGTTTCGTATTGGGCAAGACGGTTTGCTCCTTTATCACCCCAACCGAGAGCAGCACCAAGTTCTGCCTGTGTCATATTCCGGAATGTCCGGATTTTTTTTATTTTATCACCGATTGTCATACCAAATTTCCAACTTTCTTTTTGATAAATCCATTTTACTACCAAAAACAAGGAATGTAAACAGAAAGATTCGCATTGAAGCGAACAAAATACTTGACATTCGCATAAAAGCGAATTAAAATGACAGTACGATAAAGGTTCGCATGAAAGCGAATGTACAGATGAGGATAAATATTTTTTTGTAAATTATTGCAAAATGAGGTTGGTAAAATCCTTCTGTCAGGCTTTATTAGTGAGAGGATTTTTTTGAAGAGAACAACATTTTTGTGTTTCCAGGCTGTAATAAGTGAAAGGATATTCAAAAAAATCTCTTTTGTACCTTGAAAATTACATGAGCTGTATAATCTGATTCCACAGATGCCATAACCCTGTAAATGATTTTACGGGCGAGCGTCGAAGATACTCCGGAAACGGCTGGTAAGTTTGCGAAGAAGCTGCCAGCATTCAGAAATATTCTGATAGAGGTTGGACGTAACGCTGACAACAGATTATACGAATGGAAGCCAACACGCTGAACAGAATATGCAATGCCATAGTAATAGATAAAATTTGAGAACAAAATGTGAAAGGTAAGGTGATGTGATTGAGAAAATTGTAGGTATAGGACGACTTATACAAAGAATATGTTGGAAAAGAGGTGAGCATCATGGTGAATCAGTCAGTAATAGATTCCAGTGTTAATCTGGAGCAGTTAAAGGACATTGAAGATTTAATTCCTGATATGGATAAAGCTATTTCTGAAAAAGTGGAAACTTTTCTGGATAAATCTGGCGATCAGCCGTATGCTCACATGAATGAAGGGTATGTGGTAGTCGTGGAAATGACAGGAGAAATGGATGCTACAGATGCGATCAGTGATTATCTAAGAAAAAGAACGGAGTTGATGTATTAGATGCAAGTCTTGAAAAAATATCTTGCGAAGCTACAGATGTTATGTTAATGTGAAGTCAGGGAAAATGAACGTGATACATGGTTTCTGACTTCAAATTCAATGGAATAAGTAAGTTGGGAGCGATGTGAAATGGAACAGATGCAAATGAATATGCCAGATATATACGATGCTGCATTATATCTTCGATTATCGAAAGATGATATGGAAGAGGGCGGTGCGAAGTCAGAGAGCAACAGCATTGCAAATCAGAGAGAGTTACTTCGGAGCTTTGTAAAAAGCCAGCCGGATATTCAGATCTTTGATATATATGTGGATGACGGATACTCAGGAGGAAATTTTGACCGACCTGAGTTTAAACGAATGACAACTGATATAGAAGCTGGAAAAGTAAACTGTGTGATTGTAAAAGACTTATCCAGATTCGGAAGAGAATATATAGAAGCCGGGCGATGGATCGAAAAGACCTACCCGGCTTTAAATGTGCGTTTTATTTCAGTTACAGACCAGTTTGACAGTAAAACAGCAGATTTTTCAGAGAAGTCATTTGTAGTTCCAATCAAAAATTTTGTAAATGAAAGTTATTGCCGAGACATTTCCGGTAAAGTGCGAAGCCATCAGAAAATCAAACGTGAGAAAGGTGAATTTATTGGAGCATTTGCACCGTATGGTTACTGCAAAGATCCGGAGAATAAGAACTGTCTGGTGATTGATTCTTATGCAGCGGATATTGTAAGAAAAATATTTTCATGGAAAATTGATGGGTTCAGTCTTGGAGCAATCGCAGAAAAACTGAATGTACGTCATGTGCAGTCGCCAAAAGAATATAAAAAGGCAAATGGTGAAAATTACAATTCCGGATTTCATAGTTCAGATACACCGAAATGGTCGGCAGTGCAGATCAAAAGGATTCTGACCAATGAAGTCTATATTGGAAACATGGTACAGGGCAAGCAGGAACGAATCAGCTATAAAGTAAAGCAACGCTTGGATAAGCCAGAATCAGAGTGGGTGAAAGTAGAAAATACGCATCCGGCAATTATCAGGCAGAATGATTTTGATGTGGTTCAGAAGCTGCTTCAATATGATGGCAGGGCATCGAAAACATCAGACAGTGCAAACTTTTTTTCAGGTTTTGTATTTTGCGGAGATTGCCATACACCGATGATACGCAGGGTAAATCAATATAAGGGGAAGAAAAAAGCCTTTTATATTTGCCAGACAAAAAATAAAGGTGGAGATTGCACCAGACATAGTATTCCGGAAGAGGTGCTGAAAAGAATTGTATTGAAAGAGATTCAGGCATATACGGCACTTTTTATAGACTATCAGATGATTATGGAAGAACTTTGTGAAATGAAAGTCAGTTACGATCAGGTAATTGGTTATGATACACAGATTAGTAAGTTACAGGAAGAATATAACCGCTATTACAGTCTGAAAGCATCTTTGGGTGATGACTTGAAAGAGGGACTGATCAGCAAAGAGGAGTTTGATGATTTTAGGGAAAGTTACGGAAGAAAATGTGAAGAACTGGAGCAGATGATTGAAAATCAGAAAAAGCTGGTAAAGCAAATGTTTGAGGGTGGAGTGTCTGCAACTGTTCAGTTGGAGGACTGGAAGAAATCACTGGAAATCAAAGAATTGGATCGCACATTGCTGGCACTGACCGTAGATAAAATCTATATTTATGAAAACAAGCAAATTAAAATTCACATCCGCTATCAGGATATGATTGAGAAGATGAAAGTCATAAGACGGTTTTATGCGGAACACAGGACAGAGTGCAGGAAAGAGGTGGGATAAATGGCAAGAACAGCAAAAAGATATAAGAAAAACACAGAGAAGAAGATTTCTGGTATTCCGGTATGTATGGCTGCAATTTATGCCAGATTATCCGTAGACAATGATGAAAAAAAGTCAGAATCTATTGAAACACAGGTTACGCTGATAAAAGAATTCATTCAGAAGCACAATGAAAATCCGGACAGAGAGTGTGAGATTGTTGTGTATGATATTTATTCTGATCTTGGAAAAACAGGAACAAATTTTGACAGACCTGGATTTGAATGGATGATGAATGATGTCAGAGCAGGCAAGATAAATTGTATTCTGGTAAAGGACTTCTCACGATTTGGAAGAAATTACATCGAAACTGGTAACTATCTGGAAAAGATTCTTCCTTTTATGAAAGTACGGTTTATTTCTGTATGTGACAACTATGATTCATTTGCACCTGGTGCTAAGAATCAGGAATTATCTATGAATATCAAAAATCTGGTGAATGATGCTTATGCGAAAGACATTTCTGCAAAAGAACGGGCTGCGAAACGTATTGCCCAGAAAAATGGTGAATATGTGGGATCTACAGCTCCATACGGATATTGTGTGGAAAAGGTAAATGGGATTTATAAGCTGATTGTGGAACCGGAATCTGCAAAGATTGTTCGTAGGATTTTTGAAGAATATGCTTCTGGAGATAGTATACAGAGTATTATTGACAGGCTGTTTGAAGATGGGGTACATCGGATTTCGGACTATAACCAATATCATCATGTGTACTGTCAGGATGGAGAGAATCTTCATCAGTGGGGAAATTCTTCGATACGTGCGGTTTTAAATCGAAATAATTATTATGGTGATCTGGTTCAGAGAAAATACGAATCAAGATTTCAAAGAGGGGAAAAATGGTGTGACATACTGGATGAAAGTCAGTGGATTATTACGCCAAATGCCCATGAAGCGATTATCAGTCGAGAATTGTTTGACAAAGCACAGGTCAGGTTAAAAGCAGCACAACAGAAAGCAGCAAAAACTACAGCAGGATGGGAAGAGGATGAAAGAGCATTTTACAATGTATTCTATTGTGGAGATTGTAAGCGAAAAATGTGCACACGCAGATACGGAAATGATGTGCTTTACTTTTGCAATGCTGCCCAGTATCGGGATGAAAGGAAATGCAGTCATAAATCTATTTCCGAAGGAAAACTGCAGAAAATTGTCCGTTCGGAGCTGACCAGACAGTTTCAGTTATCCGACTTACGGAAAAAGGATATGTCTGCTATAAGCAGTGCAGTCTTTCTTGCCAAAATCAAAGAAATTCAAGCAGAGATCAGGAAACTGGATGCAGATATGGAAAAACGTTCAGAAAAACTGGCACAGGCATTCATGCAATATAAAGAGGGTGAACTTTCCAAAGAAGCCTATATAGAAATGAAAGATGACCGTAATAACTGGAAAGTATTCTGCGAAGAGAGAAAGAGAACTCTGGAGCATACCATACAAAAGCTGGAAAAACAGCAGAAAGAAGAAGCCAGATTTTTACGAAGTCTGCTGGAACTGGATGGGACAACCAGAATCAATGCGGAACTTGCGGAGAGCTTGATTGAAAGTATGTATCTATATGGTGATGGCAGACTGGAAATCAACTTCGGGTTTAAGGGGGCGGTAGAACATGAGTGATCAGAAACTGATTATTGGATATTATCGTCTTTCCATGGAAGATGATTCAGAGGGAGAAAGTAACAGCATTATCAATCAGAGAAAACTGGTAAAAGATTATATTTCCAATATCCCGGAACTGGCTTCTATGCCATTTCAGGAGTTCTACGACGACGGGTATTCTGGTTCCAGTATGGATCGTCCGGCAATTAAGCAGGTTTTGGAATTTGCCAGAGAGAACAAAGTACAGTGTATTGTGGTAAAAGATTTTTCACGTTTTGCCAGAAACTATATTGAGATGGGAACTTATCTGGAACAGATTTTTCCATTCCTGGGAGTACGATTCATTTCTATCTCAGACCGATATGATTCTAAAGATTATAAGGGAAAGAGTTCGGATATTGAAGTACAGTTTAAAGGACTGATAGCAGATTTTTATGTGAAAGACCAGTCCGTAAAGGTAAAAGCGGCAGTCAGTACCAGACGAGGAAAAGGTGAGTATTGCTGTGGCTCTGCACCGTATGGGTATCGAATCAATCCTGAAAATAAGAAAGAACTGGTGATTGTAGAGGACGAAGCGGAAGTGATTCGCAGAGTATTTGAACTGACCAATCAGCGATATTCCAAGATGGAGATTTGTAAGTTATTCAATGAAGAGGGTGTATTGACTCCCTTGCAGTCTATGAGCAGACGACAGAAATCAGACAGCAAGAAAGCTGCATCAAGAGGATTGCAGTGGACGAGTGATATGATACGGAAGATTGTGGATGATAAGACTTATATAGGCTGTATGGTCTATGGAAAGACAAAGATTCCAGATCCCGGAACAGGGAAAGAAGTACCAGTGCCGAGAAATCAGTGGAAAGTGATGGAAAATCACCATGAGCCGATCGTATCAAAAGAAGTTTTTGAAAAAGCACAGTCCCAGCAGATCAGATACACAAAGAAAAGTAAATTTGACAGGGAAACAACACTGTTAGGTGGCTATGTGAAGTGTGGAAATTGTCGCAGAAGTCTGACTTCAAGCAGTCCGGTTCATGGTCATATCCTTTATAGCTGTGCTTACAGTAAAGGAAAAGAAGATACAGGATGTTTTGCAGGGAAAGCTGATAACAAAATGTTGGAGTATATCGTACTGGCAGAAATAAAGGCATATTTACGTCAAAATATTAGTCAGGAACAGATGCAGCAATCTATGAGAAAACAGCATGAGGACAGCATAGAAGCCTATAAGACGGAAAGTGCAGACTGTGAAAAACGTCAGGAGCAGATAAAGATTCAGAACCGCCAGAACTATGAGAAGTATCATGAGGGACAGATGAATCAGAAACAGTTCATGGAAGCAAAGAAGCAGTTGGAAGAAGAAAGAGAACGACTGCAGAAACGTGTACAGGAACTGGATGAACTGATAAACGGAGAGAAAGAAATTCTGATGAAAAAAAATGTTCCGGTGGAGCAAATGTTGAAGTATTTAGGCTATGAGAAGCTGACACGAGAGATGCTGGAAGAATATGTGCAGGGAATATATGTGTATGATGATGGGAGAGTGGAGGTGGAATGGAGAAAAGAAAAATTTTAATCAATAGTTGTGGAGGTATTGAATATGGTAAAAGGAGTATGATATAATGAAAAGACATTAAAGAGAGGGAAGTGATATAATGGATATTTCTACTAGAAGAATGATTAATTCATTAGCAGAAGATATACTAAATGTATATGACATTTCTGTTCCGATTCAGAATATTGGTGATATTGTTGAAATATTAGGTGGTACTATCCAAAAAGAAACTTCATTTTCAGATGGCGCAGTTGAAAAGGAAGGGGATGGATTTAGGATTATTGTATCCCCATATCAAGACGAAAAAAGAGAAAGATTTACAATTGCGCATGAATTAGGACATCTCTTTCTTCATATGGGATATAGAACTAATAAAGAGTTATGGGCAAGACAAGAGAATAACATTTATCATCGAATAGGAAGCTCCGAAAAAGAATATCAAGCAAATGAGTTTGCAGCAGCTTTTTTAATGCCAGCATCGGAATATCTTACAGTCCTTAAAAGGATTGCGGACGGTAACGTAGTAGATACTTCCAAGATTGCAGAGTATTTTAATGTGTCGGTAGAAGCTGCATCTAATCGAGGAAAATTTTTGGGGTATTTAAGATGGTAAAAGAAGATCAGACATTAAGTAAATATAGCAAGCTAATTGAAGATTTAAATATACAAAAGGAAAAAGTGATAGCTCGACGAACTGTTGAGCTATTCTTTTCTTTTGATATAGTAAATTCGTCTGCTTATAAAACGATGAATTATACTGGATGGTATAATGTAATTATTTCTTTGTTTAAAAAGATTCAGGCTAATGTAATGAAATTAATGCCAGGAGCAGAGATGTGGAGAGTTTTAGGAGATGAAATTATATTTATTATTCCAATAAAGGAAAAACAAGATTTTTTTGTTTATACAGACAAAATATTCGAAATTTTAAATAATTTTGTATATCAATTAAAAACAGGAAAGTTTTTTGATGAATTGGAAGCTGATGATGCTGAAAAATTATTAATGAAAACACAGAATATTATTTCCTTAAAGGCTGCTGCGTGGATTGCAATTGTAGGAGAAGAAATACAACAAATAGAGAGGTATGATAATTTACTAGAAAGATATAAATTAAGAGAAGGATATGGTCTTATTGAGTTTTTAGGAAATGATATTGATACTGGATTTAGAGTAAAAAAAGAAACTGAAAATAGGCGTATGGCCATCAGCTTTGAACTTGCTTATATTCTTTCAAAGGATACAGATTATTTAAAAAATATATATATCATTACATATAAATCTTTAAAAGGAATTTGGCAAAATAGGATGTATCCTATTATTTGGTATCATGATCCTAAATATGCGGAAAATGTACAATTTGAGGATAGCTTTTTTTATGATGAAAAGAAAGAAAATACTTTAGCAAAAGAATATTTTTCAAATAGAGAAAGACCTGTTTTGAAAGAGGAAATGTATAATGATGTTTATGGTGCATTAAAGAAAATATTATTTGATCAGAATTTGGCTGAAAAATTCACAAAAATAGAAAAAATAATAGAAGAATCACAAAACTCACCAACTATATCGGGGCATCTTTTGGAACCACAATTTTTTTTGCGGCTTCATTGTGTAGCAGTTTGCTATGATAAATCTACAATGAAAATATTGATAATGAAACGATCAAATAGTCGGAAAAAGTATCCAAGTAAGTGGGAATTTGGTTGTGCCAAGGGAGCATTAGAGACTTCATTGAGTGTACAGATTGAACAAGAGTATTATGAGGATTTTGGATTGAAAATCCAAGTTGTTTGTGATGCAAGAAGGGATGATGAACAACCTATACCATTGGCACTGTATGAGGTTGAAAGTGAACAGGGAAAAGATAAAGGAGTCATTTCCTTGGCAGAAATTATAGAACCTTATGATATAACAAATTTTGTGGAAAACGGCAAACATTCAAGTGTAAGATGGATTTCAAAAGAAGAAGTTGAAGATTTTAAAGAAGATGCTGTTAAGGATTTTAAAAATACATTGAAATTGGCTTTTGAAAAAATGGAGGAGATAAATGGAAAATAGTGATGATAGAAATTCAGCAGTATCCATATTGGAAAATACATTTTCAAATATTAATAATTGGTTGAGTTTTGCGGAGGCAAAAAATGCAGCTTTAATTGCATTTAATATAGCTGTTCTTACAGCAATGTTAGGGAGCGTAGATGTGTTGAATAAGAACGTACTATATTATATAATCAATTGCGCTTTGATAATATCTTCAGGATTAGCATTGATGTCTTTTAAACCTAAAACGGGAAATAATAAAAGAACAATACAATCGAGCAATGATGCAGATAATTTATTGTTATTTACTCATATTGCAAAATATACAAAAGAAAAATATTTAATTGCGGTATATCGAAAATATTTGAATATAATAAAAAGAGAAGAAGATTTATCCAAAATAGAATTAGATTACGCGGATGAAATAACATATAATGCACAGATTACTGTTAATAAATATGCATGGTTTAACAGAGCGTTATGCGTAGATATTGGTAGTATGTGTTGTATTTTAATTTTGATTATTATTGCATGAGATGGAGCAATGACATAACATCCTCCCCACCTACTTTGTGACAATTATATAACGTCCTCTGTACAGAAATATGCGGTTTTAAGCCATTTTCGTGGCAAAAAAGCCGCATATTTTTTGTAGCAATGACTTGACATCCCCGGGAGCACTATGTACAGCTCAGAGCATTCCAAAATGAGTTATACTGCATAGAGATTGATTTCAAAATCTACATCGGAGGCCGCATTTGGCAAATCAAAGACAACACAATTACTTTAATCTATGGTAAAAAAAGGTGTTGTAATGGTGGAAGGCAAGGGAAAAGGAACGAAATAGATTTTGAAATAGGTGCAAAAACACCCGCTGCGGACAGATATGCATAATATCTTCCGCAGCGGGTATTCGTATCATCGAGTCTGACTCAAATGTTACGATACATTTTTATCCACAGTTTTGTAAAAATTCAATTGCTTCATATACATTAGAAAATGTGACGCTCCTTGTATTTAACCATTGGTTTCTAACATCTGTATCATCTATTCCCGGCAGTCCATCTTGCAATAATGCTTTTACAGTTTTCTTTGAATTTTCTACAGCTTTTTGATAATTGACTGCAATCTTCTCTGTTGCCGCAGAATTTCCTTTTACGTAAGTTGGGATTAATTTTTTAACTTCATTAATAACCTTTTCCTTTTCAGGAACGGTAATGAGTTTCGGAGTATAGTATTTGTAATGCAACATAAACCAATACTCAATACATCCACTAGTCATTAGTAATCTTACCCGTATTCCTTGTTTTTTTCTCAAGTTACGAAGTTTCTTTATAATCGTAAACCTATCATTCCATTTTGGAATATCCTTTTCTTCTATATCATAAAAAAACCATATTTCATCTGTTACATCTATGCTGTTTTTATATTTGGGCGACTTTGAAAACTTTGCATCTGCTTCTTCAAACAGTCCTGTATCTGGTGGCCTTTTTAAAACAGCAACATCCGAGAAAGTCTTTTTTAAATAATCAGTGTATGCCTGTTCACTTTCACCTTCGCAAAATACATAGATTAGTGGTTTGGCAGATTTTACTTTACGAGGCATTATTCCACCTCCTCAATCTCAATATCAGGAGTTGCACCATATTTACCAAGCAAATATCCCTTTCTGATATTTTCTGTAGTTCTGGTACCTAATCCACTAATACTATAAAGTTCTGATATCCCATCTTCATTGCTTTTGTCTGCAAAGTACAACTGATCCTTACGCAGGATTTCCATATTCATAAGTTCCGTGTTATGAGTCGTAAAGATAAGCTGCGCTCCTTTTGGGTTAGACTGCTTACTCTGGAATTTTGCCACAACAAAATCTACCAACATTGGATGAAGTTCTTTTTCAATTTCATCAACGATAAGAACTCCGCCTTTTTTCAGTGCTGACTCGATTGCAGGTGCAATAGACATGAGTTTTCTGGTTCCGTCTGATTCATCCGATAATTCTAACGGGTATAAAACCGCTTCTCCATTAGCATTGATACCCTGATGTTTCGATATTGCTTTAACCTCATTCATTTTTAATCTTGTTTCTGAGTTGCTCGACGTATCTGCCAGAATATGCATAAACTGAATCAAGGCTGTTTTTATACCGTCTGGTATATTCTCGGGAAAACTTAGATTGTCCTTAATTTCCTTACTGTCAATTTCAAATTGCATACTTTCGATACCGAGATCCGCAGCTTTAGCATAATCCGAAATCGCCTGTAGCATATTGGCATCATTAGAATAATCCAACAGCTGTTTAGGAATATCTGAATAATCCCTTGAAAAATAAAGCAATTCCCGAAACCACTTCATTGCAGTTGCGCAAATAGCGTCATTCATTGTACAAGCCAACGAAAAGAACAACTGATTCGATGCAACGGTTTCGCTGATTAACTTTCTTTTTGCCTTTTCTTCTGTAAAAATAAATGATTGATTTTCTCTTTTAAAAACTAACGCTTTTTGTCCCTTTGGTGCGTGGTATAAATATTCTTTATATATCTTTTCCTTTGTTGCAGCAAAGGAATACCAGTATTTAATTCCGTCTAGAGTATAGATAAATTCAAATTCTGTTGGTTCATCTTCAGAATAATCATTTAAAGCAAATGGTATTACTGGTATTTTTGCGTTTTCGTGCTGTGTTCTTTGTGCATTTTTAATGAATTGCACAGCCAGCCAAAACGCCCGGATTACATTACTTTTACCTCCACCATTTTTTCCATATATAGCAACGCTCGGTAATAAGTTCAACGAACCATATGAAATCAAGCTCTTTTTGAAGGGGCCAAGCCCCGTTGCTTCCATAGATAGCGTCGCCTCATCACGAAATGATCTATAATTCTTGAACCTGAATTCTATCAACATAATTATCCCTCCAAATTCATTTTCTATTAGTATATACTTATTTCATAATATATTCAAATAATATTATCGAATAATGTGATATTTTTGCTTTGATTTCGAATATAATTCGACAATCATCCGGATGATTCGATGTGATTTTCGAAAATTTATAAAACATCCGCTGCGGACAGATATGTATAATATCTTCCGCGGCGGGTATTTTATTTATACAGAGATATTTTAGAAATCATGCCCATGGCAGGAACGATAGGACGATAACTGTCTGATATTTTACTTGCGTGAAAGAGCAGAGTATAATATAATAAAAAGAACAAATAGTTCTAAAATGACAGAGAAAAAATCCATCCGCGCAGCTAAAAAACGCCGGATGGACCATTCACGTACAGAGATTTCGCAGATTGTTTTAATCTGCGAAATGGGCGCATACGCGCCAACCTCCCCAATTTTATTAAATTTCTTATCAAATCACTGCTAATATAATATTCTGATTAAGCCATTTTGTCAATAAATGGCTATTTATTTAGTACATTATAACATAAAACTGACCAATTTATTTAGTGCTTTTTGTAAGAAAATCAATCTGACTGCTGGAAAGTATCTCCATTACGGGTCAGAATCGTGGTCAGGAGCCATAGAAAGGAGTTTTATATTTTGGCAAGACGAGGAGAAAACATACGAAAAAGAAGTGACGGCAGATGGGAAGGCCGATATCTGATCTATATAAATGGAAGCAAAAAATATCGTTCCGTATATGCCCCTTCTTATAATGAAGTAAAACAGAAACTCTTTAACAGCAAGAAAGAATCTGAGATTACTCTGCTCTCCCAAAAAGAACAGACAGCTCCCCTAAACGCCAGTGCTGATATGAGTCTTGATGAAATCGGTCAGTTGTGGCTTATCTATATTAAGGATAATCGCAAGTACTCCACCTACAGAAAATATGCCAACATCTATGTCATGCATATCCGGGATATTTTTGGCAGTCTGACAGCAGACGAAATCAGCCTGGAAATCATAGAGAAAGCCCTGCCAAAGGAGATGTCCGCCAGTCTATATAAAAGTATCTACTGTGTACTGAATCAGATTTTAGCTTATGGAAACCGATACTGCGGCACTTCGAAAATTCATTTAAAAACAGAAAAGCTACGGACAGTTCCCAAACCCGTGCAGACAATAAACGCTACGGACCAGCAGAAGCTATGCCGCTATCTGCTCTCAGATCTTGATTCCTGCAAGCTTGGCATTCTGATATGCCTGTATATGGGACTGAGACTCGGGGAAATCTGTGCCTTAAAGTGGGAAGATATCGACTTCCAGAGAAAAACAATTCATATTAACAGGACTGTCCAGAGGATTCAGGTCGGGCAGGAGGATCGGAAAACGATTCTGTATGAGGGACCTCCCAAAACGCTCTGCTCTGTCCGTGAGATCCCGATTCCGGAATTTCTCTTTCCATTTCTTCTCTCTTGTAAGGATGATGGGGTTTATGTGTTGAATAAATTTTCCCCGATGGAACCCCGTACTTATCAGTACAAGTTTTATTCTTATCTGGATAAAGCATATATAAAGAAGTCTCACTTTCACGCACTGCGCCATACATTTGCGACAAACTGCATCAGTAACGGGGCTGATGTCAAGAGTGTCAGCGAAATGCTTGGCCATTCTAATGTAAATATCACTTTGAATAAATATGTCCATCCATCTATGGATACTAAGCGTAACATTCTGGATTCGCTTTCTTCTATCTCATCTATAAATGGTCAGATGAGTGGTCGGATCATTTCTTAATCTTTGATCTCATGCACGTTTCCGGTGCCCATTTCGCAGATTAAAACAATCTGCGAAATCTGAATTCCTCTTTTTGTGTACTTTGGAGGAATACCGAAATGAGCATACATCTTTTCAAACACAATCAGGAAGCATATAACGCAGTTACCGCCATGCTTGAGCGGGAGAAAATGGCAGCAGTCATCCATCCCACAGGCACAGGGAAATCCCTGATCGCATTCAAGCTGGCAGAGGAACATCCATCAGAGAAATTTCTATGGCTCTCACCAAGTGAATATATCTATCAGACACAGCTGGAGAACCTCGGAATGGAATTCGATAACATCCAGTTCATGTCCTACAGCCGTCTGATGAAGAACGAAGACAGCATCGAAACCCTGCATCCGGATTACATCATCCTGGATGAATTTCATCGCTGTGGTGCCGCAGAATGGGGCAAAAGTGTCAGAAAACTTCTGACCGCCTGTCCAGATGCGAAGAGACTCGGGCTGTCCGCGACCAATATCCGTTATCTGGACAACCAGAGAAATATGGCAGAGGAGATTTTTGATGGAAAGATTGCATCTGAGATGACACTCGGAGAAGCTATCGTCCGGGGAATACTCCCGGAACCGAAATATGTGATTGCCATGTATTCGTATAAGAAAGAACTGGATCAGTTAAAGAAAAGAATCCAGGCACTATCGAATCAGGGCCTCATCACAGAGAACCAGAAACTGCTTGAGCAGCTGCGCCGCGCACTGGAACAGGCAGAGGGACTGGACATTGTGTTTGAGAAGCATATGGAAAAGAAAAATGGAAAATATATCGTCTTTTGTTCCGGTAAAGAACATATGGACGAAATGAAAGAGCAGGTCAGTACGTGGTTTCGCCGGGTAGACCGCGAGCCGCGGATCTATACAGCGTTTTATAACGATACTGCTACAGACAGAGAATTCAGGGAATTTAAGAAGGATAACAGTGCACATCTGAAGCTTCTTTTCTGCATTGATATGCTCAATGAAGGGGTTCATGTGGATGATGTGGATGGTGTGATTCTTCTGCGTCCGACGGTGTCGCCGATCATTTATCTTCAGCAGATCGGGCGTGCATTGTCAGCGGGCAGTGGGAAGACACCGGTTATTTTTGACCTGGTTAATAATTTTGACAGTCTTTCTTGTATTGACTGTCTGAAGAAAGAAATGGAAGAAGCATTTGTGCTGTTTCCGACGACGTATGGGAAGGGGCTTCGCTTTAGTGAGCGTTTCCACATTACGGATGAGACGAAGGACTGCAGGATGCTTTTCCGGAAACTGCAGACGAATTTAAGTTCCGCCTGGGAGACCTATTATATTGCCGCAAGGCAGTATTACCGGGAAAAGGGGAATCTGAAAGTTCCGAAGAGTTATCTGACGCAGACAGGGCTTACGCTTGGAAGCTGGATTCAGACGCAGCGCAGGGTCCGTGCAGGTTCGGTGACCGGGAATCTGAGTGAGGAGAAGGTCAGGAAACTGGATGAGATCGGGATGGTCTGGGACAGTAAGGACCAGAGCTGGAATGAGGCGTTGAGAGAATTGCAGGCTTATTATGAGGAGCATGGGAATCTGGATGTTAAGGCTAGATATGTGACGGAGAATGGGTTCAGGCTTGGGAGATGGATCTGTAATTTGAGAACGAAAGTGAAGAATAAGGGACTGGATCAGGCGCTGACGAAGGAACAGCAGGGAGAGCTGGAGAAGTTGGGGATGATCTGGGATCGGAATGGGGAGAAATGGGAAGAGTATTTCCGGGCGGCACAAGGGTATTATCTGGAGCATGGGGATCTGGAGGTTCCGGTGAAGTATGTGACGGAGAATGGGGTGCCGCTGGGGAGATGGCTGGCGGAGATTGGAAGCCAACTTGGTGAGAAAAATGCATGCCGGAGTTCATTGGAAGAGAGACAGTTGGAACGGCTTAGGAAGATTGGCTTTAAGACGGAGAAGAAGACTGTCAGACAGTGGAATGAGAAGTATGCGCTGGCGAAAGATTACTATGAGGAATATGGAAATCTGAATGTTCCGGTTTCGTATAGTGTGAATGGAGTGAAGCTGGGGAGGTGGATCTCGAATATACGGGCGAAGAGGAAACATCCTGAGGGGAGCGGGATGGTGTTGGATGAATATAGGATTAGGCAGCTTGATAGCATTGGGATGGACTGGAAGTAGGAAAAAGAGAAATGTTTAGGAGGAGTTTGGGAAGGAATGTATAGAAAGAAAGGAAGAGAATGGACAAAGCATGTGGATTTTATGCTGTTGGACATTTTATGTATACAGCTTGCATTTATTGCGGCATATATATTTCGATTCGGAATAAGTAATCCGTATATGAATAAGGACTACCGCATTCTTGGAATAGCATTCCTGTTTATCGATTTCGCGGTGGAGATTGTGGCAGATTCTTTTAAGAATGTTTTGAAAAGAGGATATTTCGACGAGTTTATCTCGACGTGTAAACATGTGATTCTTGTAGAAGTGGTGACAACTTTTTATCTGTTTACCACGCAGATGGGGGATATCTATTCAAGGATATCTTATTACATCATGGTTCCGTTTTATATTGGAATTTCTTATTTGGCAAGAGTGGTATGGAAAAGAATACTTAGAAAAAGGGGATACAATTCGGTTAAGAAATCTCTTCTTGTTATTGCACCGGAGAAGATGTTGGGAGAAACATTAAAGACTGTGTCAGAAAGTTGCCTGGGCTATACCAGGATTATGGCGGCTGCGTTGGATGCAGATCTTAAGGGAAGAACGATTTGCAGTATTCCGATAGTTGCAGATCATGAAGAAATTGTTGATTTTGCCTGCGGTGAATGGGTGGATGAAGTGTTTATCCCGCCATGTGATGAGAGTGATTACCCTGGCGAACTTGCAGGGATTTTTATGGAAATGGGAATTGCGGTACATACTGGAATCATGCAGTCAGGATCCTTGCCGACAGGTTGTCAGCAGGTGGAAAAGATGGGCAGTTATATGGTAATCACTACAAGTATGAATTACGCAGATTCATCTAAGTTGTTTGTTAAGAGGCTTATGGATATTGCAGGCGGACTTGTGGGATGTCTGGCGACGCTGTTGATTACGATTGTAGTTGGACCGTTGATTTATATCAGTTCACCGGGACCGATTTTCTTCGCACAGGAGAGAATTGGACGGAATGGACGAAAGTTTAAGATGTATAAGTTCCGAAGCATGTATATGGATGCGGAGGAGAGAAAGAAAGAACTCATGGCTCAGAATAAGATCAGTGACGGGCTGATGTTTAAGATGGACTTTGATCCGAGGATTATCGGGAATAAGGTGTTGCCGGATGGGACGCGTAAGACTGGGATTGGACAGTTTATCAGGAAGACAAGTCTGGATGAGTTTCCGCAGTTTTTTAATATCCTGAAAGGGGACATGAGTCTTGTGGGGACTCGGCCGCCGACAGTGGATGAGTGGGAGTTGTATGAGCCACATCATAGAGCCAGGATGGCGTTTAGGCCGGGGCTGACGGGGTTGTGGCAGGTTAGCGGGAGAAGCAATATTACAGATTTTGAAGAAGTGGTGAAGTTGGATACGGAGTATATCGGGGAGTGGAGTTTGAAGTTGGATGTGAAGATACTTTGGAAGACGGTTTGGAGCGTGATTAGGGATGATGGGGCGCTGTGAGAGATATTTGGGATGCGTAAGGCACACATCTATGTCATTTTCGAGATAGTTAAAAATAGGAATCCAATATTTACCAGTAGATTCCATACAGACATGATAACGATTATTCTCGATAAGCCAGTCATGAAACCTTTGGATAATTTGTTTGTGCCTTGAGCGAAGCGAAAGGAATGATAAAAATTATGAAAGTATGTTTAGTGGGTTCATCGGGTGGTCATTTAACCCACCTTTATATGTTGAAACCTTTTTGGAAAGACAAGGAGCACTTTTGGGTCACATTTGATAAAGAGGATTCAAGAAGCCTTCTGGAAGGCGAAAAAATGTATCCGTGCTATTATCCGACCAATCGTAGCCTGAAAGCACTGATCAAAAACACAAAAATCGCTTGGAATGTGCTTCATAAGGAAAAACCGGATTTAATCATATCTTGTGGTGCGGCGGTGGCTGTTCCGTTTTTCTACATTGGCAAGATGATGGGGGCAAAGCTGGTTTATATTGAAGTGTTTGATCGCATTGATAAGCCGACAATGACAGGAAAGATGGTCTATCCTATTGCGGATAAATTTGTTGTGCAGTGGGAAGAGCAGAAAAAGGTTTATCCGAAAGCGGTTAACCTTGGCAGCATATTCTAATTAGGGGACGAGAAAATGATTTTTGTGACGGTGGGAACGCATGAGCAGCCGTTTAATCGGTTGATTCAGAAAATAGATGAATTAAAAAAAGATGGTACGATTCAGGATGATGTAATCATTCAGACTGGATTCAGTACATATGAGCCGAAATATTGTCAGTGGAGCAAACTGATTCCGTATCAACAGATGGGCAAAAATGTTGCAGATGCACGAATCGTAATCACACACGGTGGTCCGGCAAGCTTTATTATGCCGCTGCAGGTCGGTAAGACACCAATCGTTGTGCCGCGTCAGCACCAGTTCAATGAACACGTTAATGATCATCAGGTGGAATTTGCACGAAATGTGTCAAAGCGCATGGGCACGATCATTGATGTGGAAGATATTGAGACGCTGGGTGATATTATAACGAATTACGACCAGATTGTTGCAGGCATGGGACATGGAATGAGCAGCAATAATGCAAAGTTCAATGAAGAGCTAGAGAAGCTGGTAAATAAGTTGTTTTGAGGATGAATAGATGAGAAAAGTTGGAATCATGTCAATGCAGCGCATTGCAAATTATGGCTCTTTTTTGCAGGCATATGCACTGAAGCAGTTAATAGAAGAGTTAGGACATAAAGTAGAATTTGTGGATTACCATGTCGGTGTACCGGTTATTGCCGAAAACGCGGATAGTAAGAATAAGTTCGTTCGCAAACTGGAAAAGGGGCTGGAAACATTTCAGTATCAGGCTCCGCTTTCCCATAAATTATCATTCATCCGGTACAAGCAGTCTTTTGCTAAAAAGTATATGCCGCTTTTGGAGATTACCGATGCGATGAATTATAACCCCTCTCTGGATTGTCTGCTTATTGGAAGCGACGAAGTTTTTAACTGTATTCAGAAGAATTCCAATGTGGGCTATTCGACAGAACTGTTTGGTAAAGACAATCACGCAGACAGATTGATTACTTATGCAGCATCGTTTGGAAACACCACGCTGGAAAAGCTGGAAAAGTATCAAAAAGCTAGTGAAGTAGGAAATCTTCTGAAAGAGTTTGATGCAATTTCTGTGAGAGATGCAAACTCTGGTAGCATTGTGGAACAGCTTACTGGGGAAAAGCCGGTATATAATCTGGACCCGGTTTTGACATATGACTATATGAATTGCTGCGACAGAATTCCCCAAATCAAAGCAACCGAGAAATATTTGATTCTGTATGCATACGCTGGGCGCATTTCTATCGATGAGGCGGATTGGATCGCAGAATATGCAAAGAGAAAGAACTTAAAAGTTTATGCCATTGGTGGCATTCAGAAGTGTGCGGACCGCTTTATCGACTGCTCGCCGTTTGAGGTTCTGGCTTATTTCAGAAATGCAGAAGAAGTAATTACGGATACTTTTCATGGCAGCATCTTCTCCGTAATCACACACCGTCCGTTTACAACACTTATTCGCAAGAGTGTAGGCAACAGCTACGGCAATGAAGAAAAACTCAGTGATTTGTTGAATCGTTTGGGTCTGACAGAGCGAATGACAATAAAAGTGGAAGATACGGAACGAATCAATCAGCAGCCAATTGACTATGAAAAAGTAGATAATGTTTTGCAGAAACAAAGGGAAATAGCAAAGAAGTATCTACAGAATAATATTGAGGGATGACATGGAGAATATATCGCGTATCAAGGAGAAATGCGTCGGTTGCAAAAGCTGTGAGCAAAGCTGTCCAAAGCACTGCATTTCCATGGGAGAAAACAAAGAGGGCTTCTGGTATCCGGTTGTCGATGAAAAAAACTGTGTTGAATGTGGTAAGTGCTTAAAAACTTGCCCCGCAGAAAGCACAGAACAGCATCGGAATATGCCTCAGACGGTGTGGGCGTGGTGCAACAAAAACGATGCGGATATTATGAAATCTGCATCTGGCGGTGCTGCGGACAGTGCTGCAAAAGCAGTGTTGCAAATGGATGGTGTAGTCTATGGTGCTGCTTACGACGAACAGCTTGTTGTAAGCCATATTGAGATTGAAAGCAACGCGGAGAGAGAAAAAATCCAATCCTCCAAATATGTTCAATCAGACCCGAACGACAGCTATTCAAAAGTGAAGCAGAGGCTTGCAGAAGGAAAAAAGGTCCTTTATACGGGAACGCCCTGTCAGATTGCCGGATTGTATGCGTTTCTCGGCGGCGATAAGCCAAATTTGTACACGGTTGATTTAATTTGTCATGGTGTTCCATCGCCGAAATTCTTCAAAAAATATATCGAATACCAGAATAAACAAACAGATGGTCGAGTAATTTACTTCAATTTCCGTTCAAAAGACAAAAGAGGCTGGGGAACTCAATATCTGTTAAAGACAAAGACAAAGACAAAGACAAAGACAAAGACACTCTCCCTTGATCGCTATGGAAAACATTTTATGGATGGCGATTGCTATAGAGAGAGCTGTTATCAGTGTGCCTATGCGAATACAAGCCGTGTGGGTGACATTACCGTGGGCGATTTTTGGGGAATTGCAAAAAGCCATCCTGAGTTTAATTCGCCGAAGGGTGTATCCAGCGTATTTATGAATACGGAAAAAGGACAAGAGCTTTTTGAAAAGATGAAGCCGTTTGCCGAGACAGAGCAGGCAACATTGAAAGAAGCAATGGTAAAACAGGGTAACCTTGTGAAGTCGAGTGATAGACCGATAAGTCGTGATACATTTTATAAACACATTGATGATGTGAATTTTATTGAAGACATACCTGTAGGGGTGCAATTGAAAGAAAGGATAAAAACTATGCTTCCGGCAAAAACCGTTCAATTTATAAAGCAGAAACTGGGGGGGTAACTAACAAAGTATCGGTTGTTATCCCTGTCTATAATGTGGAGCAATTTCTGGGCAAATGCATAGAGTCTGTATGTGCGCAGAATTATAGAAATCTGGAGATTATTCTTGTCGATGATGGTTCGACAGATAATTCTGGTGAGATTTGTGATGCCTTTGCAAAAAAGGATGATCGAATTCAAGTAATTCACAAAAGAAATGCTGGCGTAAGCGCAGCAAGAAATAGTGGTATTGAGGCTTGCACAGGGGATTATATCTGCTTTGTAGATGGCGATGATTATGTAATGACTGATTATGTGAGTTATATGCTTGCTTTAGGAATTACATATGACGCTGACATTGCTTTAACCACGCAGATGTTCGGAAACTTTGATGAAGAGCAAAATCAAAAGGATGAAATCAAAGTTTGGACAGGAGAAGATGCTGTTGAGGCGATTTTATGTTATAAAGTTCCGATTGGATGTTATTGCAAGTTGTTTAAACGAGAAATTCTCGAAGCAACAAGATTTATCCCGGAAATTTATATCGGAGAAGGCTTCAATTTTAATGTTGACGCTTTCCAAAAATCAAATCGTGTGGTAGCCGGAAAAATGAAAACCTACTACTACCGCCGTGATAATCCGACAAGTGCAATGACAAGATTTTCAATAAAAAAGTGTGAGTGCGGATTACTAGCGCTTGAAGTAATAAAAAGCAATCTGAAATTTAGTTCCAATAGAATCAGCAGGGCATGGCAGTTTGCTAACTGGCGAACGCATTCGGATTTCTATGATATGTTTGTTTTAGCAGATGCAAGGAAAGAATATCCGGATGTATACCGCAAGTGTTTAAATGTTACAAGAAAAAATGCGTTGATCGCACTAAATGTGCCAACAACAAAGCAAAATAAAATTCGAGCGATCGTGATGTGGATATGTCCACAAATCATTCCTTTTGCAATGAAATTGAGAGAACAACGATACAAGGTTGCAGTTACACATAGATAAATTTTATTAAGCAAAGTGATTGTGACGGAAAGGGTTAAGTATGGACGAAAAGATAAAAATAGCGATGGTCACAAATCATTTTGGCATAACGGGGATAAGTACAGTTATTCTAAATTACTGCAAAGAATTAGATCATCATAAATATGATTTGACAGTTATTGCAGGTCAGCCAATTGCAGAAGAAAACAGAAAAGAATGTACAGAAAACGGAATTCACCTGATTGAACTGCCGCCGCGTCATCAGGAATCTGCAAAGCATTATGTTGGTCTATGGAAAGTACTCAAGAAAAATCACTACGATATTGTTCATGTGCACGGTAGTAGCTCTATGATGGCGATTGAATTGACAATTGCTAAACTTGCAGGTGAAAAAATTAGAATAGCACATAGCCATAATACCATGTGTCTAAACATGAAAGTTCATAAAATTTTGAATCCCTATTTTCGTAAGATTTATACGAAAGCACTTGCTTGTGGGAAGCTAGCAGGGGTTTGGTTGTTTGGCGAAAACGAGTTTGAAATACTACCAAATGGGTTTCATACAGAACTGTTTGCATTTGATGAGACGGAGCGTAAGCGAGTAAGAAGAGAGCTTGATATTGAGGATAAACTTGTTGTTGGACATATCGGAAGATTTAATGAACAAAAAAATCAGAAGTACTTAATTAGAGCCTTTGAACAGGTGGCAAAAGTACGCAGCGATGCAGTGCTTTTGTTAGTCGGGACAGGACCTGACTTTGAGAAAATTAAAGAGATTGCAGATAATAACTTATACAAAAATCAGATTATTCTTTATGGAGTTACAAAAGAAACAAGGGCAATGTACTCAGCAATGGATGTTTTTGCGCTTCCGTCAAAATATGAGGGACTTCCTGTAGTATTGCTAGAAGCACAGATTACAGGGTTGCCCTGTATCGTTTCGGACAAGGTGACTAAAGAAGTTGATTTTGGCGAAATTCAATGGCTATCCATTGATGATAACTCTGAAAGTTGGGCGGAAGCTATCTTGCAGACAGTAGTACGGTCAAATGTACAGCGTAGGGATTATAGAAGAAAACATAGCGCCCAAATTGAGTACTATGATGTAAGCCAAACAGTAATGCAACTTGATACGATATATGAACAGCTGCTTTAACAATAAGGAGAGAATAAGATGCCTACATATGAAGGGCTAAGATTGAAATTATTAAAATATTGGAGAGTTGGTTTGGCTGACTGGAGAAAAAAGCAACTCAAGTTTACTGACTTTACAATTATCTCCAATAACTGCTGGGGCGGTATGATCTATGAAAGCTATAATTTACCAAAGGAATCGCCGACAGTTGGGATGTTCTTTATGGCAAAAGACTATATTGAATTTTTATCTGATTTAAAATGCTACATTGGCGGCAAGTTAACCTTTATAAAACCAGAAGAATCTCGTTGGAAAGAGATGCCGCAGGTATCCGGAGATAAGAGATTTGGACATTATCCTGTAGGTGTGCTGTCGAATGGGAAAAATACAATCGAGATTTTCTTCCTGCATTATCACAGTGAGCAAGAAGCTCGTGAAAAGTGGGAGCGGCGTATCCAACGAATAAGTTGGGATAAGCTGCTAGTCAAGTTTAATGATCAGAATGGATGTACGGAAAAAGAGGTGGATAATTTTATGAGATTGCCATTTAAGAATAAATTATTCTTTACCTGTAAGCATTGGCCAAATGAAAATGGGGGGGGGTACACGGTTATTCACCAGTTCCCCAAGCATGATTTTATAATGGCATCGTATGAGCCATTTGGAAAAAATAAATATATAAATATTACGTCTGTCATAAACCAGCTGTAATGCAGAGGGCTTTTTCTCTATACCTGTTTGTGATTATGGCAGATTGGTATGGAGGATTATGAAAACACTGCATAAATGCTACATTGGCTTGATAAGCGTATGGAAAATTCTGTGCGCAAAAATATGTACTCGTGGAAAGATTCAATCGACGTGGGTCAATTCACTAAGAGGAGCATTCAAGGCTGAGATTATTGGTAACGGAACAATCTCGATTGGGAAATTTTTAATGTCGAGAGGACCTATTTATCTAAAGTCTGTAAATGATGGAAATTTATCTATTGGAGAAAATGTGTTTTTTAACCATAACTGTTCTATAACCTGTGCAGACGAGATTAAAATAGGAAACCATTGTATGTTTGCCAACAACCTTGTGATTGTTGATCATGACCATGAAGTTGGAGAAAATGGAGTAACAGGTGACTTGACCTCTAAACCAATCGTCATAGAGGATAGAGTTTGGTGTGGTGCTAATGTCACAATAGTAAAAGGTGTTCATATAGGATCAGGGGCTGTAATAGCCGCAGGTGCAGTTGTAACAAAAGATGTGCCCAAAAGAGCAGTTGTGGCAGGAGTACCCGGAAAAGTAATTCATTGAGTGAAGGAGGATAATGGGGCGTGGACTTGATTACAATCATTGTGCCAGTATATAATGTCGAAAAATATATAAGAGAATGTATAGACTCACTACTTAATCAAACATATAAAAATTTGGAAATCATCCTCGTGGATGATGGCTCAAAAGATAAGAGCGGAGAAATATGTGAAAACTATGCAAATGCGGATTCAAGAGTGAAAGTTATTCACAAGGAGAATGAAGGCCTTGGATTCGCCCGAAATATCGGGTTGACAGTTGCGCAAGGCAAGTTTGTTACTTTTATAGATTCGGATGATGTAGCGGATGCGGATCTCGTTGAAAGACTATTAAAGGGTATTACTGATTCTAAGTGTGATACCTGTATTGGCGGCTTCAAGCGTATATCAGAAAACGAGACAACTAGTTTTGTTGAACAATATGATATTGCGTTATTCACCGGAGCAGGGGTCTATAATGAACTATTTGCGAGAATGCTAGGAAGCGCACCGGATAAGCATGATGCAATCAGAATGTCCGTATGGAATGTAATGTATTCAATGAATATTATTCGTAAATATAAAATTGAATTTCCATCCGAACGAAAATTTATTTCCGAAGATATAATTTGGGATTCTGAATACTATAAATACGCTAAACGAGTTAAAGTGATTGATTCCACTGCATATAATTATAGAATTACGCCAGGATCTTTAACTCAGAAATACAAACCAGATATGCTAAAAAAAATATGTGTTTTGTATAATGAGATGACTGACAGGTTATCTAATGACGAAGCTAAGATTACAAGACTGCAACGTCAATTCTTTGTGAATTTGAGAGCGTGCTTGAAGCAGGAGAACCCAAAAGTTTCAAAAAAGTGTAACCCTGAAGTAGTGAATTCAATCAAAGAAATAGTGAACAATGAAACAGTTCATACGGTTGCCACGGCTTATGAAAAAATTATTGAACAACATAGGCAAAAGTTTTTTGTGAAATTGGTTAAGAGTAAAAGAATATATGCACTCTATATTCTGGTGAAGATAGGTGGAATGTAATAAATGAACTTAAAGAATAAAATTAAAGTGAAAATCTTGGGCTATAGAGCTACAAGTGAATCATATATAACTTACTTAAGAAAAATAGGAGTTCAAGTTGGAGAGGATGTTGTCCTCTATCGCCCGTTAAATACTACTATTGATGTTCAGAATCCCCATTTGCTAGAAATCGGGAATCACGTCATGATGACTGGACCGGTGACGATTCTTACACACGACTATAGTTGGTCAGTGTTGAAAAGAAAATATGGGGAAATTGTTGGAAATCAGAAATACACTGTACTTAAAGATAATATCTTTATTGGTTGGGGTGCAACTATATTAGCTGGAAGTTACATAGGCGAAAATACCATCATAGGTGCTGGAAGTGTTGTTTCTGGTCATCTGGAAGGAAATGCAGTATATGCGGGTAATCCAGCACGAAAAATAATGTCGCTTGATGAGTTTTATCACAAGAGAAAAGTGAAACAGCTAGATGAAGCCGTTGACTATGTAAAAAAATATGAAGAGCGATTTGGCTGTATTCCATCAGTTGAAAAGTTGGACGAGTACTTTTATCTGTTTTTTGCTCCTATGGATAAAGAGCAAAAAGAACTTTTTACATATAAATTAAATTTGATGGGAAATTACGATGCATCTCTCGAAGCAGCCATGAAAAGAAATAGAAAGTTCGCGTCATATGATGATTTTATAGAATATTGTAAAATGAATGGGGGGGGTAAACAATGGATAAATGGAAAATTAGATATTCAACGATCGATATTGTGCTGCTTTGTATATCGTTCTATGAAGTTACCGGAATACCTCATACACTTTTTTTAGGCATTAAGTATGCAATCATACTGTATTTGTTTACAAAGCATTGCTTTGAATATAAAAAAATGCGTAGCATAACAGCGTTTATCTTACTATATGGTGGAGTAATATTCATTTCTACATTAATGAATCAGAACATGTTAAATCGTTATGTGGCATCTTTTGTTTATATGTTGCACATAATGACTATATATGTAACCATCTATGCATTTGTACGAAATAGGGGAATTGAAGCACTTGTACGATGCTTAATTTTAACTTTAATTGTTTTCGCATTATTTACGGATTCATTAATGTTATTTGTTAGTTATAACTTTTCGAGCCCATCAGAAAGCTATCTGATAGGAAATAAATTTGCAGTATCATATTTGCATTGCTTTATTACGGCATTGCTTTATTGCTGCAATGAAAAAAATGCTAAAAAAAGGTTGCGATTGAAAACATTTAGAAGTATATTTTGTGTGGCTTCAGTGCTGGTGTGTATGAAGGTTACATGTACCACAGGAATGCTGATCTGTTTACTTATGGGGGCAATGAACTATTTTCCAATCCCGCTGAGAATAAGAAAGGTTATTTCAAATCCCAAAATTATTGTATTGGTAACAGCAGTTATTAATGTCTTGATGCTAGGAAGCACAAGCTTGCTTACTAATCCATATATAGCTGACTTTATTTCTAATGTTTTAGGAAAAAGTTATACGTGGGTTGGAAGACTTCATATTTATGCAATGATATTTGATGTTATAAAAATCAGGCCATGGATGGGATACGGATATTTCTCAAATATCATAGAAAAAATCCTAGGATTTGGTAATGCACAAAATGGCGTTCTGAAAATAATAATCGATTCTGGAATTATTGGATTGATTGGCTATACACTACTTGCTTACCGTAGCATGAAATCGTTTGATCACACAGCCGAAAAGATATGGTCTATGGCGGTGTTCGTTTATTGTATGATATTTGCTTCGATTGCTGAAATAAATCTGACGGACTATTTGTTTTTTTTAACAAGCTCGATTATCTTTGCATCTGGAGAAATAGCGAATTTTAAGAATTGCAAACATCATCAGAAGGAGGGGAGAACACTTGAATAAATCATTAGGAAAAAATGCATTTCTAAATGGGTTTAAAAATGCGCTAAATCTATTGTTCCCACTTCTTACATTCCCGTATGTTTCTAAAATTCTAAGTGTGGATGGTATTGGTCAATATAATTTTGCACAAGCAACGGTAAGTTACTTTTCTATGCTTGCTGGACTCGGTGTGTCATCATATGCCATCCGAGAAGGTGCAAAATATAGAGATGACAGAAATAAATTCAACGTTTTTGCATCAGAAGTATTGCTATGCAATACGATTTCCACAATAATAGCCTATCTATTACTTGCTTTTTGTATGCTTTTTGTGGATAAATTGAAATCTTATGTACCGCTAATTTGGATTTTTAGTATCCAAATTGTGTTTACAACAATTGGTATAGAGTGGCTTTATTCAATTTATGAAGAATACGAGTATATAACAGTTCGTAGTATTGCGTTTAAAATTATATCAATTGTCTTAATTTTTTTGTGCGTAAAGGATAGCGAAGATGCGGTCAATTATGCCACGATAACAGTTTTTTCTTCGGTTGGCTCGAATCTTTTAAATCTAATTCACTCAAAAGAGTATTTTCACATTGTTAAAGTGAAACTTCGCGATTGTGCTAAACATATAAAACCTATTTTGGTAATATTTGCCTCCAATATTGCAATAATGATTTACGTTTATTCGGATACGACAATATTGGGCTTTATGACAACAGATCATGAAGTTGGAGTATACTCTGTGTCTGTGAAAGTATATAACATTATAAAAAATTTACTTTCATCAGCATTGGTTGTTTCAATTCCGCGCTTATCTATGTATTATGGCAGTGGAAGAATAACTGATTTTAAGAATACAGCACAAAAAGTGTATGATTCCGTAACGGCATTAGTACTTCCTGCTGTTGTTGGTCTGTTCTGCGTCAGTAAAAATGTTATATTAGCAATTTCTGATGATACATACATTTCAGCTGAAACATCGCTAAAGATTTTGTGCGTTGCACTATTGTTTTGTATATACGGGTGGTTCTTTAGCCAGTGCGTTTTAATGCCGATAAAAAAAGAAAGTGTAATTTTAGTGGCCACTTGCATTAGTGCAACTGTAAATATCGCATTGAACTTTTGTCTCATACCTATTTGGGAAGAGAATGCAGCGGCATTTACGACTCTGGTGGCGGAATTCATTATGTTTTTAATTTGCGCTATATATGGTCAAAAGACTGCAAAGATAAGGTTACTAAGCAAAAATATGTGCAGTGTTATAATCGGGTGCACTGCAATAATATGCCTCTGTAAATTAATTTTAAATTCGAGTATGAGCATGATGTTGCAACTAGTAGCTGCAGTTATAGCATCAGCTATTGCATATGGCATAGTACTTTTTTTGTTCCGTAATGAAGTCATATATGCTCTTTTAAGGAAGGTTTATCGTTGTCATGAAAAGTAAAGTAACATTCATAATTCCATATTTCGGAAAATTACCGAATTATTTCGATCTTTTCCTGAAAAGCTGTGAATTTAATAAGGACTACTCATGGATTGTATTTACTGATGATACATCATTGCGTAACTGGCCCTCAAATGTGCTTCAAGTTGTGATGTCATTTGATGAGTTAAAAAAGAAAATTCAATCGAAATTTGAGTTTGAAATAAAAATCACTGAGCCGCATAAACTCTGTGATTACAAGCCTGCATATGGATATATTTTTGAGGAGTATTTGAAGGAATCTGACTATTGGGGACATTGTGATATTGATACAGTCCTTGGCAATTTAGATGCATTCTTGGAAGAATTATTCTCTCAGGAATTTGACAAACTATTCTGCTTGGGACATATGGAAATATATAAAAATACATATGACAACAATCGAGTGTTTATGCTCCCAGTCGATGGAAAATATTGGTATCGAGAATCTTTTTCTTCGGAAAGAACAACGGTCTTTGATGAGTCTGGAAATGGAGAAGAGAACATTAACACAATTTATAAGGTCTATAACAAGCGGTTATTTACAGAAGATCTTTCAATGAATTGTAGTATTGTTCCAACACGATTTGTCAAGGTAACATATTTGGATAATACAAGTTCATTTACAACCGAGGAAGCCAAGGATGCCTTATATATCTTTGATAAGGGTGATTTATATAGGCTATACAAGGTTGGAAATAAAATAATCCGCGAAGATTTTTTATATATTCATCTGCAGCTTAGAAAAATGAAGGTAAATAATTCTGTTTTAGGTGCGTCATGCTTTAAGATACTGGAAAATCAATTTGCTTTAATTGAAAACGAAACAGTGCTACATACTCAAAGTGAATGTGTGCCTGTTAGTGAATTTAAGTCCATTAAGCGACATGCATTGTCTTTTCGTTTTTTTCAGTTGCAATTTAAATGGAAAAGTAACAAGCTCAAAAAAATTCTAAGAGGTTAAGCGAGCATGGATTTAGTTAGTATAATTATACCCGCTTATAATGTTGATGATTATTTAAAAGACTGTGTGCATTCCATTCTTCATCAAACATATACAGCGTACGAAATAGTAATTGTTGATGATGGATCGACAGATACTACATATCAAGTATGCAAGGAATTAGCATTAGAAAATCCAAAAGTTAAAATTTATCATCAAGAAAACCATGGGGTAAGTGTTGCAAGAAATAACGGTATGAAGCATGCGACCGGTAAATATATTATTTTTGTTGATGCGGATGATATGCTTTCCACACAATATCTCGAAACGCTTGTGAGCTTTGCCCAGAAAGCGGATTTGGGAATGGTTGGCTTTACATCCAAGATAGAAAATTTGGAAAATAATATAAAGGTTAATTTCATTTGTGATAGTTCGAAGCATATTACAGATGCCATACTAGGCGGTATAAAATACGATGGATATTTGTGGAATAAAGTATTTCGGCGTAATATAATTAGTGAACACAGTCTAAAATTCAGGGAAAACATAACTGTTTGGGAAGATCTTCTTTTTGTCCTTGAGTATTTGGCTTGTAGCACAAGCGTCATCATATCGGAAAGTAGATTATATTATTATCGTTATAGGGCTGATAGTGCAGTAAACACTTTGCGGTTAGATAAATATAAATCTAAATATGAAGTGATTTCGGACATAAAGAAGAAAGAATTCACTCAAGATATAAAATGCAAAAAAAGAGTTTTGTGCTTGTATTATGAAGTTACATTTAGTTATCTTAATCAGCTTGTTGTTCAAACGCAGCAATTGCCTGAAGTGAGTGAAATTCTTGATACGATTGATATATCCGAAATGATTTCTTGCAAAAGAATTGCATTTATTATGAAAATGATATATCTTCGAATGAAATGCAACAAGTCGAAATAGTAGCTGTAGGAGAAAAAATGCAACTCATGTCGGGGGTCTGACCCCAATGTTGGGAACTTAGCGTCAACTTAAGGACTTTAAATCGATT
>ERZ791846.119-NODE-119-length-60573-cov-24.991_pt1 | contig 60573 bp, 52 predicted proteins | sample MGYA00510289_ERZ791846 | MGnify/ENA primary metagenome ERZ791846 (study PRJEB30046, sample SAMN00715274) | human gut metagenome | study: EMG produced TPA metagenomics assembly of the A metagenome-wide association study of gut microbiota in type 2... | reverse complement strand
GGGGCAACGGCGACGACCGCCGCCAGCGGCGGAAACAGGGAGTCGCTGTTGGGGCCGCGGCCAGCAGGATGCAAGCGGCAGCGCAGCAGACGCTGGGAGCCGCAACCCGGCCTTGTCTGCGAAGCAGACTGAGAGGTTGTACAAAGGACAGCCTGCCAATTATACAAAAGCGTCCCCGGGATTTTTTCCGAGGACGCTTGCTTTTTATTATACCACCAAACACCACAGCGGCGTCGTGATGAGCCGATTTCAATACCCGCGCCGCCGGGCGGCATGATTTTTCTGCATGCCTTGCAGAAAAAGAGGCCAAGACCCATTCTGTCAGGTCTTGGCCTCTTTCCTGTTTCCTTTATAGGCCGAACAAATCGGCGTGTGTGCCGGTGCGGTACAAATATAACTCCGTATCTGTCTGGTAGTAGATCAGCAGCCAATCCGGCTGTATATGGCATTCCCTATGGGGAATGTAGCTACCCGTCAGACTGTGATCTCTATTCTGTGGCGGGAGCTGTTCAGGAACGGCCAGTACATTGACGACCTGCTGAAGCAAAGCCATATTGTAATGCCGCTTCTGGCACACTTTCAAATCTTTCTTAAATCTAGTGGAGTATTTTACTTCAAGCACTTTCATCCTCCAGCAACGAGCTGATCAGATTTTCAACCGGCCCGTTGTAGGTATGACCGCCGCCGTTGTCCAGTTCTTCAAAGGCTTTCAGCGTGTCGGCATTCGGTGTTTCACTTTCATCCGGAATAGCAGCCCCCTGCAAGTAGGCAATAATATACAGCAGCTTGTTTTCCGGCACTTGGTCAATCAAGCTCTTCGCCAATTCTCTTGTACTCATAACACACCCATCCTTTCGTGTAAAGTTTCAGGCTTATAAGTATTATAGCACTTTTTTTCTTTATTGAACAGTCCTGCATACCTTTTCCCAAAAAGCAAAAGCCCCACGACACACGCCGCTTTTCAGCGGTATATCGTAGGACTTTTTGGAGCTGGTGACAGGAGTTGAACCTGCAACCCACTGATTACAAATCAGTTGCGCTGCCATTGCGCCACACCAGCGGGTATCGTTTGCACAGGGTACTTTAGTAGAATACCAGAAACCTCCCCGCTTGTCAATATCTTTGTCTGCCCCCGGCCCCGCTGTACGGCCCATGCAGCGCTCTGTTTCAGGGCGTTTCGAGACATCTGCGAGGCGATTCATGCACAAAACACGGCGATTCACGCAGATCCGGCCACATTATGGCCGGAATGTGGTAGTCTAAATTAGACTCAACATTTATGCTTCTTTCACAAGCTCCTGCCGCTTCATTGGGAGCTTCTGTGCAAAACCCACACTTTTCAGAGGAGGTTTCTATGATTTCTTACCGCAAGCTCGCAATGCGCGTTCTGGGGCATCCGCTGCGGGTGCCGACAAACACCCCCCGGCCCGCGTTCCACCGGGTGACGGCGCTGGCACTGACAGCCGCAATGGTGGCCGGCATGGCCGCACCGGCGTATGCGGGTACCTATTACATAGGCGATGGTGACATCACCATCACCAAAGACGAAAGCGGCACCTATGTGAAGCAAGGCAACAACAGCTCAAATGACGGCAAGGGTGATAAAGACAACACCGACATCGTCATCAAGGGCGGCAAGCGCTCAGAGGATACCACCACCCCCGGCGGCAGCTCTTCTGAGGGCGGCACCTCCGCAACCTCTGCCGCCAAATCCGCGTCGGCCACGCTCAAAGTAGAAGACAGCGAAAACGAAGACAAAGACATGGCCTACCCCGGCGACACCAATGGCAGCGACTCTTCTGAGGGCGGCAGCGAGGAAAAGGAGAACCAGTCCACGGAAAAGAACCAGACCGGCGACACCACCGGCGGCGAGGAAAATGATCCCCAGACCGGCGACACCACCGACGGCAAGAACACCGGTGCGGGAAGCTCTGACCCTGAGAGTAAAGGCTCTGAGGGCGGCACCACCGGCTCCGGCGGCACCTCCGACTCTGAGAGAAGCGACACCAAAGCGGACGACACTCCCACCACCGGCGGCGAGGAAAACGACCCCAAGCCCGGCGGCATTCCCACCCCTGCCGAAGGCACGGAAAGCACAGAGAGCAACCGCTCTGCGCCCGAAAGCCAGTTCACGTACACCAGCGCCTATAACGACGAAGGGACCCCGAACGAATCGACCACGGCCTTGAAAACCGCGGCGGATAACTTCAAGGCCGCGGCCACAAACGTCATCCGCATCATCAACAAGCTCGTGAACAATGAAAGCACCGGAAAAGATAACACTCTCAACGTGACGCTGGACAATGTCAACATCACAGCCAACAACGACGCCGCCCTCAGCGTCGAGGGCGCAGGCGACACGAAAATCACGCTCAGAGGCAGCAATACCCTTACCAACGACCTCCTCCATGCCGGCCTCGAGCACAACGAAAAGAGCGAGGATGGCAGCTACACCGGCAAACTGACCATCACATCCGAAAAAGATGCCGATGGCAACGACACCGGCAGCCTGACTGCCACAGGCGGCAATGGCGCTGCTGGCATCGGCTCGAGCGACGGCAATGGTGCCGGCACCATTGAGATAACAGGCGGCAACATCACCGCCAACGGTGGCAACAATGCTGCCGGCATCGGCAGCGGTTACAACAGTAACGGCAATACTACCATCAACATCGAGGGCGGCACCATCGTAAAAGCCCAGGGCGGCTCCGGTCGTGGCAGCTCCGGTGGTGCCGGCATCGGCAGCGGTGACATCGGCAGCGGTTACACTGGCAGCAGCACTACCAATATCACCATCTCCGGCGGCACCATCAAGGAAGCCGTGGGTGGCAACACCGGCGACGGCATCGGCGGCGGCGGCAGCAGCAATAATACTACCGTCACGATCAATGGCGGACGCATCGAAAAAGTCCAGGGCGGCAAAGGCTATAGCATCTTCGACGGCGGCGACGGCATCCACAGCGACGGCATCCTCACCATCAAGGGCGGCGCCATCGGAACCGCGCAGGGCGGCGACGGCGGCAGCGGCGACGGCGGCGACGGCATTTTTGGCAGGGCCATGAAAATCCTTGCCGGCACCATCGGAACCGCGAAGGGCGGCAACGCCACCGACACCAACTCCGGCGACGGCGGCGCGGGCATTGCCAGCGACGGCACGCTCACCATCCATAGCGGCAACATCGAAACCGCACAGGGCGGCACTTCTGCCAATGGCAACGGTGGCAGCGGCATCCGCAGCGGCGATACGCTCACCATCTCCAACAGCACCACCATCACGAACGCTACCGGCGGCACTTCTACCAATGGCAACGGCGGCAGCGGCATCTACAGCAACCGTGAACTCAAAATCGATGGCAGCGCTGCCATCACGAACGCCACCGGCGGCGCTTCTACCGATGGCACCGGCGGCAGCGGCATTTCCAGCGGCAGCATGCTCACCATCTCCGACAACGCCGCCATCACGAATGCCACCGGCGGCAGCGGCTGGCGCGGCGGCCACGGCCTCTATGGCTCTGTCATGAAAATCATTTCCAGTACCATCGGAACCGCGCAGGGCGGCGAAGGCAAAACTTCCGGCGGCAATGGCATCTACGGCGTTGGCAAGCTCACCATCCAGAAAGCCACCATCACGAATGCCACCGGCAACAAGGCCACCGGCAACGGCAACGGCGGCAGCGGCATCTTCAGCGACGGTATGCTCTCCATCGACAGCGCCACCATCACGAACGCCACCGGCGGCGACGCCGACAACGGCACCGGCGGCAGCGGCATCCGCGGCGACGGCAACAGCGATAAGCTCTCCATCTACAACGCCACCATCACGAACGCTACCGGCGGCAGCGGCAAGAGGGGCGGCAGCGGCATCCTTGGCAAGACCATGGAAATCATTTCCAGTGCCATCCAAAAAGCCATCGGCGGCAGGTCCACCGGCGAGGAATCCTACCATACTGGCGGCGCGGGCATTGTCGGCAGCGAAAGCCTCACCATCGAGGGCGGCACGACAGTGCAGGCTGTCGGCGGCGACGCCGACAGCGGCACCGGCGGCAGCGGCATCCGCAGCGGCAGCCTCTCCATCTCCGGCGGCACCATCAGCGCCGCCGGCGGCAGCGGCAAGAGCGGCGGCGCGGGCATTGCCAGCAGCGGCACCGTCTCCATCTCCAACGGCAAAATAGAGCAGGCTGCCGGCGGCAGGGCCACCGGCGAGGACGGCACCGGCGGCAGCGGCATCCGCAGCAACGGCACACTCACCATCAGGGGCGGCGAGATACAGCAGGCTGTCGGCGGCAGTGCCACCGGCAAAGGCGGCACCGGCGGCAGCGGCATCCGCAGTGGCAGCGTTGTGAAAATTTGGGGCGGCACCATCACGAAGGCCACCGGCGGCAGCGGCAAGAGCGGCGGCGACGGCATCGGCAGTTACGGCGATCTCACCATCTCCGGCAGCGCCAAAATCGGAACCGCGCAGGGCGGCACTTCTACCGATGGCAACGGTGGCAGCGGCATTTCCAGCGGCGGCATCCTCACCATCGAGGGCAGCGCCAACATCGGAACCGCGCAGGGCGGCGCTTCTACCAATGGCACCGGCGGCGACGGCATCCACAGCGGCAGCGTTGTGAAGATTTCGGGCGATACCATCACGAAGGCCACCGGCGGCAACGCCACCGGCGAGAACAGCACCGGCGGCAACGGCATCGGCGGCAGCTTTGTGAATGTTGAGGGCGGCACCATCAACACCACCGGCGGCAGCGGCAAGAGCGGCGGCGCGGGCGTGTCCACTGAAAGCGGCATCGTCTCCATCGGCAATTCCGACACCCCGCTGGACCTCACCGCAACCGCACCCGACGCCGACAATGCCATCCGAGGCCGCGACGGCAAGAAGCTGGACGAGATCATCCATCTCGAGGAAAACGGCAAGCGGGGCCTCGTGAAGCTCGTAGAGAACGGCGTAACGCGGCTCTTCCACAACGGTGTCTACACGAAGAGCATCTATCCCGCCGGCAGCGAGACCCACCCCCTCGGCGAGTGGGTCATCACCAAAAAGCCTACCTGCACCGAGAAGGGCGAGCGCCAGCGCAGCTGCAAGGTCGAACACTGTGTCGTCACTGAGACGGAGGAGCTGCCCGCCCTCGGCCATCAGTGGAGCGGCTGGATGCCTGTCCAAGGCGACAGCAGCCGCGAGTACCGCAGCTGCGCGGGCTGCGGTGCGGTGGAGTACCGCGATGTCTCCCACAACAGCGGCAGCAGCGACAGCAGTGACAACAGCACCCTCTCCACCGGCCTGCGTGTCCTCGACCCGGCTCAGGCCGACATCCTCCAGAACGCCCAGCTGGTCCGGCTGAACCAGATCAGCGATGTTCTCTACATCGATGTCACCCATGAGACGGCGTCTCTGCAGGGCGTCCTTTCCGATTTGACCAGCCTTCTCTCTGAGAACATCGAGACCGTTGTCTTCTCCACCAAACGCTGCACTTCTACCCTCTCCCTCTCCGATGTTGCAGCCCTCGGTGCGGGCGATACGCCTTTCACCCTCCGCCACAGCGGCTCCACCGCCAGCTTCGCCGTGGGCGGCGTAGACCACAGCGCACTGCTGAAGTAAGCAGATCTCCATCCTCCATTCCTTCCACATAACGGCCAAGGCCCCCGCAGTCCGGAACAGAACTGCGGGGGCCTTGGCGTTTTATTCTGATAAAATCTTACTTCAGCTCCCGCTGTACGGCAGCAAAGTCCTCGAGGGTCAGGGCCTCGGGGCGGATGCGGGCGTCGAAGCCCGCCGCCTCGATGGCCGCGATGACCTTATCCTTCGGCAGTCCGAGGCCGCTGGCGATGGCGTTGGCAGCGGTCTTGCGGCGCTGGCCGAAAGCGGCACGGATGAGGGCGAAGTAGCCGTCCTCGTCCTCCACCTGTACGGCGGGAGTGGGGCGGATGTCCATCCGCACCACAGCGCTGGTGACCTTCGGGGCCGGGTAAAAGCTGCCCGGCGCGGCGGTGAACATCAGCTTCGAGGTGGCGTAGTAGCTCACGGCGCAGCTGATGGCGCTGGACGCCCGGGTGCCGGGGGCGGCGGCCAGACGGTCGGCGGCCTCCTTCTGCACCATGACGGTAAGGTTCCGGATGGGCAGGCGGTCGCCCAGCAGCTTCATGACGATGGGGCTGGTGATGTAGTAGGGCAGGTTGGCGCAGACAGCCACCGGCATCCCGGGGAACTCCTCCTCGATGAGGGCGCGGAGGTCTGCTTTCAGAACGTCCTGCAATACCAGCTTGAAGTTCTCCACGCCCGCCATGGTCTCGGCCAGCAGGGGCGGCAGGCGCTCGTCCACCTCGATGGACACCACCTTGGCGGCGCGCCGGGCCAGCTCTTTGGTCAGCACGCCGATGCCGGGGCCGATCTCCAGCACGCCCCAGCTCTTATCGACGCCGCTGGCGTCCACGATCTTGGGCGGCAGGCCGGGATTGATGATGAAGTTCTGTCCAAAGCCCTTGGAGAGCGCGAAATCGTATTTTTCGCACAGGGTGCGGATAACGGAGAGGTCGGTCAGCTCCGGCATAGTGGTTTTCCTTTCTGTTTCTTGCTAAAACAGCAAAACCTCTCCGTCACGCCTTCGGCGTGCCACCTCCCCTATCGAGGGGAGGCCTTGGCATTCCGCAAAGCTTATTCTCTTCGCCAGAGGCTCCCCTCGGTAGGGGAGCTGTCTGCGAAGCAGACTGAGAGGTTGAGCTATTTACACGACTAAAGTTATTTTCAAAAAGTGTTTACTGCGTGCTGGAAGCCTCCTGCTCCCCTTCCGCACCGGCCTCGCTGGAAGCGGTGCTCTCGGCTGCGGCCTCCGAAGAGGCTGCGGCAGAGTCGGCGGCGATGTCAGCGTCGTTCACGCCGCCCACGGTGGTGACGCCGGTGAGCTGCTGTGCGCAGCTGACGGCGCGCTGTATCTGCGGGTCCGTGTCGAGGGTGTAGTCATAGTAGCTGGCCTGCTCGTCGGCAGTCAGCGGGCGCTCCACGTCCACGGTCAGGCCGGTGCCGTCGAAGCAGGAGCCGTCGCCGCAGATGAGCTTTGCCACCGTGACCACGACGGCACTGCCGTCCGAGAGGCGCTGGGGGCTGCTCTGGATGGTGCCTTTGCCCATCGTGGTGCTGCCCACGAGGCGGGTGCCGCACAGGGTGCGCAGGCTGGACGCAAAGAGTTCTGCCGCGCTGGCGGTGTTCTCGTTCACGAGGCAGACGGTGGGCTGGCTGATGACCGAGTCGCCGGTGCTGCTGCCCAGCAGGGTGCGGTTGCCTGCCTTATCCTCCGCGTAGGCCAGCACGCCTTCCGGCGCGACGAGTTTGATGCAGCTGATGGCGTCGTCAAGGATGCCGCCGCCGTTGTCGCGCAGGTCGAAGATGAAGCTCTGGGCGCCGCTGGCGGTCAGGCTGCGGAGCGCAAAGTCCAGCTCACTGGGGGTGGAGTTGTCGAACTGCCAGATCTTGATGTAGCCCACATTGCCCTGCACCAGCGCGGGATCGACGCTGTTGGCCGTAAAGCCGGAGTGGGTCAGGTCGGCGGTGTGCTGGGCGTTCTCGCTGTCCAGCCAGCTTACATTGACGCTCGTGCCGCTCTCGCCCCGGAGTTTGTTCTGGACAGCCTCCACGCTGCCCAGACTTTTGATGTCTGCGCCGTCGATGGTGGTGATGTAATCGCCCCGCTGGAGGCCGGCCTCCTTGGCAGGAGACTCGTCATACACTTTGATGACCTTGGCGTAGCCGGACTGGTCGATGGCCAGCTCCACGCCGATGCCCATCAGCTTGCCGCTCTGGGCGTTGAGCAGGTCGGTATAGGCCGAGGCGGTGTAGTAGCGGGCGTACTTGTCGCCGGTACCCAGCAGATAACCGGCAGTCAGACGGTCGTACAGCATGGTCTCGTCGATGTCGTAGTAGTCGTTGGCGCGCACATAGCGGTCTACCTCGGCCACCTTGTTGTACATGCTCTCCTTTTCCTTCACGCTGGTGACGGTGTGGTCAAACAGCCGCATCGCCATCAGCATCGTGATGGAAAAAGTGACCGTCATTGCCAGAATGACGATGGTCACGGTCATCCCTACGGAAATTTTGCGGTTCATTCAATGTCCTCCCCCAGTTCAGACCAAAAACATCAGGATGACACTGCCCAGTACCGACAGCAGGAACACTCCTGCCAGAATCAGACAGCCCACCCGAAGGATACGCTTGCGTTTTTGCTCGTTCATTTCGCCTTGTGGCCTCCTTTGACCCCTCGACTTCAATTACAGTTGTATTATCTTATCGGAATATAACCGCGGGGATTGACCGCATTGGCCTTGGAGCCGCCCTTCCACACCTCGAGATGGAGGTGGTTGCCGGTAGAGTTGCCGGTGGAGCCCACATAGCCGATGAGGTCGCCCTGGTTGACATACCTGCCCGCCGACGTTGCCACCGAGCGCATATGGCCGTAGAGGGTGGAGTAGGCGTTGCCGTCTGTCATTTTGCCGTGATAGATGATGACATAGTTGCCATAGCCGCCGCCGGACCAACCGGCCACCTGCACATAGCCGCTGGCGGCTGCGTAGATGGGCGTGCCTGCGGGGGCGGCAAAGTCGATGCCGGCGTGGAGCTTGTTGACGCCGGAGACCGGGTTCTTGCGCCAGCCGTACTCGCTGGAGATGCGGGTATAGCTCTTGAGCGGGCAGATAAAGCCGCTGAAGCTCAGCTGGGGCTTGCTGGCCGCTGCCGCTGCGATGAGCTTCTGGATCTCTTTCTTGACGGCCTCGTAGTTCATCTCGTCCGACTCGATGGCCGCCTGGGCGTTCTTCTGGGCCTGCTGGGCCTCAGCAGCGCTCAGACGGGCCTCCTTGACGCTGTTGTTGAGCTCGCTCTGCTTGGACTGCATCTGCTTGTTCTGGGCGTCCAGCTCAGACTTTTTGTTCTGCAGCTGGGTGCGCTCCTCCACGAGCTGGGTTCGGTCGGCCACAAGGGCTTCCTTCGCAGCCTTCATGTTGTCGAGTATCTCGGTGTCCTTCACCGAGATGTCCTGCATGACCTCATTGAAGGTCAGAAGCTCGTACAGATCGTTCACGGACCGGAGCATGGCGACGCTGCCGCCGTCCCGCAGCTCCTGCATGGCGGCCATGTGGCTCTTGAAATCGTCCCACTGGTCGGCGATCTCCTGCTCTTTCCGGGCGATCTCGTTCTGCTTGGCGGTGATCTCCTGCTCTTTGACGCCGATGCTGTTCTGCACCTCGGAGATCTGGCTTTTGAGGACGCCGATCTGGCTCTGGAGCACCGAGACTTTTTCCTTCAGCTCAGACTCGAGGGCCTTGGCAGCAGCTTCCTTCTTTTTGGCGTCGTTCAACTCCGTCTTATGCTGCTTGATGGACGCAGAGATCTTGTCCAGCTTGTTCTGCAGCGAGCTCATGCTGGTGGCCGCACTGGCCGGGTAGACCGTCACGCTCAGCACGAGGCAGGCGGCGGCCAGAAAGGCACAGGCGGCGCGCATCATGGCCGAATGGCCCGACGGCTTTGCGTGGCGGGGCGGATGGTGCAGGACAAAGCCTGCGGAATGCTTGTCGTGATACACAGTAGGCCCTCCTTATACGTTCAGGTGCTTTCGGATGGAGAACATACTGCCCAGACCGCCCACCAGAGCGCCGCCCGCGAGGCTGTAGATCAGGATGGTGGGCCAGACATTCTCCAGCGGCACCAGAGCCGTACCCATGAGCATCTGCCACAGGCCGCCCAGCGTGGGCGACAGCTGAACGATGTAGGCATAGCCGCCGATGGTGGCAGCTGCCGTCAGGATGCCGGAGAGCAGGCCCATCGTCAGGCCCTCGATGACGAAAGGCAGGGTGACGAGGGCGTTGGTAGCGCCGACATACTTCATGATCTCGATTTCACGGCGGCGGGCAAAGACGCTCAGCCGGATGGTGGTGCCCACCGTGATGATGCTGACGGCCATCAGCACCAGCACCAGACCGCGCCCGACCTTGGTGACAGCCTGCTGGACCTTCACAAAGGTCTTGGTCATCTCGATGGGAGCCGTGACGCTGTAGACGCCGCTGATGTTCTCGAACTGCTTGCTGATGGTCTCCATCTGGCTCAGATCAGACAGGGAGACGCGGTAATTGGCCTTAAAGGGGTTGTCGTTCTCGAACTCGTTCAGCAGGGCGGCATAGTCAGACATATAGCCCTTGTACTGGTTGAGGACGTCTTCTTTGGACATATACTGCACCCGGCTCACACCTGCGGCGCCGCTGAGGGCATTGCCCACAGACTGGATGGTGGCGTCATCGGCCTCGGGGTCCACGTAGACCACCATCTCGTTCTGGCTGCCCAGATAACTCACCATGCTGTCCACATTGACTTCAATGAGGCTGGCGAAGGCGTTCAGGGTCATGCAGACGCTGAGGGAGGCGATGCAGGCGATGGTCATGGCCCAGTGCTTGCCGAGGTTGAGCACGCCGCGCCGGGTGAGGAACCCAAACGTAGAGATTTTCATACGTGTACCTCCTCGCCGAAGCTGGCCGGAACATCGGAGATGATGCGGCCCTGCTTCAGGGTGATGGTGCGGCGGTTGAAGCGGCGCACCAGTTCATGCTCGTGGGTGACGACAAGCACCGTGATGCCCATCTCGCTGACCCGCTCGAGAAGCTCCATCATCTCAAGGCTCATCTCGGGGTCGATGTTGCCGGTGGGCTCGTCCGCGATGACGAGGCGGGGGCTGTGGGCCAGAGCGCGGGCCACGGCCACGCGCTGCTGCTCACCGCCGGAGAGGAACTCGGGGTAGACCTTTGCCTTATCTTCCAGATGCACCAGCTCCAGCATGTAGTTGACGCGCTCTTTGATGTCTTTTTTGCTGATGTTGGTGACATGCATGGCAAACGCCACATTCTCGTAGACCGTCATGGTGGGGATGAGGCGGAAATCCTGAAAGATGATGCCCATCTGGCGGCGGAGGAAAGGCACTTTGCCCCGCCGCAGCCGGGCGACGTCCTTGCCGTCCACCATGACGCGGCCCTCGGTGGGCAGCTCTTCGCGGAGGATGAGCTTGAGCAGAGTGGACTTGCCGGCGCCGGAGTGGCCCACCAGAAAGACGAACTCGCCGTCGTCCACATGGAAGTCGATGTCCTCCAGAGCGGGAGTATCACTCCGTCTGTATAACTTGGTGACATGTTCAAAATCTATCATGAGTATCTTGCTCCTGAAAAATTTATTTGGCACAGAAGTTCCAAGCCATTACAAAAGAAACCGGCCAGCATCGGGGTCGAGCGGCCGGTTTCGGCGTCCGCAGCCGGAGCGGCTGAGACGAAATATCAATATTTGGCCGGGTTGTTGGACAGGTACTTCTTGACCATGAGCGCTACCTTGAACACGATAGCGTCGTCGAACTCACGCAGATCCAGACCGGTCAGCTTTTTGATCTTTTCCAGACGATACACCAGCGTGTTGCGGTGGACGAACAGGCCGCGGCTGGTCTCGGAGACGTTCAGGTTGTTCTCGAAGAAGCGCTGGATGGTAAACAGGGTCTCCTGGTCCAGGCTCTCGATGCTGCCCTGCTTGAACACCTCGCGCAGGAACATCTCGCAGACCGTGGTGGGCAGCTGGTAGATAAGACGTGCGATGCCCAGATTGTCGTAGCGGATGATCTGCTTCTCGGTGTCGAACACCTTGCTGACCTCCATGGCGATCTGTGCTTCCTTAAAGGAAGTAGCCAGGTCCTTCACGTTGGCGATGGGGGTGCCGATGCCCACGACAGCCTTGATGTAATGCTCGCCGGACAGGGTGTCCACGATGCTGGCGGCCAGCTTCTCCATATCGGTGCGGTCGATACCCTTGCGGATCTCCTTGACCAGAACGGTATCCGTCTCGCTGATGTTGAAGACGAAGTCCTTCTGCTTGTCGGGGAACAGGCTGCTCACCACGTCGTAAGCGGAGATGTCGCCGCCGCTGGTGACGCGGACGATGAACACCACGCGGGAGACGTCGGTGGCAAAGTGGAGCTCACGGGCCTTGGCGTAGATGTCACCGGGCAGGATGTTGTCCAGCACCACGTTCTTGATAAAGTTGGCCTTGTCGAATTTCTCGTCGTGATACTGCTTGATGCTCTGCAGGCTAATGGACAGCACAGCGGCAAACTGGCCCGCAGTCTCGTCCGCACCTTCCACAAAAACGGCATAATCGTTATGCTTTGCGCTGGAGAACTGCTGGTAGGTGTAGCCATCCCGCACGAAGCGGTCACCGGCCGTCAGACGCTCTGCCATGAAGCCCTCGCGCACCTCGCCGATCAGATTCAGCTCCGAGCAGGAGATGACAGCGCCGGTCTCATCCACCACGCCGACCACGCGGTCGATCGCGTCTTTCATCTGGTAGATCACGCTCTGAAATACTCTATTGGCCATAAATGGATACCCCTTTTCCTCTCTTGTGCAAACCGCAGGTGGGCTGGATTGTGATTTTTAACAATTTCGCCGCATTACATTTTATATTTTACACAAAAGAATTTACTTTTGCAACATATTTCACCAAAAAAAATTCTTCTTTCTTGTTGAAATTATCTTTCGGGGCCATTTTCGAGCCAAAAAGGGCCTTTCTGCGTGGTTCTGAGGGCTATTTTACCGGCAAAATGTGATACTTTTTTGAAAACCGGGTGAAAAGCAGTCCTTTACCCCGTGGTAATTTTCGCCACCTCGTCGGCTGTCAGCTCCCGCCACTGGCCCGCAGCAAGGCTTTCGTCCAGCGCAAGCCCCCCGATGGCGTCCCGGTGCAGGGCGTTGACGCCCGCACCGTAGACGCCGAACATCCGCTTGATCTGATGATACACGCCCTGCCTGAGCAGGACACGGACCGTCAGACCGTCGGGGGTGAGGGCGGACACTTCCGCCGGCGAAAGGGCCGTGCCGTCGGCAAGGGTGACGCCTGCGGCAAAGCCGGCCTTCATCTCTTCCGTCAGCGGGGTGTCGATGACGACGGTGTAGGTCTTGGAGACATGGCGTTTAGGCGCGAGGATGTCGTGGGCAAAGCCGCCGTCGTCCGTCAGCAGGACGAAACCGGTGCTGGTCTTGTCCAGCCGCCCGGCCGGGAACAGCTCCCGCCGGGGATAGGCATCCCCCACCAGATCCACGACCGTCGTGTCCCGCTTGTCGGTGGAGGCGCTGACGACGCCCTCGGGCTTGTTGAGCATAAGGTAGACGAACTGCCGGTAGGCCAGCGCCTTGCCGTCCACCGCCACGGTGTCAGCCTCTTTCAGCTGGGTCTCCCCTTTCCTGCAGACCGCGCCGTTGACCGTGACGCGGCCTTTCGCCAGCAGTGCCTTCGCCTCGCTCCGGGTACATTGGGCCGTCTCGGCTAAATATTTATCGAGTCTCATGAAAACTCCTTCTGTGTGCAGAAAAGAGGCCGTTGCCTGCGGCAACAGCCTCTTTTCCTGTAAAATCACGTTTAGACGCTCAGGTTTGCGTGCTGTTCCACAGCATCCGGGTTGGCGTCAAAGATGGGCTTGAGGATGTGAGCAATGAACTCCTCCACCTGCTGGGGAGCGCGGCCCACAAAGTTCTCCGGCACAAGGCCCGCCACGATCTCTTCCTTGGTCAGACCAAAGGCCGGGTCGGCGGCGATGCGGTCCACCATGTCGTTGGGCAGGCCCTCTTCCTTGACCTGCTTGCCGGCGGCGATGGCGTGCTGGCGCAGACGCTCGTGGAGCTCCTGACGGTTGCCGCCCTTCTCCACGGCCTGCATCATGATGTTCTCGCTGGCCATGAAGGGCAGCTCAGCCATCAGGCGGCTGCGCACGACCTTCGGGTAGACCACGATGCCGTCGGTGACGTTGAGCATGATGTTCAGGATGGCGTCGGCGGCGAGGAAGCCCTCAGCCATGGCAACGCGCTTGTTGGCGCTGTCGTCCAGCGTGCGCTCGAACCACTGGGTGCCGGTGGTGAAGCTGGGGTTGAGCACATCCACCATCAGGTAGCGGCTCAAAGCGCAGATGCGCTCGCAGCGCATGGGGTTGCGCTTGTAGGGCATGGCGGAGGAACCGATCTGGTTCTTCTCAAACGGCTCTTCCATCTCCTTGAAGTTGGCCAGCAGGCGCAGGTCGGTGGCGAACTTCATGCAGCTCTGGCCGATGCCGGCCAGTGCGTTGAGGATGAAGGCGTCCACCTTGCGGCTGTAGGTCTGGCCGGACACCGGGATGACGGCCTCGCAGTCGAAGCCCATCTCCTCGGCGATGGAAGCATCCACGGCGCGGATCTTGTCGGCGTCGCCCTTGAACAGCTCCATAAAGGAAGCCTGGGTGCCGGTGGTACCCTTGACGCCGCGCAGCTGCAGGGTGGCCAGACGGTGGTCGATCTCGTTGAGGTCCATCACCAGCTCGTTGGCCCACAGGGTAGCGCGCTTGCCCACGGTGGTGGGCTGGGCGGGCTGGCAGTGGGTGTAGGCCATGCAGGGCATATCCTTGTATTCCTCGGCGAACTTTGCCAGCTTTGCCAGCACGCCGATGAGCTTCTTGCGCACCAGCTCGAGGCCCTGACGCATCACGATGATGTCGGTGTTGTCGCCGACATAGCAGCTGGTGGCGCCCAGATGGATGATGCCTGCCGCCTTGGGGCACTGCTGGCCGTAGGCGTAGACATGGCTCATGACGTCGTGGCGCACCAGCTTCTCCCGCTCGATGGCGACTTCATAGTTGATGTCGTCCACATGAGCTTCCAGCTCGGCCACCATCTCGGGGGTGATATTGGTCAGGCCCTGCTTCATCTCGGCCCGGGCCAGCGCCACCCACAGGCGGCGCCAGGTGCGGAACTTGTTGTCGTCCGAGAAGATGTACTGCATCTCATCGGAGGCATAACGGGTGGAAAAGGGGCTGATATAACGGTCATGCTGAGACATGAAGATGTCCTCCTTGGGTAGATGTTTCTTTTATGATACCATCAAAGCTTGAAATAGTCCACGCCGCCCTCGAAAATAGGCTGATACTTGTCGCCGGTGACGTTCTTGTACAGGTACTCGCCGCTGCGCTCCGAATGGCCCATCTTGCCGAAGACACGGCCATCCGGGCTGGTGATGCCCTCGATGGCGAGGACGGAGCCGTTGGGGTTGTACTTCATATCCATGCTGGGGCTGCCGTTCTGATCGACGTACTGGGTCGCGATCTGGCCGTTGGCGATGAGGGTGTCCAGCACGCTCTGAGGTGCCACGAAGCGGCCCTCACCATGGCTGATGGCCACGGTGTGCTGGTCGCCCACGCTGCACTTGGACAGCCAGGGGCTGCCGGTGGAGGCGATACGGGTGCGCACCAGCATACTCTGGTGGCGGCCGATGGTGTTGAAGGTCAGGGTCGGGTCGCAGGCCGTGATGGGGCGGATGTCGCCGTAAGCGGCCAGACCCAGCTTGATGAGGGCCTGGAAGCCGTTGCAGATGCCCAGCATCAGACCATCCCGGTGCTGCAGCAGGTCGCGGACCGCCTCAGTGACCGCAGGATTGCGGAAGAAGGAGGCGATGAACTTTGCGCTGCCATCCGGCTCGTCGCCGCCGGAGAAGCCGCCGGGCAGCATGACGATCTGGCTCTCGTTGATGGCCTTGACCAGTGCCTCGCAGCTGGCGGTGACGTCAGCGGGGGTCAGGTTGCGGATGACCAGCACCTCGGGGTCCGCACCGGCGCGGGCAAAGGCGTGGGCGGTGTCGTACTCGCAGTTGGTACCCGGGAAGACCGGGATGATGACCTTCGGCTTTGCCACGCCGATCTTGGGCGCAGCGGGGGCGGTCAGGCTGCCGTTGATCTTCTCGACGGCGGGGCCGGCCTTGCGGTAGGGATAGACGGGCTCGAGCTTGCTCTCCCAGATCTCCTGCAGCTGAGCCATATCCAGCTTGTCGCCGCAGCACTCGAAGGTGTAGTCTGCGGTGGTCTCGCCCAGCAGCTCACCGGCCGGGGCGTCAGAGACCATCTCCAGCACGATGGAGCCATACATGGGCTTAAACATATCGTGGGTGGTCATGTTGTTCATCATCTTGAAGCCGATGCGGTTGCCCAGACCCATCTTGAAGAGAGCCTCGGCCAGACCGCCATAGCCCACAGAGGAAGCAGCGGCCACCATGCCATCCTCCATCATCTGCTCAACTTTCTTGTAGTTGGCCTTCAGGGAGAAGAAGTTGGGGCAGCCGGTGACGGGGTCCAGGATGGGCCGGATGAGGACGACGGTGCTCTCAGGCTTCTTGAACTCGGTGGAGACGACGCGGCCGGCCTTGCCGATGGCGGTGGCGAAGGACACCAGCGTGGGAGGCACATCCAGCTGCTCGAAGGAGCCGGACATGCTGTCCTTACCGCCGATGGAGGCGATGCCGAGGCCGATCTGCGCGTCCAGTGCGCCCAGCAGAGCGGCCAGCGGCTTGCCCCAGCGCTCCGGGGAAGTGCCAAGGCGCTCGAAGTACTCCTGGAAGGTCAGGTAGGCGTCCTCATAGCGGAAGCCGGAGGCCACCAGCTTGGTCACACTCTCGACGACGGCCATCCGTGCGCCCACATACTGGTTGGCGCTCATGAGGTAGGGGTTGTAGCCCCATGCCATGCCGGAGCAGGTGTTGGTCTCGCCGTCCACGGGCAGCTTTGCGACCATGGCGTTCTGGGGGGTCAGCTGGCATGCGCCGCCGAAGGGCATCAGCACGGTGGCCGCGCCGATGGTGGAGTCGAACCGCTCAGAAAGGCCCTTCTTGCTGCAGACGTTCAAATCGCCCACCATGTTCTTCATCTTCTGCTCGAAGGTCACGCCGGCCCACTGGGGCTGCCAGACAGTCCCCTTCTCGATGTGGACGTTCTGGTGCTTCTCAGCGCCGTTGGAGTTCAGGAACTCGCGGCTGATGTTGACGATGGACTTGCCGTTCCACACCATGTTCAGGCGCTTTTCCTCGGTGACCTTTGCCACGGGGGTGGCCTCAAGGTTCTCCTCGGTGGCGATGGCGATGAACTTGTCCACGTCCTCCGGGGCCAGAGCCACGGCCATACGCTCCTGGCTCTCGCTGATGGCCAGCTCGGTGCCGTCGAGGCCGTCATACTTCTTGGTGACCTTGTTCAGGTCGATATACAGGCCGTCGGCCAGCTCGCCGATGGCGACAGAGACGCCGCCGGCACCGAAGTCGTTGCAGCGCTTGATCATCTTGCAGGCGTCCTCGCGGCGGAACAGGCGCTGCAGCTTGCGCTCGATGGGGGCGTTGCCCTTCTGGACCTCAGCACCGCAGTGCTCGAGGCTGTCCAGCTTGTGGGCCTTGGAGGAACCGGTGGCACCGCCGATGCCGTCGCGGCCGGTGCGGCCGCCCAGCAGGACGATGACGTCGCCGGGAGCGGGGCATTCGCGGCGGACGTGGGAAGCGGGCGTTGCGCCCACAACAGCGCCGATCTCCATCCGCTTTGCCACATAGCCGGGGTGATAGATCTCATCCACCTGACCGGTGGCAAGGCCGATCTGGTTGCCGTAGGAGGAATAACCGGCGGCAGCGGTGGTCACCAGCTTGCGCTGGGGCAGCTTGCCGGGCAGGGTCTCACTGACGGGCTTGAGGGGATCGCCTGCGCCGGTGACGCGCATGGCCTGATAGACGTAGCTGCGGCCGGACAGCGGGTCACGGATCGCACCGCCGATGCAGGTGGCAGCGCCGCCGAAGGGCTCGATCTCCGTCGGGTGGTTGTGAGTCTCGTTCTTGAAGAGGAACAGCCAGTCCTCGTCCTTTCCGTTGACGTCGCACTTGATCTTCACGGTGCAGGCGTTGATCTCCTCGGACTCGTCGAGGTTCTTCAGGATGCCCTGCTTTTTCAGTTCCTTGGCACCGATGGTGGCCAGATCCATCATGCAGCGGGGCTTGTTCTCGCGGCCAAGGTCGGCGCGCATGGCCATGTAGCGGTCGAAGGCCTCCTGCACCACGGCATCGTCGATCCGGACGTCGTCCAGAATGGTCCCGAAGGTGGTGTGGCGGCAGTGGTCCGACCAGTAGGTGTCGATCATCCTGATCTCGGTGATGGTCGGGTCGCGCTTCTCCGAGCGGAAATACTCCTGGCAGAACTTGATGTCGCCCAGGTCCATGGCGAGGCCCTTCTCGTCGATGAACTTTTTCAGGCCTGCCTCATCCAGCTCGTTGAAGCCGTCCAGCACCTCCACTTCGGTGGGGACGGGATACTCCATCTTCAGGGTAGCCCTGGTGTCCAGCGAAGCCTCGCGGGCCTCCACCGGGTTGATGACGTATTTCTTGATCTCAGCCACCTGCTCATCGGTCAGGGTGCCTTCCAGCAGGTAGACGCGGGCAGAGCGCACCAGCGGGCGGTCGCCCTGGCTGATGAGCTGGATGCACTCGGCGGCAGAGTCGGCGCGCTGGTCGAACTGGCCGGGCAGATACTCCACGGCGAAAGACACGCCGTCGGAGACGGGCAGCTCGGCGTAGGTGTTATCCACCGGCGGCTCACTGAACACGGTGGGGACGCACTGCTCGAACAGAGCCTCGTCGATGCCCTCCACGTCGTAGCGGTTGAGCAGACGCAGGCCGTTCAGCTCCTTGATGCCCAGCAGAGAGACGAGCTCATTGCGCAGGCTCTGGGCCTCGCCGTCGAAGCCGGGTTTCTTTTCAACATAGATACGATATACCATTGGAAAATCCCCCTTGTTGTCAGCCCTCTCAGTCACCTTCGGTGACAGCTCCCCCAAAGGGGGAGCCACTGGCGTGTCGGTCAGGCCGCACAGCCTGAGAGGAGTTTTGTTTTACCAGAAACAGAAGTGCTCCGCTGTCCAGATTCACGACATCTTAACAGGTATTATTGTTCAGAAGCCGCTTTTTTTGACAGCAGCGCACTGTATTTTGCGGCATATATGCTTTCAGCAGTCAGCTCAGAGCTTCCCGGCCTGCCAAAGCCTCTCCCCTTGGGAGAGGTGGCATTGCGAAGCAATGACGGAGAGGGCAGGCCCGGTACGGCAAAGCCGCCGCACCGCGATAAGCAGGCCCTTCGTCAGCGCGATGCTGTCGCCGTGCCTGCGCATCTTTGTCAGCATCCTTGCCCTCTCAGTCACCTTCGGTGACAGCTCTCCCAAAGGGAGAGCCTTCAGAGCTGCATTTACTGCTTCTCTGCCAGCGCTTTCAGCGCCCGCATCCCGATGTCGGTGCGCTTGTGCAGCTTGTCGAAGTGGATGTGCTCCGCCGCCTCGTAGGCGATGGAGATGGCGCGGGGCAGGCCGGGCGCGGTGGCCGTCACACCCAGCACACGGCCGCCATTGGTGACCAGCTGGCCGTCCTCGGTGATGGCCGTGCCGGAGTGGTAGACCGTGACGTCCGGCTCATCGGGCAGCTGGCCGTCCACCAGACCGGTGATGGGCTTGCCCTTCTCGTAGGCCACCGGGTAGCCGCCGGAAGCGAGGATGACGCAGGCGGCAGCGCCGTCGGAGAACCTGACCTCGGTGTCGGCCAGCGTTCCTTCGGTGCAGGCGGTCATGACCTTGAGCAGGTCGCTTTCCAGCAGGGGCAGCACCACCTGAGTCTCAGGGTCGCCGAAGCGGCAGTTGTACTCGATGACCTTCGGGCCGTCCGGGGTGAGCATCAGGCCGAAGTAGAGGCAGCCCTTGAAGGGGCAGCCCTCAGCGTTCATGGCCTTGATGGTGGGCAGGAAAATTTTCTCCATGCACTCGGCGGCGATGGCCGGGGTGTAATAGGGGTTCGGCGCGACGGTACCCATGCCGCCGGTGTTCAGGCCGGTGTCGTGGTCGTTGGCGCGCTTGTGGTCCATGGAGGAGACCATGGGCTTGACCACCTTGCCGTCGGTGAAGCTCAGCACACTGACCTCGGGGCCGGTGAGGAACTCTTCCACCACGACATGGTTGCCGGAAGCGCCAAACTTTTTGTCCAGCATGATCTCCTTGACGCCCTCGGCGGCCTGCTCTTCGTTCTCGCAGATGAGCACGCCCTTGCCCAGCGCAAGGCCGTCGGCCTTGATGACCACCGGGTATTTGCCCTCAGCCTTGATGTACTCCATGACCTTGGCGGGGTCGTCGAAGGTCTCATACTTTGCGGTGGGGATGCCGTACTTCTTCATGAGGTCTTTCGAAAAGACCTTGGACGCCTCGATGCGGGCAGCGGCCTTGTCCGGGCCGAAAGCCGGGATGCCAACTGCCGCCAGCGCATCCACCATGCCCAGTGCCAGCGGGTCGTCCTGAGCCACCACGACGTAGTCGAACTTTTCCGTCTCCGCAAAGCCGACCATCGTTTCCACGTCGGTAGCCTTGATGTTGACGCAGTGGGCGTCATAGCCGATGCCGCCGTTGCCGGGCGCACACCAGACTTCGCCGCAGTCGGGGCTCTTCTTCAATGCCTTGATGATGGCGTGCTCGCGTCCGCCGCCGCCAACGACTAAGATTTTCTTGCTCATTTTCACGCACCTCATAACTCAACCTCTCCGTCACGGCTGACGCCGTGCCACCTCCCCTACCGAGGGGAGGCTTTGGCATAGCGGAAAACTTCTCCTCTTCGCCAGAGGCTCCCCTCGCTAGGGGAGCTGTCGAGCAAAGCGAGACTGAGAGGTTTTCTTTTTAGTGATGGAACAGCCGGATGCCGCAGAATGCCATTGCGATGCCGTACTTGTTGCAGGTGTCGATGACCTGCTGGTCGCGGATGGAGCCGCCGGGCTGGACGATGGCCGTCACGCCGGAACGGCGTGCGCGCTCGATGTTGTCGCCGAAGGGGAAGAACGCATCCGAGCCGAGGCAGACGCCGGTGACATGGCTCAGGTACTCTTTCTTTTCCTCAGCGGTCAGCGGCTCGGGCTGACGGGTGAAGGTCTCGGCCCAGACGTCGTCGCCGATGACGTCCTCGGGGGTGTCGCCGATGTAAACATCAATGGCGTTGTCGCGGTTGGGCTTTGCCACATCGTCACGGAAGGGCAGCTCCAGTACCTTCGGCATATGGCGCAGCTGCCAGTTGTCGGCCTTCTGGCCTGCCAGACGGGTGCAGTGGATGCGGCTCTGCTGGCCGGCGCCCACGCCGATGGTCTGGCCGCCTGCGGTGTAGCAGACGCTGTTGGACTGGGTGTATTTCAGGGTGATGAGGGCAATGATGAGGTCGCGCTTCTGCTCATCGGTCACGGTCTTGTTCTCGGTGACCCAGTTGGTCAGCATGGTGTCGGCGTTGATGGCCAGCTCATTGCGGCCCTGCTCGAAGGTGATGCCGTAGACCTGCTTGTGCTCCACGGGGTTCGGCTTGTAGGCCGGGTCGATGGCGACCACGTTGTAATTGCCCTTCTTCTTTCCGGCGAGGATGGTCAGTGCCTCCGGCTCATAGCCCGGGGCGATGATGCCGTCAGACACTTCGTGCTGGATGAGCTTTGCAGTCGGCACATCGCAGACGTCGGAGAGGGCGATCCAGTCGCCGAAGGAGGACATCCGGTCCGCACCGCGGGCGCGGGCATAAGCGCAGGCCAGCGGCGAAAGCTCCATGTCCGGGGCGATGTGGTACATCTTCCGCTCCACATCGCTCAGGGGCAGGCCGAGAGCGGCACCCGCCGGGGAGACGTGCTTGAAAGAAGCGGCAGCGGGCAGGCCGCAGGCCTCCTTCAGCTCCTTCACCAGCTGGATGGAGTTCAGGGCATCCAGAAAATTGATGTAGCCGGGCTTGCCGTTCAGGACGGTGACGGGCAGGTCAGAGCCATCCTCCATATAGATGCGGCTGGGCTTCTGGTTGGGGTTGCAGCCGTACTTCAGTGCGAGTTCATTCATTGGTGCATCCTCCTTGTGTCTTGGGTTATTCTTCCTCAGCGTCGAGCTTTTTGAGCAGTTCCAGCTCTTCGGGCAGCAGCTCCGGCTCCTCAGGGTCGTCGAGGTCGCTGCACACAGCGTCGTATTTGTTGAAGATCATGTCGCCGCTCTCGCCGGTCTCCAGGTCGATGACCCGGGCGAAGAGGCTGACCTTGTTGTCGGGGTTCAGGTTCTGCCACAGACCGTGGGCGAAGTCGCCGATGGTGCGGGGGCAGGCGAAGCGGAGCGGCTCCCCCTCAAAGCTGGGGATGGGGCTGCCGTTGTGCTTGTAGGTGCTGATGAAGCGGCCCTCACCGGCCACGGGCTGGGGGTAGTCGAAGAAATAGCGCTGGACGCTCTCGCCGTTGCCGTCGGCAGACTTGAGGATGCTCATCTGGTAGCTGCCGTCTGCGTACACCACAGCGGAGATGCGGGGGGTGTAGTTGGGCTCGTCCGGCTCAAAGGTGCGGGTGCGCAGGGCGTCGGCGAAGCTCTTGCCCCGGCTCATCTCGTCAAAGATGGTGTCGGTCTGGTCGCCGTTGGTGACGATATGGGTCTTGCCGAGGGTCAGCACGGGGTTATAGATGATGAGGCTGGGGTCCTCGAGCTTGGCCGGGTCGGCAGCCATGGTGCAGATGCCGCCGCGCTCCGGCACCGGGTCGAAGACGCGGTTGCGGCTGTTCTCACTGCGGCCCATGATGAAATAGCCGATGAACATCTGACGGCCATCCGGGGCCTTTGCCACCGCGATGCCGCGGCCGGGGTACTCGTTCGCGGCCAGATATTCGTTCAGGTTGATCTTCTCCATTGTTATTCTCCTTTATCAAGAGCGCTTTTGGCTCCCCCTTTAGGGGAGCGCCTGAGAGGGCAAGCCCGTTTACGTCGGGCAGCGTCCCTGCCCTCTCCGTCACGGCTGACGCCGTGCCACCTCTCCCAAAGGGAGAGGCTGAAACAACGCCCTGCTGTCCTTTACTTTATCTCTCCGCTGCAAACCATTGCCACAGCCTTCGGCAGCAGCTTCCATTCAGCCTGCTCCATCACACGCTTCTGCAGCACCTCGGGGGTGTCGCCGGGCAGGATGTCCACGGCCTTCTGCAGCAGGATAGGCCCGCCGTCGCACTCCTCATTGACGAAGTGGACGGTAGCGCCCGTCACCTTGCAGCCCCGGGCCAGCGCGGCCTCGTGGGGGCGCAGGCCGTACATTCCCGGCCCGCAGAAGGATGGGATGAGGGCGGGGTGGATATTCAGGATGCGGCGGGGATAGGCCTCGATGACGCTGGGGCCTAACACGGACAAAAAGCCCGCCAGGACCACAAGGTCAATGTTATGTTCTTTCAGCGTTTTCAGCAGCGCGGCGTCAAAATCCTCACTGGAAGCGTGATCCTTCCGGCGGACCACCACACCCTCGACGCCCGCATTGGCGGCGCGTTCCAGCGCGTAGACGCCGGGTTTGGAGGCCACGACAAGCCTGATCTTGCCGCTGGGGTTCTCGCCCCGGGCCTCGCTGTCCAGCAGCGCCTGCAAATTGGTGCCGCCGCCGGACACTAACACCGCAATGTTCAGCACAACTCGACACCCTCACCTTCTGCGATGACGCCCAGACGGTAAGCTTCCGGCTCGCCGTTGGCATGGAGGATCTCCAGTGCCTTGTCGGCCTGCTCAGCGGGGACGGTCAGCACCATGCCGACGCCCATGTTGAAGGTGTTGAACATATCGTGCTCAGAGATGCTGCCGGTCTTCTGCATCAGGTGGAAGAGGGCCGGGGTGCGGACGTCCTCCTTCTTGATGCGGGCGCAGCAGCCCTTCTTCAGGCTGCGGGGGATATTCTCGTAGAAGCCGCCGCCGGTGATGTGAGAGATGCCCTTGACGTCCACTTCCTCCAGCACCTTCAGCACAGGCTTGACGTAGATCCTGGTGGGGGCCAGCAGGACCTCGCCGAGGGTCTTGCCGCCCAACTCCGTGGGGGCCGTCTTCAGGACGGCGGGGTCGCCGTCGATGTCAAAAATTTTGCGCACCAGCGAGAAGCCGTTGGAGTGGACGCCGGTGGAGGGCAGGGCGATGATGACATCGCCGGGCTTCATAGTCTCGTTATTGAGGATCTTTTCCTTGTCCACAACGCCCACGGTGAAACCGGCCAGATCGTACTCGTCCTCCGGCATCATGCCCGGGTGCTCAGCGGTCTCGCCGCCCACCAGAGAGCAGTCAGCCTGGACGCAGCCCTCGGACACGCCCTTGACGATCTCGGCGATCTTCTCGGGGATGTTGCGGCCGCAGGCGATGTAGTCGAGGAAGACCAGCGGTTTTGCACCGGCGCAGATGACGTCGTTGACGCACATCGCCACGCAGTCGATGCCGATGGTGTCGTGCTTGTCCATGATCATGGCGATCTTCAGCTTGGTGCCGACGCCGTCGGTGCCGGAGATGAGGACGGGGTGGTTGTAGCCGGTGCAGTCCAGCTCAAACAGGCCGCCGAAGCCGCCCAGACCACCGATGCAGTGCTCGTTCATGGTGCGGGCTACATACTGCTTCATGAGTTCGACCGAACGATAGCCGGCGGTGATGTCCACACCTGCGGCTGCATAGCTTTCCGAATAGCTCTTTTCCATTGTTACTCTCCTAACTTTTTCTCGCCCTTGGGACGGTCATTCAGGTGGCGTTCATGAATATCGGTGGAAAGCACCTCTTCCGGCTTCACAGCGTATTTGCCGGTGAAGCAGGCGGTGCAGAAGCCGCAGTTGGCGTTCTGTGCCAGCTGGACGACGTGCTCCGTGGAGAGGTAGCCCAGCGTGTCGGCGCCAATGATCTCGTTGATCTGGTCCACCGTGCGGTCGGTAGCGACCAGAAGCTTCTGGTCGGGGATGTCGGTGCCGAAGTAGCAGGGATATTTGAAGGGGGGTGCCGAAACGCGGAAGTGGACTTCCTTTGCTCCGGCGTCCCGCAGCAGCTTGATGATGCGGGCAGAGGTGGTGCCGCGCACGATGGAGTCATCCACCAGCACGACCCGCTTGCCCTTGACGGTGCTGGTCACGGCGTTCAGCTTGATGCGGACGCTGTTCTCGCGCTGCTTCTGGCTGCCCTGGATGAAGGTGCGGCCGATGTACTTATTTTTAATAAAGCCGATGCCGTAGGGAATGCCGCTCTCCTGAGAGTAGCCAAGGGCGGCGTCGAGGCCGGAGTCCGGCACACCGATGACCACATCGGCCTCCACGGGGTGCTCCTGGGCCAGAAAGCGGCCAGCCTGCTTGCGGGCCTCATGCACCGAGCTGCCCTCGATGATGCTGTCGGGGCGGGCGAAATAGATGAACTCGAAGACGCACATCTGGCGGTCGGGGCGGCCGCAGTGGTCTTTGATGGAGCGCAGCTCACCGGTCTTGGTGTCGGTGATGACGATCTCGCCGGGCTCCACGTCCCGCAGCAGGGTCGCGCCCACGGCGTCCAGCGCGCAGCTCTCGCTGGCAAAGACGTAGCCGCCGCCCGGCAGGGTGCCGATGCAGAGAGGGCGATAACCGCGGGGGTCACGGACCGCGATAAGCTTAGTGGCCGACATGACCACGAGGCTGTAAGCACCTTCGAGGACGTCCATCGTCTTGCTGATGGCGATCTCGATGCTGCCCATCCGCAGGCGGTTGCGGGTGACGAGGTAGCAGATGACCTCGGTATCGGAGGAGCCATGGAAGATGGCACCCTCGTTTTCCAGCTGGCGGCGCAGCTCCAGAGCGTTGGTCAGATTACCGTTGTGGCAGAGGGCCATGGTACCCCGGCCATGGCGGACGATCATGGGCTGGGCATTGGCCCGGATGCGGCTGCCGGAGGTGGCGTAGCGGACATGGCCGGTGGCCATGTGGGCCGTGGGCTTTGCCAGCGAGCCCAGCACCGCCGGGGTGAACACCTCATTGACAAGGCCGAGGTCCCGGTGGCCGTTGATGACACCGTCGTCGTTCACGGCGATGCCGCAGCTCTCCTGTCCGCGATGCTGCAGCGCGTACAGGGCCGAGTAGGCGGCAGCGGCCACATCCTCGGTGCCGGCACGGTCATAGATGCCGAAAACGCCGCACTCTTCGTGAAGCGGGTATGCAAAATCAGACATTACAGTTCCTCGATCTCTTTCTGCAGTTTTTCTTCCTTGGCCGCGATCTGCCGGGCCATGGCGGCGCGCTCCGCATCCAGCTTCGCAGCCAGTGCCTCATCGCCGAGGGCCAGGATCTCAGCAGCCAGCCAGGCGGCGTTCTTCGCGCCGTTCAGGGCCACTGTGGCCACCGGGATGCCGCTGGGCATCTGGACGGTGGCCAGCAGAGCGTCCAGGCCGTCCATCGCGCCGCCCTTCATCGGGATGCCGATGACCGGCAGGGTGGTGTTTGCGGCAAAGGCACCGGCCAGATGGGCCGCCATGCCTGCTGCGCAGAGGATGACGCCGAAGCCGTTGGCCCTGGCATTCTTTGCAAACTCCGCTGCCTCGGCAGGGGTGCGGTGGGCCGACAGGATATGTGCCTCAAAGGGGATGTCCAGCGCCTTGAGCTGGGCGCAGGCACCTTTCACCACCGGCCAGTCGCTGTCCGAACCCATAATGACTGCCACTTTACGAATCATCTGTATCCAACCTCTCTTTCTCTATCTCCCGCGACGAAAAACAAAAAAGGCTGTGATGCACTTACACCACGGCCTTTTATTTCATTCTGGACAGACTGGACCCGCAGCAGGTTACACGGAGCCCCTGATGCATTCCCGTACCGGGACGGCACATGGTACCCAGCAGCTCATTTCGCATTCTGCTCATCCTCCGCAAACCTCGTTGTCCACGCTGTTCTTCTCCGGCTGAAAAAGAGTTCATGCGCTCTTCCGTCCGCCGTCTGACTACAGTATACGGCAAAAAAACGCCTTTGCAAAGAGCGTTCGGACAAATTTTCCCTTGTGTTCCCTGCTGTCAAAAAACTTTCAAAAATTTTGTGCAGTTTCGACACTGTTTTTCTTTTTAAGTACGACTTCTCAGAAAATCTTTTTATAATAAATATCCTCTTAAAGGCTCTCCCCTTGGGAGAGCTGGCGCGAAGCGCCTGAGAGGGCAGGGATGCGAAAGACAAAGCCTCTGCACAGCGTTAATATCTCTCTGACCAAACGTCTGCTTATCGCTACGCGGTGGGTTTATCGTACCGGGCTTTCAGAAGATGATCTTTGCCGTAGTTGCCCGTGCGGCCTTGATGAGGTCGGCCGGCACACAGCAGACCTGCGTACCGATGCGCCCGCCGGAAACATAGACCTTCGGCTGGCTCAGCACGCTCTCATCGAAGACGGTGGTGTACTGCTTTTTCATGCCCACCGGGCTGCAGCCGCCCCGGACATAGCCGGTGACTTTGTTGATGTCAGCGACGTGTATCATCGCCACGCTCTTTTCGCCCACGCTGCGGGCGGCGGCTTTCAGATCCAGCTCTGCCGCCACCGGGATGACGAAGACGAAGTAGTTCTTGCTGTTCCCCTGCGTCACCAGCGTCTTGTAGACGCAGGCAGGGTCTTCACCGATGCTGGCGGCGACAGTCACGCCGTCCACGGCCACGCCCTCTTCGTGGGGATATTCATGCGCGGTGTAGGCCACTTTGGCCCGCTCCAGAATGCGCATGGCGTTGGTTTTTGCTTCTTTGCCCATATGTAAGACCTCTATCGTTGTATTAACCTCTCCGTCACGCCTGACGGCGTGCCACTGCCCGGGTTGCGGCACCCAGCATCCGCAGCGCTTTGCTTGCGTCTTGCTGGCCGCGGCCCCAACAGCGACTCCCTGTTTCCGCCACTGGCGGCGGTCGTCGTTGTTGCTCCTACCGAGGGGAGGCCTTGGCATAGCAGAAAACTTCTCCTCTTCGCCAGAGGCTCCCCTCGGTAGGGTAGCTGTCGAGCGAAGCGAGACTGAGAGGTTGAGTCCAGATTTATTTTACCACTTTCTCTCCCAAAATTCAAAAAATTTCGGAAAGGCTATTGACTTCATGAAACTGAAGTGCTATGCTATGTCCATGCTCAATCACTTCACGATACTGAAGTTTGCAATACGGAAACATCAACGGCAAGGCGGCCTCATCTCCCCTGCCGTACCAGAACAGGAAAAGGAGAACCCGCCATGATCATCGTACTCAAACAGGACGCCCCCAAAGAGAAGATCCATGAATTCTGCACCGAGCTGGAAGACATGGGCCTGCAGATCAACGACTCCAAGGGCAGCGACACCCACATCCTCGGCCTCATCGGCGACACCAAGGCCATCGCGGAGAGCTGGGTGCTGGCAAACCCCGTGGTCGAGACCTGCCGCCGCGTGTCGGAGCCCTACAAGAAGGCCAACCGCAAGTTCCACCCGGACGACAGCGTCATCGACGTGGAGGGCGTGAAGATCGGCGGCGGCAGCTTTGCCGTCATCGCCGGCCCCTGCAGCATCGAGAGCGAGGAGCAGATCACCTACTGCGCCCAGCGCGTCAAGGCAGCCGGTGCTTCCCTGCTGCGCGGCGGTGCGTTCAAGCCTCGCACTTCCCCCTACTCCTTCCAGGGGATGCGCAGCGAGGGTCTCGACCTGCTCAAGCTGGCCCGCCGTGCCACCGGCTCTCCCATCGTCACCGAGATCATGAACACCGAACATCTGCCCCTCTTCGAGAACGTAGACCTCATCCAGGTGGGTGCCCGCAATATGCAGAACTTCGAACTGCTCAAGGCTGTAGGCCGTCAGAAAAAACCTGTCCTGCTCAAGCGCGGCCTCGCCAATACCCTCGAGGAGTTCGTCATGAGCGCTGAGTACATCATGGCCGAGGGCAACGAGAACGTCATCCTCTGCGAGCGCGGCATCCGCACCTTTGAGACCAGTATGCGCAACACCCTCGACCTCGCCGGCGTGGTCATGCTTCATAAGATGACCCACCTGCCCGTCATCGTAGACCCCAGCCACGCCTGCGGCCACGCATGGATGGTGCCTCAGCTGGCCAAGGCCGCTGTCGCCGCCGGTGCCGACGGCCTGATGATCGAAGTCCACAACGACCCCGCCAAGGCCAAGTGCGACGGCGCACAGAGCCTGACCCCCGACCAGTTCGATGAGCTGATGGGCTTCATCCGTAAGGAAGTAGAGTTCTTCGGCAAGAAGATGAACTAAGTTACGTTTTTAGCGTTGACAATTCACGCTGAAACGATTATACTACAAATAAAGAAGGCACTGTCCCACAAATGGTCAGCGCTCTTCCGGCGTTAAGTCAAAAAGAATGACCGCTTGCTTTCGGAGGCAGAGGCGGTCATTTCTTTTTGTTGTTAAAAATGGTCCAGCTGATCTCAAAGGTAATGTAGATCGCCCCGCCGAGAAGCGTGAGCAACAATACGACCTGTTCAAACGTCATGGAACATCCCCCCTTTCGCTCTCGCGTCAGGGGAAGCAAAAAGATTTTCGTCTCCACTGGCGCTTCGCCGGAGGAGCGTGACCACCTGCATTTGCAGACAGTGCCTGCCGCCTTTTCTGACGGCAGTTTCAGAATATCACAATTTTTGACAAAATACAATAGCGTCTTTCTTGTTCGACTGCTGCCCGCTTTGCAAAAAGGGTCGGCAGTCGTTTTCTTTTCCTGTTATCTGTGCTATACTATAGTATATTTACAAAAACTTCACTCTGAAAGAAAGAGGTTCACACTATGAAAGCACATATCGCACGCAACCAGAACGCCGGCGTCCCGCTGGCGCTGGGCTGGAACCTGTCCGCCGCCGACCGGGGCATCCTCGAGGGGATGGCTCCCGCCTTCGGCATGAAGCTGCTTCCCGTCTCCCCTGCCGACGCGGGCAAGACCGTCGCCCAGCTGCTGGGCGAGGTGGAGACGAAAGCCTCCCGCACCCTCGTGCTGGAACCGGGCGCTTACCCTCCCGCACTGATTCTGGCGAACTTCAGGGAAAAGGACCTCGACACCCTGCTGGACCTCATGAAGCAGGCGCAGGTGAACATCCCCCTCAAGGCCGTGGTCACCCCGTCCAACAAGAACTGGGTCTTCGGCGATCTGCTGGCCCACCTGTCGGAAGAGCATGTCTCCTTCACCGCTGCGGCAAAGGAGCAGGCATGAGCATCAAGCGTTTCGTTTCCGCTCTGCTGACCGGGGCGCTCTGCCTCGGCGTCCTCACCGCCTGCGGCTCGGCCCAGAAGCCCGCCTCTTCGGGCGTGAGCGCCGACGCCCAGCGGTACAGCACCATCTTCTACGATGCCTTCGACACTGTCACGCAGGTCATTGCCTATTGCGACAGCGAGGAGGAGTTCTCCCGTCAGATGGACGCCCTCCACGCCGACTTGCTGGAATACCACCGCCTCTACGACATTTACAACGATTATGACGGCGTGGTGAATGTCAAGACCATCAACGACAACGCCGGCGTCGCACCCGTTCAGGTGGATGATAAGATCCTCGGGATGCTGGAACTGGCCCGGCAGATGTACGACACCACAAACGGCAAGCTGAACATCGCCATGGGCAGCGTCCTCCGCATCTGGCACGACTACCGCGAGGCCGCCGAAGCCAACACGAACGAGGCGGACAACAAGCTGCCCGAACAGGAGGCGCTGGATGCCGCCGCCCGGCACTGCGACATCTCCAACCTCGTCATCGACGAAAACGCCAAGACCGTCTATCTCTCCGACCCGGATATGTCCCTCGATGTGGGCAGTGTGGGCAAGGGCTACGCCGTGGAGCTGGTGGCGCAGGCCGCTGAGGCCCGGGGCCTGAAAAGCGCCCTCATCAGCGTAGGCGGCAACCTCCGCGCCATCGGCACGAAGCCCGACGGCTCCCAGTGGTCGGGCGGCGTGGAGAACCCGTGGAACGCCTCGGACGTCTACACTGCCAGCTCTTCCTACGTCTCCGGTGTCAACATGAGCGACATGGCTCTCGTCACCAGCGGCAACTACCAGCGGTACTACGTCGTGGACGGTGTGCGCTACCACCACCTCATCGACCCGGATACCCTCTGGCCCGCCCGCTACTTTGACAGCGTGAGCGTCCTCTCCCCCGACTCCGGCGCAGCCGACTGCCTCACCACCGGCCTGTTCTGTATGTCCCTTGAGGATGGCCAGAATCTCATCGAGTCCCTCGACGGTGTGGAGGCCCTCTGGTGTACCCCGGACGGCGAAGTCATCCAGTCCAGCGGCTGGGCCGACCACGAGAAAAAGTAACAGAAAGCGAAAGTCCCCTCTTCGTCACGGTTCTTGCTCCAATGACGAAGAGGGGACTTTTATATACTATATATCAAGAATATTTCCGCGCGTTCACTCTTCCATGCAGGCATACCTTGCCATCAGGACAGCCCCGCCGGTCAAGAGTGCGGCGACAAGCTCCACCACCCAGACAGATGCCACTGCGCTGAGCAGAACGGACAGCGAGTCGATGACAAAGTGGAACAGATAGGCCCGCACCAGCTCCATGGGGGCCTTTTTGCGGATGGACTGGAACACCAGAATCGACAGGCTCAGATGGAGCACCACCGCAATGATCCGCTCTACGCCGCCTGCAAAAAACGTCAAGCTCGGTGTCGTCCACAGCGCCGAAAGAGCCGCTGCCGTGTCTGCCACCTTCTCTGCGTCAAGAGTCGCCAGCTGTGCAGACATGGTGCCGGAATTTATCATCACGGCACTTGCGATGTTGTTGATAGATGTCACGCCGCACAGAAGCATTGCCTCCACGCCGCCGTGTCCGGCACCATACATAAAGGCATTCGGAAAATCCAGCGGCTTCACCAGAAACCTCATGGCGATGTAACGACCGGTCTCTTCAAAAAGAGCTGCCATCAGGCCGCCATAGACTGCGTATAGGATCACGCTTCCGGTCAGCGCTTCTCCGGCCAGCTGGAACACGATGCGATGGATGGCAGCTTCCAGCATCAGCACCATCACGAAGAAAACGCCGCACCCGATAAAGAACGGTGCAGTCTTCGCACCCAGCTTCTTCTTTGCGTAAACAAAGAGGCCTATGGGAAGTGCGAAGGAGACGACAAGCGAAAACACCATGCCTGCGATGCTTGCCCCGGGTACCATACCTACTGTCATAGTCATCCTCCCTGCCGATATGCCATCGGCGTTTTTGCAAGGCCTGCCCCCGGAGGGGAGCAGGGTCATTCAATATCCAGCTCCGGCGGCAGGTCGATCTGATCGGAGACGTACCGGCCGTTCTTTTTGCGCTGACGCACACACTCGGTGAGGAGATACTCGATCTGCCCGTTCACCGAGCGGAAATCGTCCTCAGCCCATGCGGCAAGGGCCTCATAGAGCTTTGCGTTCAGGCGCAGGGGGATCTGCTTTTTGGGCTCTGCCATCAGTACAGGCTGCCGCTGTTCACGATGGGCTGTGCGTCCCGGTTGCCGCAGAGCACCACCAGCAGGTTGGAGACCATGGCCGCTTTCCGTTCGTCATCCAACTCCACCACTTTGTTTTCGCTCAGTCGGTCCAGTGCCATCTCCACCATGCCCACGGCGCCGTCCACGATCATCTTGCGGGCGTCGATGATGGCGCTGGCCTGCTGGCGCTGCAGCATCACTGCGGCGATCTCCGGCGCATAGGCCAGATAGGTGATCCGGGCCTCCACCACCTCGATGCCTGCCTCAGCCACATTTTTCTGGATCTCGTCCCGGATGCGGGCCGCCACCACCTCCGAGGAGCCCCGCAGGCTGCCCTCGTCGGCCACGCCGTCTCCGGTGGTGTCCACGTTGGGGGCCACATCGTAGGGGTACACCCGCACCACGTTCCGCAGGGCGCTGTCACACTGGAGGGAGAGGTATTCCTTGTAGTTGTCCACATTGAACACCGCCTTGGCAGTGTCGGTGACCCGCCAGATCACGGCGATGCCGATCTCCACCGGGTTGCCCAGACAGTCGTTGATCTTCTGCCGGGAGTTGTTCAGGGTCATCATCTTCAGGGAGATCTTTTTGCTTACGCTGCTTGAGGCGAGCTGGCTGTTCTGGCCGCTGACGCTCAGCAGGGCGGCTGCGCCGCTCTCCTTGCTGGTCACGTCCCCGCTCTGGCTCAGGCGGGTACCGGCGGCGGGGTTGACGGCGGTGCAGAAGGGGTTCACCCAGTAAAAGCCCTGTCCCTTCAGGGTGCCAATGTAATCACCAAACAGGGTGAGCACCAGTGCCTCCTGAGGCTTGAGCACCTTCAGGCCGCAGAACAGAAAAATGCCTGCGATCCAATAGCCAATGGACAAAATCAGCAGCGGCACGCCCAGAAGCATCCGGTCTGCATTCAGCAGGGTGACACTGTAAATGAACAGTGCAATAGATGCCACATAGCCCAGCAGGGTGAGCAGCAGCATAGCCATGCCGTTTTTGCGGGTATTCAAAATTTTTTCTTCCATAACAGTTTCCTCCTTATGGGGTCGGAAGCGTTTCTTTTTGATACTAAAATCATATCACTTTGCCGCACCGCTGTCAAGAGAGGGACGCAAAAAAAGAGCCCGCCCCGCCGCAGGTGCGGCAAGGGCAGGCCCTCTTGTCTGGAAAATGTGGAAACGCCGCCGGATAAAACGGGAAGGGAGCATCAGCGTTTGTATTTCGCAGCGGTCTGCAGACGCTGCATGGCGCGGTCCAGAGCGATCTTGGTCTGGTAGTACTCGTGCATGCTCTGCTTATGCTGCAGGCGCTCTTCGGCGCGGATGCGGGCGGCCTCGGCACGGTTCTTGTCGATGTCCTCGGGGCGCTCGGCGCTGTCCACCAGCAGAAGCACGAAGGTGGGCGTCACCTCAGCGATGCCGTCGCCGACCAGAATCTCGCGGGTCTCGCCGTCCACAGTGAACTTGAGCATCCCCATGTGGATAGCCACCAGCACCGGGCTGTGGCCGGCCTGAACACCATAGACGCCGTCCTTCACGGGCAGCACCATGCTCTCGCAGCTGCCCTGATAGAACTCACCGCTGGAAGCCGTGATGTTGAGGATGAAGCTGTTCATCAGGCCTCACCGCCTTTTTCCTCCGCCAGCTTGTCCGCTGCCTTCTTGCGGGCGTCGTCGAGGGTGCCTACGTTGAAGAAGGCCCACTCGGGCAGGTCGTCGCACTTGCCGTCCACGATGGCGGCAAAGCCCTTGACCGTCTCGGCCAGCGGCACATATTTGCCGGGCAGGCCGGTGAAGTTCTCAGCCACCGAGAAGGGCTGGGACAGGAACTTCTGCAGCTTACGCGCACGGGTGACGGTGAGCTTGTCTTCCTCGCCCAGCTCGTCCATGCCCAGAATGGCGATGATGTCCTGCAGCTCCTGATAGCGCTGCAGCGTTGCCTGCACCTTGCGGGCCACGCGGTAGTGCTCCTCGCCCACGATGTCGGCTTCCAGAATGCGGGAGGTGGAAGCCAGCGGGTCCACGGCGGGATAGATGCCCTGCTCGACGATCTTACGGCTCAGGACGGTGGTTGCGTCCAGATGTGCAAATGTGGTAGCGGGGGCGGGGTCGGTCAGGTCGTCAGCGGGGACGTAGACGGCCTGCACCGAGGTGATGGAGCCGTCGCGGGTGGAGGTGATACGCTCCTGCAGAGCGCCCAGCTCGTTGGCCAGCGTGGGCTGATAGCCGACAGCCGAGGGCATACGGCCCATCAGAGCGGAGACCTCAGAGCCGGCCTGCACGAAACGGAAGATGTTGTCGATGAAAAGCAGCACGTCCTTGTGGGTCTCCTCGCGGAAATACTCGGCCATGGTCAGGCCGGTCTCCGCCACCCGCATACGGGCTCCTGGGGGCTCGTTCATCTGGCCGAAGACCAGCGCGGTCTTATTCAGGACGCCGGAGGCGTTCATCTCGCCCCAGAGGTCGCAGCCCTCGCGGGAGCGCTCGCCGACGCCGGTGAAGATGGAGTAGCCGCCGTGCTCGGTGGCCACGTTGTGGATAAGTTCCTGGATCAGGACGGTCTTGCCGACGCCTGCGCCGCCGAACAGACCGATCTTGCCGCCCTTGGCGTAGGGGGCCAGCAGGTCGATGACCTTGATGCCCGTTTCCAAAATCTCAGTAGCGGGCTTCTGCTCTGCAAAGCTGGGGGCCTTGCGGTGGATGGGCCAGTGCGGCACATCGTCCACAGAGCCCTTGCCGTCGATGGGGCGGCCCAGCGGGTCGAACATACGGCCCAGCGTGGCCTCGCCCACCGGGGCAGTCAGGCCGTGGCCGGTGGCGGTGACTTCCATACCCTTGCCCAGACCTTCGCTGGCCGAGAGCATGATGCAGCGCACCGTCGATTCGTTGACGTGCTGCGCCACCTCCATCGTGCGCTCGGTGCCTTCTGCGGTCACGGTCAGCGCTTCCTGCAGGGCAGGCAGTCGGCCTGCGGTGAACTGCACGTCCACCACAGGGCCGGCCACGCGAATAATTTTTCCCTGTATCATAGATTTGCCTCGTTTATTAGATGTGTCAACCTCTCAGTCTCGCATTCGCTCCACAGCTCCCCTACCGAGGGGAGCCTCTGGCGAAGAGATGAAGCTTTGCGGAATGCCAAAGCCTCTCCTCGATAGGAGAGGTGGCAGCGCGCAAGCGCTGACGGAGAGGTTATTCTTGTGATTTCACCGCAGACGCGCCGCCGATGATCTCGGTGATCTCCTGAGTGATGGAGCCCTGGCGGGTGCGGTTATATTCCAGCTGCAAGTCGCGTATCATATCGTTGGCGCTCTTGGTGGCCGAATCCATGGCGGTCATGCGGGCGCTCTGCTCAGCGCAGAAGCTCTCGGTCATGGCACCGAAGATCATGCCGTGCATATAGATAGGAGCGGTCTGCTCGAACACGGTCCATGCGTCCGGCACCAGCTCGACTTCGCTGCGGGGGTCGCCCAGACCCTTGGGGGCGGGCTGCAGATGCTCGCGGTCCAGCGGCAGCAGACGCACCATGACCGGCTCACTGGTGAGCGCGTTCTGGATCTTGGTATAGATAAGATAGATCTCATCCAGTTTGCCCGACTTGAAGTCGTCGATGGCGTCCACCGTGATGTCACGGGCGCGCTGCAGCGACGGGGCAGTCGCGCCGTACTGGAACTCCTGCACCAGACGGGGGTCTTTGCGGAGGGCGCGGTAGCCCACCTGACCGATGACATAGAAACGGTCGTTCCTCTCAGCCTTTTCCAGCAGGAGTTTCAGCACATTCTGGTTGAAAGAGCCTGCCATGCCCTTGTCTGCCGTCAGCACCAGATAGGCGCGGCGGGGATCGCCGTCCTCTCTCTGCCGCTCGTGGAAGAACGGATGCACCGGCTCGTCGGGCAGATGGGGGACGACACGGGAGATGGTGTCTCTCATGCGGGTGAAGTAGGGCAGGACGTTCTGGTAGTTCTTGCGTGCCTTGCGCAGCTTGGAGGAAGAGATCAGATACATCGCGTTCGTGATCTTGCGGGTATCCTGAATGCTCTCGATGCGCTCTTTCAGCAGCTTACTGGACGCCATGACTCTCGCCTCCCTCGTAGGCCTTCCATGCGTTCAGGATGGTGTCGGTCTGCTCGGGAGTGAGCTTGCCGGTGGCAGTGATGGCATCCATCGTGCCGGACACATCTGCATGGAACTGGCGAACAAAGGCAGCGGTGCGCGCCCGCTGCTCAGCGAGAGGCACTTCGTCCAGCATCCCGTGGGAAGCCAGCACAAGGGTGACCACCTGCTCGGCGTCGGTCTTGGGCTGATAGAGCGGCTGCTTGAGCATCTCGGTCAGAGCCTTGCCGTGCTCGAGCTGATGGCGGGTCTCGGCGTCCAGATCGGAGCTGAACTGCGCGAAGGACTCCATGTCCTTGTACTGGGCCAGCTCGATACGCAGGTTGGCGTTGGCCTTCTTCATGGCCTTGGTCTGGGCTGCGCCGCCGACACGGGAGACGGACAGGCCCACGTTGACAGCCGGGCGGTTGCCGGCGTTGAACAGGGCGCTCTCGAGGAAGATCTGACCGTCGGTGATGGAGATGACGTTGGTGGGGATGTAAGCGGACACGTCGCCTGCCTGAGTCTCAACGATGGGCAGTGCGGTGATGGAGCCGCCGCCCAATGCGTCGCTCATGCGGCAGGAGCGCTCCAGCAGACGGGAGTGCAGATAGAAGACATCGCCGGGGTAAGCCTCACGGCCCGGAGAGCGGCGGAGCAGCAGGGAGATGGCACGGTAGGCCACCGCGTGCTTGGAGAGGTCATCGTAGACGATGAGGACGCTCTTGCCCTGCGCCATGAAATACTCGGCCAGAGCCGTACCGGCGTAGGGTGCGATGTACTGCAGCGGGGCGCTGTCGGAAGCGGTAGCCGCCACGATGGTGGTGTAGCTCATCGCGCCGTGCTTCTTCAGGTCTTCGGCCACGCGGGCGATGGAAGAAGCCTTCTGGCCGATGGCGACGTAGATGCAGAGCACGCCGGTGTCCTTCTGGTTCAGGATGGCATCGGTGGCGATAGAGGTCTTGCCGGTCTGGCGGTCGCCGATGATCAGCTCACGCTGGCCGCGGCCAATGGGGAACATGGAGTCGATGGCGAGGATGCCGGTGTGGAGCGGCGTATCCACGCTCTGGCGCTCGAGGATGCCGGGGGCCTGCTTCTCGATGGGGTTGTAGCTCACAGCCTCGATGGGGCCTTTGCCGTCGATGGGCTCGCCCAGCGGGTCGATGACGCGGCCAAGGAAGCCGTCGCCCACCGGGATGCCGGCACGCTTGCCGCTGCGGGTGACCATGGTGCCGACGCCGACGGTCTCAGCGCCGTCGAAGAGCATGATGCCCAGACGGCCCGGCTCGACGCTCTCCACCATGCCCTTGGCGCCATTCTCGAAGGTGACGATCTCGCCGTAGACGGCGCGGTCCATGCCTTCCACTTCCACGATGCCGTCGGCGGAGGAGATGACCACACCGCCCTCTTCGCTGGTGGCGGCGGGCTTGTAGTCCTCGATGCGGGTCTTGAGGGTGGCCAGAGAGGGCTTGTCGGCCATCATCTGGTCAATGGCGTGGCGGCCGGAGTTATCGAAGACGCGGTCGCCGATCTGCAGCACATAGCCGGAGAGGAGGCTGTCGTCCACCGTGACGTTCAGGATGACCTCGGTGGCGTCGTACAGCTTCGCGACCTCTTTCTTGATGCGCTCCAGGTCCTCCTCGCGGGGGGTGCGGGCGGCACGGAGGTCAGCTTTGACGATGCGGTTGGCCGAGAAGAACTCGGTGCTGAATTCACTTGCCATTTTCAGCCCCCGCTTTCTCCAACAGGTCGTCCAGCAGGCGGGCGTCGTCCTGCTCGTTCAGGTTGCGGGCCAGCAGCTTCTCGCACATGGCGCGGGCCAGTGCGGTGGTCTGGGCGTCAGCCTGACGTAGCTTGTGCTGGCGCTCGGCCTCGGCGGCAGCTTTGCCCTCAGCCAGGATGGCGTCGGCCTGCTGCTGGGCGTCAGCCAGCAGCTGCTGCTTGTCCTTTTCGGCCTGCTGCTCGTAGGCAGTGCGGCGGGCAGCAGCCTCGGTGTCCACATTGCGCAGCTTTGCCTGCGCGTCGTTCAGGGCCGCAGCGGCCTCCTGCTTGGAGGTCTCGGCGGCGTTCAGTGCGTCATCCACCTGCTTCTGGCGCTGTGCGATGATGTTCATGACGGGCTTGTACAGGAACTTGCGCAGCAGCAAAAACAGAACCAGAATGTTGACGACTGTATACAGAAGGTTCAGATTCAGAGTCAGCATTCGTCATGCCTCCGTTATCAACCCAGGAACAGGATGATGAGCAGAGCAACGACAAAGCCGAAAATTGCAGTACCTTCGGCCAGAGCTGCACCCAGCAGCAGGTTGGTCTGGATCTTACCGGAAGCTTCCGGCTGGCGGCTGATGGCCTCCGTTGCCTTGCCGGTGGCAATGCCGATGCCGATGCCGCCGCCGATACCAGTCAGCGCTGCGATGCCAGCGCCCAGAGCTACGAGTCCGTTCATAATTATTTCTCCTTTTATTTTTAAGTGTTTGGTTACTCAACCTCTCAGTCTCGCATTCGTTTGACAGCTCCCCTACCGAGGGGAGCCTCTGGCGAAGAGGCGAAGCTTTACGGAATGCCAAGGCCTCCCCTCGTTAGGGGAGGTGGCAGCGCGTCAGCGCTGACGGAGAGGTTGAATTTTTCTTACTCTTCTCCGCCAATGCTCTCTTTCATGAACAGCGAGGTGAGGAAGACAAAGACATAGGTCTGGATGAGACCATCGAACAAATCAAAGTACAGGCTGAAGATGGCCGGCACGAACACCGGGACCACCAGCTTGATGAGCTCCATGATGACGAAAGCGCCCAGCACGTTGCCGAACAGTCGCATACACAGGCTGGTGGGGCGGATGGCGATCTCGAGGATGTTCATGGGGGTCATGATGGGGGTGGGGGCGGTGAGGCTCTTGAGGAAGCCCTTGCCGCCCCGGGCATGGATGCCGGAATACTCGATGAGGCAGATGCTCATGAGCGCCAGCGCAGCGGTGACATTCAGATCCTTCGTGGGGGGCTTGATGCCGAACACGCCGATGAGGTTCGAACAGGCGATGTAGAGAGCCACCGTCATGAGGTAAGGCACATACCGTCTGCCCTGCTCGCCCAGCAGGCCCATGAAGAAGTTGTCGATCGTGGTGACGACCAGCTCAAGGATGGCCTGCCGCCTGGAGATGTGGTCCACCTTGAGGTTCCGGGTGAGCAGGATGGAGACGATAACCAGAAACAGCATGATGCCCCAGCTGACCACCACGGATTCCGGCACCTGCAGGCCGTCGAGGGAGATCATCTCCACATTCAGCTCCTCTTTCAGGGCCGCAGTCAATGCGTTCATCTCTTTGCCTCCTTTCTGAGCAGAGTCTTATCCTGAAGCGTAAAGGTATCGTTCGTTTTCACTCTATCTCCTTTCGTTTCTTTTATTAAAGCAGCTGTGCTAAAAATCAAAGAAGGTGCGTTTGTTTTTATGGAAACACACCCTCTTTTCGCGCTCAGCGCAGCCCTTTGCGTCTGGTATCATAGCACGATTGGTGCAGTTTGATAAGACCTTTGGTCGATATTCTACTTTTTGTTATATCTTATTTCACACCTTGGCCGGGAATGTTGTGCATCTTGCTTAATAATGCACAGTCAAGCCGTCCATCTTGACCAAATTCTTAGTTATTCCTTAGTGGTTCGTTTCATTTTTGAGGTAAAGCGAAACCCTTCCGGCAGAATTATACGCTCCATGTATATAGGGTATATAAAATTCATATAGCTGTCAAGTGTCCGATGGATGAAATTTTCTTATCGCGATCTTCAAAAACAGTGCCGGTCAAAACGGCATCTTTGCGATATGCTGTTTGGATGTTGCACTAATTTCTTGACTTGCGATAAAAACGCAACCTGCTACCATCAGAAGCTTATCTTTATTAAGTAATATTACCTGTTTATAATATAGGCTCACCGGGCGTTCTGTCCACCGCGGCGGAAGATAGCGCGGAAGAAGTTTGGCAGTTCTTGCGCAGAGGTTTTCCATAAAAGGCACTGCGGGCCGCTCAGACTGCGCAGGGAGGCTGTTCCTGTCTTCTGTTTGTGCGAACGATACAATTTTTTAGTTGTTTCTCGAAAAAATATAACTAATTCATTGTGCATTCTGCGAATGGACAAACCGCGCCCGCGCGTGTATAATAAAGCCAGAAACCAGAGAAGTACAGCAGAAGCTCAAATGAGAGCTAACCCCGCTGACTTTAAGCAGAAAGGAGCGAAGACCGATGGTTGATATGGAACCCGCACAGTACGCACAGACTGTCGGGGTTCGCTGAGAAGCAAAACAGAAGCTCACCACAAACGGGATGTTTCCCCCGTATAAAAACACAACAACAAGAGCCGTTCTTGAGCATCGATAAAGCGAACAACAGAACAGTCTGTGAAATAAAATCCCCCGCGTTCAAATAGATCCGCCGAAGGTGATTCCAATGAAGAAAGCTTTTGTACGGAACGTCTTATTTGAATAACTTTAAAGGAGAAACTCCGATGTACTAAGTAATGACACTCCCTTCGCAAATCTAACCCGAAAGAATGTGGTAATATGAAATTCATCTCTGTGATTCGTATCCCTCACTCCAACGGTTAAGAAAAGGGTCATTCCAATGTACTAAGAAATTCATTCCCCTGCTGATCGTTCTTCACCGTTTCAAAGGAGAATCTTCTATGAAACGTCCGGTACAGACCGAAAAATGAAGAAATCGAGGTCAAGAGGCTATGACTCCGAAGAAGTAAGCATCCTGCCGACTGAGGGCTTGCAACCGCCTCGAGTCGGCAGGTTTTTTGTCTGATGTTTTCCAATGAAGCCTGCATCCTCCCGTTTTCCTGCCGGGAGGATGCGGGTTTTGTTTTGTCCCGGATATTTTGCGGCGGCAGGCGCAGGGCCTGTAGATTTTCGAATCTATTTCGTGTATACTTTTGCTCAGAAAGCAGCACTTACAAGGAGGCAGACCACTATGGCAAGCAATTTCGAGTTCTACTCCCCCACCCGGGTCATCTTCGGCAAAGGCACCGAACAGCGCGTGGGCGCGCTGGTGCGCGAATACGGCGGCACCCGCGTCCTCATCGTCTACGGCGGCAAGAGCGCCGTCCGCTCCGGTGTGCTGGACCGGGCTGAAAAGTCGCTGGCCGAGGCCGGCATTTCCAGCTGGACGCTGGGCGGCGTCGTGCCGAATCCCCACCTCGACAAGGTCTACGAGGGCATCCGCATCGGCAAAGAGAACAGCATCGACTTCCTGCTGGCCGTGGGCGGCGGCAGCGTCATCGACACGGCCAAGGCCATCGCCTACGGCCTGGCCGAGCCGGAAAAGGACGTCTGGGAGCTGTACGAACACACCCGCACGGCCAGCAAGTGCCTGCCGGTGGCCAGCATCCTGACCATCGCGGCGGCGGGCAGCGAAACATCCAACAGCAGCGTCATTACCCGGGTGGACACCCACCAGAAGCGAGCCTACAACGACGACATCAGCCGCCCGAAGTTTGCCATCATGGACCCCGAGCTCACCAAGACCCTGCCCGACTATCAGACCGAGTCCGGCTGCGCCGATATCATGATGCACACCATGGAGCGCTATTTCACCAATGGCGGCAATATGGAGCTGACCGACGCGCTGGCCGAGGGCCTGCTGCGCACCGTGATGAAGAACGCGGTCATCCTCCACACCGACCCGGCCAACTACGAGGCCCGGGCCGAGGTGATGTGGGCGGGCAGTCTCTCTCACAACGGCCTGACCGGCTGCGGCATCGCCAGCGGCGACTTTATGTCCCACAAACTCGAGCACGAGATGGGCGGCATGTTCGACGTGACCCACGGCGCGGGCCTCGCCGCCCTCTGGCCCAGCTGGGCGCGGTACGTCTACAAGGACTGCCTGCCCCGCTTCGTCCGCTTTGCCCGGAACGTCATGGGCGTGACCACCGACGGCACCGACGAGGAGATCGCCCTGAAAGGCATCGAGGCCATGGTGGACTTCTACCACAGCATCGGGATGCCCGCCAGCTTCCACGAGCTGGGCATCGACCCCACCGACGCGCAGATCGACGAGATGGCCCGCCGCTGCCTCGAGGCTTCCGGCTCCGCCCTCGGCTCGGCCAAAAAACTCGATCTCGACGATATGATCGCCATCTACCGCGCCGCCAACCACTAAGAAACTTTTTCTCATCTCCGCCCGGCACAGAGTATTTTGCTTACTCTGTGCCGGGCATTTCGTTGTCTTTTGTGTGCTTCATCCTGCTTTTTGGCAAAGAAGTGGAAAAGAGATAGAGAAAAAACAGGAGTATTTGCTTGAATTCCCTTTCATTTTTGTATCTCAGTCAGTATAATGAAAGAATAAAGAGAGCTTCGGTCCTTTTTGCCGAAGCCTCTCTTTCTGAATCGAAAAGTTTGGGGTATCAATTTCTATGACGAGAGAAGAGATGCAGGCCCGTCTCGAGGTTTGCCGCGAACTCTATACGGACATCCGTCTTCTGGACGCAGATACTGTCAGCAGTATCCACGAAGGCACACGCACCGACCCTTCCGGGCCGGACATCTGCTTTGCCTGCCGGAACAAGAGCGTCTTCTCCCGCCACTGCGCGGCCAAGCTGGCGCTGGCGACCAAGAGCAAAGCCTGCCGTCTGGAATCCTGCGGCACCGACATCGCCCACATCACGGCCCGCTACTATGAGGTGGAGGGCAGGCCCTATGTCCTCGAGCTCGTCCAGCGCACCCCCGGGCGCACCACCATCGACCCGGAGGACAGCGAAGCACTGATGAGCGAGGCATCCGGCTACGGCGTCAAGCTCTACCACGACAGCCTCACCTGCGCCTTCAACCGCCGCTATTATGAGGACGTCGTGCAGGGCTTCGAAGGCCCCTTCGGCGTCGCCATCATGGACCTGGACGATTTCAGGATCTACAACGACTCCTGCGGCCATCAGGCCGGCGACCTGGCACTGGAGGTGACGGCGGCGGTCATCCGGGACTGCATCCGTCAGACCGACACCCTCATCCGCTACGGCGGCGACGAATTCCTGCTCATCCTGCCCGGCTGCCCCATCGAGAAGATAAGATCCAAACTCGAGCAGATACGCGCCCGGGTGCAGACCACAGGCGTCCCCGGCTACCCTCACATCCATCTCTCGCTGAGCATCGGCGGCGTACTGCAGACTGCTGAGGATACCATGGAGACTGCCGTCCACTGTGCCAGCCGCCTGATGTATCAGGCCAAGGAGCACAAGAACACCGTCATCGTGGCCAGCTCCAGCGCGGTGCTGTCGGCCCCGGCCACCCTGCTGCCCAAGCAGAGCCGCCAGCAGATCCTGATCGCCGACGACTCCGCGATGAACCGGATGCTGCTGGCCGAGATACTGGGGACCGACTTCCGCATCCTGGAAGCCTCCAACGGCGAAGAGTGTCTCGAGCAGCTGCGCCACAACCCCGGCGATGTCGCACTGGTGCTGCTGGACATCAATATGCCAGTACTGGACGGCTTCGATGTGCTGTCGGCCATGAACCGTGACCACTCCATCGAGGACATCCCGGTCATCATGATCTCCAGCGACGACTCCAAGGACATCATCCGCCGTGCCTTCGAGCGGGGCGTCTCCGACTACATCAGCCGCCCCTTCGACGCCCGGACGGTCTACCGCCGGGCTTTCAATACCATCAGGCTCTACGCCAAGCAGCGGCGTCTGGTACGGATGGTGTCGGCCCAGACCCGCAAGCAGGAGCACAACACCACCATGCTGGTCAATGTGCTGAGCCAGATCGTGGAGTTCCGCAACGGTGAGAGCGGCTCCCACGTCCGCCACATCCGCATCCTGACCGAGAAGATCATGGCCCAGCTGCTGCGCAAGACCGATAAATACTCCCTCTCTTCCGAGGAGCAGGACAACATCACCCTCGCCTCGGTCCTGCACGACATCGGCAAGATCGCCATCGATGAGAAGATACTGAACAAGCCCGGCCGCCTGACGCCGGAGGAGTTCGCCGTCCTCAAGACCCACACCACCGAGGGCGCGGCCCTGCTCCACCGACTGGAAAATTTCGACACCGAACCGCTCTTGCAGACGGCCTGCGACATCGCCCGCTGGCACCACGAGCGGTGGGATGGCCGGGGCTATCCGGACGGCCTGGCAGGCGACGACATCCCCATCGGGGCGCAGCTGGTCTCGCTGGCCGACGTCTACGACGCGCTGACCAGTGAGCGCTGCTACAAAAAAGCCTTCCCCCACGAAAAGGCCGTGCAGATGATACTGGGCGGCGAGTGCGGCACCTTCAATCCCCTGCTGCTGGAATGTCTCAAGGACATCGAGGGCAGTTTGCAGGCAGAACTGAAAAAGGACTACCATTCCGACCCCGCTGAACTCGAAGTATAAACGAAGCGCACCCCTTCTCCACACAGAAGCAGAAGGGGTGCGCTTTTCTATGTTTGCCGAAAGTTTTCAACAACACAAAACTTCATCCTCTCATCACAAATTTCCATCGTCCTTTTTTTGAGGGCCGTCAAACCTGCGTGAATGGGGTCGTTTCCTGCGTGAATCGCTGTGTCTGAGCCCCGATGGTTATGTTATAATATGGTCATAAGGGAGGAACTTGAGGATGGAGCTTCGATTTGCGGTCGTAGAAGACCGCCTGCCCGACGCTCAGCGGCTGGAGAGCCTTTTGCGGCTGGCCTTTGGCGGCGGGCAACCATTGGTCTGTGACCATTATGAGAGCGGCGACGCCTTTCTGGCGGCGTTCCCCTCAAAAAATTATCAGGTCGTTTTTCTCGACATCTGCATGGAAGGCACCAACGGCATCGAGACGGCGCGCATCCTGCGCCGGGCCGACCCCGACCTGCTGCTGGTGTTCGTGACCTCGTCCCCGGAATATGTATGGGACGCGTTCCCCGTCCACCCCTTCGACTATCTGCTCAAGCCCTACCGGGAAGAAAAGCTCTTCCAGCTGGCCGACGAGCTGCGGCGGGTGCTCTTCCGGGCCGAACCGGAGCTGGAAGTCCGCATCGCACGGCAGCAGGTACATCTCCCCCTGCGGAAGATACAGTACGCCATGGCCCAGAACCACTACTTCCGCATCGTCAGCGACGACGGCGAGTGTCGGACCGTCTCCACCTTCTCCCAGGTGGAGCAGCTGCTGCGGGCGCAGGAGAACTTCATCGTCTGCAACCGGGGCGTCATCCTGAACATGGACAAGGTGCTCCGGCTGGACTGTGACTGCTTCGAGATGCTGGACGGCACCTGCCTGCCCGTGCGTCAGAAGGACAAGAACTCCCTGTTCGTCCAGTTCACACAATATCAGTTCCGCCATATGCGGCGGGAGCTTTGACGCCGAGAGGAGGCCCGACCTTGGACTTTTCTTTATTTGGACGCTATTTTCTGGACCTCGCCGTCTTCTACCCGGGGGCATTCCTCTGTCTCGCGCCCCTGTGGGAGCATGTGAAGGCACCCCGGCGCACCGCTGTGCTGGCAGCCGCTCTCGTCACGGTCATCTGCCTTGCAGCGGCGGCCCTCTGCGCCATCTTCGAGCTGGACAGCAACCTCCTGCTTCTGCCCACCCTGCTGGCGGCGTTCTGGCTGCTGCGCTGGCGGGTAGGTCCGGAAGTTTCCGTGAGCCAGACCGCCTTTCTCTTCGCCGTCTCCGGCGTCATGATGGCAGTCTGCTCCCTCCTTTCCGCGGTGCTCAACGCCCGGGCTGAGGTGGGCAACGACGCCCCGGCCTGTCTCGTCTCCACCTCCCTGCTCAAGCTGGGACTCTCGGCCGTGCTCTGCATCATCTTCTGGTTCACCGCCGTCCAGTGGAGCCGCTGGCTGCTGCGGGAGTACCGGGGCGAAGCCTTCTGGCAGTCGGCGTGGCCGCTGCCCGCCATCTACGCGGCTTTCCTCGTCTTCTGTATGCCGCTGGACCCGGGCATCGTGCTCATCAACCGTCTGATGATCATTTCTGTCCTGGCCGTCACCATCTCTCTGCTGGGCATCTTTTTGCTGCTGTACGAGATGTATCAGGTGGCCCGGGAGTACACCCGCAGCGCCCAGCTCGACCGGGAAAACCAGCTTCTGGCCGTGGAATCCCGCCGCTACACCGAGCTTCGGACCTATATGGAGCAGACGCGGCATCTCCGCCACGACTTCCGCCAGCACCTCCACGTCATCGCCGGACTCACCGAGGCCGGGCAGGTGGATGAGCTGAAAAACTACCTGCACCAGTACGAATCCGAGCTGAGCGAGGAGCGCCCCACCCTCTGCGCGAATCCTGCCGTGGACGCTCTGGCCGGTCACTACGACCACGAGGCCCACAGCCTCGGCGTGCCGGTGGACTGGCGGCTGGAGTTGCCCCGCCAGCTGGCCATCCCGGAGGCTGACTTCTGCATGATGCTGGGCAATCTGCTGGAAAATGCTCTCCACGCCAGCCAGAAGCTGCCGCCCGAACAGCGGCAGGTGAAGGTGCTGGCCCGGATGCTGAGCCCCGCCATGCTGGGCCTGCTGGTGGAGAACCGCTATGACGGTGTGCTCAAGCGCCAGCAGGGCATCCTCCACTCCACGAAACACGACGGAATGGGCATCGGCCTCGTCTCCATCCAGACGGCCGTTTCCAGATATGGCGGTTCTATGACCGTCGAGACCGAGAACGGTTTGTTCCGGGTGAATATTTTATTGAACTTTTAACCTCTCCGTCACGCCTGCGGCGTGCCACCTCCCCTATCGAGGGGAGGCTGAGAGGTCATGTTATCAAAAAAGGAGGACTCCACCATGAAAATGACCCGACGCAGCTTCCTCAGCGCTTCCGCTCTCACACTGCTGTCCTGCCAGCTGGCCCCTGCCGCCAGGGCAGACTGCCTTCTGTCCGGCCTTTTCCACGGCGCAGACACCGCCCTGCCGCCGAAGCCTCTGACGGCGAAAGTCGTGGACGCCAACCCCTTTATGGGCCGCAGCGAGTCAAACATCCACCACGACTGCTACAACACCGACTCCACCGACGCCGTCCTCCCCGTGGGCATCTGCCCCGAGGTCAACGTGGCAATGGAAAAGACGAACCCCAACGCCTCCCCGGCCATCTTCTTCGACAACTTCGATAACCCCGTCAGCCCGTTCCTGGGCGGTCTGGCCATCCGCGACCTCGACGCAGAAGAAGTCCGCACCATCGGCTTTTTCTCTCCCGCCAAGCACGACGGCGGCGGCTATCTCATCCAAAGCTCCTATTCCTTTGTGGACGGGCGCAACCTCATCGTCTGCCCCACCAGCCACAACCATGTGCTGATGCTTCGCGCCACCGACGAGAAGGGTACGCCTCTGCCGGTTTTCGAAAAGGTACTGGACATCAACATCAAAGAGGCCGCCGAGCGGGTGCTTGGCCGCAGCCTCGAGCAGAATCTACTCTCCATCGTCTTTGACTACGACGGCAACCTCTGGTTCGTCACCGGCGGCTTCCGCATCTACCCCAGCCGCGGCCAGCAGGGCGCGATGGGCTACATCTCCCACAACGCCATCGAAACCATCCTTGCCGGCGGCACCGCCGACCTCGACCACGAAGTCCATGTCTACGCTCCCGCTCCGGGCGAGGGTGCTGAAAACGGCATTGCCTCCTGTCGGGAGGGTGCGGTCATCCTGACGAATCTTGCCTGCTACCTGCTGCGCGCCAACGGCGGCGTTGAAGTCGTCTGGCGCACCCCCTACGACAGCGTGGGCGCAAAAGACAGCCGCGAGGGCGCTGCCACCACCGGCGGCGGTCTGGCATGGGGCGACGGCTGCTCGCCCTCTCTGAGCAAAGAGCTGGTCTTCTTCACCGACAACCTCGAGACGGTCAGCCTGATGGCCGTGGACATCCGCACCGGCGAAGTCGCCGCCAGCCATCCCATCATCGACGAGCTGCCCGACAACATGCCGGTGTCGGTGGAAAATTCGGCCATCGTCTACGACCACGGCAATGGCCGGGTCAGCACCATCGTCTGCAACTGGTTCGGCGCAGGCAGCCCCAACCTCGCAAAGCCCGACAGCGACTCTTCCATCCAGAGCTACGAGAACATCTATGACCGCAACTGGCTGCTCAAGGGCAACTGCATGATCATGCCCGGCGTCGAACGGGTGGACACCATCCGCACCGCCGACGGCTGGACCATGAAGAGCATCTGGTGCCGCGACGACCTCAGCGACACTTCCATGATGAAGCTCTCCACCGCCACCGGCTACATCTATGGCTTCGTGCAGGACGTGGACAGCGGCATGTGGCAGTACATCGTGCTGGACTTCGACACCGGAAAGACCGTCCTCACCGTGGACGTCGCCTCCCTCTACGGCTACAACAACATGGCCATCGGCATGTACGCGGGCCGTGACGGCAACAAGCTCTACTGCCCCACCGGCTACAAAGAGCTGCTCCGCCTGCAGGACCGCTTCGTCTTCCTGCTCGAGATGCCCTACCGCAAGGTCGATCTGGACAAGACCTCCCGCCGGGTGCTTTCGGCGGCAGAGTTCCAGGCCGCAGGCGGCGCCGGCACCCCCGCAAGCTGGCTCCACACCGCCACCCTCGACAACCTCCACCCCGCGACGACTGTTTCTTTCCGCATCAACGGCCTGACCGGAAATGCCGCCGACTATAAGCTCTTCGCCCTCGGCACGGATGGCCGCTGCCATGAGGTGTCCGACTGGCACTTCGACGATGCCCCGGCCCGTCTCAGCGCGAAGAAGGTCTACACCATCTGCCTCACCGCACAGGACGGCGGCAGCTTCGACCTCTCGCCCGACGCCAAGGAAGTCACTCTCTCGGTGGTGCTGGCACGATGAATCTCTAAACCAAAAGCCCCTCTGCGCCGCGGCGCAGAGGGACTTTTCATCATACTATCGTATTTTACAGGGTACTCAGCAGGCGGTGGCCGCCGTTCTGGTCGGCGGCATAGCGGGTGGTGCGGTCGACCTGATTGTCCAGCGGCAGGCCCTCAGCATAGCGCTTGAGGTTGTGGATGAAGATGTCCACGATGTTGTCCAGCGTCTTGGGCAGGCTGAACTTGCCGGAGTTGTGGGGCGTGATGATAGCGCCCGGCTCACCCCACAGCGGGTGGTCGGCAGGCAGAGGCTCCGGATCGGTGACGTCGAGGCCCGCGCCAAAAATTTTGCCGCTGCGCAGGGCCTCCACGAGGGCGTCGCTGTCCACGGTAGTGCCGCGGCCCACATTGATGAGGATGGCACCGTCCTTGCAGCGGGCGAAGCGCTCGGCGCTGAACAGCTTGTTGGTCTCAGGGGTGCCGGGCAGGCTCAGGGCGATGAGGTCGGCCTCGGGCAGCTCCTCGTCCAGCTGGCTCTGGGCCACCACACGCAGGCAGTAGTCCGGGCAGGGCGTGTCGGGGTGAACCGTGCGGCGGACGCCCACCACCTCAGCGCCCAGCATATGGGCGCGGCGGGCGAAGTTGGAGCCGATGTCGCCCATGCCGACGCAGAGCACCCGCGCCCCGGTGATGCCCCTCACGGGGCGGTCGATGGGAGCCCACTGGCGCTGGTTCTGGCGGTCGCGGTAGAGGAACATATCCTTCTGGATGCCCAGCCACATGGCCAGCATCCACTCGCTGATGGCCAGACCATAGGCACCGGTGGCGTTGGTCACCATGCAGTTTTCGGGCAGGACGCCGGGCTTCAGATAGGCGTCGGGGCCGGCGGAGTTGGACTGGAACCACTCGATGTGCTTGTTCTGGCGGATCATCGACACCGGTGCGTTGCCCAGCACGACATCGGCCCAGAGCACATCTTCGGCGTGGACATCGTCCAGCGCGTTGAAACGGAATTCAAATTCCGGCACGGATGCCTCCAGCGCGGCGCGGTGGGCGTCGTTCAGGGGCAGACATACCAATACTTTTTTGTGCATAGGGATACCCTCACTTCCTGTGTATTCTTCTATAAGGATACTCTCCCCCGCCCCGCTCCGCAAGAGGCAAAATGGCCGCTTTCTTAAGAATTCCTTAGGTTCTTATCCTACAAATCCCAAGAAGTATGTGATAAGCTGTCCACAATGCAGAAAATCTGCTATACGGATACTACGCAATACAGGAAAGGAATCATAGACTATGCAGACCATCATGATCGTAGAGGATGACCCGGACATCCGGGACGGCGTGCGCATCGCGCTGGACTGCAACCGGGTCTGGGTGGACGAGCAGGAGGCCGACCTGACCGAGACCGAGTACAAGACCCTCAAGCTGCTGATGCAGAGCCCCCAGCGCATCTTCCCGGTGCAGGGCATCTACGAGACCGTGTGGGGCGAGCCGTATTTCTACGTCTCCAACGGCACCGTCATGGTGCATATCCGCAATCTGCGGATGGCAGAGCCGCCGCACTGCGATAAGCAAGCTCTTTTGTCAGAGCGATACTATCGCTGTGTCTAAACTTTTTCTTCAGCATCCTTGCCCTCTCCGTCACCTGCGGTGACACCTCTCCCAAAGGGAGAGGCTTTTACGTCCTGTGAAACTTTTTCATAAAAAATTCAAACCTTTTAAGGCCTTCTTAATAAATTTCTCGGGCATTTCCTAAGATTTGGAATATATACTTCTCCCTGTCAGATAGGGAGAAGTGCTCCCCGCGAAATCTCTTAGGAGGGGCATCAACCATGCTATGGAAAAAGAAACCACAGGACAAGGTCGATCCGGAATATCTCGTCGGCCTTGACACGGCCTCTGCCCAGCCGGCTCCGACGGGCGTGAGGCCCTTTATCCAAAAGCACTGGAAGAGCCCATCACCGCCGCCATCTGCGCGGCAGCGGTGGCCGCAGCCGTGCTTGTCCCGAAGAACAGTGCAAAACCCGCTGCCGCCAGCGCCCAGTATGTCGAGACGAGACCCGAAAAGCGGAACATCGTCAACAGCTACAGCGCCGACGGCACCATTACCGCCGCCGACACCTACACCGTCAAGCCGATGGTCAAGGGTACTGTCCTGACCGCCGACTTCGAGGTGGGCGACACGGTCAGCAAGGGCGTGTGCTCTACACCATCGACAGCTCCAACATGGCCAGCAGCGTGGAGAAAGCCCAGCTTTCTCTCGACCAGGCCCAGAGCAGCTACGACGACGCCGTGGATGCCCAGTACATCCGCAGCTCTGTCCGTGGCACAGTCTCTTCCCTGAAGGTCAAGGCGGGCGACGTCGTCTCTGCCGGGCAGGAGGTGGCCGTCGTCCGGGATGATTCCACCCTGCTGCTGACGCTGGACTTCCCCGCCGCCGACGCCATCACTTATTTTGTCGGCCAGAGCGTGGATGTGACCATCGACGGCACCTTTGAGACGACCACCGGCACCATCCAGTCCATCTCCGGTGCCGACAGCCTTTCCAGCGGCAACCTCGCCGTCCGCTCGGTGGTCATCGCCGTGCAGAACCCCGGCACCCTGAACACCACCATGTCCGGCACTGCCTCCATCAGCGGCGTCAGCGCCATGAGCTCGGCCCATTTCACCTGCCAGTATGAGCAGACCATCACAGCCACTGCCAGCGGCACCATCATCGCAAAAGACGTCAAGGTCGGCGACACTGTAGGCTCCAGCTCCTCCACCACCGAGACCATGTGCGTCATCAACGACCTGAGCTACCTCGAAATGACCCTGGACGTAGACGAGCTGGACATCCTCGACATCGCGGTGGGCCAGAAAGCAGAGATCACCGCCGACGCCATCGACGACTGCACCTTTGAGGGCGTCGTCACCAGCATCTTCTCCGCCGGCAGCACCACCACCTACCCTGTCACCATCCGCATCGACGACACCGGCAGCCTCATGCCCGGCATGAATGCCACTGCCGCCCTTGACATTCCCCCTTGCCGGCGTTATGTTATTGTTAAGGCGACAGCCGGTTTCGCCGTCTTTCGCCTCATATTAAAATCGCTCTTGTTTTATAGCTGTCTGGACTTTACACAAAATTTGGGAAAGACCCATTTTTGTCTAACTTTTGGGGTTCATTTCAGTATCCGGAGTCTCTTTTTTGGCATTTTCTTCAATGTTTTTGCAATTGGAATCTATAGTTTCGATAGCTGTTTTCTTTCAACGGCATGGATAAGCTAGGCCTTATTGCTTTGCAGAAACAGCGCATCACCCGAAATTTTAATTATTTTTCGCTCTGATTCTGATATACTATCGTTAAGACATCGATTTCGGAGGTCCACATGGATACAAGTATTTTCCGTTATGTGCTCGAGGTAGAAAAATACAGAAACATCACCCAGGCGGCGAAGCGACTGTTTATCTCGCAACCGGCACTGACCAAACAGCTGAATAAGCTTGAAAAAGAGTTGGGCTTTTCGCCTTTTGACCGCACGCACAGCCCGATCAGCGTTACACCACAGGGCGAAATTTTTCTCGATTTTGCTCGGCGCTATGTGCAGCTCGAAAGCGAGATGATGGATAGTCTTCGACAGTTTAATCAGATTCCAGCAGAGCCTGTACTGATTGCCACAACGCATCGTGGTGGCGCCTACGCTGCTGTTCAGGCAGCACCTTTCATGATGACACATCCAGAGATACATCTCAGTTACCTGAATCGCAACTCTCAGCAGTGCGAAGAAGAGCTGGAAAGCGAATCCGTCGACTTAGCCATCTATACTGAACCTGTACACTCCGAAAACATCGAGTATATGCCAGTACAGGAGGATCCGCTCGTATTTGTCATTCCACAGGAATCACCGATTCTGGAGGACCTAGATATCTCCGATAATTCACTCGAGCATCCGGTTGAAATCGACATCAGCCGTTTCCGTAATCCGTCGCTCCGATATATTCTGGCGACGCCAGGTCAGGGGCTGTATGATGCCGAAAAATCTTTTTTCAGAAAATATCACATCACACCGATTCATCCGCAGCGCATTGATTATGTTGACACACGATATCTCGTTGCCTGCAGCGGCTGTGGCATCGCCCTGTTGCCGCACATAACGATTCGTAATTCATCTACTGGTCAAAACCCGGTCTATGGCACGATAAAAGGCGATACTCTGTATCGTTATGTCATCGTCGCCCGAAAGAAGGGCCGCAACTTATCCCCTTCTGCAGAAATCGTCTGGCGCTACATGATCAGCGCATCTGCTAAAAATCGATAACATTTTGGAATCAGGTTCATAACAGAAAAAGGAGAAGCATTCGTCATTCAATTTGCAGTACAGAGCGAGTGCTTCTTTTTCTGTTTTATGGCGCTATGTCCATTCCAAATGGTTATCGTCCCATAGAAGAATCGCCATTGTCACAGTCTTGCACAATTATTCCCATTTTTGTACAATACATTTATCAAATTTGCCGGCAAATAAAAGTGCTTTAAAAATTCTGTATCACTTTTTGGGAGGATTTACTGTGAATAAGTTAAAAGAAACGAAAATCCTTGGGTTCCCTCTGTGGATGTACCTTATATTCAGTATACTGATGATGGTGATGGCAGCCAATGACTGGATGCTGACCAACATGGTCGGCGCACTCGCCTTCGCGATGATCATCGGCACGCTGCTCGGCTGGGTCGGTGACCATATCCCGGTCTGGAAGACCTGGTTCGGCGGCGGCATGCTCTTCTCCTGCCTCGTAGCCGGCGCGATGAACACCTTCCACCTGATCGGTGAAGGCTCGATGGAAGCCCTGAATACCTTCAACGGCTCCACCGGTTTCCTCGATCTCTACATTCTCGTCCTGATCACCGGCTCTGTGCTCTCGGTTGATCGTAAGATGCTCATCAAATCCTTCGCCGGATTCATTCCGACGATTCTTGCAGGTATTGCAGGTGCACTCGGCCTCGCTGGTCTCGTAGGTGCCATCACTGGCGTCGGCGCAATCGAGGCGATCGCCACCTATGCAATTCCAGTCATGGGCGGTGGCAATGGTGCCGGTATCACACCGATGAGCAAGATGTGGGCTGCTGCAACCGGCGGTGATGCCTCCTCCTGGTATGCATCTGCCTTTGCAATCATCAGCATTGGCAATCTCTGCGCCGTCTTCATGTCTGCACTGCTGAACAAGCTCGGCCAGATCAAGCCATCCATGACGGGTAATGGTCGTCTCATGGTCGGTGAAGAAAATGTCAGCACGAAGTCCAGTGACGTGAAGCCGACCGCAGCCGACTACGCAACCGGTCTCGCACTCGGTGTCGTATGCTTCAATGTAGCTAACCTCTACGCAAAGCACATCTCCATCATCAACCATGCAAACCTCGGCTTCAGTATTCATACCTTCGCTTTCATGGTCATCCTGATGGCGATTCTGAATATGACGAATATCCTGCCGGAAAACGTGAAGGCCGGCGCAAGGGGCATGCAGCAATTCTTCGTAAAGTATATGTCCTTCCCACTGATGATTACCGTTGGTATCGGTACGAACCTCACAGACTACGCGAAGGTCTTCACAAACCCAGCGTATATCGTCATCATCATGGCGACTGTCATTGGTGCGATGATCGGAACCTTCATCGTCGGTAAGCTGTTCCACTTCTATCCTGTAGAAGGAATGCTGACTGCCGGACTCTGTATGGCAAACGGCGGTGGTGCCGGCGACGTACAGTGTCTCGGCGCTGCGCACCGCATGGAGCTGATGTCCTATGCTCAGATTTCTTCCAGAATCGGTGGTGCCATCATGCTCGTCATCGCAAGCTTCGTTTTCGGTAAATTCCTGTAATCCTGGAGGTACTGTATGGCAAATCAGAATCCTTTGGCTACGAATCTCACGCTTGAGCAGCAGAAAAACCTGTTCGGCAATGCTTACTTAAATATGCTCTGGCACTGTCCGACCGACCCGCGTTTCCACTACTGGGTGCATCTCCCAGACTACTACTACGACGAAGAGGAGCATGAGTACTCTCTCCTCGTCATCATCCATGGAACCGGCTGTGCAATCGAAGAGTACATCAAGCAGGCGAAGGAACTCGCCGACAAATATCATATGGCTGTGCTTGCGCCTATGTTCCCGGGTGGACTCATTCAGCGCGATGACTTCAACAGCTATAAGCTCCTCTCCTGCGACGGCATCCGCTATGATCTGATTCTCCTCGATATGATCGAGGATATGGCGAAGCGCTATCCAGGCGTTCACACAGATCAGTTTTTCATGTTCGGACACTCTGGTGGCGGGCAGTTCGTAAACCGCTTCCTGCTCGCTCACCCTGATCGTCTGAAGGCCTGCTCCATCGGTGCACCTGGCCGTCCGACCTTCCTGAATCCAGACGAGGACTACTTCTGGGGTATCCGTGATTTCAAGGATTACTTCGGTTATGATGTCGACCTCGAAGCCGTAAAGAAGGTACCCGTCCTCATCAGTGTCGGCGAGCTCGACAACAAGTTTATCGGCGACTCCCCGTATGGCGATAACCGCGTAGCCCGTATGAAGAGTCTGCAGAAAAATTTCCAGGAGCACGGCGTCCATACGGAGCTGACGATCCTTCCGGGCTTCGCCCATGAGGCTGGTGAAAAGGAACGAGTGCAGGCCGCGCAGAAATTCTTTATTCAGTATTTATAACTCAAACTACAGTTTTTTGAATTTCCTTTCTTTGTACCCTCTTTTTAAAAGAGGGTACATTGCGTATTTCTTGCTTTTCCTTCATACTTGCGTACTTTTAGCAGATTATGAAAGCAAGCAGAATTTCTATTCTACGGAATCAACTATTCTGCACTGGAAGTTGCCGTCCGGCGAATCCAACAGGATGTTGATTTCCTGATGAAGTATCTCCCCAAGGTGCCTGATGATGCCTATGTGAAAGTGGAGACCACGAAGATTCTCAAACAGCACAAGGCATATATGGCACAGTTTGAAGAAATGCTGAACGATGAAAAAATCGCATAACGACAGGCACTTGTATGATGAGCTGATTTTCTATGCTGACCTGTACGACAGTGCCAGTTTTGAAGCAAAGAAAATGATCGTCAATCAGCTTATCCGCAGGGTAGATGTTTGTCGTGGATATCAGATCAACATCTCGTTCAACTTCGATCTCACTCCTTACATTGAGGGGAAGTGATGCGTCCACCTGCAAAACAGTCGGACATCGAACAAGCATTTTCAAAAGCAACGAAATAGCAAGAATTGGGGGTTGCCGTCCATGCGCCTGCAAAATCAGGCATTTGGCTGATTCTCAACGCAACCTCTAAGAAAGCAAAAAGAAAAGCACCGTACTTCAAACGAAGTACAGTGCTTTTTTGGTGGAGAATAGCGGGATCGAACCGCTGACCTCTTGCATGCCATGCAAGCGCTCTCCCAGCTGAGCTAATCCCCCATAGCCTGTGCCGTCCCTGACGACGTGTGTTATTATACCAGCTGAAAGGAGAGTTGTCAACAGCTTTTTTCAAATTCGCGCAAAAAAAAGTCCCGCCGGGGGCATTTCTGCCTCCGGCGGGACTTGCGTCCAGGAGAACTCAGGCTTTGGTGTACTGACGGTCGAAGATCTGGGGTGCTGCCTTGATGAGCAGCACAGCGCCCACCACAGTGATGAGCGTCTCCGGCAGCATATAGCTGGCGTTGTACACGAGGCTGTAGGTCCAGGCGCTCAGACCCTCATTCAGGTTGCCCCAGACGAGGACGCCGGACAGGAAGCTGCACATGAAGCGCAGGAAGCCTGCGATGGCGGTACCGACGGCCACGCCGACCATCCGGTTCTTGAAGGGGCGGGCGAAGAACTCTGCGGTACCCAGAACCATAAAGGCCACCAGATAGTCCAGCAGGATCTCACCGAGGAAGTAGATGAAGGTGGGCGTCGGGGGAGCCCAGAAGCCCAGCAGCATCTGCAGGCAGCCGTTCACCAGACCGGTGAACAGTCCCCACTTGACGCCGTGGCGGAAGGAGACGAGCACGAAGGGCAGCATACTCAGCAGGGTGACGCTGCCGCCGTTGGGCATGGTGAAAATCTTGATGTTGGCCAGCACGGTGCCGATCGCCACCATCAGCGCGCACTCCACCAGCACCCGGGTCTTGGAGTAGGATTTCGACATGAGGATTCCTCTTCTCATAATAATAGTACACAAAAACAAAAATACGCCTGCTTTTGCTGGCAGGCGCACGGGCTGTTTGTGAAAATCGGGACCTTTCCGCAAACTACCTACGCCGGCATTACCCGGATCAGGTTCAAGGGTCTCTGCTTCCAGCAGATCTCAGCCTCACGGCGCCCCTGTTTTCATGTCCACTTTCAGTATAGCCGCTCTCCGCCAAAAGTCAAGCCCCCGGCGGTATATCGGCCCGCCGGGTCACATATTCTGGAACAAGCACACTTTGGCGGGAGGGAGCAGTCATGAAAGGTGATCCGGAACAGCGGGCGCTGCTGCTGGGAGAGTACATCGTGGAGCATGGGGCCACCGTGCGGGCGGCGGCGCGGGCCTTCGGCTGCAGCAAGTCCACCGTACACAAAGACGTGTCGGTGCGGCTGCGGACGGTAGGCCCGGAGCTGTTCCGGCAGGTGCAGATGGTGCTGGCCCGGAACAAGGCCGAGCGCCATCTGCGGGGCGGCGCGGCCACCCGAGAAAAATACCACAAGCCTCGTTAGCGGAAAGCGGCGGTGTCCAGGCACCGCCGCTTTGTCATGTCATCTGGTGGAACTGCTCCAGCGCCGCCTTTTCCAGCCGGCTCACCTGTGCCTGGCTGATGCCGATCTCCCGGGCCACCTCCATCTGAGTCTTGCCTTTGAGGTAGCGCAGTTCCATGATGCGCTTTTCGCGCGGGGTGAGGCCCGCCACGGTCTGGCGGAACTGCAGGCCGCTGATCCAGCTGTCCTCGCCGTCGGGGTCGCGCACCTGGTCGATGACGTACACCGCATCGCCGCCGTCGGCGTAGACCGGTTCCTCAAGACTCAGCGGCTCCACCACTGATTCCAGCGCCGCCGACACCTCGCGGCGGGACAGACCGGTCTTCTGGGCGATCTCGTCCACGGTGGGCTCACGGCCCAGCTGCTTTTCCAGCTCCTCGCGGGACTGCATGGCCCGGTAGGCCGTGTCCCGGAGGCTGCGGCTCACCCGCAGGGCGTTGTTGTCCCGCAGGAACCGCCGTATCTCGCCGATGATCATCGGCACGCCGTAGGTGGAAAACCGCACCTGCTGGGCCGGGTCGAAGTTGTCGATGGCCTTGATGAGCCCGATGCACCCCACCTGAAACAGGTCGTCCATGTTCTCGCCCCGCTGCGAAAAGCGCTGCACCACGCTGAGCACCAGCCGCAGATTGCCCTCTATCATGCTCTGGCGGGCCTTTTTGTCCCCGGCCCGCGCCCGGGTGAGCAGGTCGCGCTTCTCCTGCTCGGACAGTATCGGCAGTTCGGCGGTGTTCACGCCGCACAGCTCAACCTTGTTGTACATCCCCTACCCTCCGGTTTCGTTTCAGTTTCACCGGAAGTATGGCCGCGGGGGCAGGATAACATTCATTCCAAATTCAGGGACGGCTTGAGCCTCTCCCTTTGGGAGAGGTGTCACCGAAGGTGACGGAGAGGGCAAGCCCGCAGTGAAAGAGACTCACACGCAGCGATAGGCAGACTTTTTTGTCAGAGTGAAATCATCCCTGTGCAGATGCTTTACTTTCAGCATCCTTGCCCTCTCAGGCGCTTCGCGCCAGCTCCCCCAAAGGGGGAGCCTTATAGCGTCACTCCCCCAGCTGTTCTCTCAGCTGCCGTATGATCCTCTTCTCCAGCCTCGAAATATAGCTCTGGCTGATGCCGATGGCGTCTGCCACCTCCTTCTGAGTCCGCTCCACGCCGTCCAGCAGGCCGAAGCGCAGCTCCATGATCTGCCGCTCCCGGGGCGAGAGCTGCTCCACCGACCGGCGGAGGCTGGCCCGCTCGGCGTCCTGCTCGAGACGCTGTCCCACCTGATCCGCCTCGCTGCTCAGCACGTCCGACAGCAGCAGCTCGTTGCCGTCGCCGTCGATGTTCAGCGGCTCGTCGATGCTGGCCTCCTGCCGCCGGTTGGAGCTTTTGCGCAGATACATCAGGATCTCGTTGCCGATGCAGCGGCTGGCGTAAGTCGCCAGCTTGATGCTCCGCTCGGGCGTGAAGGTGTTCACCGCCTTGATGAGCCCGATGGTGCCGATGGACACCATATCCTCCGAGGGGACGCCGCTGCCCTCGTATTTCTTCGCAAGGTACACCACCAGCCGCAGGTTATGGGTGATGAGCTCATCCCGGGCGGCGGGGTCGCCGTCGGCCATCCGGGCCAGAAGGACTTTCTCCTCCTCCGGGGTCAGGGGCGGCGGCAGACCCGGCCCGCCGTTCAGATAATGTGCGCCGCCCGTCCAGCTCAGTCTGGCCCAGAGGCGCTGCAAAAAATCTACAAATCGTTGAAACACAGGTGCATTCCTCCCACTGTATTGTCATTTACCCAGAAGCGCCGCCGTTTCCGCGCTGACGAGAGCCGTCCAGCCCCCCGGCGGAGGCGGCATATCGCAAAACGCTGCGTATATTCCGTCCTGTTTTCTACCGTTTGACCCAAGTGCGGCGGGCAGGGCGGGCAGCAGACAGTGTCCCGCGACGGTCTGACAGGGTACGAACCGCACGCCCCACTCCGGGCGGGGCTCTGCGCCGACGCCCGCGAGGCAGGCGTCCAGATACGCCCTCAGCTCAGCGGGCAGAGACACGGCATCCAGCCGCACCAGCACCACCGCCCGGCCCGAAAGCGGCTCCTGCAGATGGAAGCCGGTGTCGCGGAAGACGCTCAGCGGGACGACCCGCCCGGCCACCGACAGCTCCGCCCCAAAGCAGGCCGGGCCGCTGCGGCCCAGAACGTGCAGCACCCCCTCCACCACGCCGCAGACCCCCGCCGTGGACGCCAGCAGCAGCCCCGGCGACACCGGCAGATAGAAGCTGAGGTTGTTGCAGGCCGCGCCGGGCAGGAAAAGCGCCCCCGTGAGGGTCAGATTGAGCAGGACGAACCACGCCGTGAGCCGGGCGGTGTTCCGCGCCCCCTGCCAGCCGTAGGCAGCGGCTACGCAGAGGGCGGCGGACATACCTTTATAAGTAAGGGCCAGCGGCCAGGGGGCGGTGGGGGCCAGCAGGGCCAGCGACGACACCGCCGCCGCCCCCGCGCCGCCCACCAGCCGCAGCGGCGAACAGCACGCCCCGCACAGCAGCCCCGCCGCCAGCAGGAACGCCGCCCCCACCACGAAATTCACCAGAAGCAGCACATCGAGATAGATGACCGTCCGCACAAGCCCCACCCCCTCTTTCTAGGGTAGCAGAGGGGCGGGAGGAAAAGGGTCGAACCCTCTCAGGCGCTTTGTGGCAGCTCCCCCAGAGGGGGAGCCATTGGCGAAGAGGCGAAGCTTTCCGGTATGCCAAGGCCTCCCCTCGGTAGGGGAGGTGGCACGCCGCAGGCGTGACGGAGAGGTTGAGTCCAGCAAAAGCTATCCGGCCAGGCCGTCCTTCGTCCAACCTCTCAGTCGGGCTTGCGCCCGCCAGCTCCCCTAGTAGGGGAGCCTCTGGCGAAGAGGCGAAGCTTTCCGGTATGCCAAGGCCTCCCCTCGGTAGGAGCAACGGCGACGACCGCCGCCAGCGGCGGAAACAGGGAGGAGCTGTTGGGGC
>ERZ791846.115-NODE-115-length-61671-cov-29.9387_pt1 | contig 61671 bp, 59 predicted proteins | sample MGYA00510289_ERZ791846 | MGnify/ENA primary metagenome ERZ791846 (study PRJEB30046, sample SAMN00715274) | human gut metagenome | study: EMG produced TPA metagenomics assembly of the A metagenome-wide association study of gut microbiota in type 2... | reverse complement strand
GCTGCTGGATCTGCCGCCGTTTTGCGCCAGATAATACCCAGTAGGATATGACGCACAGCGTCATATCACTGGGCAAGGCGTTCCCCCTTGACTCCCTTCAAAGGGCTGCGGTCTCGCCTGTCGGCTCGGTCGGTGCTTCAAAATACCTGCGGCCTTTTGAGGTCGCCACTGGTGACCCGCACCTCTGCACTCTTGCTCCGGGCGAACTGTCCTGAACGGACAGCTCGTCCGGCTTTTTCAGTTGGCCAAAATGACCAACTGATTCTGTTACGGGTAAAATCAAGTGCCGGGTGGCGGCACCTGATTTTCAACAGACCTTGAGACGGTACGAAAAACGATGTGCTCATTTTGAGTACTTGCAGCATCTGTAACACGTTTTCGATAGACTTTTTGTCGGCAGGAGTTGCTGCAATAGCGGGCATCTGCACGTTTGGGCGTGAATTTTTCACCGCAGCACTGGCAGACCAAATCCTGACGGCGCATTTGGCGGTATTCCCGCTGCCGCAGATTGTTGGCCTGATTGCCGCACCAGTAGCTGTGACAGTATTTCTTGGTGTAGATGGTGGTGTAGAACACCCGACCGCAGCCGCCGCAGATAAGTTTGCGGATAGCGTATCCTCCGGTGGTAAAACCCGTTTCCTCATACGATTCTTTCAAATAATCCTGATTGTTCTGCTCCCATTCTTCGTTTGTCACATACATGGAGAGGACCCTCCTTTCACTGGCGTTACAGAAAAACAATGTGGTCAATTTGACCACATTGTTTTCTGGTAACTGAGGAATCAACGTTTAGCCGTTCTCCCTGCATGGATTTCCTGCCCCCTTCCGGCGGCGTTTTCCGGCTCGCTTTTGCGAGGTCATCGCCGGGTATCCCATGCAGACGGTCATGCGGTTTTCAAGGTTTGGCGCTGGATTTGGCAATAAAAAAATCGCCACACAACAACCTGAACCTGACCATTCCTTCCGGGATGGCCTTGGTTCGGGTTCGTTATGTAGCGATAGAAAGTTAAAAACTTGCTCCGGCTCCTTCGGGAGCCGAGCTGGAACTCTAAGTAAATATGTTATATTAAATTGTTGGGATAGATTACCACAAAAATCGCAGTGTGTCAACAAAAAACTTTGAAAACACGCCACTTTCGGCAGTGTGCAAGAAAACGCAAGGGAAACCTTGGTAAAAAGAGCGAACAGGACAACTCGTTCTGTTTGTAATGGAATGCCAACTCGGAACTTTTTTGAGCAGAAAAACAACCGTCCACTTCAAGTTGAGCTTGAAAACGGACGATCATTCTTGCAAAGTGATTTTCAAATTTGGGAGGCGTTTTGAAAGGCCTCATAGCGCTAGCAAGAGGTTATACAAAGACCATTTTTGCGTTGCCAAACACTTGTTGGGAAAGTCAAACCCTTGAACTGCATCCGGTGGATGCAGGCTGTGCGATTGCATCGCTGATTCGTTCAAACTCATCGCAGCCCTATATTATCGCTCACACTCCCGATCAAGATGTCAAATGCAGAAGCGGCCATCTGCATCTACGCAAACAGCCGCTTCATGATTCATTTTGTACTGGTCACTGCAGTACCTTATTCATCAGCTCTTGATAGCTGTCCACATGGTCGTATGTCACAAGACCATCTGACAATTTTGCGAAGAGCTTCTTGGCGCAGTCGATCTTGGACTTCTCGATTGGGCGCAAGTTCAGGCTTTCCATCGTGCCTTTGGTTTCTGCTACAAAATAGATGTGTTTCACCTTGCCCTCATGGAACACGATTGCCCAGTCCGGGGAGTAGTGTCCAACCGGGGTCGGAATATAGAAGCCTTTCGGCAGTTTTGCATAGATAAAGACTTCCTCTGCACCATCCAGATTTTCCGCAAACTTCCGTTCCACGCTCTTTTCCGCTGTGCCATCGGTGAAAACGTAATCCTGAATCGCCTTTTGTGCCTTGTAAGCCTTATCCATCGTCAGAGCGTGTTTCTCTGCCGTAAAGATGCTGCTGTCGTAGCTGCCCTCAATGGTATCATAGGTGATATGCTCCACGATCATGGTAGCTTTCTGCTCCTTGACCAGCCGGATCACCTTTGCGATAAATTCTTCTGGGTTGTTCTGGTACATCGCAAAGGTTGTCGGCTTGATGCCCTGCAAAATCCGTGCAACGGTATGCCGGGTCAGCGTTGTGCCCTCTGCAATTTTGCCGATCAGGTCATACGCAACCTGACCTGCGTAGTCATGTTCTAATTTTTTTGTTCTGCTCTTGGCATCGCTGAAGCTGCTGCCTTCTCGCACCATATCGGCACTCAGGACATCTTTCTGCCCGGCATAGGTAACGGTATATTGCAGGCGACTGACGTACAGTTCCCTGTCGATGTATTCGATTGCTTTCCGGATCAGTTCCTCAGAATCAAAATCCACCGTATAGGCGTATTTGTGGTTGATCGTCTGCCAGAGCTTCTGGAACTCTGCCTTTTCAAACCGGTCGTTCAGCGGATTTTCCAGCACTTTCGGCTTGTTGCCATCCTCAAACATAGACTTGAGCATACTGTCATCATAAATTGCCTGCACAAGCGTGTGCACGCCCTCTTCAATGGGCTTCAGCGTTTCCGGCACCGGTGCAAGTGTTCCGGTCTGCACATCGTCCCGGTAGTCCTGCGTGACATTATCCTGCTCATCCACATAGTTATTGCGGACAAGATACTGATAAATTGCCCGTGCCTGACGGTCATCCACCTTGACAATTTTGCCATCCAACCTGATGGTCTTGCCGGTGAAATATGCAATGTCTGCCTTGCGGGGGCGATCATACAGCACTGCTTCGGTCTGCTTTTGCAGTCCGTCTACAAATCCTGCATAGCTCTCGCTGGCAATAACGGTCAGGACGTTGATATCCTGCACCTTATCTCCCAGCACTTCCGCATCCATGCGGTTTCCGTCCTTATTCACGCACAGACGCAGACCACGGCCTACTTCCTGCCGCTTCTGCGTGGTGCTGTCGCTGTGCTTCAGGGTGCAGATTTGGAACACATTCGGGTTATCCCAGCCTTCCCGCAGGGCAGAGTGGGAGAAGATGAACCGGGTCGGCTCTTCAAAAGACAGCAGACGTTCCTTATTTTTCAGGATCAGGTCATAGGCAGAAATGTCATCCGACATATCTGAGCCACGCTTGACCGAACTGTTGACGCTGTGACCTTTCTTGTCGATGCTGAAATAGCCCTTGTGGACATCATGCACATCGGTTGAATCCAGATAGGCTGTATAAGCAGGGTCGAACAGGGTGCGATGCTCATTCAGAACCGAAAGATACTCCTGCTCAAAAATCTTGCCGTACTCACCCAGCAGCTCGTTTCCGTCTTCATCGTACTGGCGGTATTTTGCCACTTCGTCGATGAAGAACAGTGAAAGCGTCTTGATGCCCAGTTTGAAAAGTTCCTGCTCTTTTTCAAAGTGCGAAAGGATCGTTTCATGGATCTGCACCCGGCGCATATCATTTTCAGAAACATCGCCGGTGACATCGCCTTTGCGGATGGTATCGCCGTTCGTAAAAGTCACAATACCCGTGATCGGGTCGATTTCCGACACTACGAAGCCCTTGTACTGCTCCATTTCCCCGGAGATGTAATAGAGATTATCGCCCACATCCAGCGTATGGAACTCTCGCTTCGTGCCGTTCTGGTGGCTGACCTCCAGCTCCACTTTTGCCCGTGGCGGATTCTTCGGGGAGATGATGATGCTTTCCAGATACAGATACTTGTCCGTACCACGCAGATTTTTGACCTCAAAGCCTTTGACTTCGATTTTCTTGACCAGCCGCTTATTGTAAGCGTCCAGCGCATCCAGAACGTAAATCAGATTGTGCTGCTTGGCGTGGGTAGCAGAGTAGTTCAGCGTGAAAAGCGGATTGAACTTCTTCAGGGCTTTCTGCGTGGCAGAGTCCTCTTTGCCCATCTTCTGCGGTTCGTCCAGAATCAGGATCGGACGGTTGGCGGCAATCACATCAATCGGGCGGCGGGAGCCGAACTCGTCCCGCTTGGTGTAAATAATTCTCGCAGCGGCATCACCCTTGCGGCCTTCCACGTTCTTGTCCTCGTTCATGGAGGCGGCAAACGCCTGCGTGTTGATGATCATGACATTGATGCCGGAATTGCTGGAGAACGAATCCAACTGGTTCAGGTTGCTGCTGTTGTAGATAAAGAACCGTGCCTTTTTGCCGTAGCACTCCATAAAGTGATCGGCAGTGATCTCAAAGGACTTCTTTACGCCCTCACGGATGGCGATACTCGGCACAACAACGATAAATTTGCTCCAACCATACCGCTTGTTCAACTCGAACATGGTCTTGATGTAAACATAGGTCTTGCCTGTGCCAGTTTCCATCTCGATATCCAACGAGCATCTTCCCAGTGGGGCAACCAGCTTTTCCGACTGATGGATGTTTGCTTCTGCCTGCAATGTGCGGATGTTCTGAAGCAGCTCCTGCTCAGTCAGTTGGAGTGCTTCGTTCTTAAAACCGGAATCGTTGATCAAATCCTGCAACTCCACCTGTGTTGCATCGTCCCCATTGGAAACAAGGCTCAGCTGCTGCGGCTGTGCAGACAGGTTTCCCATATCACGCAGGTATGACACGCCTGCATTGTAGGGTTGCCCCTGAAAGACCCGTGCCACCGCATCCACAGCGTCCGTCTGGTACTGCTGAATCTTAAAACTAAACTTCATCTTTGTGGTTTACCTCCTGCTCCAGCATCAGGAACCGGTCAAAGTCACTTTCATACAGGCGATCCTGAATGACACGATACTTTTCGTATTCGGTTTCCGCATGGAGTTTTGCCTGCTCTGCGCTGATTTTACCGGGGCCTGTCAGCAGTTCGTTGCCGTTGAACTCCAGAAAACCATCCAGCCGCTTTGCCCAGTCCTCCATGCTCATGGGAATCTTGCGTTCCGCTTGCAGCTCGGCATAATCCAGATAGAGCGACACAATACGCTCCAGATAGTTCATTTCCTCTTTGCTCAGGTAGTTCTTGGTCACCGTCACATCTGCTTTCAGGATTTTTCCGTCCGGCGCATTTTCCCATGTGGTAAGCCCCATGTGTTCCTTGTTGGCATCGGCACGCTCCACGATCAGTTCCGCCGCCGTGTGGCGATGCACAGCATAGTGCATCTTGTTCTGAACCGTCTGGAAGAACAGCCGGGTCGTCTTGGCATCCTTGTCATAATCAAACGCTGTTGCGTACAAATCCGTCACTTTCTGGTAGAACTTGCGCTCCGACAGGCGAATTTCACGAATCTGCTGCAACTGACGCTCAAAATATTCATCCGTGAACATGTGGCCTTTTTTCAGCCGTTCCACATCCATCGTCCAGCCCTGAATGGTGTGGTCCTTGACGATCTGCCCCGCCCACTTGCGGAACTGCACCGCTCGCTGGTTGTTCACCTTGAAGCCGACTGCAATAATGAGCTGCAAATTATAATGCGTCAGTTCCCGATTGACCTGACGAGTTCCCTCGGTCTGAACTATCCGGAATTTCCGGATAGTTGCCTGCTCGGTCAGTTCGCCGTCCGCATAGATTTTTTTGATATGCTCGTTGATCGTGCGCACATCCACATCATACAGCGCCGCCATCATCTTCTGCGTCAGCCAGATATTCTCATCCTCATAGCGCATTTCATAGCTTGCATCGCTCTCACCCGTAGAAGCCACAAAGGTCAAATATTCTGCCGCTGAACTGCGAATAGCAAGTTCTTTTTTCTTTTTATCATCCATATCACATTTTCACCATTAAAGAACAGCGATAAGAATAGTAGCAACAAGCGAAGCTAACGCAATACCCGCAGAAACAAGGGCAATAATCAGCATCTTTGTATTATACTTTTTTGCTTTTTCAGCTTCCTGTTTGCTTTCTTCCAGCTCCTTCTCTTTCAGCAGATACAAATCGTTAAGTTTTGAATAGTTATCATTAAGTCCCTCTACCACTTTCTGATTTCCTTCAAGTATTGGTTTTATTTCCTCTGCAAGAATCTCGTTCAGTGGCGTAATGCTATCAATCATTTCCTGATTTTGCCTATTCATTTCATCAATAAACGAGGTATCTATTCTTGGGGTTAAATCAGGTAAGTTAATACCATTAAAATCCATTACAGCACCTTCCTTACCGTTTCCGGGCTATAAGTTTCAAAAATCTGGTCAAAATTCGTTGCAACGCTGTCGTTTGCCATGGAGCTGTCACGGAACACGGCATAGTAAGGCTTCATCTGAGCAATCGCCTTGACGGTATCTTCCGTCACATCATGGTCGAAGCACGCCAACAGGAAGCCGTCTGCCACGTTGAACACCTTTTTGCCCGCAATCTCTTTCACCTCAATGGGACTGGACAGCAGCACACCCAGATCCAGCATCACCTGAAACAGCAAATCTTCCGGGGTACGGTCAGGTTTTACGTTATCTACCAGCGAGAACAGATCCTGCTGGCTGACTTCATCCGGCGTATAGTAGACGTTTTCCATATTGCTGCTGTCCAACCGCAGGCAGCGGAAACCCACATCCAGTGTGGAGTTTGGAGTGTTGAGAGTGGAGTTTGTGTCAAGCCGCACTCCATCCATTGACAGCTGTCCCCCTGCGGACAGAATTTGCTTGCCTGCACGGCGGATGCGCTCTTTGCCGATTTCGCAGATGTTCTTATAGCCAGCTTTGTACGCTTCGCTCTTCTCGTCCGTCTTTTCCGGCAGCTGCACCATGATAAATTTACGGTGTCCACCATCTTCAGCATTCAGCTGCATCACAGCATGGGCAGTCGTAGCGGAACCAGAGAAGAAATCGAGAATAATTGAATCCTTTTTCGACGCTATATGAACTATTCTTTTCATCAATCGAATTGGCTTTGGAAAATCCATTATTCCTGATTGTCCCAAAAGAGTTGCTATTTCTTTAGTTGCCTCTTGCGTATGTCCAACTTCTGTATTTGGCCACCATGTCCACATGGTTTTTCCTGCTCTATCCGAAAGATACGTCTTTTTTCTCGGAACACCCTTTCCATCCGAACCAAACCAAATATGCCCTGCCGCTATCTCTTCTTCCATTCTTTTTTTCGTATACCTCCAGCACAGACCCTCTTGTAATTTTACAACACGTCCCGCTGGAGTTACCATATCATAGAATTGATCTTTTGTACCATGTCCGCCTTGCGCAGTACAATCAGTCGAAATCCATGGTCCATTTGGATCATTGTCCGGGTTCTTATATCTCGCATAATCCGCATCATCAAACGGCAACGGATTTAACACTTCATGACCTATCTCCGAATTTTTTATATATGCAAGCACATATTCATGTCCTGCACTAACAATTCTTCTTGCATCGGGAGAAGTTCTCTTTTGCCAAACCATTTGGGCTATAAAATTATCCGCACCAAAAATTTCATCGCAGCATTTCTTTAGATTTTCTTGTTCATTATCATCAATCGAAATAAAAATAACACCATCATCTGCAAGCAAATCCTTTGCAATTTTCAGACGTGGATAAATCATATTGAGCCAGTCTGTATGGAAACGACCGTTGCTCTCTGTGTTTGTTACAAGCCGATTTCCCTCTTCGTCATACTGACCGCTGTTCCCCATATATTCGTCAGCACTCTGGGCAAAATCGTCCTCATAGACAAAATCGTTTCCCGTATTATACGGCGGATCAATGTAGATCATCTTCACCTTGCCCAGATAGGTCTCCTGCAAGAGCTTCAGCACTTCCAGATTATCGCCCTCGATGTAGAGGTTTTCACTGTCAAAGCCGCCGGGTGTGCCACCCTTGCCCACACTGTCTGCCACAACCGGGCGCAGCGTTGCCGTAATGGGCGCATTTGCCGCCAGCATCGCCTTTTTCTTATCCGGCCATGTAAATTGGTAGCGCTCTTCCCGGCCCTCCACGATGGAATCGGAAAGCTCCTGCCGCAAAACGTCAAAATCAATGGCGTGTTCTACTTTGCCGTCACGTTTTACCTCGGTAATTGCATTGGGGAACAGCTTTCCGATCAGCTCAATGTTGCGCTGTACACCGTCAAGGCTGTGCATTTTTAGAGTTTCCATTTTATTCTCCTAATCTCATAAACACACAAATATTCGTATTATTTCCACTGTACTCTCTCAATAGATGCTCCTAATTCGTATTGCATCTTCAATCCAATCTTCGAGATTATTACGAATATCGTTATAAGCATTCCACGGATTCGGATCATAACATGGAACAATATCAGCAAAATTCTTTCCATTAAGCTCGAATTGAGCAAACGGATTAGCCCCCTTCCTACAAATACCCGTACGTGGATCTCGGATGTTATGTATATAAATTCCAAGTAGGCCCTTTCCATCTACCCATGCTTTTTTTATCTCATATTGAACCCACGGTCTGGAAGCTGTTTCCGTTCCAATCAAAACAACGACGCAAGAGCGATATTTCATATTATCATCTATCCATTTTTCGATTTCTCTGTCACCAGAACGTTTGATCTTCTCCCATTCGTTTGGCGAGACTGGAGAATTGTCCTCAAGCATACCAATATTTCTGATTTGTTGAACTCGCATCACATCGTTCGCATAATGGAAGCTATAAAAAATCTGTCGATTCACCATATTAAATCACTCCTGCAAATTTCAACGATACTATTACCACTCCAATGGCAATAATGGGAGCATAGAACATCCAGATGCTTGGAGACTGCAAGCATTTAAGCCATGTTGCATTTGCATCATAAAGCTCCGTATTTGAACATCTCGAATCCAAAGAAAAATCTGGAACGATTTTTTCATTTCGTACCTTTTCGTACAAAATCCGATACTGCTTTTCTAATTTGAGATAGTATGTATCCATCACCAGAAAGCAGATTACTGGAAGGAACGCAATCAACAATATCCATGCGCTCACCTCTGTAAAAGAAATCGCTGCTATCCCTGTCACAATAGTTGCTGCAAATCCTTTGTAAATTGCTGCCGATGTTGACATACGATCAATAACACCCTGTATCATCTGAAGATGTGCAACCTTGTCTTCATGCCTTGTTTTTTCATTTACTTCCAGATCAGTTTCAGTATCCATTATTTCATTCCTCAATCAACCTTCAGCCAATTTTCGAGTGGAATAATATTATGAACTCCTTTTTCATCATCGGTTACAACATAATATCCTCTATTTACATATCCACCAGTTATATAAGTTTCATTTCCTTCATAAAACGAAATATATGGATATATCTGCATATATTCATTTCCCTTATAGGAAGAATCATCATATCCTTTCCGTTTTAATGGTAATATGGCGATATCTTTACTACTAAACTTCTGAGAATCTCCATATCCAAGTTCCCAATTGCACCATTTTGATTCTACCGCTCCATCCGTTGCAAGAAGGATAAATTTATCGCACTGACGAATACGTTCTTTTATTTTTGACGCAGTTGCACCAGAAGTCACACTCGGCATAGAGGAGTCTTTGCTGTCAATGTAAGCTTTGACATTGTAGTTCTTCTCCAAAAAACCAATGAGACCACTTAAGTCCTCAAGATCATCGTGTTTATGGGAAATAAATACTGTCGTTTTTCCAAAATATGATTTGTAAAGGTTCGCAACCTCCATAGATGCAGACTCCAGACTTACCCCCTCTCTATAATTTGAGAATTGACCACTTTCCAAAATTCGCTTCATTTTTATTTCTTCCTTTCCTGTTCACCTTTCATGGTATTCAACTTTTGCACCAGTTCAAATTTCTTCTTTGGTTGCTTTTCCTTACAGATTTTGGCTTCCAGTGCTGCGATCTGCTTTTCCAGCTGCTCTCGTTGCTTCTGCTGCTCCACGCTGTCTTTCAGGGACGCACTTTCTCCTGTGCCAAGCACATCACCTGCGATCTGACGGACAAAATTCTCGTACACGGCATCCAGCGTAAGTCCATCCAGATGCACCGGCAGGTCGTCTTCGTCCAGCCAGTCCGTAGAATAATAGCGGTCAACCTTAAAGGCCGTCTTGCCCACCGCAGCCTCTTTGTAGCCGATGACAGCACGATACTTGCCCTCGTATTCCAGCAGAAAGAGGATGTGATACGGAATTTCCCGGTCGATTTGGCGCAACACACTCTCGTCCAGCTCCGGGGCAGACAGCCGCACCTCGAACACCTCGATCTCCGTCACCTGCCCGCCAGCAGCCAGATTCAGGGTGGTGGCAGCAATCTTATTGCGCCAGTAGATGATCCTGATCTGTTCGACAAAGGCTTTCTTCATAGCTGGGGTGACAGCGATGTTCTCATATAACTTCTGCTTCGGGATGCGTTTATTAAACTCGGTAGATACAGGCAAGTCCAGCACGTTTTTCACCTCTATGTGTTCATTTCACGACAAGAAAACAAATCAACTCAAAGTCATCCAGCCCGGACACCTGACTGAGCAATGCCGTTGTTCCGCCCGCAGAGAACAGGCTGTCGATATCGCTTTCTTCCTTAACATCAATGATCGAATCAATGGCTTCACTCAGCAATTCGGACATTTCTGCCATGTCCTTTCCGTCGTCTGTTTCCCGATTGAAGCGTTCGCACACCTCTTTGATCGGCTCAGACTTTCCACGGCACAGCAGCCGGATATCGTCCAGCATCTTTTTGGGGTTCAGATAGTCGCAGACGATCTGCCCATCCATTCCGATGTAGACCATGTAGAACGGATGGATACGGTTGCGATTATCCGCATTGACGCTGTTATTGATGTTTTTCAGAACGAAGATCACGCCCTCCGGCAGTTCATCCGTAGCAGGAACCACCGCATGAAGTCCACGGGGCTTCTTGTCCAGATCGCCGTTGTGTTTGATGTAATCCAGCAGGTCGAGCCGGAACTCGTTCAGTCCCAGATCCATAATGGAGATTCCGTCCGACATATCTTCGATGTCCACGACCTCTTCCTGCAAGCGTTTCAGCTGTGCTTTGCGGTACTCCAAATCGCCCTTTTCTTCGGGGTTGATAAGGTCATCATCGCCGGTGGAGGTCATAACGGTGATTTTCATGCGGGTCTCCACACGGGATTTCAGGTTGATGTAATCGTCCAGCGTCAGATCAGGCCAAAAATTCACAAGCTGGATGTACTGGTTTTTGCTGCCGATACGGTCGATTCGTCCAAAACGCTGGATAATGCGTACCGGGTTCCAGTGAATGTCATAGTTGATCAGATAATCGCAGTCCTGCAAGTTCTGGCCTTCGGAAATGCAGTCTGTCGCAATCAGCACATCAATCTCCGTGGTACTACCGGGCATCAGAACATCCCGGTCTTTGGAAACGGGAGAGAAGCAGGTCAGCACGTTGTTGAGTGTTGCCTTGAACCCCTTGATCGTGGTGCGCCCGTCAATCGAGCCGGTAATAACAGCGGTGTTCAGCCCATATTTCTGCTTTACGAACGTACTCACGTTGTCAAAGAGGTACTCTGCCGTATCCGAAAATGCAGAGAAAATCAGCACTTTCCTGTTGCCGGCATTGATCGGGTGCTCAATTTTTTCAGACAGCAGCTTGAACAGCTCTTGCAGCTTTGTGTCGTGCTGCGGCGTAATGTCTGCCACCATAAAGGTCAGCAGCTCCAGAATTTCTGCATCTTTCCGAAGCTCCGTGCGCCAGCTCTTCCAATCCATATCCGCAAGGTCGATTTTGACTTTCTTGCCGACGGTGAAAAAGTCTGTGTTTTCATCGTCCATGTCAAAATCGTCTCCGGTCATGTCGTACATATCCAGATCGGCATGGCCGGAGCGTTTAAACTGGTCAATGGACTGAATTGTACCATCAATCAGCTTCTTGATGCGCGTCAGGGTCAACTGGAACGAGCATACAGAGCTTTCCAGCCGTTTCAGCAGGTTAATACTCATCAGCCTGCAAATACCCTGCTCACGACCTCTCTGGGTCAGATTCTCGCCCTTATTGTGCATTAGCTCTTGATACTTCTGGATTTTACTTGCAAAGATATAGTTGGAGGGCATATAGACGCACAGGCTCAACTGTATCAGCTGCTCGTAAATCTCGTTGTAGTTGATGGCATTATTCAGATCTGTCAGGCATGGACGGACAGAGATCGGCTTCAATCGCTCCGGGAACTTTCCAATAGCGTTTGTGTTATAGTACTTCTCGATGTGCTTACGGGAACGTGCGATGGTCACACTGTCCAGCAGCTCAAAGAAGTCGAAATCCAGTGTCCGCAGCAGCGCATCCGTGGTTCTCTCTTCTGGTTTCAGCTTGCTCCAGGCGTTAAAGGCTTTCTGCGCCTGCTTGAAGATGTCCTCAATGCTCTTTGAGGTGTTCAGCCTTTCATCCAGATACTCGGAGCTTCCCTCATAGGCAAGGGCCAGCTGATTTTTCAAATCCACAAAGCGGTTGTTGACCGGCGTTGCCGAAAGCATCAGCACCTTGGTCTTAACTCCGGCACGGATCACCTTGTCCATCAGTCGCTGGTAACGGTTATCCTGCGTCTTGCTGTGCGTACCAATGCCGTTGCGGAAGTTGTGGGATTCATCAATGACGACCAGATCGTAGTTGCCCCAGTTCAGGCGATCCAGATCGAGGCCATTCGATTTTCCGCCGCTTCTGGACAGGTCTGTGTGGAACAGGACGTCATAATTCAGCCGATCCGATGCAATCGGGTTGTTCACATAGTTGTCTTTGTAGGTGTTCCAGTTCTCTGCCAACTTTTTGGGACACAGCACCAGAACCGACTTATTTCGGTTCTCATAATACTTTACGACAGCCAGTGCGGTAAAGGTCTTGCCAAGGCCAACACTGTCCGCAAGGATGCAGCCGTTGTACTTTTCCAGCTTATTGATGATGGCAAGCACCGCATCCTTCTGGAAGTTGTACAGCAGACTCCAGATTTTGCTCTGCTTGAATCCGGTTGCCTCATTCGGCAATTCGTCTTCTGAGATGTCGTCCAAAAACTCGCTGAATACATGATACAGCGTCATAAAATAGATGAACTCCGGGGAATTTTCAGCATAAGCCGTGCTGATATTCTCCAGTACTACATCTGTGACATCCTGCATTTTGTCCCGGTCGTTCCACAGGGTATCGAACAACTTCATGTACTGCTGTGCGAACGGAGCCTCCATGCAGTTGACCATGTTGTAGCTGTTATTTCCGCGCTCACAGCCAATATCAACTGTCGTAAATCCGCCAATCGGCATATAGGCGATCTGTGCTGCGCCGGAATCCACAGTCATAAAGCCAGCCATATTTTCACCGGTGGTGTTCGATTTGAACGTAGCCTTCCTTCTGATCCAGTCTGCACACTCCTTTGCGATGGCTCTCTGGGTCATCTCATTGCGCAGTTTGATTTCAAACTCTGTACCGTAAAGGCTCGTTTCACGAGAAATGCGGGGAATGTAGAACTCCCGCTTCTGCTTTTCAGCCTTTTCTTTCACAAACGTGGGGGATGTAAAGATAAATTCAAACTCGTCTATGGTTTCCAGCTGCTTCTTTAGCTCTTTGTAGGCATACATCGAAAAGCAGGCTGCCGCAATAGACACCCTGCTGCCTTTTTTGATCTCGACCCGTAAATCATCTCGAACGGTATTGGTGATGTTATCCAGAATTTTCATATCATCCACCGGCTTTATGCTTATCCGTTTTTTATAGCCTTGACTATGAAAGCACTCTTACAAAACTCTATTTCTATTATACCACCCACTTTTTCCCCTGTAAACGAAAAAGCTGACGGTGTGTAGCGTGCAGCATCCATCAGCTTTTCGTGATACAAAAATCGGCACCCGCTTTTCAGCGAGTGCCGATTTTGTTACCCTATAGTGCGCTTTGATTTTTGGCGTAAGTGGCGTAAGTTTGGCGTAAATCCGTTTTCGCACGCTCCAAAAATCAAGGATTCATGCGGTTTTTGGGCAGCTATTAGTACATGCCGCCCATACCGCCCATGTCACCGCCAGCGGCAGCAGGAGCAGCCGGGGGTTCGGGCAGATCGGCCACGAGGCTCTCGGTGGTCAGCACCATCTCAGCGACGGATGCTGCGTTCTCCAGAGCGGAGCGGGTGACCTTGGTCGGGTCAACGATGCCGGCGGCGATCATATCCTCGACGTAGACTTCATTCTGAGCATCGAAGCCGTAGTTGGGCTTGTTTGCAGAGACGATCTTGTCGATGATGACGCTGCCCTCAAGGCCGGCGTTCTTGGCGATCTGGCGCAGAGGAGCTTCCAGAGCCTTCAGGACGATCTTAGCGCCGGTGCGCTCGTCGCCTTCCAGCGTATCGCACAGCTCACGGACAGCGGGGATGGCGTTGATGGGAGCAGTGCCGCCGCCAGCGACGACGCCTTCCTGAACAGCAGCCTTGGTTGCGTTCAGAGCATCCTCGATGCGGAGCTTCTTGTCCTTCATCTCGACCTCAGTAGCAGCGCCGACCTTGATGACAGCCACGCCGCCAGCCAGCTTTGCCAGACGCTCCTGCAGCTTCTCGCGGTCGAAGTCGCTGGTAGCGGCCTCGATCTGGCTGCGGATCTGACCGATGCGGGATGCGATAGCGTCCTTGTCGCCGGCGCCGCCCACGATGGTGGTGTTCTCCTTGGTGACCTTGACCTGACGGGCATGGCCCAGCATGTCAACGGTAGCGTCCTTCAGCTCGTAGCCGAGGTCTGCAGAGACGACCGTGCCGCCGGTCAGGGTGGCAATATCCTGCAGCATCTCCTTGCGGCGGTCGCCGAAGCCGGGAGCCTTGACAGCCACGACATTCAGGGTGCCGCGCAGGCGGTTGACGATGAGGGTGGACAGAGCCTCGCCCTCAATGTCCTCGGCCACGATGAGCAGCTTCATGCCGTTCTGCATGACCTGCTCCAGCAGAGGAACGAGGTCCTGAATGACGCTGATCTTCTTATCGGTGATGAGGATGGCGGCGTTGTCCAGATCAGCCTCCATCTTGTCGGTATCGGTGACCATATAGGGGGTCAGGTAGCCGCGGTCGAACTGCATACCTTCGACGATCTCGTTGTAGGTCTCGGCAGTGGTCTTGTTCTCCTCGATGGTGATGACGCCGTCGGAAGTGACCTTCTCCATCGCCTCGGCGATGAGACGGCCGATCTCGGGGTCGCCTGCGGAGATGGTGCCGACGCGGGCGATGTCGTTGGAATCCTTGACCTTCTGGCTGTGTGCCTTGATGGTCTCGACGGCCTTCGCGACAGCCTTGGTCATGCCGCGGCGGATGTCCATCGGGTTTGCACCGGCGGTGACATTCTTCATGCCCTCGGTGACCATAGCCTGTGCCAGAACGGTCGCAGTCGTGGTGCCGTCGCCTGCGGCGTCGTTGGTCTTGGTAGCGACCTCACGCACCAGCTGTGCGCCCATGTTCTCGAACTCGTCCTTCAGCTCGATCTCCTTTGCGATGGTCACACCGTCGTTGGTGATGACGGGGGCGCCGAACTTCTTGCTCAGCACCACGTTGCGGCCCTTGGGGCCGAGGGTGATCTTAACAGTATCTGCCAGAGTGTCGATACCGGCACACAGTGCCTTGCGGGCTTCCTCGCCCTGCTTGATCTGCTTAGCCATATTTTATCGCTCCTTCGTAAATGCTTGATTATCCAGTGTGAGGGAAAAACGCTTACTCCACGATGGCCAGAATGTCGGCCTGACGCACGATGGTGCATTCTTCGCCGTCCACCTTGACCTCGGTGCCGGAGTACTTGCTGGTGAGCACCTTGTCGCCCACCTTGACAGTCATCTTGACTTCCTTGCCGTCCACGACACCGCCGGGGCCAACGGCCACGACCTGTGCCACCTGAGGCTTCTCTTTCGCGCTGCCGGTCAGGATGAGGCCGCCCTTGGTGGTCTCCTCGACCTCAACAGTCTTGATAACAACACGGTCTGCAAGAGGAATGATCTTCATCGTTCTTGCCCTCCTATTATAAATATAAAAGATAAACTGTTTTATGTCCCGGGGGCTGCGCCCCTCCGGTTACTTAGCACTCCTTTTCCTTGAGTGCTAAGTGTATTGTACTCATCTTGGAGTCAAAAATCAAGGGGTTTTGCAAATTTCTTTGTTAAGTTTTTATGTCCTTTCCATGAGCCTGTCGAGTGTATGTTCTTTTTGCCCTCGCCATGTACGAACAATCTACGCTCCATCTACCTTTCGGATAACAAAAACGCACCCGTCATAAGACCAGTGCGTTAAACGATATGGGGATCATCTCTCTGTTTGGGCAATTCCGGTCCACCTTCATATTTTCGCTCCGAAACACAGTACAGTCAAAACACTTGACTTAGTCAAGCAACAGTGCTATAATGCTTTCCATTCAAACGCAGAAGGAGTTGATGAAATGGAGCCATCCACGGTATCTTCCTGCATTCTGACCCTGCACAAAGAGTTTGCCGCTTACACGACCCAGCGGTTACAGGAACTGGGTCTGAGCTTCGGGCTGATATATTTTGTCATTTATGTAGGAAAGCATCCGGATTGTACGCCCTCGGAACTGACCAAAGCTCTGCATCTGGATTGGGGCCACTCCCAGCGCAGCCTGAACAAGCTGACCGAAGACGGCTTTCTGACGAAAGAAAAGAATGGGCGCAGCTACCACCTGAAGCTGACCCAGAGGGGTGAAAACGCCTTTGTGGTCTGTCATCAGGTCTTTATCGGCTGGGATGCGCAGAGTCTGGGCGGACTGACAGCGCAGGAGCGGCAGCAGCTGCTGACATTACTGCAAAAAGCAGTGCAAAAGAAAGTGTGCAAATGATGTACGAAACGATCTTGAGTCCGATCCATTATGGTGGGATGCAGCTGAAAAACCGCATCATCTTTGCGCCGACAACATTCGGGCTGTCGGATGAAGAATACCTTGCAAAGATCCGCGCCATTGCACAGGGCGGCTGTGCCATGATCATCGTGGGCGATGTCCCAGTGGGCAAAAGCAGATTTGAAAAATCGCTGTTTGACGCCAAAGGCTTTGCATTCTACCACCAGGTCGTGAAAATCGCCCATGATGCGGATTGCAAAGTCTGTGCCCAGCTGCACCAGAGCGATTCCAACCTGCTGGCCATGTTCAAATACATTCCCGGTCTGCTGCTGAAAAAAATCACCTCGGATCAGCTGCGGGAAAAATTGAATGCAGAAGTGGCACCGTACATTACCAATATGTCTCAGCGGAAGATCCATGAGATCATCAGCGGATTCGGCAAAGCAGCAGCATTGGCAAAACAGGCTGGCTTTGATATGGTGCAGGTGCATGGCGACCGGATGTGCGGCAGTTTCAGTTCGGCCATCTTCAACCACCGCACCGATGAATACGGCGGCAGCGCAGAAAACCGCGCCCGTTTTGCGGTGGAAGCGGTCTCGGCCGTCCATGCGGCGGTTCCGGGGATGCCCATTGATTACAAGCTGGCCGTCCGGCAGGAAAACCCGCACTTTGGCAATGCCGGTGTGGTGGAAGAAGAACTGCCGGTGTTCGTTCCGCTGCTGGAGCAGGCGGGTGTGACCAGCTTCCATGTAACGCTGGCAAACCATTCCGCATTGGAAAACACGATTCCACCTGCAAACCACCCATACTTTGGTCATCCCGGTTGTTTCCTCAAATTCTGCGATGAGGTGCGGCAGTACACCGACCTGCCCATCTGTGGTGTCGGTGGTCTGAACGACCCGGATCTTGTGGAGCAGCAGCTCGCCAGCGGACGCATCCAGTGCGCCGCCATGAGCCGCCAGCTTCTGGCAGACCCGGATTGGGTGAACAAGCTGAAAAACGGGCAGGCGGAACAGATCCACCGCTGTCTCCGCTGCAACAAGAAGTGTCTGGGCGGGCTGATGGCACATCAGGGAACTCGCTGTGTTTATGATACTTTGCGAGAAAAAGAAGCAAAAAACGCATAAACCCACCCGACAAAAAATCACGATATACTTAACAAAAAGACATTCACAAAGGAGAAGCTATGAGTTACGCGATCGTATACAGCAGCAAAACAGGCAACACAAAAATCTTGGCAGATACGCTGCACGACTGCCTGCCGCAGGCAGATTGCTGTTATTTCGGCATCCCGGATCCTGCCGCCATGGAAGCGGACACCCTTTATGTGGGCTTCTGGACGGACAAGGGAAATGCCGATGAAAGCACTTCGGACTTTTTGAAGCAGCTGCACGGCAAAAACATCTTTCTCTTTGGCTCTGCCGGCTTCGGCGGCAGTAAAGAATACTTTGATAAGATCTTGAAAAAGGCGGAGCATTCGCTGGACAAGAGCAACACTGTTTTCGGCCGCAATATGTGTCAGGGAAAGATGCCGATGTCGGTACGCCAGCGGTATGAGAACATGAAAAAGCAGCCGATCCATCTGCCCAATCTGGATGCCATGATCGAGAATTTTGACAAGGCTCTTTCTCACCCGGATGCGGATGACCTGGAGCAGCTGAAACAGGCTGTAAGATAACGGAAAAGGCGGCGGCTTCCCTTGACAAGGAAAGCCACCGCCTTTGTTGATCCTCCGATGAGCATCTAAAGAAACGTGCAGGGCGCTTCTCATCCTTTCATTTTACACGCTGGCCCGCTGGGCCATGAACCGCTCATAGGCCGGTTTGGGCAGCAGGACGCGCCCGGCCAGCGGCTTGAGCTGGGCGGTGATGGCGTCGCAGGGAGCGCACTCGCCGTCGGCAGTCGCCACGATCGGGCCGCGTCCGTCTGCCGGGCGCAGGGAGACGCACTTTGCCCGGCGGTAGATGAAGTAAGGCTTCGCCTGTTCCGTCAGCTCACCGTTCCGGAAGTGCCTGCCGCTCTTATACATTCCCAGCAGGCGGGCGATCGTCAGGCGGCTCACCCTGCGGATGATGAAGACGTCCAGCCAGCCGTCGTCGGGCTGAGCCTCGGGGGCTGCATAAAAGCCGCCTCCATAGGTGCGGCCATTGCAGACGGCACACATCAGGCAGTCCACCGTCAGCTCCTCGCCGTCGATGGTAAAGGTCACGTTCCGGCCGATGTGGCCGCAGAGCTGCTTGACGATGGAGAGTGCATAGGCCATCTCGCCGCCGCAGAACGGGATGCGCCGGAACTGCGGGATGCCGTAAGCCACCTGTGCATCGAGTCCGGCGGCGCAGATGGTCGCCGAAAGGCCGAGGTCGGTCTGCATCAGATCAATGTCCACCTCACTGCCCGCCAGCTGGGCGTCGAGGTCATTGAACTCTTCCCGCGTGCCGTAGGTGCGCAGAAAATCATTGCCGCTGCCAAAGGGCAGACACCCCACTGCCGCGAGGCTGCACCCCTGCGCCCCGGTCAGCGCTTCGTTGAAGGTGCCGTCGCCGCCCGCTGTCCAGATGCGCACCGGCTCGCCGTCGGCCTGCGCGGTATGCGCCGCCTCAGCGGCCAGCTCTCGGGCATGGCCCGCGTACTGGGTCACAACGACCTTCCGTTTTTCCGGCGGGATGCCCGCCCGCTGGGCTGCGGCCTGGATGGCCGGGGCCAGCTCGGCAGTGCAGTCCCGCTTGCCTGCGGTGGGGTTGAGCAAAAACAGATAGCGCATTCGGCTTCCTCCTCTGGTGGTTCCTGCCCTCTATCATAGCGGAAAACCAGAGCAGATGCAAGAGCTTTTCACCCGACACCCGCCGTCTGCGTCTCCTGCACCACGATCGTGCCGTCCTCGGTGCAGTCTGCCGTCCAGTGCTGTCCGAGGCTCACACTTCCGGAGGCGATCTGGTCGGCGAAGGCCTGCTCCACGGCCCGGTCTACCTGTCGGCGCAGCTCTCGCGCGCCATAGGGCGAATGTGCTTTTGCCGCCAGCGCCGGGCCGACCCGGGTCGTGTGGGTCAGCTGATAGCCGCTGCGGGCAGCACGCTCTTCCAGCTGGCCCAGCAGCTTTTCGGCGATGGAGCAGAGGCTCTGCTCCTCCAGCGGGCGGAAGACGATGAGCTCATCCAGACGGCCCACCAGCTCCGGCCGGAACCACTTTTTCGCCTCGGCAACGGCGGCTTCCGACTGCTTTTCAAAGGCGGCTTCGCTTCCCGCCCCGAAACCCAGCGGTGCGCTCTGCCCGGCGAGGAATCGTGCGCCGAGGTTGGAGGTCAGCAGGACGATGGTATTGCGGAAATCCGCCTTGCGGCCCATGGAGTCGGTCAGCTGGCCGTCCTCGAGCATCTGCAGGAGCACATTCTGAATATCCGGGTGCGCCTTTTCGATCTCGTCAAAGAGCACCACGCTGTAGGGGCGGCGGCGGACGGCCTCCGTGAGCTGACCGCCCTCGTCGTGGCCCAGATAGCCCGGAGGCGCACCCAGCAGACGCGCCACGGTATGCTGCTCCTGATACTCCGACATATCGAACTTGAGCAGGGCCTTCTCGCTGCCGAACCAGCTCTCTGCCAGCGCCTTTGCCAGCGCAGTCTTGCCGACACCGGTCGGCCCGAGGAAGAGCATCGCACCGATCGGCCGGCCCGGCTCCCCAAGCCCGGTGCGGCTGCGCCGGATAGCCCCGGCCACGGCGGCGACAGCCCGGCTCTGGCCCACGACTTCGGCGTTCAGGCGCTCTTCAAGGCGGGCCAGACGTTCCCGCTCCTTTTCGCCCACCCGCTCAGCCGGCACACCGCTGGCCTGCGCCACCACCCGGGCAATTTCCTTCCGGCTGAGGACGGGGTCTTTCTCCCCTTCCCGCTCGGCCCGGATGCGCACCGCCGCGCAGGCTTCGTCCACGAGGTCGATGGCCTTATCCGGCAGACAGCGCCCCGGCAGATACCGCACCGAGAGCTCCACGGCCTCCCGCAGGGCTTCGTTGGGCAGGCGGACGCCGTGATACCGCTCGTAGCGGGGTGCCAGACCTTCCAGTATATCCACAGCCTGCTTCGGCGTGGGCTCTTCGATTTGGACGCGGCCAAAGCGGCGCTCGAGGGCGGCGTCCTTCTGGATGTGGGTGCGGAACTCCTGATTCGTCGTCGCGCCGATGAGCTGCAGTTCGCCCCGGGCCAGCACCGGCTTTAAGATGCTGGCCGCGTCGATGGCCCCCTCTGCCGCACCGGCGCCGACGATGGTGTGGAACTCATCCACGAAGAGGATGGCGCTGCCGTCCCGGACGAGTTCTTCCAGCAGGTTCTTGAACCGCTCTTCAAAGTCGCCGCGGTATTTCGTACCAGCCACGAGGCTGGCCATGTCCAGCGCCAGCAGACGCCGCCCCTGGAGCATCCGGGGTACCTGTTTGTCGGCGATGCGCTGGGCAAGCCCTTCGGCCAGCGCGGTCTTGCCCACGCCCGGTTCGCCCACAAGGCAGGGGTTGTTCTTCTGGCGGCGGCATAAGATCTCTACCATCCGGTCCAGCTCTTTTTCCCGGCAGAACACCGGGTCCAGCTCGCCGTCCGCCGCCCGGCGGGTCAAATCGCGGCAGTATTTGTCGCTGGCCCGGCTGCCCCGCGGCAGCGACGACGCCGAGCGCGGCTGGATCGGCAGGATGAACTGCCCTGAAAGCTGGCGGCACTCCCGCACCGCCTCGGTGAGCTGGACACCCATGGATGCCAGCATGACCCCGGCGGCGCAGTCGGTGTCTTCCAGCATGGCGCAGAGCAGATGCTCCGGCTCGGCCCGGCTCAGGTGGGCGTTCTGCGCCCCGATGATGGCGTAGTCCATCGCCCGGCGCAGGTCCGCCGCCATATCGCCCCGGGCAAGCCTGGTGACCGAACCCTCCCGCCCGGCGGACAGCTGACGCCGCACTTCCAGCTCCGAGATGTTCTTCCCGGCCAGAAAGCGGGCCGCCGGGCCGCCGTCCGCTTGCAGCATCGCCCACAGCAGGTGGCCGGTGTCTGCCTTTTTACAGCCCAGCCCTCCGGCCAGCTCCACCGCCTTATCCAGCAGCTGCCCCGCCTCCCGGGAGAAGCCCTTATACCGTCCTTTGCCGAATGCGTCCCAAATGCTCATTTGCCTGGCTCCTATCTTCCGTATTGCCCTGTTGCATCAAGAAACAGTATAGCCCCGGCAGGCGAGAAAAAATCAGAGCTTTGTGTCGCACCGGCCCAAAAACGCACCGAGAGATAAAACAAAAAAGCCATCTGAACGAATCAGATGGCTTTCTGGTTGGGGATGAGAGAATCGAACTCCCACAAGTAGAGTCAGAGTCTACCGCACTACCACTATGCAAATCCCCAATATCCTGTTGTGTTTCGCGGCATCGGGCCGGTCAACGTGTGCTATTATAGCCGCCTCCGGGCGCTTTGTCAAGCGGATTTTTGAAAAAAGTTGTACTTTTTTCTCGCAAGCCGCGATTCAGACGTACTTTCGAGCAATTCAGAGAAGCCGACGCCTGACCGGGCAGAAGCAATTTCTTCTGCACTCTCTTGTGGCATTTTCTGCACGCTCCGCACCATACAATAAGGTGTACCTGATTTTCTACTTGTTAATAAAGGAGGACGCCTTATGCTGCAAACCCCATCCAAGACCACCCAGACTCTGCTTTCGTCCCGCATCCCCCGCGACAACGAGCACGAGCGCTACCACCCCGAGCTGGAAGAAGAGCTGAAAGAGTGCCTGTTCTGCCTGCGGCGGAACGCGATGATGTTCGATCTCGAGGTGGACTCCGACCTCATCGAGCAGCGCATCTACGAGCGGCAGGCGCTTTTGTGCCGCTACCGCTACCTGCTGGCCCGCGCCCGGGAGCTGGGGCTGCATACCATCCTGAAAAAGTATCAGCCGCTGGGATAAAAACCTACCCGCGAAATCTTGACAGAATCCGCGCATCGTGTTATCATACATAAAGATAACACTGTATACAGAGAGCTGTATGCGAAACTTTGGAGCTTAGAGAGGTTTTCAACTATGGAACGTATTAAGACTATCGCTACTCGTGACCTGACCAAGAGCGTCGTGACCGGCGGCTGCGGCGAGTGCCAGACTTCTTGCCAGTCTGCCTGCAAGACCTCCTGCGGCGTCGCAAACCAGAAGTGCGAGAACAGCAATAAGTAATCATTGCAGACCCTATGCCGCCTTTGCAGGGCGGCATTTTTTTATGGCAATTACAGATTGGAGAATGAAATGGTACATCAGTATCAACTGAACGGATATAACATCGTGCTGGACAGCTGCAGCGGCTCGGTCCATGTCGTGGACGACGTGGCTTACGACGTCATTGCGATGTACAAAGAGCACTCTGCCGACGAGATCGTGGCCGCCATGCTGGCAAAGTATGCCGACCGCCCCGACGTCACCGAGGCCGACCTGCGCCAGTGCCTCGAGGACGTGGCCTCTCTGGAAGCCGCCGGCAAGCTTTGGGCTCCCGACGTCTACAAGGACATGGCCTTCGACTTCAAGAACCGCCAGACGGTGGTCAAGGCGCTCTGCCTCCACGTCGCCCACACCTGCAACCTCAACTGCTCCTACTGCTTCGCCTCGCAGGGCCGCTATCAGGGCGACCGCGCCCTGATGAGCTTCGAGGTGGGCAAGCGAGCTATGGACTTCCTCATCGAGAACTCCGGCACCCGCCGCAACCTCGAGGTCGATTTCTTCGGCGGCGAGCCTCTGATGAACTTCGACATGGTCAAAAAGCTCGTCGCCTACTGCCGCGAGCAGGAGAAGATTCACAACAAGAACTTCCGCTTCACCATGACCACCAACGGTATGCTCATCGACGACGATGTCATCGACTTCTGCAACAAGGAATGCCACAATGTCGTGCTGAGCCTCGACGGCCGCAAGGAAGTCCATGACCGCTTCCGCAAGGACTACGCAGGCCGCGGCAGCTACGACGCCATCGTGCCGAAGTTCCAGGAGTTCGTGAAAAAGCGCGGCGACAAGAACTATTACATGCGCGGCACCTACACCCACTACAACACCGACTTCACCAACGACATCTTCCACATGGCCGACCTCGGCTTCACGGAGCTGAGCATGGAGCCTGTCGTCACCAAGCCCACCGACCCCAGCGCCCTCACCGCCGAGGACCTGCCCATCCTGAAGGAGCAGTACGAGATCCTCGCCAAGGAGATGATCAAGCGCGACCGCGAGGGCCGCGGCTTCACCTTCTACCATTACATGATCGACCTCACCGGCGGCCCCTGCATCTACAAGCGCATCTCCGGCTGCGGCTCCGGCACCGAGTACATGGCTGTCACCCCCTGGGGCGACCTCTACCCCTGCCACCAGTTCGTCGGCGACCCCAAGTACCTGATGGGCGACATCTGGAAGGGCGTCACCAACACCGCCGTGCGGGATGAGTTCAAGCACTGCAACGCCTACGCCCGCCCCGAGTGCAAGGACTGCTGGGCCAAGCTCTACTGCTCCGGCGGCTGCGCAGCCAACGCCTACCACGCCACCGGCAGCATCACCGGCGTCTACGAGTACGGCTGTGAGCTGTTCAAGAAGCGTGTCGAGTGCGCCATCATGATAAAAGTTGCTGAGAACCAGGAGCTGGCAGCTCAGGGCATCGAAGTTCCCATCGAGCTGGGCGGCACCTGCAACGCCTGCGCAGACGGCGAAGCCTGCGAATAAAGCCATGAACACTCCTGTCGTCGATTTTGTCCGTCGCTACGCCCGGCAGCGCACCACCCGGATGCATATGCCGGGCCACAAGGGCCGCGGCCCGCTGGGCTGTGAAGAGCTGGACATCACAGAAATTGCGGGCGCAGACGAGCTGTACGAAGCCGAGGGCATCATCGCTCAGAGCGAGGCCAACGCCACGCAGCTCTTCGGCACTGCCCGCACCTATTACAGCACCGAGGGCAGCAGCCAGTGCATCCGGGCCATGCTCCACCTTGCGCTCCAAATGCGGCCCGCAAAGGCAGATCGGCCTGTCCTGCTGGCGGCGCGGAACGCCCACAAGGCCCTGCTCTACGCGGCGGCTCTGCTGGACTTCGACATCCAGTGGCTCTGGCCTGCGCCGGACGCCGCCGGGGCGCTCTGCACCTGCCCTGTGGAGCCGGAGATGCTCTCTTCTGCGCTGGACGATCTTGCCGCCGAGGGCCGCACGCCCTTCGGCGTCTACCTCACCAGCCCGGACTATCTGGGCTTCGTGCAGGATGTCGCGGGGCTGTCGGCGGTATGCCACGCCCACGGCCTGCCCCTTCTGGTGGACAACGCCCACGGAGCCTATCTCCACTTTTTGAAGGAGGGCAGCCGCCACCCCATCCAGCTGGGCGCGGACCTCTGCTGTGACTCGGCTCACAAGACCCTGCCCGTCCTCACGGGCGGTGCGTATCTCCATCTTGGGCCATCGGTGCAGGCCGACGAGGCCGCGGTGCGCAATGCGCTGGCCCTCTTCGGCTCCACCAGCCCCTCTTATCTCATTTTGCAGTCGCTGGACGCCGCCAACGCGGTTCTGGCCGACGGCTTCCGGGAGAAGCTGGACATCTGCCGCTGGCGGCTGGGGATGCTCTGCCGGGAGCTGGATGCTCTCCGGCCCGGGCTGGCACTCCCCCTCATCGGGGCGCACCGTGAGCCCCTCAAGCTGACGCTGGACGCCGCCGTGCTGGGTCTTTCCGGCCAGCAGCTGGCGCAGGCTCTGCGGGAGCGGGGTGTGGAGTGCGAGTATGCCGACCCCCGTTACGTCGTGCTGATGCCCTCCGCCGAGAGTTCTGCGGCAGAGTTTGCCTGCCTGCAAACGGCCCTGCACGCCATCTGCGGTGAGGCCCCTGCTGCCGATGTCTCCGTTACGGCTGACGATCCTGCCGCTTTCGCGGCATTGGCCGGGGCGCTTGAGGCACAGCCCCGCCGCTTCACCATCCGGGAAGCTGTCCTTGCACCGCAGGAGATGATCCCTGCCGCCGAGGCCGTGGGCCGCATCTGCGCCGCACCGGCGGTCTCCTGCCCGCCTGCCATCCCCATCGTGGTCAGCGGCGAGACGGTCCCGCCGGAGGCTCTCCCCCTCTTTGCCCGCTATGGCATCGAGAAGGCGGCCGTTGTAAAAGAATAAAGTGAAAAAATCATTTTCGTACTCTTCAGCCTCTCTTTTCACTCTATATTCAGAGTCCCCCCTAAGATTCAGCTAAAAGTCCCGCACATTTCTTGACAGGCTTCGCATATTCTGGTTTAATAAATTGGATAAAAGGGAGTAAAGGGCGCTCCACCTTATGGGAGCGCTGCATGGCAGCGTCAACACGGCAGAAATGCCCGATGTCATGTGTTCGCTTGAGACTTTTGTCACAGGAATTGGTGCTGTGGCGGAAGTCTCTTTTTTCGTCATTGCGCCGCAGATTTCAAAGGAGGCAATGACATGGATTTCTGGAACGCATTCGCCAGTCTCTTTTCCAATTTCGGGAACCTGGCCTGGCAGATGGTGGTGATGTGGGGCATCGGCGCCCTGCTCATCTACCTTGCCATCGCAAAAAAGATGGAGCCGAGCCTGCTTCTCCCCATGGGCTTCGGTGCCATCCTCGTCAACCTGCCCTTATCGGGCGCTATCACGCAGGGCGACACCGTCGGTCCCATCTCGGCTCTGTTTGAGGCCGGGATGTCCAACGAGCTGTTCCCCCTGCTGCTCTTCATCGGCATCGGTGCGATGATCGACTTCGGCCCGCTGCTCGAGAAGCCGTGGCTGATGCTCTTCGGCGCAGCGGCGCAGTTCGGCATCTTCTTCACCCTCTTCCTCGCGGGCTTCTTCTTCGATTTGAAGGACGCCGCTTCCATCGCCGTCATCGGCGCGGCAGACGGCCCCACCGCCATCTTCGTGGCCAACGTCCTGCACTCCCAGTACCTCGGTGCCATCATGGTGGCGGCCTACAGCTACATGGCGCTGGTCCCCATCGTGCAGCCGCCGGTCATCAAGCTGCTGACCACCCAGAAGGAACGCCGCATCCGGATGCCCTACCAGAAGGGCAGTGTCAGCCAGCTGACCAAGATCCTGTTCCCCATCGTCGTGACCATCATCGCCGGGCTCGTGGCTCCGGCCAGCGTAGCACTGGTGGGCTTTCTGATGTTCGGCAACCTGCTGCGGGAGTGCGGTGTGCTGAACACCCTGAGTGAAACGGCGCAGAACATCCTCGCAAACCTCATCACCATCGTGCTGGGCCTGACCGTGGCCGGCCAGATGACCGCCGACAAGTTCGTGCGGCCCGACACTCTGCTCATCCTTGCGCTGGGCCTCGTGGCCTTTGTGTTCGACACCGCCGGCGGTGTGCTGTTCGCAAAGCTGGCGAACCTCTTCCTCCCGGAGGGCAAAAAGCTCAACCCCATGATCGGCGCAGCCGGCATCTCGGCCTTCCCCATGAGCGGACGCGTCGTCAACAAGCTGGGCCTCGAGGAGGACAACCAGAATTTCCTGCTGATGTACTCCATCAGTGTCAACGTCTCGGGCCAGATAGCCTCTGTCATCGCCGGCGGACTGCTGCTGACCCTGCTGAGCTAAAGGAGGGACTGATATGCTGCATCTTACTTCGTGGATGACGACTCTGCCCATCATGGTCATCGGGATGGTGAGCATCGTGCTGGTCATCGGCGTCATCGTGCTGGCTGTGATGTTTTTGAACAAGCTGACGAGCCGGAAATAACTGCAAAGGGCTGCTGTATCGTGTTGTACAGCAGCCCTTGTTTTTTTATTGACCAGCCACGCCCTTCCGATAGCCGCTCTTGGCGTTCTGCCCGGTGTCATCCGGCTCGCCGCAGCCGTCGTAAGGAGCATTCGGGTCGTGGATCTTTTTCTTTTTGATTGACGTCCATGGTGTTGAAAAGCGTTTCACCGTGACGCATGAGGTAGATTTTTTTCATGAAAGAGTCTCCTCCCCGCTTTTTCTACCAGTATAGCACACCGCCTGCATAGACTGCAACAGCCCGCACAAAGCTTCTGTGCGGGCTGTGTTTCGTTACGTTTCCTGTGTATCTGCTTGCCGGTCAGGTGCTCGATGGTGATTTCATAGAACCGGACGGCCTTTGCAATTTCAGCCTCAATCTCCTCTGCACTGGGATAATATTTCGCCGGTGGGGCCGTTTTCTTGTTTTATCTGCTCCAGCAGGTCTTTTTGTCCTCATCGGTGATGGCGCGGATGACATGGCAGGGATTGCCGACAGCCACCGAGTTATCGGGGATGTCCTTCACCACGACGCTGCCGCCGCCGATGACCACATTGCTGCCGATGGTCACGCCCGGCATCACCTGCACGCCTGCGCCGATCCAGACATTGTCCCCCACCGTGATAGGGTAGGCATACTCAAACCCGGCGTTGCGGCGCTCGAAGTCGATGGGGTGACCAGCGGTGTGGAAACCGCAGTCCGGCGCAACAAAGACGTTATCGCCGATTTTCACCTTAGCACAATCAAGGATGACCAGGTTGTGGTTGGCGTAGAAATTTTCGCCCAGTTCGATGTTGTAGCCATAATCGCACCAGAACGGCGCAGTGATATAAAAATTCTCCCCCGTCTTGCCGAGAAGTTTCTTCAAGACCGCTCTCTGGCCCTCTTCGTTCGACGGGCGGAGCTGATTATACTCCCAGCACAACTCCTTGGCTGCGATGCGCTCATCGTGCAACTCCTTGTTGTAGTTTGCGTCGTACATCTGATGGGCCAGCATCTTCTCTTTTTCGGTCATTTCTGTATCTCCTTCAAAAGCTTGGTATAGGAACACGCCAGACTGCCGCAAAGCACCCCGTACACCGCAGCACCTCGTCGTGGCATCAGCCGCCGTCCGACAGGTCGGAGCGGCAGATAATGCAGTTCCTCAGAACAGGTCGAGCATATTGTCCAGATAGATGGCCTCCCGGACATGCAGCTGGTATTCCGGTTTTGTCATGTAGTAGAGCAGAAATTCCAGTACCAGCGCACTGCCCAGGCCCCGGCCCTCGATCTTGAAGTTGGAAAATCCCATCGGCATATAGACATCCTGAATGTCCCTGATGCCGATAAACCCCGGATTTTCCATCGCCTTCGAGAAGCGGTAGCCTTCCTCTGCGCCCGGTGCGGTACAGATGTGTTCGGGGCAGGCTTCGCCGAGATTTTTTCGGCTGACATTCTCATAGCAGCGCTTTCTGTCCCGGCATCCGACCCAGCAGCACTCGTTGCAGAGAAATTCCACCTTGTCTTTCTGCGCCTGCGGCAGACTGTCCAGCTCTCCAAAGGCTTTGTTCAGCCGGAAATCCGGCACCACATAGCGGAACTCCTCCCGGGCCGTCTCCGCCCGGAGCTGCTGAAACTCTGTCAGCACCTTGGTCGTGGAGGACACGAAATAAAGCTGCGGATAGTGCGTTTTCAGGTAGTCCAGCAGCAGCTCCGAGTGGACGATGACGCCGCTCTGTACCGGGTTTTCCTGCTCAAACAGGGCGCAGAGGGCGTTGCACTTTTTGTCCGAAAGATGTTCCTCCCGGAGGAGCGAGTTGCTGAAGGTCAGCCGCGCCGAAATGCCGTATTCCCGCGTCAGGGCAAGGACTTCTTTGGGGTCATGCTCCCCGAAGCCAGCCCGTCCCCCGCCCCAGACGCAGTCGGCCGGTGCGCCGTAGATGGAGCCGATGTCGCACCAGTCATAAAAGTATTCTCTGTGCGCCCGGAACAGGGGCAGGAACTCCCGGTACAGCTCGTAGAACTCGAACGATCCGGGCAGATGATAGCAAGCTTTTTCTTGTTTCATTTTTCACTTTTTCTTATGCGTTTTGCGTCCTGACCTCTACCGTCCGGCCGCCGAGGTTCTCATAGATGCGGTGGGAGACGGAGAGCACCGTGCGCCCTTCGGACGCGCGGCGAAGCGCTTCAAGGACACGGGCCTCGGTCTCAGCATCGAGGTTGGCCGTTATCTCGTCCAGCAGCAGCACGGCAGGGTCTGCCGCTGCGGCGCGGGCGATGGACAGAAGCTGCCACTCGCCCTGCGAGAACATCCCGTCAGCACACACCGTATCATAGCCGCCCGGCAGGGTCTGGATGGCGGCATCCAGACCGGCAAGCTTCGCGGCGTTCCTTGCCATCTCTTCGGTGATGCCGGGGTCGCCCAGCGTGATCTGTTCCAGCACCGTACCCGGCACACGGGCAAAATGCTGTTCCACACAGCCGATGCAGGTGCGGCGTCTGGCGTCCGTGATGTCCGTCACGTCCACGCCGCCGATGGTCACCGACCCGGCTTCCGGGTGATAAAGTCCCAGCAGCAGCTTGAAGACTGTGCTCTTTCCGGCACCCGTCCGGCCCACCAGCGTCACCTGCTCGCCCTGCTTGACGGTCATGGAAAAATCGTTCAAGACGTGCTTTTCGCCGTAACCGAAGGTCACATGAGAGAGCACCACATCACCCCGGGCAGAGGTCTCCCGCTCCTTGGGAATGGTGCGTTCCGGCTGGTCAAGGAAGGCGTCGATGCGCCTGACGCCCGCCATCGCCGACTGGATGGTCTGTATCTCCATGCCAAGGCTCTCGATGGGCGCAAAGATGCGGGAAATGTAGTTGATGACGGCCACCGAGGTGCCGACCGACATCCCGAACAGGGTCAGGACAGCCGCATTGCCGGAAGCCGAGAGGAGCATAACGATGCCGACGACGGCGGCATTCAGCACCAGCACGACGGGCGAATAGATCGCGTCGTAAAAATTCGTCCGCTCCATCGCGGCATAGCTTTCGCCGATGCACCGGTCATAGCGGCGCTCCATGTAGTCTTCCAGACCCAGAGCCCGGATGGTGCGGATGTTGTACAGTGTTTCCGGGACCTGGCCGGACACAGCGGCGGCCGCCCGGCGGTTATCCAGCTGCGCTGCCAGCATCCGCGTCTGCACATGGCGGGTGAACACGGCGAACAGCGGCAGCACCAGCAGCAAAATCAGCGCAAGGCCGGTATTCTTCACGGCGATGACCGCCATGATGGAGAGGATGCGGCAGGCGTCCGCCGCCATGCTGATGATGCCGGAGGTGAACAGCGCCTCCACCGTATCCACATCGCCCGAGAAGCGCGCGGCCACCTCGCCGGGGTTCTGCCCCACCAGCGTGCTGGCGGGAAGCCTGGTCAGCTTCCGGGACATTTCAGAGCGCAGGGCGTGGGTCATTTTCTGGCCGAAGAGCACCAGCAGGCTCTCCTGCGCCGAGGAGAGCATCCCTTCCAGCGCCAGACTGCCGAAATAAAGAAGCACCGCGGGGAATGTCAGCGGAAGCCCGGCCGTCAGCCCGTCGATGATGCGGGCCAGCAGCAGCGGCGGCACCAGAGACGCCGCCACCGATGCCGCCGCACACAGGACGGTCCCCGCTGTGAGAAGGCGGTGGGTCACGGCGGCCATCCGGATGGCCTCAAACACACCATTTTTACGCCTGCTCTTCATGCTGTTTCCCTCCTGTCTGGCTTTCGTACAGCTGGCGGTAGACCGGGGCCGATGCCAAAAGCTCCTCATGGGTGCCGACGGTGGTTTTTCCTCCGTCCATAAAGACGATCTTCTGCATCTGCGGAAAGTGGTACAGGCGGTGCGAGATGAGGAAGACGACCTTATCCTTGGCATATTCCTGCAGGTCGGCAAAGACCGTATCCTCCGTGTCCCGGTCGAGGGCCGAGAACGGGTCGTCGAGGATGAGGACAGGGCGCGGATGGGCCAGCGTCCGGGCCAGCGCCAGACGCTGGGCCTGTCCGCCGGAAAGACGGGTGCCGCTGCTGCCGATGACGGTATCGAGGCTATTCTCCATCGCCAGCACCTCGCCTTTCAGCGCAGCAGCGGCGAGATAGGGCATGGCGTCCTGCTTGCTGCCGCAGAGGACATTGTTCTGCACCGTGTCGGCGCTCAGCTCCGGGTCGTGGCCCAGATAGCCGACGGTGGCCGAAATCTGACGCGGGGCCAGAGCGGAGAACTCCTTTCTGCCAAACTGCGCCGAGCCTTCATAGGGGGCCTCGCAGAGGAAGACCCGGCCAAAGGTGGATTTGCCGCAGGCCACTGGGCCGGTGACACCGATGATGTCGCCGGGATGGGCTGTCAGACTCAGCCCCGAAAAGATGGGGGTGTCGCCGTAGGCGAAGGAGAGATTCCTGAGGGTCACATCTTCCGCCGCCGGGACATCCAGTGCGTCCAGCTGCTCCGGCGACTTCATCAGAGGCTTGATGCGCTTCCAGGAGACTTCGGCCTTCTGCACCGCGTTGAAGAGCTTGGCCACCTTGGAGGATTTGACCACCAGCTTGGTGAAGCAGGAAAGGAAGGTGGTAAAGGCCGCGATGTCCCACACATGCCAGCCGGTGCCGAGGACATTCTTTGCGCCGAACCACAAAATGAACAGTACGCCTGCCTCTGACGCCGCCAGATAGAGCGGCGGCAGGGCCGACTGCCACACGTTGTTCTTCACTGCCCTCTTTTCGTAGGTATCCAGTACCTCTTCGTACCGCTCCGCGCGGGCGTCTTCGCAGCCGTAGATGCGGTAAGTCACGGCGTTCTGGGCACGGTCGAGGGTGGCGGTACTCAGTGCGCCCGCCGCCTTTTTGTAGGCCGCACCGGCCCGCTGGACCGGCTTTTTCATCCATGCCGCGCAGACGTAGGAGAAGGGCGTGAACAGCAGGCTCAGCAGAGCCAGCCGCCAGTCGTACACCAGCAGCATGACCACATGACCCGCCAGCGCCACGCCGGTATCAAAGACTTCGGTGGTGAACTTGCGCATACCCTCGACGCAGTCGTCCACATCGGAGATGGCCTTGGTCATCAGCTCACCGGCGCCCTCTTTTTCCAGCGAAGCCCGGCTCTGGCGCACCAGATTGGCGTAGAGGATGCCCTTCATCCGGCGGTTGATGTTGTTGGCAAAGCGGCGGACATAAAAGCGCTTGATGAACCGCGACGCCTGCACCAACAGGGTGACGAGGATATAGGCCAGAACCAGCAGCGCCATTTGGGCCGCTGGTTCGCTGCCGCTCAGGATGTCCGCCAGACACTGGGCCAGACGGCCCTCGAACCACGGGGTGGCCAGCAGGCCGATGTTATAGATGAGGCCCGACAGGGTCACGAAAGCCAGCGGGAGCCACTCGACCCGGAAATAAGAGAACACCCGGTCCGGGCGGAAGGTCTTCTCATTTTTCATCGGTAATATCCATAGACAGCCTCCGGGTCTTATCTCAAAAAGATGTATCTGTATCGTTGTATGTACAACAATCATAGTACAAAACCACTCTTTGTCAAGAGCGGCAGTGGATTCTTTCGTCTTCTCGCCAAAGCCGGCGGCTATGGGATGAAAATGCAGCTCGTAAAGATGGAATGGAGGTTTTGATATGAAGCATCTGAGAATACCGTGGGGAACGCGGGCGATGAAGGAGCCGGGCCTGACCCCTGCCCTATGCCATCCGGACCGCACCATGCTTTTCCCTGCCGAAAAGATGCCGGAACGCAAAAAGCCCCCGGAGAGCCTTTGGGCAGCTCTCCGGGGGCAAGTCCTATGCACCGGTATTTTACACCGGTACATAACCGTTATTCAATTTCGATCAGGTTCGGGTTCACAGGCAGAGCCTTCTGCTGCTGAGGTGTGGGCAGCGTGATGTGCAGGATGCCATCCTCGAACTTTGCGTGGATGTCCTCCTTCTTCACGGCGTCGCCCACATAGAAGCTGCGGGCGCAGGTGCCGGAGAAGGTCTCGCGGCGCAGGTAGCGGCCCTCTTTATCCTTCTCGTCATTGGAGTGGCTGCGGACAGCCTGAATGGTCAGGCAGCCGTCGTTCAGCTCCATCTGAACGTCTTCCTTCTTGCAGCCGGGCAGGTCAACGGCAATGTCATAGCTGCCGTCGGCGGTCTGCTTCACATCGGTCTTCATCATGTTTGCACCGCGCTTGCCGAAGGTCTCACGCTCTTCACGGTTCATCGCACGCTCCAGCGCACCATCGTTCCAGAACGGGTCAAAGAAATCATCGAACAGGTTTTCATGGAAAATAGTCGGCATAAACATAAATCATTCCTCCAATCCCGGCGTTCGGGTCGGGTAAAAAATTTATGAGATGTGCATCAGGAGCGGAGTCTTCCCGGGAGCCTTGCGGCTCCCTCATGCCCCTCTCTCCTGAGCACGGCTTCGTTATAGCACATATTTTTAGCACTGTCAAGTACTGAGTGCTAAAATTCACAGAAGAATAATACTTTGATAAAATCTCATGCAATCTTTTCAAAAATCAGTCGTATCATCGTTTTTATGCGGCAAAGGCGCCGGATACGGCAGTTCTTTGCACCGCCTGCGATTTCTCTGTATTTCACACTCTTGAGCAGTTCCAGTACCTTATCCATAGGCACGCAGTCCGCATAGCGGTCCGGCCAGAGAAACTTATTATAATAGCAGCAGCTCCGCTCCCCTGTCATATAGACCACCATTTTCTACAAGCAGAAAACGATTCTGAACCCTCTTTCCCCGTTCATATTGTATAGGAGAATGGTTTTGGAGGTGTTCCGTATGCTGTTGACCCTGCTGCAATTTTTTGCATCCAAGTTCCTCGTGCTTGCGCTCCATCTGGAAGCGGGCAGCTTCCCCCGCCCGCTCAGCCCACAGGAGGAGATCCGGACCTTCGCCAATCTGCGGGCCGGCGATCCATCCGCCCGGGAAAAGCTCATCCGCCACAATCTGCGCTTAGTGGCGCACATCGCAAAGAAATACTATGCTCTCCCCTCTGAGCAGGACGATTTGATTTCCATCGGCACCATTGGCCTGATGAAAGCCGTGGACACCTTCGACTCCACCCGCCGGGCGCGCTTCTCCACCTATGCCAGCCGGTGCATCGAAAATGCTATCCTCTCCCCAGCGCACTTTCAGATGGAAAAGAGAACCCGCCCCTTTCACGCAACAACGCACCTGCGTCAAAATTATATTTTTGGAGCCGAGAGAGTGGTTCCTTTTTTCTACTTCAGAGGGTGTCATGTGAGGGTTATGGTCTAACCCCTCTATACATCTTACAGGTAAGTTTGGCAGGCCCCCGCACCACCGTAGAGGCGCTGGCGTTCTACCGTATGCTTCGCATGTGAGGTATGGTAATTTTTCTCCGGCCAAACAAAAAAGCTCGTCTGCAAGCCACGATATGTGGCAGCGCAGACGGGCTTTCGTTATGGAATCATTCTGTTTCAATTATTCTGATATTCGCTCTGACTTACATGGCGTTCCGTAAAACACGCAGTCGTTCTTCAAACGTTGCTTTCCATGCCGGATGCTCGGAGAATACGGTGTGCTCCACCTGACGGACTTGGTTCAGTCCGATGTTCCGCACCGCTTCCACTGCAGCATCTTTTTGGCTCAGATGGCGTTTTCCCACGGTCAGACAGTTTGCGCCTTCTGGCGTGTCGTACTGCTGAAACGCCCGGTTGAAGTCCATCAGGTCATGCAGACGGATGGGCTGATTGGTTTCGTTATCTACCAGCAGACCCCAATTTTCCCAATGACGGTCGGTATTGCCCACCAGATAATCCAGAATGTTCATCATATAGTAGCCGGGAGCATCCAACTCTAAGATCTTATCCAGCGTGTTCCAATCATGGTTCGTGCAGTAGACGTCATAGGCTGCATAGGTCACAAGACTATATCGCTGAGATGTCATGATTTTGCTGATAGAAACCGGCTCATTTTCAAACATCCCCTGCTCATACAGTACCTGATGGCAGTCAAAGCACCGGCAGATTTTGCTTGCCAGCACTTCACGTTCCACCGCATCCCTGCCGCCATCCTTGTAAAGATAGAATCCATCCTCTTTGCGCACCCATGCTTTGGGGTACAAGCCGCCCGTAGACAGGTCATTTGCCAGAAGATGGGCGTTTGTCACCGTCATTTGGTGCCCCCGCAGCGCAATATCCACAAGCGCATTGCTTAAGGAGTGTGCAAAAAGGTTGATATCCTCGAATCGAATCTTCTCGTTTTCTTCTTTCACCCAGAACACATCCAGCAAAGACAGACAATGGTAGGATAATGCAATCTGTGCTCGTTCCCTGTCCGTAACACTCTGAGATGCACCGATACTGTTCAGGATTTCCTTGGCGTAGGTGCGATCCAACGTCAACATCCGGGAGGCGCACCAATAATAAAAGTTCGTTACATTATTGATGCGCTCGTCAAAATCATCCGATTCCACCAGAACCAGATCATAGGGCATGAAATCCTCGAGGCAGACCCTGCATTCCCCTGTCGTGCTGAGTTGTGCCACACAGCTTTCCCGGTGCATGATCTCGTAAAACATGGTTTTCATCCCTCCCTGCGTTCTGTGTCTTGCTCTGTATTTATATTACCTTCTTTTTTCACGGGACGCAAGAGCTTTTACTTTTCAAAAAGCTTTCTCTGCTGCTCTATCAGGACGGTTTCAATACGCTCTTTCAGCAAAAAGCGGAACTGTTTTGGGTGTTATGCAAGGCCATAGGATACCATACTGGCTGCCAGCAATCAACAGTTTTGTTGTGTCAGCCGCATTTCAAAAGACTTATGTAACACAAAAAGCCCCACGCTCAACACTGCCTCTAAATCTGACCGTCTCTGGTCAGAGCAGAAAAGCATATGTTGAGCGTGGGGCTTTGTTTATCGACTCGGCTGCCAACCGGGCTTTTGGTGTTCTTTGGGTTTGTAGGTTCCTTTGGTAGTATCGATCACCGCCTGCAGCAATTCGAGCTTCTGCCATGTGGGGCAGTTCAAACGGTCGATTTTTTCGATCACATAGTTGGCGTGGGCGGTTGCGACCCGTTTTCCGAGTTCGTCCCATCCCTCTTTCGTTTTGGGGTAATGTACCACCACTTCAATGGGGGCACTCTTTCGCATGGCTCACTCACCTCCGGTTAAATCGCTATCACCTCATTTTTACGGGTTACTGGTTGTCCGCTATTCGCTGTGGTTTCCGCCCAGAACGTTCAGAGCCAGACTGACCAGCAAAGCCATATCAATGCGGAGCATTTCAGCCTTGCTGGCATAGCCCATAAAGCGTTCGATGCGGGATTTATCGATCGTGAAGATCTGCTCCAGAAGAATCATGGACGGTTCCTCAAAGGCCGGGTTGGAATCCACCAGCACATGGGTGGGCTGGTTTTTCTTCTTTTCCGTCCGGGTGGTAACAGTTGCAACGATCAATGTAGGCGAATGACGGTTTCCAATGTTGTTCTGCAGAACTACCACAGGGCGTTTCCCGCCCTGTTCCGAGCCGATATGCGGCTCCATGTCTGCATAGTAGATGTCCCCTCTGAGATATCTCCAATTGTTCGGCAACATAAAAATCAACCTCCTTTTTATGTAAGAAACAGCCGCCGCAGACGGATGCCACGACGGCTGTTGTTCAGGAGGTAAAACGAAACTGTCAGTTTTTCAGCGGCAGGCTGAAGTATCATTATCTGGAAGTACCTGAAGCTGCATATTCAATTTTTAAGGTCCGCCCGGCTGCGGCTCCCGCTCCCTTTCGGAGCTGGGCCGCTGCCGTGACAATCGTGTATCGTACTTTCGGGCAAAAGTTTATGGACTCGTAGTCCAAGTCACCCACCCTCTTAGTCCATATATTGTATACAACAGTCCCAAAAAGCAAAAAATCCCGCCTGAAAAGCAAAACCTTCGCTTTGCCCTCAGACGGGATGTCTTTCGACACGACTGTTATAAATTCAAAAAAGCTCTTGACCTGAAGTCAACTTTAAGGATTATACTGAACCTGTCAGAAAAATTTTTGCCGTTCTTATGCGGCAGGCATGATGACAAAGGAGAATTTACCACTTCCAAGTGGTGAGTTACGGTGTTCGTAACCCACCACAGAGTGACCATATTACAGAAATTTGGTGAGACTCGACAAAATGTCAAGTCGAGGTCAAACGTAACACGAACAGTATCCATGTAGACAATTTGTCCACACGGATACAAACCAGAGAGAATAACCTCATGTGCTCATTTTGAACACATGAGGTTGGATGTGCCGTTCTCCCTGCATGGATTTCCTGCCCCCTTCCGGCGGCGTTTTCCAGCTCTCCCTTGTGGGGTCATCGCCGTATATCCCATGCAGACGGTCTTTCGATTTTCAAGGTGCGGTGCGAGATTTGGCAATAAAAAATCGCCACACAACAACCTGAACCTGACCATCCCTTCCGGGATAGCCTTGGTTCGGGTTTGCTATGTAGCGATAAGAGAGCCAAAAACTTGCTCCGGCTCCTTTGGACGTCGAACGGAAATACTAAGTGTTTATGTCATATTAAATTGTTGGAATACACTGCCACAGAAATCGAACTGTGTCAACAAAAGTTTTGAAAGCACGCCACTTTCGGCTGCTTGCAAGAAAAAATGAGGGAAACCTTGGCAAAAAGAGAGAGGGCTGGACGGTGCCAGCCCTCTTGATATACGCAAAAGCATAAAAAACCGTATAACAGCTGTACAGCCGCCATACGGTTCAAAAAGATTGCTTTACTTCTTGATTTTAATAAGCTTTGCGTTCAGGCTCTTGATGAAGCCGTCCGGCATGATGGAGATCATGCCGGCCATGACCTCAGGGGTCATCTTCTTCATCATGGCCCACATGCCCTCGCCGGGCTTGATGTCAAAGTTGGTGGCCAGCTTCACGGCCTTGGCGGTAACAGCAAAAGCTTCCTCGTTCTTAGCCAGCTCTTCCAGACTGTCCTTGATGCTGTAATAGCCCTCGGGGAACTCCATGGGAGCGGTCAGATCCATGCTGCCCATCTGCTTGAACCAGTTGGCCACGACCTCCTGACGCTCGTTGAACTCCGGCAGGGTGTAGCAGGCAGGCTCAGTTTCCACCTTTTCCAGCGTGATGCTGTCCTTCACGGTGTCGGCCACAGCCATCAGCACATTGAAGCCCTCGTCCAGCGCCACATCGAACTTGAACACGCGGTGTGCGGTCTGGGTGCCGACCTCCTTGCCGTTGCAGTACAGGGTCACGGTGTCCTGATTGGAGTACACCTTCACCTCGGTGGTCTCACCGGCGCGCTGTGCGTGGCGGCGGCCTGCGATGTGCACCATGGGATCCTTTGCCCAGTAAGCCTGATAGACATAGAAGCTGTCCTTGCGGGTCTTGCGGTCGATGGTGACCAGACCCTTGTTGTTGCGACCCTTCACGCCGCCCTCGCTGCGGGCAGCGCAGCCAAAGTCGAACATATTCCAGACGTGGCTTGCCCAGATCCACGGGCGATCCTCAAAGGCCTGTGCCATGTACTCGTGGTACAGTGCCTGATACTCCTCAGAGTAGTCCTTGCACTGGGGGGTGTTGCTGTGCCAGTTGATAATGCCCTCGCAGCCGTACTCGGAGATGCCAAGGCAGATATCCGGGTTCTCGGCGTGGAACTTGTCCAGCCAAGGGCCGTTCTGCTCGATCTTGCCGCCGTACCAGCCAAAGTAGTGGTTGTAGCTCTCCACATCGGTAATACGGTGCATGGGACCGGTGGTGGGGGTGCTGGAAACGTGGGCAATGGTGGTCAGGCGGGTGGGATCCAGCTCCTTGCACAGCTTCTGCAGGTCATGGTGGCAGTCCACCAGCTCCTGACTGATGCCGCCGATCAGGATCTCGTTGGAGATGCCCCAGAACATGATGGAGGGGTGGTTGTAGTTCTGGACGATCAGCTCGGTCAGCTCGCGGCGGCAGTGCTCGTGGGCGTCCTTGCCAGACTTGAATACGCTGATGAAGGGGATCTCTGCCCAGACGGCAAAGCCCAGCTCATCGCAGGCATCGTAGAAATCCTGACTATGCTGATAGTGTGCCAGACGGATGGTGTTGGCACCCAGTTCCTTGATGATCTGTGCGTCCTGATAGTGGTCCTCCACGGTCAGGGCGTTGCCCTTGTACAGCTTATCCTGATGGCGGGAGACACCGCGCAGCGGGGTGGCCTCGCCGTTGATGGAGAAGCCACCGTCCGGGGTAACGGTGTAGCTGCGCACGCCTACGTTGGCGTAGATCTCGTCAAAGGCCTCGTTGTTGCGCTGCAGACGTGCCACCACGGTGTAGAGGTTCGGCTCGTCCATGCTCCACAGCTCAGCGTCCGGGACGTAAATCGAAATGGCAGTATTGTCAGACGGACGAACAGCGGAAGCCACTTCGCATCCGTAGGGGTCCTCGATGCTGTACATCACGGTAAAGCTGTCGTCGGGGTTGGTGACGAAGCTCTTGATTTCAAAGGTAGCGCCGCCGTCTGCGGTGGGCTTGGGGGTGACCATGATGCCGGGGCCGCCGTAGTAGTCCAGATCAAAGTGTGCGTTGGGCACGCTGATCAGGTTCACGCCGCGGTACAATCCGCCGTAGAAGGTAAAGTCCGCAGAGGCGGGGTACATGGAGGGGGTGTCCTCGTTGCTGACCTCGATGGTCAGCTCGTTGTCGCCGTCACGGCACAGGTCGGTGATGTCGGCGCGGAAGATGGAGAAGCCGCCTTCGTGGGTGGTGGCAACAGTGCCGTTCACCTTGACGGTGGCATCCAGCGCAGCTGCCAGCACCTCCACATACACGCGGCCGCCAGCCAGCGGCTGCACGGGCTTTTTAAAGGTGCGGCTGTATACGCCGGTGGTGCGCAGGTAGCTGCCGTTGCCGTCCATGCCGTCCACGGCGTTCCAGGTGTGGGGCAGGGTGACGGTCTCGGCGGCGCGCTCGCCCTTGGGGAAGCGCAGGGTCCAGCCTTCGTTCAGGGAAATGATCTCTCGCATGATGAATTCTCCTGTCTTATTTCTTGTTTTGTTTCTATCGTTCAGGGTTTGGGCATCTTCTTTTACTGATGCTATTCTAGCATGGGAAACGCTGGGAGAGGTAGAACATTTTCGTGCCGGAATCGTAGATTTTTTTACTTTTTCCGGTTTTCCCGGCGGTAGCGGGTGGGGGTCATGCCGAAGGTGCGCTTAAAAATTTTGGCAAAGTAATTTACGTCCAGAATGCCCATTTCTTCCGCCACCTCGGAGATGGAGCGGTCGGTGGTGGTCAGCTGCTGTGCGGCACGTTTGACCCGCTGGGTGTTGATATAGTCGATCAGGGTACTGCCGGTCTCCTGCTTGAACAGGGAGGAAAGATACGACGGGCTGATGTGGCACAGCGCCGCAAGGCTTTTCAGGGTGTGCGGCTCCGAGAGATTCAGATTGATATGGTTGATCACCTTCTGCACCGTAGGGGAGTAGCCTTTCAGGGAGTAGCGGCGGGCGTAGGCACAGTAGTCCCGCAGCATTTGCTGCAGCGTGGCCTGCACGTCCTCCACCGTGTCCAGCGTCTCGATGCGGCGGGCGTAGCTGGAAGAAATTTTATCCACATAAAAGGGGTGCACCGCGTTCTGCTCAATGGCCTTGCGCAGCAGGGTGTTCATAATAATGAACTGGCTCTTTTCCCGGTAAAGCGTCCCGATGAACCGGTCACCCAGCGAAAAGCGGCCGAACTTGTGGATGCTGAGGATCGCGGCATTCTCATCGCCCTGGGTAACAGCCTCCAGCATCTCGTTTTCGATCTGATAGCGCTGCTCGATCATGGCAACGGGGATGTCCCGCTCAAAGGTGGGTTCGGTGAAGTAGCGGATATCCGGCCGGAACATGAAGGGCAGAAACTCCTTCACTTCCTGCGTGCGCAGTTCCTCCTGCCCCAGCATAACAGACACCACGGCGTAGATGGCGGTGGCAAAGTCATCGCCGGAAAGAGTGTGGACGCCGTTGTAGTATTCCTGCACAGCTTCGTCCCCGGCTTTACCGAGATTTTTCTGCGCCCACCGGCGGGAATCCTCGCTGCGGGGGCCATCCGTCCACGGGCCGATCATGAACACGGTGTCCTTTTCGTCCGGCACGCGGAACAGGGCAAACTTCAACTCAAAGGTGCCCTCGGCGATCAGCAGCGTCTGCTCCGGGGTGTGCTTCAGCAGGGTATAGCCGAACTCCTGCCAGTCAAACTCCGGGTCCAGCGCCTTGCGCAGACCGTAATCGAAATTTTCCAGCCCAGCAAAGGGCGGGGTCACCCGGCAGGCGGGGATATTGTAAACAGCGGAAAGCTTTGCCAGCACCTGTAAGGGATCTATATTCATGGTCTGCTCCTTTCCCGTGCGGCGATTCGTACAGGCTCAGTATACAGCCTTTTTTCACTGAGAACAAGCACCCCGTCGGGCACATTTTCTGTGCTCCGGCAGAGTGCCTGCTCTGCGCAACGGAGGTAAATGATAAGGAAGGGAAAATAGCTTAGTTTTCCTTGCCCTCACGGCGTGCAGCCAGCGTAGCAACGTTCTGCTCCACGCGGGTCTTGCTCAGCGGATAGAGGAAAACAAGGATCAGTGCCAGTGCCACAAAGCCTGCAAAGGGTGCAAGACAGGACAGATTGAAGATCTTGCCGGTGACGGCGGGGTCGAAGGCGGTAGCCTCGGAGTAGCCGATCATGGTCAACAGAGCGCCGATGAGGCCGGAGGAGATGGCCTGACCCAGCTTGCGTGCAAAGGAGTAGACAGAGTACACAGTGCCGTCCTCACGCACGCCGGTGCGCACCTCGGTGTCGTCGATAACGTCGGTGATCATAGCCCAGACCACAGTGTTGAAGTAGCCCATGCTGACGGTAGCCACAGCAGCAAAGGCAACATAGACGAAGGGGTTAGAAGGACGCAGGAGGAAGCACAGCAGGTAGGCAACTGCGCCCACAATGGCACCGGCGGTAGCCAGCTCCTTTTTACCGAACTTCTGGGAGAGCTTGACGGCGGTGGGGGCGCAGATGAGCAGGGTACCTGCCATGCCCACCAGACTTGCCAGAGACTGTGCGGCAGCGCTGCCGTAGTAGTTGGGGTACACATAGCTGCTCATGCCGCTCATGGTCAGCTGAGAGAGCAGCAACATCAGGGCGGCGGCGATGATGCCTATCAGGGAACGGTTGGTGGCAATGCTCTTGACCAGCTTGCCGAGGTCCAGCTTTTCGCTCTTGGTGGTCAGCTGCACGCGCTCCTGCACCATCTTGAAGCACAGCAGGTAGCAAAGGATGGCGCAAACGGAGAACACGCCGGCGATGATGGTCATGCGGGAGCCGGAGAGCATGGTCTTGCCGTCCACGGTAACGTAGGCGATCATCGGGGTGCCCACGCCGATGACAAGGCTTGCAAGACTGCCTCCGATGGTGCGCCAGGTGGACAGCTCGGCACGGTCCTTGGACTCGGGAGAAACGGCAGAAGCCATGGAGCCGTAGGGGATGTTGATGGAGGTGTAGAAGATGGAGCCCCACAGGATGTAGGTGACTGCCAGCCAAGCCACCTTGAAGCCGTAAGGCATCCCGGCCAGACCGGACTGGAAGATCAGGAAGGAGGCAATGGCCACAGGGCCGCACATCCGCTTGAGCCACGGGCGGAACTTGCCGTCCTTGGTGGGCTTGCAGCGGTCCACGATCTGACCCATGGTGATATCGGTAAAGGCGTCCACGATGCGGGCCGCCATCATCACGATGCCCACCACACCGGCGGAAACGCCCATCACGTCGGTGTAGAATTTCATCAGGAACAGGGACGAGAGGATGAAGGTGAAGTCGTTGCCGAAGTCACCGAACATATAGCCCAGCTTGTCCTTCATGCCGAAGGGACGCAGGGCACTCTTGCTTTCAGATGCCATAAAAATCTCCTTTTCTTCTTTGCGTTCGCTTTGCCCCGCAGGCCGTGCGGAGCCGAAGTCAGTATGTGTTTGTCATGCATTTATCATACTGGTTTTGCCGCAGAAGGGGTTAGAAGATTTTCAAGGTAAAAACGGTCATTTTTGCGATTTTGTACGATTGCGTCTGCACCGCATCCGGGAGATATCGTGCTTGTTGACCAGCTAAAAGCGTAAAACCATCCCATTTTATAATAAGAATGTTCTGGCAAAGACTGTCCGTTTCTGTTATACTCTAGCCAATGAATACAGCTGTAACAGGAAGATGTTATGGAAAAGAATGTACTGAACACCGATCTTACCGGCAAGGTGGCCGTTGTCACCGGCGCAAGCTGCACGCTGTGCTCCATTTTTGCCAAGGCGCTGGCACGGGCGGGTGCAAAGGTGGCGCTGCTGGGCCGCAACATGGATAAACTCAAGGAGCTGGCAGATGAGATCGAGGCCGAGGGCGGCATTGCCAAGGGATACACCTGCAACGTGATGAACAAGGCCAACTGTCTGCAGGTGGCCGAGGATGTACTGGCAGACCTTGGCCCCTGCGATATCCTTGTGAACGGTGCCGGCGGCAACAACGCCCGCGCCAACACGGATAAGGAATATTTTGAGATGGCCGATCCGGAAAGTGACACCGTCACCTTCTTTGATCTGGACGAGAGCGGCGTGGAGATGGTGTTCAACCTGAACTTCATCGGCACTTTGCTGCCCACGCAGGCGTTTGCCCGCCAGATGGTAGGACGCGCAGGCTGCAACATCCTGAACATTTCCAGCATGAATGCCTACCTGCCTTTGACAAAAATTCCGGCGTACTCCGGCTCCAAAGCCGCTGTTACCAACTTCACGCAATGGCTGGCAGTGCATTTCAGCAAGGTGGGTATCCGTGTCAACGCCATTGCACCGGGTTTCTTTGCCAGCGAGCAGAACGCAAAACTGCTCTACAATGAGGATGGGAAGCCTACTGCCCGCACCGGAAAAATCCTTGCCGCCACCCCGATGGGGCGTTTTGGCAACAGTGAGAAAGACCTTGTGGGTGCACTGCTGTTCCTGCTGAACAACGACGCAGCCGGTTTCATCACCGGCATCTGCCTGCCGGTGGACGGCGGCTTCTCGGCTTATTCTGGGGTGTAAAGATAAGGAAGCCCCGGTAGATACTGTGCTTTCTGGGGCATAGTACCTACCGGGGATTTTTTATGCTGCGGTATTGTTTGTTAATCTTCCAGTCTGCCATGGTCGCAACCAAGCGACAGATAATGCGCCATCTCACCACCCAGCACCATCTGTGCATACTCCAAAGGCTTGTTATAGAGCAGCCAGACCAGCTCTGATCGCTGTGCCGGGGTGTTGCCATATTCGTCCTCTATGGCGATGCGGTCAATGGCAACGGTGATGCCATCCTCGAACCGGGCTTCCACCCGGTTGGTGTCCATGTTGAAGCGGCAGGAAAACAATTTGTTCATACTAGAACCTCCTGTATGCATTCATCCTCTGAATCCAGTTGGTCGTGTCCCTGCTCGTATGAATTTAGGGCAACTGAATTCATCACGAGTTATTATGGCACATCCTGCATCAGCTTGCGTGAACAGAATTAGCTAAATCAACCAATAAAGGCCTCCGAATCTCTTTCTTATTAGGAAAAGATTCGGAGACCTCTGTTTTACGATTTTTTCGGAATAGCGGCTTTCACCAGCAGCATCATGGGACGGCGCAGTTCATCCTTCATGCCGTAAACACTCAGCATCTCTGCAGAGGTTCTTTGTCATATTCGCTGGTATGGAGTGGTTTCACTGGCTGCATTGAGCTTCTGATAACATCCAAAATGGTCTGATCCGCCGGGAGCCACGGAACGGAATCAAACTCCTCCTTCGTCAGCCACCGCGCAGCTTCCGCTTCTTTCAGCACAAGATCGCCGGAAACCACTTCACACCAGAAGCAGTCCATGGAAAGATGAAACGCCGGATAATCGTACTCGAGTGTACCAATTAAATCCCCCACAGCAATTTCCGTGTCCAGTTCTTCTTCGATTTCCCGCTTCAGAGCCTGCTGCGGGGTTTCGCCCGGCTCGATTTTGCCGCCCGGAAACTCCCATTGACCTTTGTAGTCACCATAGCCGCGGGCGGTGGCGTAGATTTTGCGTTTTGCCTGCATGGAGTCGCAGATCACAGCGGCCACAACACGAATCGTTTTCATAACGTTCTCCTTTTGGATCCATTAGGCCGACCGTCAGAAGTCCCACCAACACGATAGAACACCCTGTTTCCTGCTTTTCTTGCAGTAAGCAGCCCCATCTCATGGAATTTCATCACAAACGTCCGAATGGTTGCATACGCAGCGTTTCGGAAATCCTTTTCCAGCTGCTTTGTGGTAAACTCCTCTGCACCATAAGCAGACAGAACATACTCCCAGAGCAGCCGTTCTTTTTCTGTGATTTTTCCTTCTGCAAGAGCAGTTTGATATACCTCAAGATCAGTTTTCGGCGGGACTGCATCCACCTGCAGGCGGTTATAGACCTCATTGCAGAAGTAGAACAGAAAGGGAGTCACATCCGTATAGCCGGAAATCAGAGCATTTCTCTCCACGCGTTCGTAGGCTTTGTAATATGCGCCCTTGTTTTCAGCAATGTATCGGGAAAACGGCGTGAACAGTGCCGCAGGATAGCCCTGCTGAACAAGATACCAGAGGTGGAATAGCCGTGCAGTGCGTCCGTTCCCGTCAAAATAGGGGTGGTAGTACGCAAAGGCAAAGTGCAGAATGGCAGCCTTGTGCAGTTCATTGATGCCGTCATTGGCATTCGCAAAATCGACAAGACATTTCATAGTACCGGGAAGCCGCTCTGCCGGAAGTCCCGGTCTGGGTTCTTCACCGCCCACAATAAAAACCTCGCCATGCCGATAAAAGTGGTTTGGCAGTAATCGATCTTCATCCGGGAGATAATCCCCTGTGCTGATCTGATATAGGTGATGCAGATTCTCCTCGGTGATCGTATTCTGACGATTCGCGATAAACTCCAGTCCGCGCTTCATACCATAGATGCGGGCTTCTTGTTCATCACGAGGGGCATAACCATCGAGGATATAACGGATACTGCTGCGGGTCGAGCGGATACTTTCAATTTGAAAAGTAGCATAAATTTCCTCGGTCATCGCCGACAAACCGAAGTTTTGTCCACTGACAGGGACAGAGAGCAACTGCTTCATACCATTTGTTGAAATTTGCGCGAGGTTCGGCAGGTAAAACAGCTTATTTCCAGAAAAATCAGTCAACGGCAGAGGCTGCGCAAAGTTTTGCCGCAGCAATTCGGCAAATTCTTTGACGCTGACAGTCGAGTACTTGTATTCCATCCGATTGAGTTCAAACAAATGCTTATCTGAAAGCATTTTGGCAAACTGTGCCCCATCCATTCTGTCCACCTCGCAGTTGATACTTATTGATACTATATAGTATCAATATACCGATTCTTTATAAAAAAGTCAACCGAAACAGGCCGAACCAACTTTTTTCCATACTCTCCGTCAAAATTCCCGTGGCACAGCCACGAATCACATCTCCATCGTCTTATTCCCCACTTCGTCCAGATACGCATTCAAAAATTCCGCTACAAGGCTGTTGGGACGGATTTCGGGCAGTAAGGTACAATGCCCTCTTCTTCCAGTTCTTTTTCAATCAGTGCCGTACCGCATTCAAAGCAATGCTTCTGAATCATTTTTACACTCCAAACACTGTTTTCGTCAGCCGGATACCTGCTGCCGTCTTCATCGTATGTTCCATAAAGGTTCGGATTGCCTGCTGGTCGTACCCACTTTCGGACGCATTGACGATATAATCCGCTTCGATCAAGATCTGATAGTCAATGCCGTTGATCTGCGCCGGACTATGGTGGTGCCCTACCAGATAGGCCACACGGTCGATCTGTGCCGCTGTCATGCCGGTATCCGCCAAAAACTCCCGCACCAGCGGGGCACCCTCCTGCTCCTGATATTTACCATTGGTGTTGCCGTACTTTTTGCGGCAGAGCGGGCAGGCGATATCGTGGGTGATGGCCGCCACCTCCAGAATAAACTGCGTGTCTGCGTCCAGCCCCTCCAGCTCACCAATGGTTTTGGCATAGGTCCACACGCAGCTCAGGTGCGTGATGTCATGGATATTCCCTTCGGAAAAGGCGATCATCTTTTCCATGATCTGTGCAATGGTCATCATTTGTTTTCACTCCCGTTTTTAATACTTAAATGTTCACCTTGATAAACGCGAATTTGTTATTCTCCTATGGAGGTACCGCTATCGTCTTTAAGACCACAAATCGCAACTATACCATTATTTTTATAACTCACAACGAGAATGGTATCATTTCCTATTTTCCAACATGCTGTGCCGTTTTCACTGGTATCAGGCTTCCCCCATACCTCTCTAAGCTGGTCAATATGATACCCAGGCAAAAGGCTATTAACATCGGCTTCACTCATTTCTGCGATTGCCGCCAGAGTGGGAAGATTGTCGTTGCTTTTGTGATTGTAGTATCCATAAAACCACGCCGATACACATATCGCAAGAACCAAGATGATTACAGCTATAACAGATAGCTTCTTTTTCATACAATCACACTCCTCGTCAAGTTCCGATTCATAAAATCCCCGTCAGCGCCACTGCAACCAGAAGGGACGGCAGCAGGTTTGCCACCTTGATGGTTCTTGGCCACACCAGATTGATGCCCACCGTCAGGGATGCCGACACGAAGCCGTTGACGAACTGGTTGTCGCCGTCACTGCCAGTCTTGTGTTTGAGCCACTCGCCAAAGCGTTCAAACTGTGCATCCAGATCAATAAGTTCACCCAGCAGCGCACCCAACGCCAGCGATAGAATCATGACCATAGAGCCACCGGTGCTCAAAGTTCCGTCCGGCCTAACCGTCAGTATCTTGGAGAGCGTTCCCGCCGCTCCCAGAAACACCACGGAAAAGCCCGTGGCTTTGATGATTGTATCCTGATAGCGCTCTTTCAGAAAGCATTTGAACAGAATACCCAGCACACCGCCTATCACAATGGCCAGCGCATTGATGATCGTTCCCAATCCCCGAATTTTCGTTTTTCCTTTGCTTACTGATCCCTGTATTTGTTTAAGACTTCATCCGGGATATGACAGTAGCTGCAGTCTTCCGGGTACCGCTCCAGATGGTGCTGATGCTCCTCTGCACTCCGGACGTAATTCGTCAGCGGCAGCACTTCCACAACGATTTTATCCCGGTCCTTCCGGCTGTCAATAAAGGCTCTTGCTTCTTCCAGATGTCTGGGATTTGTGCTGTAAAGCCCCGTGCGATACTTTTTTCCAACATCAACGCCCTGTTTGTTCAGGCTGTACGGGTCGATGATTTCAAACAGATGCTCCATAAGCTCTGTAACACTGGTACATTTCTCATCAAAGACCACTTTAACGCACTCTGCGTATCCATCATACGGGCCGTCCAGCGTGTTTGTTGTTCCGTTGGCTCTCCCGGCTTCGGTCGTCCGTACACCGGGCACCGTGTCAAAAAAATGCTGGACGCCCCAAAGGCACCCGCCTGCAATGTATACCGTTTCCATACTCTTGACTTTCCTTCTTTTACTGGTACAGTTTGCATCCATGCTCTGTACTCCTTACGGTTTCCTTGCTAGCTGCAAATCGATCCATCATAATGCCGTTTTTCTCCGCATAGGCAGTACACTCACGAATCTGCCCTTCGATGGATTCCTCGCGCTGGTTGTCGCTGGAATAGCGGGCGTAGATTACGGCGGTCATGCAAACACCCCTTTCACTTCATTCTCCGCAGGCGGCGCACAAGGTCAGATGCACTGTACAGCACACGGGCCACCGACACGGCATCCTCGCCCACAATGTAGAGCACCGAGTAGTTATCCACCAGCATCTGTCGCAGCCCTTGGGTGCGCTCCGGCTCACTTTCCACCAGCGCACAGCGTTCCGGCAGGATGTTCAGCGACTGGATGGCTTCTGCAATGCGGTTATACTGCCCCATAGCCGTGTCAGGCTCCAGCAGACGGACCGCAATGTAGCTATAAATCTGCTCCATATCGCTGAGGGCTGCATGAGAAATTTTCACGTCATACTGCTTCATCTGTGCTGTTCCCGGAACTGTGCGAATGCGCTTGCAGCATCCACGGTATCACCGTTCTGGATCTCCTTGATGCCCACCTGCAAGGCTGCATGAAGCTGGTCATCGGTCATGGTGTCAGCGTTCAGAGCCGCAGGAGCCTTCGGAATGGACAGCGAAAAGGGAATGCCGCCAGTCAGGGTGATCTGGCGCAGGTACATATCAATGGCGGTCGCCATCGGGATGCCAAGCTGCTTCAGCACATCTTCGGCCTGCTGCTTGACGGTAGGGTTGACACGAATATTGAGCGTCATCGTTTTTTCCATGGTTATCACCTCAACTTTATTGTAACGCATTTTACGTTATTTTGCAATGGGACTTATTGATTTCTGCGGGCTGCACAAGATTTGCTGAAAAAATTTGCTACTTGCCCAGATGGGCATCGTTCACCCCCCTCAACTGACCTTCCCTTCCGTAAAAAAGCGCAAAGGCGGCCATCTGCACCCATGCAGACAGCCGCCTTTGGTTTTATGCTGTTATTCTATTTCTCAGTCTCTGAAAATCTTATCCAGTTCCCTTTTCATAGTACCCGCCTTGGCAAATTCCAGCGTATCGGCCTGACGGATATGGTGGGCGGTGATGCCGTGATCCTTTGCAAAGCCCAAAATGTAGCTGATGGCAATGCGGTAGATGATCTCGGTCGGCGCAAGCCCATAGACCTGCTTGGCAAAGATTTTCTATCCTAATCATCCGTAAACAACCACATTTCAGCATTTTAGTTTTTTATATTGACAAAACTGAGCATTTTGATTATGCTAAATACATACCAAACGAATGAAAAAAGGCTGGAGGTGGTTTCTCAATGGCGAGAAATAAATATCCCGAAGTAACCGTTGAAAAGATATTGGAAGTATCACAGCGGCTATTCATAGAAAAGGGCTACGATAATACAACTATTCAAGACATTGTAAATGAGCTTGGAGGATTGACTAAAGGTGCGATTTATCATCACTTCAAATCAAAAGAGGAAATTATTGACGCATTGGGGGAAAAACTCTTTTTTGACAATAACCCGTTTGTTACCGTACAAAAGCAAAAGAACTTAAACGGTCTGCAAAAAATGCGTGAGGTCATTAAGTTAAACCATATAGATATTGATAGAACAGAACTTGGAAAACAAAGTATTCCTCTTTTGAAAAATCCCCGTTTGTTAGCAGAACTGGCTGACACAAACAGAAAATTGATTGCACCGCTTTGGCTGCAACTTATTCAAGAGGGAATAGCAGACGGCTCTATCAAAACCGACTATGCAAAAGAACTTTCAGAACTTTTGCCATTGCTTACAAATTTTTGGTTAATTCCGTCGGTCTATCCCACAACTCCGAAAGAATTACTTTCAAAGTTTGCTTTCATTAAGTACCTGTTGGATAGTATGAACTTACCGATTATTGATGATGAAATTTTCGGTATGGCACAAAATTACTTTGAACACTTAAATGTAGGCGAGTAAATAAAATTGCCTTGAAAAAGGCAGTTTTATTTTCAAACATTACATTCATTCGTAAGGTATTATTTTTTTTTTTTTTTTTTTCGGCAGATACATACCGTCTTAATGTATGAAATGAGAATACTATGTCAAACTTAGACCAAAAAATCGAAAATGCTGCAAACAAAATTGAAGCTGCCGCAAATGAAGCATGGGAAAAGCGGTCATTCCGCATTGTATCTAAGTCTATATCTGCTGCGGCAGAAATCGGACTGATGATAGGAGCTGCACACTTATCTGAAAAAGGCTATAAATCAACAGCTACTTGTCTGTTTGCTTTGGGTGCGACAGGGCTTATTTGTGATTTGATATTCAACAGAAAATAGGAGGACACCATTATATGATACGATACTTAAAACAATACAAATTTTTGCTTTTCCTTACCGTATTATTTACTGCTATCAGTTCTCTATCCTATGTGTTTATCGCTATCTTGTTGCAACAGGTTATGGACATTGTAGATATGGGCGATATGGACAGCTTCATCAGAATACTACTCTTTTCTTTAGCCTACTTTGCGCTTATGGGAGTATTTATGTACCTACAATCTTTGTTCAGCAAAAAATTTGTCTGCAAGATTATGAAAGCTGTCCGTTCCAAAACCTTTATGGGAATTGCGAAACACACGATTGAGGATTACTCAAAAAACCATACCGCAGATTACTTATCTGCAATTACGAATGATGTAAAAATGATTGAGGACAATTTTTTACTTCCTCTCCTGCAAGTCATTCAATACACGATTATTTTCATAGCGTCCCTTGCTGTAATGATTTACTTTGACATTATCGTTACGGTATGCGTAATTATTGCAATCGCCATTATGCTTATCGTACCCAGTCTGTTCGGAGGACTGCTCTCTAAACGGCAGGACAAATATTCTGATATGCTATCCTCTTTTACAAATCATGTAAAAGACCTGTTATCCGGCTTTGAAATTATCAAGTCGTACCGAATGAAAAAATATGTCCTTTCACGATTTGAAACAAGCAATGAGGACACGATAAAAGCAAAATATTCAGTTGACAAAGCGATTGCTGCAAATGAAGCGGTTTCTATGGTTCTTGCGCTTCTTGTTCAAGTTGTTGTTGTTTTTCTTTCGGCATATTTCATTATTATCGGACGTATCAGCGCAGGAGCCTTATTGGGCATGGTGCAGGTTAGCAGTAATCTTGCAAATCCGCTTTTAATCATTTTTAGTAATATTCCTAAAATCAAGAGTATAAAGCCGATTGCACAGAAGCTAAATGAATTTTCAGATTACAGGAAGCAAGACACAGGTACAAAAAAATCCCCTACTTTCAATGAAATGATTTGTGTGGAGGATTTGCATTTTTCCTATGATAAAGAAAATGAAGTCATAAACGGTATTTCATTATCCATTAAAAAAGGAAAAAAATATGCCTTTGTCGGTAAAAGTGGCTGCGGAAAATCTACGCTTATCAAATTGATAGCCGGATATTATTCTGATTACAAAGGCAATGTCCTATATGATGAAGATAATCTTTTCAGTGTAGATATTGATAAAATAACCGCCTTGTCGTCGGTCATTCATCAGAACGTCTATATGTTTGACGAAAGCATTTTAGACAATATTTGTTTACACGAAGATTACAGCAAAGAAGAACTACAATCTGCACTGTCTGATAGTGGCTTATTGCATTTCATTGAGCAAGTACCAAACGGACTTGAATATCATGTTAGGGAAAACGGTAATAACCTTTCCGGCGGGCAAAAACAACGAATTGCGGTAGCAAGAGCTTTAATTCGTAAAAAGCCGCTGTTAATTTTAGACGAGGGTACATCTGCTATTGACATGCAGACTGCGTATGACATTGAAAGTAGGTTGTTGGAAATATCCGATTTAACCTTACTTACTATTACGCACAATATGAGCAAAGACATTCTTGAACTCTATGACGAGATTATTTTTATGGCAGACGGAAAAATCATTGAGCATGGCACATTTGAAACTCTCATTGCAAAACACGCTGCATTTTATGATTTCTACCAACTGAAAAAATAGGCATTTCATTTAAGGGAAAGCCGCTACTGGTTTACCTTACGGCGGCTTTGAAATTTATAAATCAAAGCCGCCGTTTTCCTTTTTCAAAATAAGATTACGGAGGGTGTGTTAAAGTCGCTCTTTTACGAGGATATGGCGGTATCAAGGAGGTATCGCCATGTCCTTTTTCTTATGCCTGTCTAATGGTTTACTATCAAAAAAAGCCATTATCCACCGACGGGTTATTCCGCCTATGTAGATGAACTGTTAAATCAATTAAATACTGCTGTTATTTCCTATGCGTCTGTCTGCATTTTGCAGGCAGGCGCATTTCGCATTTTACAGAAGATTTCATATAAACTTGATAGCGTACCGGGTGGCAGCAGCCTATTTCAAGGCAAACAACCTCACCAGGCTGCCCAGCCCGAAAAAGCTGGAAGCCGAGTATGCGCAGCTGGCATCCGAAAAGGCAAGGTTCTATGAACCGTACAAGGAAGCCAAGGAAGAACTGCTCAAGCTGAAAACCGCAAAGCAGAATGTTGCGTCCTATTTCCGGGAGGAAAAACAGGCGCAGATCGTGTCAAATTGACACAATTCCTCCTGCTGCCGCAGAAGCAGGCGTTCGTAAGCAGATCGCAGAGCAGAACAACGTCAGCGAATCCTACGTTGCCCGTTCTGAAAAGTTCATGCGCGGCATAGAGATCATGGAACAGATGGTACCCGGTATGCAGGAGAAAATCCTGTCCGGGCAATTCAGAGTCCGTGATGCTGATATGCACCGCCTCGCCAGAGCTGATTTTCCGGACCGCAAGCAGATCGTGCACGAGATTCTGCACCCGGAAGACCGTCCCGCTCCGCAGTCGGGCTGCTCACACTACTCTGGAATCAACTACTCCGCGCTGGAAGTCGCTGTACGGCGGATTCAGCAGGACTTTGATTTTCTCGCCCGGCTTTGCCACGGTGGGACGATCAAAGGAGCGTGCGTTTGAACAAAAAGAAAAACTCTGGCGAAGGCGAGCGCTGCATCACCGGAGAAATCGCATGGATTTTACCGCAATTTGATTGTAACTTCTCTGGGATCATCTTATAATAATAGATACTTTCCTTCAATAAGTGAATCGAGGGCAATACCATGACGTATAAGGACATCAGACACAACAAAGAAGTCAACGAACTGCTAAAAAAGGGCAATCAGAATTTGGGCTTACTGGGCTACACCGACCACTCGCAGGATCATTGTGTCCGGGTAGCAGAAACCGCTGCGCATATCCTGAAAAAATTCGGTTATTCGGAACATGACATCGAGCTTGCCCGGATCGCAGGCTATATGCACGATATCGGAAATGCCATCAATCGGAACCGCCACGCCGAATACGGTGGGCTGCTGGCCAACGAGATTCTCAAACAGTATGACCTGATCATTCCGGACCGCATCACCATTGTGTCTGCTATTTCCAACCACGATGAATCTACCGGCGGAGCTGTGGACCCCATCTCGGCAGCCCTCATCATCGGTGACAAGACCGATGTGCGCCGCAGCCGCGTGCGGGAAAAGCCAAAGGCAACCTTTGATATCCATGACCGGGTCAATTACGCGGTGACAGACCAGACTCTGAAAATCAACACCGAGAAAAAGGTCATCTCGCTGAATCTGCAGATCGACACCGACATTTGCAGCATGTACGAATATTTTGAGATTTTCCTGCAGCGGATGCTGATGTGCCGCGGGGCTGCCGATATGCTGGGAGCAACCTTCAAGTTGACGGCCAATGGTGCCAAGGTCCTTTAATGTGCAGCCCCCTCCGGAATGAACCGCCCCAAGATTAGTAGACATGAATAAAAAGCGCCCTGTGTAGGGTGTGCCTTAACCGGACGGACGAAGCGAAAGCGGAGACAGTCCGGTTTTTAGTTGAATGCGCTCGTGGTTGTAGAAGTAAATGTAATCATCAATCATTTTGTTGGCTTCCTCAAAAGTTTCCGGCTTGTGTCGGTAGATGCACTCGGTTTTGAGGATTCCGAAAAAGTTTTCAGCCAACGCATTGTCATAGCAGTTTCCACGCCTTGACATAGACGGCAAAATGCCGTATTCTTTAGTCAGGTCGAAATATGCTTGTGAGGTGTATTGGAACCCTTGGTCGCTGTGGAGGTGCAACTCCCGGCGACTTTCTGTTTTCACAGACTTCATTGCAAGATGAATGGTGTCCAATACAAGATTGATTGTCTGACTGGTTCCAGTCCTGTAAGCAACAATGCTTCTATCATATAAATCACGAATCATGGATAGGTAAAGAATTCCTTCCTGAGTTTGAATGTAAGAAATATCGGTAACCCATTTCTGATTTGGATGCTCGGCATCGAATGCCGCCGCATTGTGAAGCAGCGTGCGCTTTTCTGCGGTCAGGGCATGACCGTCCGCCACATGGTCCGCAATGATTTTCTGGATAGCTTCCGGCTCATGCGCCGGGTCGATCTCGCTGATTCTGGGCATTGTAACCCCTTCCTTTCCCGTTGGTGAATGGTTTTTTCCATATAATATGCCCACTTACATATTATATCAATAGGTTTTTGCTTTGAGCATAAAATTGCTCTATGCCATCCTTCTGAAACACGTTTTTTCTCTGTTTTCTCTTGACGATGCCCCGCCAATGGAGTAGGATTGGTGCTGCAAAAATGAATTGCAAAAGAGGAGATCCAAATGCAAATCAGCCTTTTATTGATGCAGCAGATCGCGCAGCTATTTCTGATCCTGCTGATGGGATATGCCGTTGTGAAAACCGGCCTGTTGAAGGCATCGGACAGCAAGGTGCTGTCTGTGGTCTTTGTCTATCTGGTCATGCCCTGTGTCGTTCTGAACGCCTTTCAGATCAAGGATACGCCGGAGATCCGCACCGGGCTGCTTTATTCCATGGGCATCGCCGTTGGAATGCACGTTGTATTTCTGCTTCTGAATGCGCTGTTCCGCAAAGCTCTCAAGCTGGACGCCGTGGAGCAGGTCAATATCATTTACAGCAATGCCGCCGCGCTGGTCATCCCCATCGTGCAGGCCCTGCTGGGGGAGGAATATGTTGTCTACTCCTGCGCCTTTGTTATTGTACAGCTGGTGCTGCTCTGGACCCATGCAAGCGCCTGCCTGCAGGGGTCTGCCCGGCTGGAATGGCGCAAGCTCCTTACCAATGTCAACCTGATCGCCATTGCAGCCGGTGCTCTGCTGTACCTGCTGCACATCTCGCTGCCTGCCCCGATCACCAGCACACTGAGCAGTGTCGGCAATATGATCGGCCCCATGGGAATGCTGCTGGCAGGCATGGCCATTGCGGAAGTCCCCCTCAAAAAGGTTTTCTGCACCCCGCGCAACTATCTGCCGGTATTTCTGCGTCTGCTGGGTGTTCCGCTGGTCATCGTTCTGCTGCTTTGGGCAGTTCACGCCTCCCACTGGATCCCGGACGGCAAGCCCATCCTGATGACGGTCTACCTTTCTGCCATTACCCCCGCCTGTGCAACAGTCACCTCCATGGCACAGCTCTATGACCGGGATGCTTCTCATTCCAGTGCGATCTATGTCCTGAGCACGCTGCTTTCCATCCTGACCATGCCGCTGATGATCGGGTCGTTTGAGCTGCTGCTCTGAAATACGGAAAAAGGCCGCCCGGCATCGCAGCAGGGCAGCCTTTACAACTACAAGGATGTGTCTCTATGAAACTCAAACAATTCATTCAGCAGGAAACGGTCCTCACCGCAGCCGCTGTGCTGGCCGTCGTCTCCGCCTTCTTTGTTCCGCCGGATGCGCAGTATCTCGGCTACATCGACCTGCGCACGCTGGCGATTTTGTTTTCCCTGATGACGGTCATGGCCGGGCTGCGGCGGCAGGGCTTTTTTGATGGACTGGGCCGGGCATTGCTGTCCCGCACCCACAGCACCTTTCAGCTGACGCTGGTACTGGTCGGGCTGTGCTTTTTCGGAAGCATGTTCATCACCAACGATGTTTCCCTGCTGACCTTCGTTCCCTTTACGTTCGTTGTCCTGAGCCGTCTGGGAGCGGATGTCCGCTGCTCCCTTCTGGTCCCGGTGGTCTGTATGCAGACCATTGCGGCAAACCTTGGCAGCATGCTGACCCCCATCGGCAACCCGCAGAACCTCTATCTTTACGGAAAAAGCGGCATGAGCATCGGGGGATTTGTGCTTCTTATGCTGCCCTACACCCTGGTCTCTCTGCTCCTGCTGCTGGCTTGGGCAGCGCTGGTCTGCCGGAAAGCCTCTGCCGCCCTCTCCGTGGACGAGCTTGTTTCTTCCTCTGCGTCTCAGGGAGATCAGAAGATCATCCGGCTGTATCTGGTTCTGTTTGCCGTCTGCCTGCTGTCCGTGATCCGGGTGCTGCCCTATGGCATCGCCTTTGCCGCTGTACTCGTCTGCGCCCTTTTTGCAGACCCACGCACCTTGCGGACGGTGGACTATTCCCTGCTTCTGACCTTTGTGGCTTTTTTCATCTTCATTGGCAATCTGGGCCGCATTCCGGCCTTTTCCGGCTGGCTGCAGGAGTTTCTGACCGGCCGGGAAGTTCTGGTGGCAGTTCTTGCTTCGCAGGTCACCAGTAATGTTCCCGCCGCCCTGCTGCTGTCCGGGTTCACGGCAGAGACACAAGCCCTCATCATCGGCACCAATCTGGGAGGTCTTGGCACTTTGATCGCATCCATGGCCAGTCTTATTTCCTACCGGCAGATCGCACGGGAGCTGCCACAGGGGAAGAAGCAGTATTTTGGGCTGTTCACCCTGTCCAACCTGATCTTCCTTGCGCTCCTGCTGGGCGTGTGGTTCTTGCTCCGCTGAGCGTGGCAGATGACTTATGGTTTTTCTATAAAGCTAAAAAGGGAGCTCTGTCACGGACGGACGTCCGGGCAGAACTCCCTTTGGTTTTATTGTATAATGCCTTATTCGCCTTCCGGCTCCTTGCAGACATCCACCCAGCCCCCGGCTCCGGCGGCTGCTTCCAGCTCCTCCTGCAAGGTCAGCTTGACGGCGGTGTGGCCGTTGCCCGCCGCCGGGTAGACGGTATCAAACTTGCGCAGGCTCTCGTCCAGATAGACCGCCACGCCCTCGTTCACCCCAAAGGGGCACACACCGCCGGGTGCATGCCCCACATAGGCCTCCACCTCATCTTCCAACTTCCCAACTCTTATTCGGTAATGGCCCAGACCCGTGCGGGCAGACCGGTTGCACCTTCAATGCGGGGGTAAGAAACGACGACCACCGCACCGGCAGGCTGCACTTTATCCAGATTTGCAAGCACCTCCACCTGCAGCTTGTCGTTGTCCAGAACATAGCGCTCGCAGGCAAGGTCGCCCTTTTCCTCCGCCACCGCAGAGGAATCGGTATCCAGCGTTTCGTGGCCGTTGGCGGCGGCGTTGCGCACCTTGTAGATATACTCCAATGCTTCCAGCGACCAGCCGGGGGCATTTTCTTTGCCCTCTGCGTCGATGCCGGACAGCGCATCCATATCCGGCCACTTCTTATACCAGTCGCTGCGCAGAGCCACCAGTGCGCCATCCGGGATAGGACCGTACTTTGCCTCGTAGGCCTTGATGTCCTCCACCGTCACAGCGTAGCGAGGGTCTTTCTTGGCCTGCTGGGAAATATCGATGACCACCAGCGGGAAGATCAGGTCGTTCACATCATACTTTTCGGACAGCGCTTTGCCCTTGATGAAGTGGCCCGGGAAGTCGATATGGGTACCAAACTGTCCGGGGAATTTGAAGGTCTGGATCAGGCATTCCAGTTCCGGCTTGCCCCAGTCCCACACGGTCTTTGCCAGCTCCACGGAGCCTTCCGGGATGCCGGACCAGTAGGGGCTTTCGTTGTTCAGCGAGTGAGAAAGTTCCACCCAGCGATATTTTTTAGCATCCTTCAGTGCGTTCCACAGTTTATAATCAGCCATTGTCGATTCTCCTTTTGTTGTGACGATGTATGTTCGGGCACTTCTCCCAGACAACGGCATCTTCCTGTTTTTTCAGTCTGTCTGCCGGGAATTTGTCTGGGAGCAGCGCATTCGCCCGGGCAGCCTGTGCCGGGCATCTGCTGTATATTTCATCTGCCTGTGCTCCCTTCCTTGTGTTGGGGATAGTATAAACCCATTTTCGCACCATGTCAATAGGTTTATTCCATCAAAGACTTCCCCGGCAAACGACAGGTCAGCAAACCGTTCGCCCTTGCAATATCGTTTCGTCATCCCCTTTCCCTTTTATCGCAGCTCTTCCGGCAGGGCGGTGCAGCCCTCCAGCACTTCCTGCCATGTGGCTTCAAACTCCCCGGTGTACCACGGGTCTGCCACATCGTCGGGGCGACTGGTGTGATCCATCAGCAATGAGACCTTAGGCTTGCGTCCAGCCCTTTTCCTCTCTGGCCTGTTTCAAAGCGAGCCCGAGCCCATGAAAGTCAAACCTTCTTTCATCTTGGTTCATTCTCATATCACCCTATATCATTGTACATTTCGGGTTGGATTATGAGAATGTAATATGATTTGATATTACATGATATATTATTTCATAAGATTGACAAAGAAGAATGTTTGTGCTATCCTATATAAAGATATATCTCCAAAGGGGAGCAAGATATGAACTTTCATTTAACAGATCAGCGTAAAAAGAAAATCAGCTCTGTACAATCCATTCCGATGAAACATTGTGCAGAGTATAGCGTATAAAAAGCGCATTTAGATTTCATCGGGAAGCCAAGGGAGTAGTGTACCCGTTTTAGGGTGTTGGCTTTCCGTGCAATTATAATGTGTACGAGGCTATGGGCAATGTTTTGTCCATAGCCTTTTGTTTTTGCGTTACTATGTCAAAGGCAGAAGGCAGATACCGTTGTGTATCTTTGCTTTCTGCCTTTTTCTTTTTTCAGAATACATAAGAAAGGGTTTTTGAAAATGAGTTTATTAGAAATTACAGGATTAACACATTCTTTTGGTGAAAACTTGCTTTACAAAAATGCAGGATTCACACTGAATAAAGGGGAACACATCGGGATTGTGGGACAAAACGGAACCGGCAAAAGTACCCTGATTAAAATTTGTACAGAGCAGATCATACCTGATAGCGGACGGATTATCTGGCAGCCAAATATTACGATTGGCTATTTGGATCAGTATGCAGAAATCGACCATACGCTTACCATGAAAGAGTTTTTGAAATCAGCCTTTGCAAAGCTGTTTGAAATAGAAACACAAGTTATGCAGCTATATGAAAAGGCCGCCGATGGAGATATGAAAAATCTGGAACTTGCTGCCTACTATCAAGAGCAGCTTGAAACACATGACTTCTATTCCATTGATACTGCGATCGAGCGCGTTGCAAATGGGCTGGGGCTGCTTGCGATTGGTCTTGACCGCCCTATCATTGAAATGAGTGGCGGCCAGCGAGCAAAAGTGATTTTGGCAAAGCTACTGCTTGAAAAACCAGATGTATTGCTATTAGATGAGCCGACAAATTTTCTTGATAAAGATCATGTTGCATGGCTGGCGGAATACCTATCCTCTTTGGAAAATGCTTTTTTAGTCGTTTCCCATGATTTTGACTTTTTGGATAAAATCGCAAATCGTATCTGCGATATAGATAATGACACAATAACAAAGTATTATGGCACTTATTCTGAATTTCTGCGAAAAAAGACACTGCTGCGGGAAGATTACATTCGTCAATACTCAGCGCAACAAAAGGAAATCAAAAAAACAGAGGAGTTTATTAGGAAAAATATTGCTGGACGAAAAGCAAAAATGGCGAGAGGGCGACAAAAACAGCTTGATCGAATGGACAAAATGGAGGCTTTGGAACAGAAAGAGATTATTCCTCATTTTCATTTTCCTGTTTTACCGCTGACAAATACGGAGCATCTGCTGGTCAAACATCTGGCAGTTGGTTATCACTATCCAGTTCTATCAGATATTGATTTTAGCATAAAAGGCGGGCAAAAAGTTGTTATCACTGGCTTTAATGGAATTGGGAAATCTACTTTGCTCAAGACATTAATTGGACAAATCCCGTCCATGCAAGGTCATTTCAAATTTTCCGATCAAGTTACCCTTGGATATTTTGAGCAGGACTTAATATGGGACGAACCTGAACAGACACCAATTCAAATTGTTTCCAATGTCCATCCTGATATGGTCATAAAAGATGTTCGCAAACATTTAGCCCGGTGTGGAATTTCCAGTAAGCACGCAATGCAAGCGATTGGAACATTAAGTGGAGGTGAGCAGGCGAAAGTAAAAATGTGTTTGCTAACACTGATTCCCTGCAATTTTCTAATTATGGACGAACCCACAAATCATCTGGATGTTCAGGCAAAGGAAGCATTGAAATCAGCTCTTATGGATTTTGCGGGTACTGTATTGCTCGTATCACATGAAGAAGCATTTTATCGTGAGTGGGCACAGAGAGTTATTAGTGTCGAGAAATAGAAAATAGAATTAAGTATAGTATATGTGCCTACCCCCGACGGGGAAAGAAAAAAACCGTTGCCGGATAGGTTGGTTTTGTGCTCTTATTCCACATGTTCTGCAGCGGTTTTGAGAAATCAAGACCGCCGCTTCATTGCGTTTAAGACACAAAAATGATTCTATACATTGAAATCTGGTACGGCGGTAACAGGAGGATGCCGCCATGTCCATTTTACTTTTTCGTAGTTCTAATATCCTGCACCAACTAAAAAAAAAAAAAAAAAAAAACGGAAAAAAAAAACCGCTGTTGCATGGT
>ERZ791846.108-NODE-108-length-65251-cov-6.6282_pt1 | contig 65251 bp, 64 predicted proteins | sample MGYA00510289_ERZ791846 | MGnify/ENA primary metagenome ERZ791846 (study PRJEB30046, sample SAMN00715274) | human gut metagenome | study: EMG produced TPA metagenomics assembly of the A metagenome-wide association study of gut microbiota in type 2... | reverse complement strand
AAAAATATTGCAGAGTATCAATTCTAATATCACTGCAATTATAAACAAAAGTGGATTTTTGGACACTGGATGAATTTCAAAAGGTAATTTCCCTACTCTACAAGGGCGATTATTACGAACATTACCTTTTCATTTCATACTGGCTCCTGTTTATGACTGGAATGAGAATCGGAGAAGCCGCAGCCCTGCAATGGTCGGATATCAACTTTGAAACCGGACTTTTAAGTATAACGAAAACGCTGTACTATAAAACAATGGATGAATACAAATTTGTGGAACCAAAGACACAAGCCAGTATTCGCACTATCTATATTGACACAGATACCATTAAAGAATTAAAAGCATGGCAGGAAGTACAGCAAAAGGTTTTAAAGGACTGTGACCTTGTACTAAGCTATAATGGGATTCCCACCAATAAGCACACCCTCCCACGGGCATTAGAAAAACTTGCTGGATTGGCAGGCGTACACCGTATCAAAATTCATGCACTCAGACATTCCCATGCTTCCCTGCTCATCAGTATGGGAGAAAATCCTTTATTGATTAAAGAACGTCTGGGGCATGAAAAGATACAGACCACGTTAGGAACCTATGGACATTTATATCCCAACACCAACGTGGAAGTTGCCAAAAAATTAACTGGCGTTCTCACTTATACTCCGGCAACAACCAGTGTTGCCGATTACACCAGCAATCAGCATACAGCAATCTATCACAGAGCAGTTGAATAAAAAAATGCAATCAAAATGCAATTCTAAAAGGAAAGAGCCTCAAAACCCTTGAAAATAAAGGCTTTGAAGCTCTGCTCCAACTATTCAAACTCGCAAATAAAATCTTATCACTATACTTTTTAGTATTGGCATTATGGTTCTATTTGATTTTATATGTGTTCCACTGTCCTAAGTCCATCGACTGTACTGAACGGCGTTATCAATTTGTTATCACTATTGTGTTATCAACTATTACGTTATACAAAATTTCTTTCTAAATTACTAGCTAAAAATAACACTAAATGGTAGATTTTTCTGTTCTTGGTACAAATTCTATACCCAATTTTTCTTTCAAATAATACTTAAGAACAAAAACTTCTATTTTCCGTCCACTTCTCATCGAATCTAAATAATATCTTGTATAATCACCTTCATGCTCCGGTTGAATAATTTTTAGTGTTCTTCTCTGGTTTGCAATATCAATCACTTCATCATTATTTTTCAAATCCTTCAAATTAATATCCCAACAAATTATACTATGTAAATTTTCAAATGAATGATTGAAATCTTTTGTTAAATAGTTTTTGAATTCAACATAATACAATTTAGAACTTTTAATAGGTATATCATCCTTAGCTTTAACAATTACATCTATTCCTGAATGTGTATCATAATCTATTATGGTAAATGGAAACAAGCCGCTATCATAACTACTCAATTGCATAAATATGGTGAAAACGCCACTTTCTCTTTGAGGTTCAATCAGATGGATACCATTGAAATCTGCTACTTTAGCCCGATTTACTTTATCAATTCTCCACTCAAAATCTTTTCTTTCCTTCTCTGCTGTATTATATGCTGTCACTTCACTTTCAAGCCACTCTATATCCATCCAATCTGCACTTTGAGTTATATTAATATACATTTCTTTAACAACATCCATCAAATCTTGTAATACTTCTGAAGGTGTATTTTCGATTGAACCTCTATTAGCTGTTAATCTTAAATCTTGACAATTAATGAATGCATGAAATTTAGTATATTCTGACCCCTTTGTTGTTATCCACTCATTCTTTCGCTGAATTGGCATAAAATCTTTACACAGCCATAACCCATATCGTTCTTGTATGGTATACGCTCCTGCTGGTGCATTATAACCACTTCTCCTTATCATAGGATTATAGCCATATTTGACCTTTGTTCCCTCTATCACAAAAATTGCGTGATATTCTATCTCCGGCATATTTTTTAAGCTACCCGTCTTTATAAATTTTTTACAATACCATTTTGGTGCTTCAACTATATACTTATCAAATAAGTCTGATACTTTTTTACTTTCTTTTGGAAAAACATGCCCATATTCCAACTCTTCAAAATCTCGTCTGTCAATTCCCTTAAATTTAAGTTTAACATTAGAATTTTTTTCTATGCCAAATTCTCTTTCGATTGATCCAAATTTTGTAAACCATAAAATATAGTCTTTCAATTGATCATGTGTAAATTTATCTCTTCGATTATTATTATATCCCCAAATACAAATGCTTGTACCAGAAGGAGCTGTTTCGTCATCATCAATCGTTACTTTTACTTTAGGTATTCTCCTTTCAAAAAGTTCTCGACTAGGTTCATTCATAACCGCATGATACTTTTTCTCATCTTTAACGGTAATAACTTCAATTTTTCGACTATTAAAAAATACTTTTGTTCCATGACCTTTTTCGCCGATACTATTTTCATCACCTCTCCGAAGAGAATTCCCTAAATCAAAAAATGATGCAAGACCTTTTTCGTCCATTCCGGTTCCATTATCTTCTATTTCAATCTTTAATACTTTTTCTCCATATTCCTGTATTACACTAAATTCCAAAACAATATTATCCGCTTCGGCATCAAAAGCATTACTTATCGCTTCCCTTACCAGATCAAGTGGATTTGAAAAATCCAATGCAATTTCTATAAATTCTTGTGCACTATCAACTTTAGGTTCAATCGTTATCTCTTTTGTCTCCATTCCATTTTCTCCACTTCAAATATTGTTTGTATTTTTGCACTACATATTAATGCAAAATCACAGATAATTACCCCAGTATCATATCTGCTATTTCATTAGCAATTTCTTCTACCGTTTCTTGACTGGTATTTCTTGCCACTTTATCTGCCAAAGAAGGACTATAATCAATAACTTCTTGCTTTGTAATATCATGCCAAATAGGAAGTAATGTTTGTTGTCCTGAAATCGCTTTTGTCATCAATCCATCTAATTCATAGTTTGTCCAGCCTTTTTTAATAAATGATCTTGAAATAACAACAATACCAAATCTACTTTTTGCTAGTCCTTGATCTATCTTTCTTCTTAAACTATCACCAATTTTTAATTCAAATTCATCATACCATACATTAAGCCCTTTTTCTTTTAATGCATTTGCCAATGGACGAACTACTGCCTCTTTGTCTTCTGATGCATGCGAAATGAATACGTCATAATCCTTATTTGCCTCTGGTGCTTCTACATATAAATTAGGCTCATTTGCAAGAGGTATCCGTGTCCTTGCAGCCGGTAAAACACCTGGCAATACCTGAACACTATGCTTTACTGTACCAGAATATCCGCCTAAGTCAATTGTAATATACCAATGGCCGGAATTGGGAACTATTATTCTATATGGACTTTTTTTCACATATCCACCATAATATCTATGGCGTCTTCCATTTTTATAATTACTGTAATTTGAAGAATCTAATAATCTAACATTCGCAGCCGCAGACAAACAGACTTCAACTACTTGTCCTTTACTTAAATGACCTAAATCATAATACGAAAATTTCATAATAACTCCCTATCCAATCGCATTTTTAACAGCTTGATAATCCCAATAATACTGACCATTTTCATAATAACACATAGCTACATGGGTTCCAACATTTTTAATGACATCTGGACATTTCGACTTGTTCACTGTCGCCGCATTATATAGCACAATGATTTCCAATCCATCTCTGATTGCTTTTTCACACTCATATTCAACATAGCTTCGATAATCTAAACTGTGACCACGAGAGCAAGTATATGCATAACTTTTATAGCTTCCACAATACTGACAGCTTCCACTTCGTACCGATTTCGTATTATTGCCAACAATCAAGATAAATGTTCTTGATGCATCCATTCTTTTACTTAGTGAAGCTTTAATACTACAATTCAAACTATTATCACGCGCTTGCATCAAATCATGAGCGTCTGTAAAAGATAAACTCCAATATTTACTACTATTCCACTTATGTAATTGTTCTACTGCATCATAATCCCCTGACCAATCGGCTGCAATATATGTTCTTGTTCTGTAATACATATGTGTTCTCCTTCCTTATAAGTCTGTAATCGCAATACTTTCTTTTCCATTATCTCTGACAATAATATGCAAATCATAATTTATCAGTTCTCTATTCATTTTTACTAAGCCAATAATATAATTCAAAATATCTTTTTCACTTTTTTTCGTCCGAGACAAACCCGCACCTATTAATGGCATTACTACTGGAAACTGTTGTGAACGTTCATTACAAAATTCTAAAAGTCTCATCATTGCCAAAACATATTCTTCTTCTGATGTAGACGCTTTTAAATTCTTATCAAACTTACTTAGCCCTAAAAAGAAGTATGTACATTGTTCGGAGATTTTAATTTCAGCAACAGTACCTGCTGAAAATCTCCTTAAATTTCCTTTCCTTTTATCATTAATCGAAAGCTTATCATATGACACTTCTTGAAGATTCAAATTATTTTTTATGGCATCTTCAAGCGTATTTGGATCAAACCCATTTTCACGGTACAGCCTATTCATTGCTATGCCATGCAGTGTACTTGCTGATACCAAATCATTATCTACAAGTGTATCAAAACATCTATTTACTGGTATAACTATATTTCGCCTTTTTTGTGGTTCTAACACTTCGGCTTCCGAAAAAACGTCTCCATATTGAACATAAATATGATGTCCATTATTTAACTCAGCAACTTCAATCCGCCGCCTTCTATATGTATATACTGCACATAACAAAAAAGAAATCACCCATATCCCGGCTAAAATTCCAATACTAATTCCAATTCGACACTGTATAGATAAAGAAGAATCTAACAAATCACTTAATGAAGCAAATGTTCCTATTAATCCAAGGAAAGCAAAAATCCCCGTTGTCCAACGTGTAGCAAGTTTTACTATATATTTTCTATTCAATATAATACGACGCATGTTTTCCTACTTTCTTTTACACTGCTAGGTCCAAGGGCAAATCCGAAATATCTTTCAATCTTTTTCCACTTACAAGTGTATCTAATAATTCAATTGCATCTTCCGAGCCAACCTCTTTTACTGCTCTGAGCAGCTCGTATAGTGCAAAATGATATAAACAATCAATATCACCCGTTCCAAGAGCCAAAGACGCTAAACGATTTGGCATCGGTTCAGCAGTAACAACTACTATATGTGGCAGATGTCCTTTTCTATTACGAATCAGATTTAATGCCTCTGTACGACTGTTTTGTGCTCTATCACTTCTCATAGTATATTTAGCTGATACACTGGCATGCAGCAAAGGTTTTCCACCATTGACTTTTCTTATATCTGCCATTTTGCTCACATCGTTATCTACAATACATTGATTTTGATTTATTTCATCATCTTCAAAAAGTTCACGATATACAACCACATCTGGTGCTACAAGATAATCATTTCCCAATGCAGCTGCTAATTGTGCATTTTCTGCTGTCAATGCACTTAAATATGCTAAATGCTCATATTGTTCAAAATCACTTGTCTTAAGTTTATTATTATTGCCTAATTGCAATATTGACCATTTTCCCGGATATAAATTTTGTAAATTTGGAAATGTAGCCTGCAAAAACTCCATTGTAAGCATCTCAAATTGCTTTCCAAGCGTTTGCCCTGAGATTTTTTCCACCATATTAATTTTATGTTGCTGTTCTTCAACCAAAATGTCTACAACTCTTTTTGCTATTGCTTTTGATCCCCGGCTACTTGTATCTGCATTCGAAGCCACCCCAGCCTTAGTCAATGTTAATGTATTAGTCTCAAACAATCTTTCGTGAAAGTGATACCGCTCTTTCGCAATCAATGCATTCATCTTCTAAACACTCCTTTATCTTCTCTCCTACAGCTTTTGCCACTGGCGGAGGAAACGCATTTCCAATCATACGACACGCAGCTGTTTTCTTTTTGCCAAACGTCCATGTATCAGGGAATCCCTGGATTCTTGCCAACATTCTGCTTGTTAATCGTGGCATTCCCTCAAAGTCTGGTTCTGGAGCCATATTAGCCACACCACGACCATCTACCCCTAATTCAGCCCATGCATTTCTGGCTCTTACCGGTCCTAAATCCGGTCCTCCATGTTTCTTTGAGCCACCAACCAACGTTGGTGCAATTTTATTTGCATTTTGAGCCCACTTTTTTGCACCTTTCCATTTATTTTCTGCCATTAAATCATATAAGGTATTTCCAACTGTTGGAGCTATTTGAGAATCTCCTTGTGGATACGTAAAATTCCTATTTTCTTCCCTTCTTATTCCCACAATAACAACTCTTGGTCGAAGTTGTGGAACTCCAAAGTCTGAAGCATTCAGTAACTTAATCTGTGTATCATAACCTAATTTTTCTATAGATTTTAAAATGTACTGTCTATATTCTGAAAAGCCATTATCCAGAAAACCTCTCACATTTTCCAACATAACAGCCCTTGGTTTTATTTCTTTAATTAACCTAAGTGCTTCAGGAAATAAATCTCTTTCATCATCTTTTCCCAACTGTTTTCCAGCAATTGAAAATGGCGGACATGGAACACCTCCTGCCAATAGATCTACTCCCTCGTATGGTTTTCCATCGAAATTTCTTACGTCTGCACATATTACATTCCATTCAGGACGATTCTGTTTTAACGTATTACAATAATCAGCTTCATACTCAACAAGTGCTACATGAACAAAACCTGCCATAGCAAGTCCTAAAGCCTGACCACCGGCTCCTGCACATATTTCAACACAAGTTAATGGTTTTTGCACAAACATATCCTCCTCTATTCTTACATAATATCAATTTTTTCATCAGAAAATTCTATAATATCTCCAATGTCACATTTTAATGTTTTACAGATTTTATGAAGACTTTCTAAAGAAACAGACTCTCCCTTTCCCATTTTAGCAAGTACATTAAAGCTGATTCCTGCTTTATCTTTTAAATCTGTTTTATTCATTCGTTTATCTATCAACATTTTCCAAAGTTTATCGTAACATACTGACATTTCCAATCTCCCAATAGTATTTATTTCTATGAGTCTCATTCAGTATAACATTATTATTAATTCTTATCAAGAATTTCTCACGAAACAATGAGTTTTTTTCGAACATGTATTCTTTTTTGACCCATAGTCTATTCTAAGAGCAGCCATTCGACTGCCCTTTCTATTCACACATATACACTCTCTTTCAGTACAATTTCTTCTGCACAGTCTTTAATATTATTCATCAAACAAACCCATTTCATCTGATCCTGCATTTTCACTTGTTCTGTCACACCCTGTTTTTCTGCCATCTGCTTCATTAGGCTTTCTACCTGTTCCCTAGCTTCCTGATCAACTCGATTTAAATGTACTATCAATTCTCCCGTCATCAATAAATACTGATATCGTGCCGGTCTATGCACTTTCAGAAACTGTTTTCGCAACATTCCGTATTTACCATATGTCAGTTCTTCCTCATTCACTGCCAGATCCGGCAGGTAATAATCTCCATGCAATGTGTAGCTCAATCCATTACTTTCATCATAAATGTGCTTTTTCATCGTCTTATCTCTCCATTCCTCTATTTTTTGTTTTATTTTTCTTACGCTGTTGATTCTCCATTTCACTTTTACGGGCACCCCAAGCCAGTCTTTCGTGAATACTTCCTTTTGGCATTTGCTCCATTTGCCGTTTTTCTTCTAATGCTTTCTGCTCCTGTATATCCTGTTGTACTGCATTTTCTACAATATTTTCTCCAAGAACACGCACTACCCGATCATATCTGTCGGAAACACCCTGCAATTGTTGCTTTTCCTCAGATAACTGCTGTTTTTCTTCACATACTGTATCTAGCTGTCTCTGCACTCGGTTATATGCCTGCTTTGTTTCCTGATATTTGTGTTTCCATTTTTCTACTTCTTTGGTAAGTTCTTTGACCTGGGCTGCCATTGCAGCAATTTTATTTTTCATCTGGATAAACAATGGTTTTATCTTTTTATCCCGGTAAGTTGTTGCACGTTCTAATGTCCCAGTTTCCGGTAGAATTGCTTTCACTGTCCCATATTCCTTTATTTCCTTACTGACATTATCCATAACAGGCTGCAACCGTTCTCTGCGTTCTTCCAGGCTGTGCAAATCTTTCTCAGCTTTTTCCGCACGCTTCTCAGCCTCCTCTTTATCTTTAACTGCCTGCTCCTCATCATCTTTTAAAAGCTGGATATCAGCTCTTACTTCCGCAATCTGTGCAGTCAGTCCTTCATTCTCAGCAGTGAGATATTCTTTCTCCTGTTCCAGTGCCTGTACTTCCTTTTTACGCTCTTTCTTCTTAAAATTATAAACATCCAGATGTTCCTCATGTGTCCCTTTCTGCTCCCATTCAATTCCATACTGCCGGGCAATCTCTGCAAGCACTTCTTTTTCATGGTTGATCCACTGATTCAACTCTGTATCGTGTTTGTTCCCGCCTTCAAATCCCAGGCTTTTTAATGCCTGCTTCAGGGAAACTCTGGTATCCATTCCTTTCCCTTTCCAGCCAGTCACATAAGGGACAAAATCAATGTGCAGATGCGGTGTAGCTTCATCCTGGTGCAGATAACAGCTAAATACATGAAGTGTTGGATTTCGTTGCTGAAAATTCTTTACATACTCATCCAGTACTTTTACCGCCAGGTCTCCTTCTGTCGTTCCCACAGCCATATCTTCTCGATTTCCAATCTGGAAAATCACTTCATGGAACAGCTTTTCCTGCTTTCCCTGACGAATTTTTTCATAGTAATTTGTAATCTGCCGGTCCTTTCTTTTTCCCACATTGTACCGTTCCACAGAATCATCAAACAACTCTTTATATACTTCTTTCAGATTTTCATTCTGGTAACAGATATTCAGGTGTACTCTGTCCGGATCTACATTTTCAGCTACAAAATCCCGTCTGTTATGAGCCAGCGATCCAGCTCCAATCATGCCGCTGATCGTTCTTCTCATCATTATGCTCCTCACCTCTCCTTCTAAAAAGCGTGCCAGATATGGCACATAATTTGTATTTCCGCCAACCATGGCGATTATAAGAAATCTTCGCCGGATACGGCGGTTTTGTTACTTTTGTCAAAAGTAACGCAAAAGCACTTTCGACAGCCGTACCGCCTATCAAAAGTACCCTTGCGCCCTGCCGGGGGCAAGACGTCCGGAGGACGTCTGTTCTGCACCGACCGGAGCGGAGACCATTATTTCTCCCGCTAGTCGGATTGCTTCTGCGTTACTCACTTAACTAATCTATTACTGTATTCTCGCCCGTATATATTCCAGATCTCCGCAGTACGGTGTTCCTACCAGATACCATTCCCTTGCCGGATTCATCTCCATTCTGGTCTGCACCCACTGATCATCAATTAGTACTTCCAGGCATTCCCCACAATGAAATCCTGTATCAATCCATAAATCTGATGACAATAAACCATATCTATCGTTACTGCTGTTATATCCTAATCTTCCTTCTCTCATTGCTGTATGCTCCTTTCTATTGTCCTACTGTAAGGACGCCCTGATTCAGGGCTCCCTTTCGCAGCCTATAATTTACCGATAAATAATCGGGTAATCTATAACCTCTCGTCTGTATCTTACCGGCTTTCTCCTTGTCTGATATTTACAGGTGCGTGACACGCTCCTGTTATAAAGTGATCAGCAAGAATCTCTACCAACGAAAGTTTTCCGGTATTCCCTTCCTTTCCAGGTATTCCTGCCTGGACTTTTCTCTCTCTTCCTCTGTTGGGGCTGTTTTGTACTTGCTGTATAACTCCCGATCTACCATTGCATTCAATTTCTTTTCTAACCCTTTCCTTATGATTTCTTCGCCCTCATAATTCTCCATCAGGAAATATTGCAACAGTTGAAAGAATAACTCATATGGTATCTGCACATTTCTATTTTTCATCTGATCTCCTTTCAAGGTGGCAAGATGCCCTATTATTAAGATATGGTCATCTTGCTATCTTCCTTTTTCTACTCTGACAACATCCAATACCACTGATTTCCACGTTTTACGGAATCTATTCCCAGTTCCATTTTGGCATTTCTCAGTGTTTTCTTTTTAATTCCCAGTTTTTCTGCTTCTTCCTCAATTTTCTTTTGTGCCATACCTCCATCAGCCAGTATCTCAAGCAGAAATTCTTTTGCTTTCCGGGTTTTCTGTCCTTTTCCCTCTCCATTGAGCAATTCATCTGCACTAATGTCATATTCACCAATCCATTCAAATCCGTTGTTTTTATCCAGACGGAACGCAATAGCTTTACCTTCCGGTGCCAGGGAACTCTTTGTATGGCACACAACTCTTACTTCCGGTTCGTCCTTAATTCGTCCGACAATCAAAACGCTTCTTGCAGCTGCCTGAAAATCAATAGAACCAAGTCCCCGGTAAGAAGATTTTCCGTTACTGTTCTTGTTCATGTGTCCAATCAGAATAATCGCACAATGATATTTTTCTGCCAAGACTGCAATACGTTTCATCAATGGTCGGATTTCATTAGCCCGGTGCATATCCACCTCTGCTCCAAGGAAGCCCTGGATCGGGTCAAGTACAACCATTCTGGCTTTTGTCTGTATGATTGCTTCTTCCAACCGGACATCTGCCATCGTCAGCGGCTGCTCACTGTCATCAATGACCATGACCTTTGTACAGTCTGCACCTGCAGCAAGTAATCTTGGTTTTATGGTATCTCCAAGACCATCTTCTGCGGTCTGATAGATTACATTTACAGGTGCTTCCAGCTGTTGTAGTAACGCATTGTTTTCAGCATTTTCTGTATCAACCGTACCGCCTTCACTATCAATATTTGTTCTTTTATCTTTTGTTGAATCAACTGGAAGAATAGGCTCTCCTCTGGTCAGTTTTGCAATAATCTGAAGCACCATTGTCGTTTTTCTTTCTCCCGGATCTCCCTGTATAATTGTTACTTTTCCATAGGGAATAAATGGATAAAGTAGCCATTCTATCTGCTCCACTTCCACCGTATCCATGTTGATGAGTTTCAGTTCCGGTTCCAGCCTTTTCTGTACTGTTTTATTTGTTTCTGTTCTTTTGTTTTCCATCAAATCCTCCTTATTTTCCCGTTGAAAGAAAGAGTGGTTTTTGATAGAATACTCATAGAAGTTTTTTGGAAGAGTATTCTACCAAATCCCTGCCTTTAGGTGTTTGCCGACACTTAAAGGCTCTTTTATTCCGCTTTCATTCCAGCCATTGTTATTGTGATAAGCCGAATCACTTCCAATAAATCCTCCGGCACATCTTCTCCCTTTTTTAGACGCTTCAGCTCACCCAGTACCTTTTCAAGTTCCTTCTTCAAAGCTTTATACACCCTGGGATTTCCTGTAACCACAACTTCTTTTTCCTGCAATCTTCGGATAATATATTCTTGTTTGGTTAACCCCGATAGCCGTACTGCCGTCTCCAGAAGTTCATCTTCTTCCGGTGACATCCGAAATGCTACAACTTTATTTCTCCAACGTCCCTGCTGATCCAGACATTTAGCCGACATTTGCGAGTCCTCCTTCCACTTCATTTAATTCTTTATCCATATTTTCCGCATCCAACTGCTCTGCCATGTCCTGCTGTACCGACGGAAACAGATGTGCATACCGGTAAGTAATCTTTTCTGCTGAATGTCCAACCCTTTTTCCGATTGCCAGTGCGGTATATCCCATATTGATCAACAGGGATACATGACTATGCCTGAGATCATGAACTCTGATTTTCTTTACCCCGCTCGCTTTGCAGCCTCTTTCCATTTCGTGATTCAGATAATATTTTGTTACCGGGAAAATACGGTCGTCAGGCTGTAAGCTGTAATATAATTTCAGGCAGTCCTGCATTTCATCACACAGGAACTGAGGCATTATGACTGTCCGTACACTGTTCTTTGTCTTTGGCGTACTGATTACATCTTTTCCCTTCAAACGCTGATAGGACTTATTGATCCGAAGTGTTTTCTTTTTGAAATTAAAATCTGTCGGCGTTAAAGCAAGCAACTCACCGGAACGAATCCCGCACCAGTAAAGCAACTGGAAAGCATAGTAGGAAAGTGGTTTGTCCATCATTTCTTCTGCAAATCGCTTATACTCTTCTTTTGTCCAAAACAACATTTCCTTGCCTTCTTCTTCTCCCAGTGCCCCAGCTTTTCTCGCCGGATTAGTGCTAAGGTCGTAATATTTCACTGCATGATTGAAAATAGTACTTAATTGTCCATGTATCGTTTTCAGATACGTTGGCGAAAGCGGTTTTCCTGTCTTCGTTTTGAGTTTTCTCATCTGGTTATGCCAGTCCATCACATCTTTAGCTGTAATTTCCGATACTTTACGCTTTCCAAGATACGGAAGAATCTTTTTCTGAATAATATTTTCTTTCGTAAACCAAGTACTCTGCTTCAAAGAAGGTCTGACATCTTCTTCATACATAGTGCAAAAGCTTTCCATTGTCATATCAACGCTTGCTTTCTTCTGTAATTTGAATTGTAGTTCCCAGTCCGCAGCTTCTTTTCTTGTAGAAAATCCCCGTTTGCATTTCTGTTTTCTTGCACCTGTCCAATCCTGATAACGAATCATTACATACCAGGTGCCATTGTCATTCTTGTAAATTGCCATTCCTAGTTCCTCCCATCATTCGATCTTGTTCCATAGAACTGCTCATAAAAATACTTCCGGTCAACTTTTCCTGCGATTGTCTGGCATCCCATTGCCTGCAATTCCCTGTTTAGCCTTTTCATCAGCTTGTATGCGTAGGATTCCGATACTTCCAGGACTTCCATGACCTCTTTCACATTCATAAACATTTTACTCATAGAAAATTTCTCCTTTCTTTTCACTATACTATTTTGTATGGGTTGAATTATACTATACTATTCTGTATGGGTCAAGTACTTTCGATACATTTACCCATACTTTTTTGTATGGATTTTCTTGTCTCTACCATTTGGATATGCTATACTCAACCTATCAAGAAAAAGACAGGAGATATAGCATATGGCAATAGGCGAAAGAATCCACCATTTCAGACTTCTGCGTGGTTTCACGCAGAAATATTTGGGTCAACAGCTGGGATTCAGTGATTCACAGGCTGATGTCCGCATTGCACAGTATGAAAAAGGGGCACGCAGTCCAAAGGAAAAATACCTGAACGCATTGGCTGATATTTTTGAAGTATCCCCTCATGCTCTGGCTGTCCCGGATATTGACAGTTACGTTGGACTGATGCATACCTTATTTACCTTAGAAGACCTTTACGGACTTCACATTGATGAGATTGACGGAGAACTTTGTCTCCGGCTGGACAAGTCCAAGGGAACCACCTACCTTTCTATGTTTGATATGTTCCATGCATGGCAGGAACAGGCAGAAAAACTCAAATCCGGCGAGATTACTCAGGAAGAATATGACCAGTGGCGTTACAACTATCCAAAAAGCGCAAAATAAAAGCCGACGAAAAAAGGCCTTACCAAATTGATTTCACTCAATTCAGTAAGACCTTTTTTGTCGGTTTCACACATATTACCTGATAACCACAAGATTCCGGATAAATAATGCCAAAATCTCTCGTGTTATCATTTTGTTATCAAATAGAACTTTATCTGCCCTGAAATGCCCTGTTTATAAGGGATTCCAGAAAATTTTTATTATTCAAACTCAATCGTACCCGGTGGTTTGCTGGTCAAATCATAGAATACGCGGTTAACGCCTTTAACTTCGTTAATAATGCGGTTCATAACCTTATTCAGTACTGCATACGGAATCTCAGCAGACTCGGCTGTCATGAAGTCGATGGTCTTCACTGCGCGGAGCGCTACAGCGTAATCATAAGTTCTGAAGTCACCCATAACGCCTACACTTCGCATATTTGTCAGTGCTGCGAAGTACTGGTTCGGCATCCATGAAGGATCTTCACCATGTTCTTTCTTATACTCAGCTGCAGCATTGTCTACCTCTTCACGATAAATGAAGTCTGCATCCTGTACAATACGAACCTTCTCTGCGGTAACTTCACCGATAATACGAATTCCAAGTCCAGGTCCCGGGAATGGCTGACGGAATACCAGTCTCTCCGGAATTCCAAGCTCCAGACCTGCTTTACGAACCTCATCCTTGAAAAGGTCGCGGAGCGGTTCAATAATTTCCTTGAAATCAACGAAATCCGGAAGTCCGCCTACATTGTGGTGAGATTTGATCACTGCGGACTCTCCGCCCAGACCACTCTCTACAACGTCCGGATAAATAGTTCCCTGTGCCAGGAAATCTACTGCCCCAATCTTCTTGGCCTCTTCTTCAAAAATACGGATAAATTCTTCACCGATGATTTTACGTTTTGCTTCAGGCTCTGTAACACCTGCCAGCTTGTCATAGTATCTCTGCTGTGCATTGACGCGGATAAAGTTCAGGTCAAACTGACCGTTTGGTCCGAATACACCCTCAACCTCATCTCCCTCATCCTTACGAAGAAGACCATGGTCTACAAATACACAGGTAAGCTGCTTTCCGATTGCTCTGGAAAGAAGTCCTGCTGCAACGGAAGAATCAACACCGCCTGACAGGGCAAGAAGAACCTTTCCATCTCCGACCTTCTCGCGGATTTCTCTGATAGTGTGCTCAACAAAGGCATCCATTTTCCAGTCTCCGGCACATCCGCAGACACCAAGAACGAAGTTGGAAAGCATCTTCTTTCCTTCTACTGTATGAAGTACTTCCGGATGAAACTGGATCGCATACAGCTTCTTCTCCTCATTCTGTGCAGTTGCTACCGGACAGTCTGCTGTGTGAGCAGCGATCTCAAATCCTGGTGCAACCTGGGAAATGTAATCTGTGTGGCTCATCCAGCAAATTGTTTTGTCAGATACATCTTTGAAGATTTTAGAATCTGTCTTATCTACCAGAACCTCTGTCTTTCCATATTCGCTCACATCTGCTTTCTCAACTTTTCCGCCCAGAACATGCATCATAAGCTGTGCACCATAGCAGAGTCCCAGAACAGGAATACCAAGCTCAAATAATTCCTTATTGCATGTAGGTGAATCTGCCTCATAGCAGCTGTTCGGACCACCGGTAAGGATAATTCCCTTAGGATTCATTGCCTTGATTTTCTCAAGATCGGTCTTGTATGAATAGATTTCGCAGTATACGTTACATTCTCTCACACGTCTGGCAACCAGCTGATTGTACTGACCGCCAAAATCCAGTACGACGACTGTTTCTCTTTTCATGTTTTCCTCCTTGTTTCTCATTATTTGTAACTGTAAAGATATTGAACCGTTACCATTGAATTTTATTATAAATTACAGTTCGAATTTTTACAATGCTTATTTTCAGTTTTCCACCTTGTGTTTCCTTACTGCGTTACTGTTCACTCCGTTCTCAGTAACGTAGTGGTGTGTGAACAGTAATCTTACTTCCAGTTTATAAGTTTTTTAGAATTTAATCATGTTTTTTTCAACAGTCCATCACATTTTGCTCACATTTTCCCTGTATATTAATAAGCAAATAAAGCAAATGCTTTACAAACAGGTTGCAAATGCTTTTTCACATAGATTTTTAACTTTTTTCTTTTTCATACTTATGCCGGGCCGCAAGGTCCGGCCCTCCTTCTTTTTACAGACCTTTTCAGGTCTTTTTCTTTTTTTATAAGTTTTTTAGAATTTAATCACATTTTCTTCAACAGTCCATCACATTTTGCTCACATTTTCCCTGTATATTAATAAGCAAATAAAGCAAACGCTTTATTTATAATAAAACTTTTTCTTTTTCATACTTGCCGGATCGCAAGATCCGGCACTCCTTCTTTTAAAATACGAAATCCCGCTCACAGTAAGACACAACTGTGAGCGGGATTTTTGTGTTAACGCAGGGAACTTACTTGATTCTGTTAAATTCCCATTGTAAGAATCTCCATCAGTACCCCAAGCAATGACGGATTCAAATTCATGGATACCAGAACAGGCATTGCCTCTGTGCCCAGCTCTTTCACTACTTTATAGACGTCTGTCTTCTGTGCATAGGTAATCTGTGCTTTTTCCAGAATCTCATAGACCTCTTCTGCATAGTCTCTCTGATAAACAGCTGCATCTGCCGCAAAAGTAATCTTCACCTGTGCATCTGCCGGCACATCCTTCAGGATCACTATTGTTCCATGAAGCTTCTCATCCTCTGCGAACTCTGCCTCCTTATATGCCTGTCCGTTTACAGTAAACTCCTGCGGTTTGTCCAGAATATTGCAGAAGCGGATCTTCCAGGAACGTTTCTGCGGGATCACTGCTGTATTTCCCTGTGCAGCTTCTATAATAAATACTGTTCCATTCTCATCTGCAGTCTTCGTCATTCTGGTGGACACCCAGTTCTCATCCAGGTCTTCCGGTGTGTCCCCACCGTCTTCCCAGAGTACAAATTCCCCGGATTTTCCAGGATATACAAGTACTTCCAGTTTCTCAGGATTCTCAATGGAATTATCATATCCTTCCATATCCTTCAGCGGAATGATGCTGCCTTCACGCACAAGTACCGGCATCTCGTAAATATCTCTCCAGAGATCCACTTTTCTGCCGCCCTTATATGCTCTTCCGTTAAAGAAATCATACCAGATTCCCTGCGGGATCCATGTCTTCGCACCTGCCAGTCCTGTTACCTGATCCAGCTTATCTGTAATTGGAGATACCATCATCTCTGTGCCGAAATAATAGTTGTTCGGCACTTCATAGGTTTCCTCACGCTCCGGCTCCAGATAATACATTGGCTGTACCAGCGGCAGTCCCGCTCTGCTTGCACGACGGTTCATAGTGTAAAGATACGGAACCAGCTTATGACGCAGTTTCAGGAAATTCTTCATTACTGTTTCTACGATCTGGTTGTATTTCCATGGTTCTTTTCCATTGAACGGGTTGTCTGTGCTGTGCAGACGGTTCATTGGTGAAAAGACTCCAAGCTGTACCCATCTTGCAGTGAGCTCGTCGTCTCTGTATCCCAACATATGTCCACCGATATCATGACTCCACCATCCAAAACCGATGTTGCTGGCATTTGCCGTGAAATATGGCTGGAATTTCAGACTTTCCCAGGTAATGACCGTATCACCTGAAAAACCAACCGGGTATCTGTGGCTTCCGGGTCCTGCATATCTTGAGAAAGTCAGCGCACGTTTTCCTTTCCACTTGCTGTCCAGATAGTGATAGTGGTTCAGCATCCAGAGCGGATCCAGTCCCGGAACCTTGGTTACAGTTCCCTGCTGCCAATCAAGCCACCAGAAGTCTACTCCCTCTTCTTCCATCGGATGATGCAGTTCCTCAAAATATGTCTCAATGAATTTCGGATCTGTCATGTCAAAAAGCACCGGTTCCTTGCTTGCAGGATCAATTCCCATCTTCTCTGCAACTCTCGGATATGCTTCCTCATAAGCACGTACTCCATCTGCCGGATGTACGTTCAGTGTGATTTTATATCCATGTTTGTGCAGCCAGTCCATAAATTCAGGCGGATTGGGGAAAAACTTCTTATTCCAGGTATATCCTGTCCATCCGCTTCCATATACAGGAGGTACATCCTCTACCAGATGCCAGTCCATATCTACAACTGCAACAGAGAATGGCACTTCTTCTTTCTCAAAACGCTCTACCAGTTCTTTGTACTCTGTCTCTGTATATTTGTGATATCTGCTCCACCAGTTTCCGAAGGTGTATCTTGGAAGCAGAGGTGTTTTTCCACATAATCTGTAAAAATCCTGCAGGCATTCCACATATCTGTGACCATATCCAAAGAAATAGAAGTCTGCTCTGTTTCCCTGACGTGGCTCTACCATTCCATCTTCGCCCATAGCCATTGTGTGGGAATCATCCAACACTGAAAAACCGTTTCTGGACATAATGCCATGACTCAGCGGAATCTCACCGTCTGCTTCATCCAGGGTTCTGGCTGTTCCCAGCAGATCTTTCGGTTCATCACCATAATGCTACACACGCTCGCTGGCTTTTCCACCCGCAACACGTATCATCAGACCGCTTGGAGAAAATTTCTGCCTGTCATAGTGGATTTCCAGGTCTTTGGTGTAAATATGTAATTCCTCACCACCATCGCTCACCCTGAATTCTGGCACCGGGAAATCACGATTGCATACCATCTGTGTTGCTCTGTCCTCAAATCCTCCGTCTTCGCTGTACTCAAAACGGATCAGGGCAGTTGTCAGCATTGTAATCCTGAAATGATCGCCCACGATCACAGCTTCCTTTCTGCATACAGGATTACCTTCCAGTACAAATTTCTTTAAGTCCATAAAAGCTTTTCCTCCTTTACATCAACAACAGTTGTAATAGCTGCTTTTATGTCTATTTTAATCTTCTGCGGTCCGATTGACAACGATTTTTTCAACTGCTGAACAAATTTGCTGAACAAATTATGTGACATATACGTTACTGTTCACTCCGTTCTCAGTAACGTAGCCAAAATTCATTCCAGATTGCCTGCGGGAATGATTTTTCAAACGCCTGTTGTCTCTGATGTAAATTCTGTCTTTTTCAGATTTTCCACATATTTTTCGTCCGGTTTCCTGCAAAAAAGGGGCAAAAGTACATTTACCAGCACCACGATCAGCAGGAAAAGGCAAAATACTTTGCCTGTTCTTTTTAGTATTTTTTTCATTCGATATACCTATATTAATGATGTCCGATTTGTCCGGATATTTTTTCACCATATTGCCATTTTATTGCAATCATTCACACTTGTCTATTCCACATTTTATTTCTTCATTTCACGACTGATCCATTCCATAATTACATTTACAATATATTCCTGCTCAGTTTCTGTCAGTTCCCGTCCTTTGGGAATATGATGCCATTTTTCCAGGCATCCTCTGCAACAGGTAGCTGTAGCATGCTGTGCCACAAAAACAGGATGTCCTCTCATCGGTGTCTGTTTTCCATCATTTGGTATGTCTGCCTGCGCAAGACGTTTTCTGATAAAATCACAGGCATGCTCGCGTACTTTATCCATTCCTTTGTCTGATACATAGCTCCTGTCATTTGCTTTCAGGGAAAAACTGCTTCTGAACTTTGACTGCGACAGGCGTTTCCACAGATTTCCTTCGTAAACTGCCGGGGTCTCACATACCATCGAAGGCTGTATGCCATCCTTGTAGACAATCTTTTTTTCTCTCTTCTGTGGTGAGGTTGCCACAGGAGCACTGCCAGTCTCATTTACTGTCTCATCAAATGCCTCTTGCAAAAGCTGTGTCTTCACTTCCTGTGCTTCTTTGCTATCCGGCTGCAAACGTCTTGCCAGCATGGTATTTCGCCCGGTGGTTGTCTCATTTTTTATCGCATAATACACTGCTTTCTTCTCCCCCACAAGTACCAGGATCTTTTTCGCCCTGGTCACCCCTGTATAAAGAAGATTTCTCTGCAGCATGACAAAATGACTCATGGTAAATGGCATGACAACGATTGGATATTCGCTTCCCTGTGATTTGTGGATTGTCACTGCATAGGCAAGTGTCAGCTCATCCAGCTCCGTCACATCGTAGATTACTTCCCGTTCATCAAACAAAACCGTCAGTTCCCTCTCTTCCATATCTACTTTTGTGATGGTGCCGATATCCCCGTTAAATACTTCCTTGTCATAATCATTCCGTATCTGCATCACCTTATCTTTCAGACGGTACTGTGTCCCGCCTCTCCTCAAAAAAATCTTTGACGGATTCATGGCTTCCTGCAGCACCTGGTTCAGATTTACTGCTCCACATTCGCCTCTCTGCATCGGAGTCAGCACCTGAATGTCCTGCAATGGATCCACATGATAATATCTCGGCAGGTTCATCCTGCAATACTGAACGATGGTATCCACCACTTCCTGATTGCTCTGTTTAGTGGCAAAGAAAAAGTCTGAATCTTTTCCGCCTCTCATATCAATGCTTTCCCCTTTATTGATCCTGTGTGCATTCATAATGATCCTGCTCCCCTGTGCCTGACGGAAAATTCTGGTCAGACGTACAACGGGAACACATCCGGAATCAATAATATCCCTGAGAACATTGCCTGCCCCGACACTCGGAAGCTGATCAATATCTCCCACAAGAATAAGAGACATCTGTTCCGGCAACGCTTTTAAAAGATTGTACATCAACATAATGTCAATCATGGAACATTCGTCCAGAATCAGCACATCGCCTTCCAGCGGATGTTCTTCATTCTTCTGATAACCTTCCGGCGGTTTATATTCCAATAACCGATGAATGGTCTTAGCCTCCATACCGGTAGCCTCGGACATTCTTTTTGCTGCCCTTCCTGTAGGTGCTGCGAGAATAATCTGACAGCCTGCCTGCTTATATGCTGAAATAATTCCCAGGGTTGTCGTAGTCTTTCCGGTTCCAGGTCCGCCGGTCAGTACCATAACTTTAGAGGAAATAGCTGTCTTTACTGCCTGCCACTGGATTTCATCATAGGTAATTTCTGACGAAGCTGCTACTTTCTTTAGTATTTCTTCTGCATCCTCAGATTTCTTCTTTCCACAGGACATAAGCCGGATCAGCCGTTTTGCACATCCACTTTCTGAAAAATAATAGGGTGGCAGATAGACCGCTTCCTGCTCACCGGCCACCTCCCGGATCACATCATTTGTACGGATCATTTCATCCAGTGTGATTTCCAGCTCCGCATCTTCCACTTCCAGAAGTTCCCTTGCTTTCCCGATCAGCTGCTCTCTTGTAGCATAACAGTGTCCGGCTTCTGCCAGCTTGTTCAATGTATAAAAAGTACCACTGCGCAGACGGACAAATTTCCCTTTATCAATTCCCATCTTCTGCGCAATGGAATCCGCTGTCTTAAATCCAATCCCCCAGATATCATCTGCAAGACGGTATGGATTCTCTTTTACAATTGCAATACTCTCACTGCCATATGTCTTAAAAATCTTTGTCGCATGAAAGGTACTGACTTCATGAATTTGCAGAAAAAGCATGATATTTTTGATTTCTTTCTGCTCCTGCCAGCTTGTTTTAATCCGTTCTACCCGAACTTTCCCTATTCCCTGTACCGTAAGCAATTTATCAGGAGTATCTTCTATGATATTCAGCGTATCTTTCCCAAATTTCTCCACAATTCTTTTTGCAAATTTAGGACCAACTCCTTTGACCAGACCGGAACCCAGATATTTTTCAATTCCGTATACCGTAGCGGGGAGTGTTTCTTCAAATTTCTCTACGGAAAACTGCCGCCCATATCTGGCATCCATCTTCCACATCCCTTCCAGAGACAACACAGAGCCAACATGGGTATCCGGCATTGTGCCAACTACCGTAACAAGATCACTGTAATTCTTCACTGCACATTTCAGAACCGTATATCCATTGTCTGCATTCTGATATGTAATTCGCTCCACTACACAACGCAAGTGCTCCATATCCGTCTCCTTTCTCCGTCGTACAAATGATTATCTGTCCAGATTGCCTGCGGCAATGGAATGAATTTTGGCTCTACTATATTTTCATGGTTGTCTTTCCATTTGTTGTAGTTATAAGCCTGTTCTGCTTCCCTCTGGGCATTTCCAATCTTTGCTCTTTGTATTGTTTCATCCAGGAAGCTTTTATGACTTTATTGGTAACAAAAAAACAACCTGACTCGAGCAAATGGGTATGAGTTATCTCTTTCAGCCTTTTGCAATCTCTACATTTTTACCAGCAAAGGCAATTCCGTATTTTACAATTTCCTTGATTCCGTAATCCTTCATATCTGTATCATAGTGCTTATCCTCAATCTGCTTCAGAGCCTCTGCGGCGGATGCAGATAAACCAGCATCATCCTTTATCGCTTTGAATTCCATGATAACGCCCGGCAAAGAATGTACCTTAGGTTCCAACACAAGATCGAATCTTCCCTCTCCGGATTCCCTGTTTGATCTGATATAATATCTTGAGGACATGCCTGCTGCCAGTCCAAGCATCATGCCATGGTAAAAGCTTTCTGTGGCTCCATCAAAACAACTGATGCAGGTAATCATATATTTTCGAAGGAATTCCTGAAGTTTCTCCCCATCATTCAGATACAGTGCTTTTTCAAGTCCTGCCATAATATTACCATCCACTGTCCCCCTGAGCCAGGATAAAATCTCTGTATTGTAAACTCTGCGAATCTCCTTATTCGGTAGCGCCAGCTCCATAAATGTCCCAAATTCTGTTTCAACTACATCACTTACAGGTTTTAAATATCCCGCAAATAACAAGAAGCTGAAGATGGTATCGGTTCCATCCGTTATCCTCGGACAGATGACATCCATATTTAGCGATGCCTGAACGGTCTGCCCCTGCAACAGCGCAAAAAGGTTTTCTGCAATATCCGGTGTAAGAGATATCATGATCTCCCGGATGATCTCATTATCACTGGTATTGGTCCAATATGGTTTCGCCTGACAGTTATTATAGAAATAGTTGGAAACAGACCAGGGATTATAGATTTCTGTACTTCCGAAACGATATCCGTCGTACCACTCACGAAGTTCTTCCAGTTTTTCCTCCTGTCCATAATATGCTGCCATAGTGTCCACTTCATCCACAGTAAATCCAAAGTATTTGCTGTATTTCTCATCAAGCACAGAATTTACGATTGGATTATTAAGTCCGCTAAACAGATTCTCCTTTGACACACGGAGGATGCCGGTAAGAACACCCAAAGCAAGAGCAGGGTTATCCTTAAGACCTCCGGACATCAAATTACGCATAAATGTAATCACTTCATTATAGAAACCTCCGGAATGTCCCTGTTGGATTGGAGTGTCATACTCGTCAATGAGAATGACTACCTTGGACTGATGATGTTTTTCCAACATGCGTCCCAGATTCAGGAGTGCTCTGGTATACTCCACCTCACTCAGCTCATCCAACTGCATTCTGGACAAATAGTCCTGTTCCACCGGATTAAGGCTGTCGCTTGTAAAAAGCTCATCATGCCGCATAAATTCATCACGAATTACATTTTTAATTGCCGCATAAGTACTAGCCCAATCCGAAAACTTTGCATCCTTGAAAGTGATGGAAATCACCGGAAATGCACCTTGCATCTTCTGATATTTTTCACCGCATGCCCAAATCTGCTTATCTTTGAAGTAAACGGAAGTATCCTCTTTTGTTTTTTCAAAAAAAGTTTTAAGCATATCAAGAGCAAGTGTCTTTCCAAATCTTCGTGGTCTGGTAAACAAAATGACCGGAACCTGATCATCAATCAAATCACGGATCAGAAGTGTTTTATCTACATAATAACTGTTCTTTACTACATCCATGTAAGATGTATTCCCAACTGCACAAGAAAGAACCTCTCCATTTCCTGCTTCAGGTTTTTTAATGCCAATGTAATCATATACAGTCTCCTCCGGAACCATCCAATTGCGACCTTTTCTTAAAGCGCCTTCCAGTTTTCCAGCATTACATAACCCTACTACTCTTCTTGTTGATAATCCCATAATCCCGGCGGCTTCTTTTGTTGAAATATATCTGATATCGGTCATGTTATCGCTCCTTTCGGAAATAGTATAGCATTTATCGGAAATTTCAGCAATTTATTTCCTCTGTATTTCCATTATATTTCCTCTGTATTTCTGATAAAATGCCCAGTTTCTCACATTTAACAGTATATTTTCTAGTTAAAAATGATTCCTGGCCTCCGTCTGTGATCTTATGTTTGATAAAAATATCATTCAGGTATATAAATCTAAGGGATCCAAGACAAGACTTGTGATTCTCTGCCCCCGGCTGAAAGTAAATCTGATGAAGTATTGCGTGATCCATCGCAAGTATACAGCCCTTTCCTCTATGTCTTATGTATTCTTACAAATGAGACAGCAGGAAGCGATCAACTCCAATGTGATCAAGCAGCTCTTTGCCCGGATAAAAAAGAAATCCGGCATAGATCGGCTTCATCCCCATCTTTGTCGACATACTTTTGCAACGTCATATATTAAAGGCGGCGGTAACATCGAGATGCTCCGCCTGCTTCTTGGACATACGGATTATAAGGTAACCAGAGTTTATCTGCATCTTGCACAGCAGTCATCCCTTCTGCATGAAGATATTTACCAGCTTGACCCTGTGTTCTTCAAGCGGTATCAGTAGCATAAAATACTTTTATGCCCCTGTGGAACTTTCTCCATAGGGGCGTAAATACTTCATTTCTATCTATTTCCCAGACACCTTTATTTTTCACTTTCCCGTAAAACATAAAAAACACCGTCCCCGCGGCAATCGCTTTGTCCGCAAAAACAGTGTTCTTAGTGCGCCTTCAGGGGTTCGAACCCTGGACACCCTGATTAAGAGTCAGGTGCTCTACCAACTGAGCTAAAGGCGCATATTCTTTTGTTTTCTTTGTGTTGATGTTTTGTTAACTCCTCAACGCAAGTGATATTATATATAATGTGAGATAAAATGTCAATAGGTATTTTAAAAAAATTTTAGAAAATTTTCTATTTCTTTTATTTTTCCTTTTTTTCATCCTTTTTAGACATCTTATTTAGCATCTTATTGACCTCTTCTGCTGACTTTCGCACCTGGCTGAAAGTATCGTCAAACTTTTTATGCTCATATCCAAACTGTACCATCTTATTATGGAAGGAACTTTTTCGTTTCATAGGCAGACTCCTTCGGGGCGCGAAGCGCCCCTTGGATTTTCTTACACTATATTATGCAACGCAGGCTTCATATTCCAGTCACAGAAATACAACATCTATAAAATATTGTATTCCTATCCATTAGCTATCCAGCAAAACACTAAGACTTCAGACAGATATCCTCAATCTGTTTTCACTACACATCTCTACACTAGTATGACTCACGCTAATTAACAATCTGATTCATGCTGAAACATAGCAAAAATTTATCCCCTTGAAATCACCATCTTACAAATCGGATTCCCCATAGAGGAAAATTTCTCCTCATACTCCGTCATCACATTCCCCTGCACCATCTCTTCATTATGATGCAGATCAAAGGTATAGTTTTCCAGATTCCAGCCTGCCTCTTTCACTTCTTCCAGTGAAAACTCAAACAGGTCCCTGTTATCTGTCTTAAATTCCACCTTTCCGTCCTGCACCAGAATCTGGTCGTAACGCGCCAGGAATTCTCTTGATGTCAGACGGCGTTTTGCATGGCGTGCTTTTGGCCATGGATCGGAAAAGTTCAGATAAATTTTATCCACCTCTCCCTTTTCAAAAATATCCGGCAGAAGTCTGGCATCTACTCTCATAAAGAATAAATTGGAATAAACCTCTCCGTTCTGCTCCAGCTCTTCTCTCTTCTGCAGCGCACGCAGAAGTACACTGTCATACATCTCGATTCCCACATAATTGATCTCCGGATGAAGACGCGCCAGGTCCATCAGAAAGCGTCCTTTTCCCATTCCTACTTCTATATGAAGCGACTGCTTTTTCGCAAAAACCTCCGCCCAGTGTCCTTTCTTTGTCTGTGGCTCCTGCACCACATAAGGGCTCTCCAGAATCGCATCCTGTGCCCCAGGGATATTTCTTAATCTCATAGTCTCTCCTTATATATTTTATTAGTAAAACGTTAATCGTCCACCCTCTGTCTCTTTATATCAGACAATATAAACTATAGCAATTCCATCTCTATTTTCTTTGATATTACGGCAAAATTATCTCCTTGCCATCAATAAATCTTCCTATTATATTCCTGTCATCTCCCGCATAGCAGAATCTCTCCGCTCTTTCCTCCGGGCTCAGGGTAAAGCCTTCATCCTCCAGTCCGTCAAGCACCAGCGCATTAAACCGATAGCCTTTCTCCAGAGAACCTGCGCGGTCAAATACGCTTCCGCCAGCCTTGGTTGCCATATGAAATGCCTGTGCAAACGTTATGCTTCCATTTCCTTCCGGTTCATAAAACTCTTTCAGTTTCGAAAGCTGTACTGCTCTTGCAACCTGTCTGTAAACAGCCGCATGCTGTCCGCCTCCGATATCACAGCCCATGGCGATCGGAACGCCTTTCTCACTTAATGCTTTCGCCGGCATAATTCCTGCTATAATATTGGTAGTTGCATCCGGGCAATGCACTGTTACGCTGCCAGCTTTGCGAATAATATCCAGATCTGCCTGAGATGGAAAAATATAATGTGCAAAAATAGACGGTCCATGTTCCAGCAGTCCATTTCTCTCATAAATCTCTGCATCCGAACCATAATCTGGAAATAATTCCAACGTCCATTTCACCTCTGCCTGAGATTCTACCAGATGAGTCTGCAATCCGCAATGATATTTTGCAGCCAGTTCGCCCAGTCCTTTCATTAACGGCTCAGAACAGGTCGGTGCAAATCTCGGTGTCAGAATCGGCTGCACAGTTCCTTTTCCCTGATGTTCTGCAAGGAAGCGCTCTGTCTCTTTCAGGGATTCTTCTGTCGTCTCACACAGATACTCAGGAGAATTCATGTCCATATTCACTTTACCCACATACGCATACATTCCCTTATCAGCCAGCGCCCTGAACAGGTAATCTGACGCATCATAATGAATCGTCGTAAAAAGACTCGCATGAAACGTTCCTTGTCTGAGCAGTTCTGTCACTACCTGATCATACACATTCTTTGCGTAATCCATGGATGCAAAACGGGCTTCCTGCGGAAATGTATAATCATTAAGCCAATCAAAAAGCAGCTTGTCCATTCCGACTCCACGCTGCACAAACTGGGAAGCATGAATATGCAGGTCAGAGAATGCCGGTATGATCAGACCTCTGCCATAATCTTTTACCTCCACTCCCTGAAATTTCTCAGGAAGAGTTTCATAAATTCCCTCAACGAAACCATCCTGCACTACCAGATAGCTGTCCTCAAATACTTTCAGTTTCTCTATACTTTCCGAATACAAAATATCTCCATGACATACAAAATCCGCCATTTTATCCCTCCTGAATTAATTATACATAAAACGTAACTGTGAATGCACTGAACAATTGCGATAAGTCATTATACCACACCCATTCACCCAATAACATCCATTTCCCCGCCTTGTTTAAAAAATAACAATTTTTTCCTCTCTAAAGAAAATTTAGATGGTTTTTTTCAACAAAAGGGTGTATTATATCTAACAGATATTACTATTTTGCACATAGTAAATCTGAATTTTTTGTAGAATTTTGACAACTAAGGAGGTTGAAGATGGAGCAGATACTTAACAAATTATCTGAAATCGAGCTTACAGCCCAACGCATCATGGAAGACTGCGACCGACAAAAGCAAGTGCTTTCTGAAGAAGCGGAAAAGAAATGTAAAGATTACGATGATCTGCTGGAATCTCAGACAAATGAACAGATTCTGAAGATCCGTCAGCAGCTTGAAGAAGAAAAAGACTCCCGACTATCGCAGTTACGGGCAGACACCGAGGCTACCTTTTCTTCTCTTGATGCCCAGTATGAGCAGCAGCACACGCAGCTTTCCCGGGAACTATTTGAGAAAATTTTATCTATGTAATCAAATACAAAATATCAGGAAAGGAAGTGAGCAATAATGGGAGGCGTACTCTCCTACAGCGGACTTTCCACGAAAATCCGCGCAATGCAGAGCAGACTCACTACCATGGAGCAGTTCGAGGAAATTCTCCAGCTCTCCAACGTTACACAGGTAGCTGCCTATCTGAAACGAATGCCGGAATATTCTTCCAAATGGGATGCACTGGATGAAAACACACTGCACCGAGGCCAGATTGAGAAGCTTCTGAAGAAATCTATTTTCCAGAATTTCTCCAGAATCTATCACTTTGCAAATCTCGAACAGCGTAAGTTTCTGGATCTGTATTCCAAGCGATATGAGATTCGTGTACTGAAAGAAGTTATGACAAATATCTTCGATCACCGCGACACAGACCCTGTTGATGTCTCTCCGTATCGTGACTTCTTCCGCCTGCATTCCAACATCGATGTAGACCGGATCACAGCCTGTTCCACCATGGAAGAACTGATCTCCTGCCTCAAAGGAAACGAGTTTTATATCCCGCTTTCGAAGATTCAGGAACACGAAACGGCGCTTCTTTTTGACTACGGTATGGCACTGGATCTGTACTATTTTACACAGATCTGGAACGTACGCAAGAAGCTGTTTAAAGGCAAGGATCTGGAAGAAATCACCCGTACCTACGGCGAGAAATTCGATATGCTGAACCTGCAGTTTATCCAGCGTTCCAAACGATATTTCAACATGGATCCGGCAAGTATTTATGCGCTTCTGATTCCTATGAATTATAAATTAAAGAAAGAAGAGCTCACCGCTCTGGTAGAAGCTCCGACACCGGAAGATGCCAGAAGGATTTTCCAGAAAACATGGTACGGCACCAGATATGGGCAGCTTACTGTTGCCAATCTGGAGGAATTTTACAACTATATCCTCCGCAGTATCCTGGAAAAAGAAGCGCACAGGAATCCCTATTCTGTGGCAGTGATCTATTCCTACCTATATCATAAGGAACATGAAGTAAACCGCCTGACGATTGCTATTGAATGCGTCCGTTATGGCGTACAGCATGATGAAGCCATGCGTTATATATGTAATAACTGACATAACTCATGAGCTGATATCCACAAGCTTTATAATCTGCACATAATATTTTTTGCAGACTATAAAAACTATAGAATAATACAGCAGATTTCATACAAGTTATATATTCATATTATGTAAACTGTATTAAATACAACTAACCAGGAGGTGAATTTATGATTGAGAAAATGAAGTTTCTGAGCATTACCGGTCCGAAAACCGATATTGACAGAGTGGTAAACACCTACCTATGCAAGTACGAAATCCATCTGGAAAATGCCCTTTCCGAGCTGACTGCAGTGGAGAGTCTTTCTCCCTTTATGGAGATTAATCCATATAAAGAAGCACTCACTACTGCTAACAGCTTTTATGAGGAGCTGACGGATACAAAGCAGATTTCCGCCCGATCAATGAATACGGAAGAGGCATTAAATACCATCCGCCGGCTTCAGTCCGATTATCAGGAACTGAGCAATACCCGCGCGGATCTGGAGAGTCAGCTTGCAGCACTTGATGAATCTTTGCGAGTGATCAGACCATTCAGAAACATCAATTACAACCTCTCCTCAATCCTGAAATTCCAATTCATCCACTTCCGTTTCGGAAGAATTGAGAAGGAATATTATCAGAAATTTGAGAAGTATATTTATGAGAATCTGGACACAATCTTTATCAAATGTGACGAAGATGACCAGTATATCTGGGGTGTATATTTCGTGCCGGAACATGAAGCACAGAAGGTCAAAGCTGTCTATTCTTCCATGCATTTCGAGCGGATTTATATGCCGGATACTTATGAAGGGACTGCCAAATCAGCATTCGAAGAACTCACCAAAAAACGCAGTGATGTAGCTGCCAGACTGGAGTCTGCGAACCAGAAAAAAGCTGATTTTCTCCAGCAGAATAAAGAAGATATCGCAGCATCCCGCAACGCGATCGCACAGCTTTCCGGCAACTTTGATGTGCGTAGACTTGCAGCATGTACCCATGGGGATAAGGATGTCTTCTATATTCTATGTGGATGGATGACTGAGAAAGATGCACATTCTTTTCAGACAGATATCAAGGATGACAGCCGTATCTTCTGCATTATTGATGGTGAAGAAGACGAGCATCTGAAACCTGGCGTGCACCAGCAGCCGCCGACCAAATTAAAGAATCCGAAGCTGTTCAAACCTTTTGAAATGTATATCAAAATGTATGGCCTTCCAGCCTACAATGAGATGGATCCGACATGGTTTGTGGCACTGACCTATTCCTTTATCTTCGGTGCAATGTTCGGTGATGTCGGACAGGGATTGTTGCTCTTTATCGGCGGTTTCCTGCTTTATAAATTTAAACATATCACACTAGCAGGTATCATCAGCTGCGCAGGTGTATTCTCCACATTCTTTGGATTTATGTTCGGAAGTATCTTCGGATTTGAAGATGTGATACCTGCCTTGTGGCTGCGTCCGATGAACAATATGATGTCTGTTCCGTTTATAGGAAAACTGAATACTGTATTTATCATTGCCATTGGTTTTGGTATGGGAATCATCCTTTTATGTATGGTATTTAACATCTTAAACGCATGGAAAGCCGGAGATATCGAGCATATCTGGTTCGATACAAACTCCGTAGCAGGTCTGGTATTCTACGGATCCGCAGTTGTTTCCATCGCACTGATCCTGACCGGTCATACACTTCCGGGAGGAATCGTACTGTTTATCATGTTTGGTGTACCGCTGATCCTGATTTTCCTGAAAGAGCCTCTCACAGCCCTTATCGAGAAGAAATCAGAAGTTATGCCGAAGGAAAAAGGAATGTTCATTGTACAGGGACTTTTTGAAATGTTTGAAGTCCTGTTAAGCTACTTCTCCAATACCCTTTCCTTTGTCCGTATCGGAGCTTTCGCAGTCAGCCATGCAGCTATGATGGAAGTTGTCCTCATGCTCGCAGGCGCGGAAAGCGGAAATCTTAACTGGGTAGTGGTAGTCCTTGGAAACCTTTTTGTATGCGGTATGGAAGGTCTGATCGTAGGTATCCAGGTACTTCGTCTGGAATATTACGAAATGTTCAGCCGTTTCTACAAAGGTACGGGACGTAAATTTGAGCCATTCCGCTCCGTAAAATAAACAAAGAAAAAATATCAAAACGTATAATACTTTTCAGTCAAGCGGATATTCGCAATCCGCTTCGCTACTTGCTCATAACCGAATAACTGCTTCGCAGTTTATTCGGTTAAAATAAAACCAAGAGGAGATTTAATTATGACAACAATAGCACAGATTATTTTAGCAATCGCATTGGTACTCAGCATCATCCTTCCATTTGGATACTATCTCATTGGCGAGAAAAACCGCGGTCGTTACAAAACAGCCATCGGCGTAAACGCATTCTTCTTCTTTGGCACAATGCTCATCGCCATCGCCGTAATGTTCACAGGTGCTTCTTCTGTACAGGCTGCTGCCGGTTCTGAGGCAGGTCTTGCAACAGGTATGGGCTACATCGCAGCAGCCCTTGTAACCGGTCTTTCCTGTATCGGTGGTGGTATTGCCGTTGCCAGTGCGGCAAGCGCAGCTTTAGGCGCTATCAGCGAAGATCAGAGTATCCTTGGTAAATCCCTTATCTTCGTAGGTCTTGCAGAAGGTGTTGCCCTTTACGGACTGATCATCTCCTTCATGATCCTGGGACAGTTATAAGATGCAGATGTTTTTGATCAGCGACAATATCGATACCTACACAGGGATGAGACTGGCAGGTGTAGAGGGTGTAGTTGTTCACACACATGATGAATTAAAAGATGCTTTGCAGAAAGCCATCTCCAATAAAGAAATCGGAATCATACTCCTGACCGAGAAATTCGGCCGGGAGTTTCCTGAAATTATTGATGATGTAAAGCTTCATCACAAGACCCCTCTGATCATCGAAATCCCAGACAGGCACGGTACTGGACGCAAACCGGATTTTATTACCTCATATGTAAATGAGGCGATTGGACTAAAACTATAGGCAGGTGTTAACATGACAATTGATGAAAAACTCAGCCATTTTTATGATATCACTGTTGAAGATGCCCGCGCAAAAGCTGCCGCCATTCTTGAAGAGCACAGACAGACTCTGGAAAAAATGACAGAAGAGCGCAAGGCCCTCAGTGAGGAAAATGCCCAGGCACAGATCAAGGCAGAAACCGCCAATGCAAGACGTGAAGTAAACAAGGCGCTTTCCGCAGAACAGCTCACGATCAAACGCGACTGGACCAAGAAACAGAATGATTTAAAAGAGAAAATCTTCTCTGAGGTAAAAGAACTTCTCAAATCCTTCACCAAAACTTCGGAATATGAAGATTATCTCAGTGAAAAGATCAAAGAGGCTCTGGACTTCGCCGAAAACGATGAAATCTCCATCTATCTTTCCCCGGAAGACAGCGCACTTTCAGAGAAGCTTCAACAGCGCACAGGCGCAGCCATCCAGCTCGCCAAAGACTCTTTCCTTGGCGGTATCCGCGCCACGATTCCTCACAAGAACATCCTGATTGATCACTCTTTTGCAGGAAATTTCGAGGCAGCATACAAAGAATTCAAGTTTGACGGAGGACCAGAACATGAGTAATACAGGTATTATCTACGGTGTCAACGGCCCCGTCATTTATCTGAAGGGCGACAACGGATTTAAAATCTCCGAGATGGTTTATGTAGGTCCGGAACATCTGGTAGGTGAGATCATTGGCCTGAAAAAAGGCATGACCACCGTACAGGTTTTCGAGGAAACTACAGGACTCAAACCAGGAGATACAGTTACAGGTACAGGAGATGCAATCTCCGTACTTCTCGGACCTGGAATCATTCACAACATCTTTGACGGTATCCAGCGTCCCCTGGAAGAAATTGCCAAAGCTTCAGGCAAATATATTTCCCGAGGTGTCAGTGTAGACTCCCTTAACACAGAAAAGAAGTGGAAAACACACATCACAGTAAAAGAAGGAGATGTCGTAGGGCCTGGTTCTATCATCGCAGAAACCCAGGAAACCGATTCTATCCTTCATAAATCCATGGTGCCTCCGAATCTCACAGAAGCCACAGTTATCCATGCGGTTCCTGACGGAGAATACACCATTCTCGAACCAATCGTAACCATTCAGTTCGCAGACGGCACTACCAGAGATCTGGCACTTGCGCAGAAATGGCCGATCCGTATCCCAAGACCGACACACAAACGTTTCCCTGCAAGCGTTCCGCTTGTCACAGGCCAGCGTATCCTGGATACCCTTTTCCCGATTGCAAAAGGCGGTACAGCCGCTGTTCCAGGAGGTTTCGGTACCGGTAAAACAATGACACAGCATCAGATTGCCAAGTGGTCTGACGCAGATATCATCATTTACATTGGCTGCGGAGAGCGTGGAAATGAGATGACTCAGGTTCTGGAAGATTTCAGCAAACTGATCGACCCGAAATCCGGGAACCTGATGATGGACAGAACCACACTGATTGCCAATACTTCAAACATGCCGGTTGCGGCACGTGAAGCTTCTATTTATACAGGTGTTACCCTCGCGGAATATTACCGCGACATGGGCTACGACGTAGCCATCATGGCAGACTCCACTTCCCGTTGGGCTGAGGCACTTCGAGAGCTGTCAGGACGTCTGGAGGAAATGCCTGCCGAGGAAGGTTTCCCTGCATATCTGGCATCCAAGCTGTCCGCATTCTATGAGCGTGCGGGAATGATGCAGAACTTAAATGGAACGGAAGGCTCTGTCTCCATTATCGGAGCTGTTTCCCCTCAGGGTGGTGACTTCTCAGAGCCTGTCACACAGAACACCAAGCGTTTCGTCCGCTGCTTCTGGGGACTGGACAAATCTCTTGCCTATGCCCGTCACTTCCCTGCGATCCACTGGCTGACCAGCTACAGTGAATATCTGGAAGACCTGACACCATGGTACAGAGAACATGTTTCCCCGAAATTTGTGGCAGACAGAAACCAGCTGATGGCGATTCTGAATCAGGAAAGTTCCCTGATGGAGATTGTTAAACTGATAGGTAGTGACGTTCTTCCTGATGACCAGAAACTGACACTGGAAATCGCCAGAGTCATCCGTCTGGGATTCCTCCAGCAGAACGCTTTCCACGCAGAAGACACCTGCGTACCTATGGAAAAACAATTTAAGATGATGGAAACGATTCTCTATCTTTATGAAAAATGCCGCGCGCTGATCAACCGCGGAATGCCTGTTTCCATACTCAAAGAAGGCAACAATATTTTTGAAAAAATCATTTCCATTAAATATGATGTAGCAAATAATCAGCTTGAGAAATTTGACCAGTATAAACAGGATATCGACACTTTCTACGACGACATTATGAAGAGAAACGGCTGATGCCGGGAGAGGAGAAGTTTATGGCAATTGAATATTTAGGCTTAAGCGAAATAAACGGACCTCTGGTGGTCCTGGAAGGAGTCAAAAATGCCTCCTATGAAGAAATCGTAGAATTTCACATGGACGACGGGACTCGCAAGATCGGCCGTATTATTGAGATCTACGAGGACAAAGCTGTAATCCAGGTTTTCGAGGGAACAGACAGCATGTCCTTAAGCAATACCCACACAAGACTGACCGGACACCCAATGGAGATCGGACTTTCCCCGGAGATCCTGGGACGAACCTTCAACGGAATCGGCCAGCCAATCGACGGACTGGGCGACATCACCCCGGAAGTCAAATTAAACATCAACGGACTTCCACTGAACCCGGTAGCCCGTGAATACCCACGAAACTATATCAACACCGGTATCTCCGCGATTGACGGACTGACCACGCTGATCCGTGGCCAGAAACTTCCGATTTTTTCCGGAAATGGTCTTCCACACGATAAGCTGGCTGCACAGATCGTACAGCAGGCATCCCTGGGAGAAGGCTCTGATGAAAAATTTGCCATTGTTTTCGCAGCAATGGGTGTCAAATATGATGTCGCAGAATTTTTCCGCCGTACCTTCGAGGAAAGCGGAGCTGCAGACCACGTAGTCATGTTCCTGAACCTGGCAAACGATCCGGTTGTTGAGCGTCTTCTTACACCGAAGATTGCCCTCACCGCCGCAGAGTATCTTGCTTTTGAAAAAGGAATGCACATCCTGGTCATCCTGACAGATATCACTTCCTTCTGCGAGGCCATGCGAGAAGTATCATCCTCAAAAGGTGAGATTCCGTCCCGTAAAGGTTACCCGGGCTATCTGTACAGTGAACTTGCAACCCTGTACGAGCGCGCCGGTATCGTCAAAGGCAAACCAGGTTCTGTAACTCAGATTCCAATCCTGACCATGCCTAACGATGATATCACTCATCCAATCCCTGACCTTACCGGTTATATCACCGAGGGCCAGATCGTTCTGGACAGACAGCTTCATGGACAGGCAATCTACCCGCCGATCAACGTACTGCCATCCCTTTCCCGTCTGATGAAAGATGGTATCGGTGAAGGCTACACCCGAGCCGACCACCAGGACGTAGCAAACCAGCTTTTCTCCTGTTATGCAAAGGTTGGAGATGCCAGAGCCCTTGCTTCTGTTATCGGTGAGGATGAGCTCTCTCCACTGGATAAACGATATCTGGTATTTGGTAAGGCTTTTGAAAATGAATTCGTCGGTCAGTCAGAGACGGAGAACCGAAGCATCACCGAGACTCTTGATAAAGGCTGGGAGCTTCTGGGACTTCTTCCGAAGGAAGAACTTGACCGAATCGATACGAAGATCCTCGATAAATACTATCACGAAACAGTACGCTAAAAGAAGCGAGGTGATTGAATGGATCCGAATACCTTTCCCACCAAGGGAAACCTGATACTTGCAAAAAACTCGCTGAAACTTTCCCGTCAGGGTTATGAACTGATGGACAAGAAGCGTAACATCCTGATCCGCGAGATGATGGATCTGATTGATCAGGCAAAGGATATCCAGACGCAGATTGATGTCACTTTCCGCGCCGCTTACGCTGCGCTCCAGAAGGCAAATATGGAAATCGGCATTGCCTTTGTCCAGCAGATTGCCTGTACCGTTCCTATAGAGAATTCCATCCGTATCAAAACCCGAAGCGTTATGGGTACGGAGATTCCTCTTGTGGAATATGACAAAACCAGCAATACCCCAACCTACGCTTACTACAGCACAAAGATGTCCCTGGACGAAGCCAAGGCTGCATTCGAGAAGGTAAAAGAGCTGTCCATCCGCCTCTCTATGGTGGAAAACGCAGCCATCCGTCTCGCAGCCAACATCAAAAAGACGCAGAAACGTGCCAACGCACTGAAGAATATCACAATTCCGAAGTACGAGGCACTGACCAAGGATATCCAGAATGCACTGGAAGAAAAAGAGCGTGAGGAATTCACCAGATTGAAAGTCATCAAGCGAATGAAGCAAAAATAAATATAAAGTAATTAAAAACAGCCAGATGTATGTCCGGAATCCAAAAATTCTGAACCCATCTGGCTGCTTTTTACATGTGGAAAACTATTTAAAAAGTTATCCCCATCATTATTTGTTTTGTGTATCTGTCATCCACATCTGTCTCTCCTATGTGGAAATTTCATCTTTTACACACTCGGATTCTCTTTTTATATTCTGTTGTGTCTATCTGCACAATACCTTTTTGAATATTCTGATTATTTTTATATATAATCCTTTATTTTGTCTTTTGCGTGCAATATTATATGATTTTTAGAATATAAAAAAGTCAATAGATTTTTGATTTTTTCTGTCGTAAAATGCGGATTTATCATTTTACACAAAACATTCGTTTCTTTTTCTGTTATGTAAATCAAGTATTCCACACACATAAAATGTGGATAATGTGGATAACTTTGTGTATAACTTTAATTTACGGGATTTTTTAAAGGTTATACATGTGGATAGAATGTGTATGACTTTATCCACTTATCCCACCTTTCGACTTTCTTTGTGCAATTTGTCGAATCCTCTGTTTTATGCTTCTTATGGGTGGACAAACAAATATTCAAGAAAGACTCTACTCACTACTTATTACTGTCTGCAATTGAAGCAGGTGACTTACCCGGTTCACTTAAACAGACACATAAAAAGCCTCATTTATCGTTACTCAAATATAAGAGTAAGCTCTAAACGAGGCTTTTACATAATCACAATTATTCCATGAATGTTCCAATCGCTGTCGGCTGTTCATAATCATAGTTGGAAATCTTGATTCCTGTAGCAGCACCGCTGGCATGAATGATCTTTCCATCACCGATATAAAGCGCTACATGATCGATAGCTCCGCTTCCATAGAATACCAGATCTCCCGGCTCAATCTGGCTGATATCTTTCTTAGTGGAGGCATCACACTGGGCTGCTGCCACACGCGGAAGGCTATAGCCAAAGTTGGCAAATACAGACATTACAAAACCAGAACAGTCAGCACCGTTTGTAAGGCTTGTTCCACCGTATACATAAGGATTTCCCTCAAACTGCAGTGCAAAATCCACTACTGCCTGTCTCTTGGCGACACGCTTTGCTTCTGCCTCTTCGGCTGCTTTCTTCTTTGCATCCTCAACTGTCTGCCGGATACTCTCCAACGCTGCTGCCTTTTCCTGCTCTGCTTTCTCAGATGCATTTTCCGCCTTCTCGATTCTTCTCTCCTCGCGGATCTGGGCTGCTTCCTCTTTCTTCGCTACAAACTTCTGAGTTTCCTCTTCTGTCTGCTTCGCAAGAGCACTTGCCAGAGCACTCACACTTCCGGTTGCTTCGCTGCTGTCTGTTCCATCAGAAAACACCTGCTCACCGTCATCAAACTGTGCCGCACTCACTCCTTGTGTCAGAACCATAGAACTTACAGCTACTGCCATTAAAATTGCTTTTATTTTATTATTCATTTACCTGTCAACTCCTGTTAATATACACTCCAATCTCTGGGACACTTTCACTATGCTTCTATTTGGCATATTTCATATTGCCATGAATCAGACAAACACCTTCCAAATATCAGCTGGCGAACATCATTTACTGTTCACTCCGTGCCCAGTAACAAACATCATTCTCTACATTCCTTGAATAATGAAGCTTCGTTAATTGTTACGTTTTTGTTACAACAAGTTACGCATTTGTGTATATTAGCATAGTTTCCAAGTTATGTCAAATAAAAAAAGTATGAAATAGATATACTAATCAAGCTCTCTGTTAACGAATTCTCAAAATCAGAGTGAAGTATAACATTAATGCCGAATCAGATAATTATGTGCAGAAATCACCGCATTCGCGCCATCCGCCACCGCTGTCACAACCTGTCGCAGCATCTTTGTGCGGATATCTCCCGCCGCAAAAACACCCGGTGTTTCCGTAATTCCCTCTTCTCCCGCAATAATATATCCGGCTTCGTCAAGTTTCACCAGACCTTTGAATTTTTCTGTATTCGGAAGGATTCCTACAGCAATAAAAACTCCATCTGTATCGATTACGGATTCTGTATCATCCAGGACATTTCTGATTTTCAGTCCTGTGACGCATTCTGTACCCTGAATCTCCACTGCCACACTATTCCATATCATCTCCACATTCTCACATGCTGACAAGCTCTCCTGTAGGATCTCGTCTGCGCGCAATTCATCCCGTCTGTGAAGCAGATAAACTTTCTTACAGATTCTTGAAAGAAAGATTGCGTCCTCTACTGCCATATTTCCACCACCAACGACAACCGCGGTCTTATCCTTAAAGAAAGCACCATCGCAGGTAGCGCAGTAAGAAACACCCATTCCGGACAGTTCTTCTTCGCCAGGAATATTCAGTCTGCGATGGCTTGCACCACAGGCAAGGATCACTGTTTTCGCTCTGTATTCATGTTTCTTTGTTCGGATAATTTTCTCAGTTCCGGCATCTTCTACTGACAGGACATTCTCCCTTACAGGTTCAATTCCCAGCTTAGCCGCATGTGCTCCCATAGCCTCACCAAGATCCATCCCACTGATTCCCGGCATTCCCGGATAGTTGTCCACCTCGTAAGTGTTAAGTACCTGTCCGCCCTGGGCAAACTGCTTATCCAGCCATAAAATATTCATCTTCGCTCTGGCAGCATAGATTGCTGCGCTGATTCCCGCAGGACCTGCTCCCAGAATCGCTATATCATAAATCTCTGACATCCTCTTACCTCCATCTGTTGTTACCAAATATGATAGCATACTCACCCCTCTTTTCCAATAAGATAGTAAAAAGCGCCTTCCGAGGTGGATATGCGTATTTATAAGAGCATCCCCAAAAGACTCCTTGCCCTCTGCCTGGTTTTTGCCACAGGAATCGGACTGGGCTGCCTGTCCGATCATTTTATTTCAGAAAATTCCCGTTTTCAGGCTTTTACCGACGAATTATTTCAGTCTGAAGTAAGCAATAACACGCTCACCCTGCATTACACCCTCGCCAATCCCTCCAAAAAAGGAATCAAAAAACCCGAAGCCACCCTGGGTACTGTCCTCTCAGACTCAGACAAAACAACCAACATCTGCCAGAAATATGAAAAAAAACTGCAATCCTTTGCCTACTCCAAACTCTCCAAAGAAAACCAGCTTACCTGTGATCTGCTCCTTCTCTACTTCCACACCAGGGTATCCCTTGGAAAAAACAGCATTCTGGATGAGCCGCTAGGTCCAAGCCTGGGCGTGCAGGCACAGCTCCCGGTTCTTCTCGCAGAATATTCTTTCTATAAAAAAGAAGATATTTCCGATTATCTGAAACTCCTAAGTACCATAAAACCATATTTCCAGAGCATCCTGAAACTTGAAAATCAAAAGTCCCAGGCTGGTCTTTTCATGAGCAATACAACCCTTGACCGGATTCTGAAGCAATGCCGTTCCTTTATTGCTGATCCTGACTCCAACTATATGGATGACATTTTCACTCAGAAATTAAAAGCCTTCTCTAATCCTGCCCTGACTGACAAAGACCAGAAAAAGCTCTGTACATATCATCACAAACTAATCTGCGAAGAAGTAATTCCTGCCTATCAGGAGCTGATTAATGGTCTGGAGAAACTTCGCGGAACCGGGAAAAGCAGCCGGGGACTGGCTTTTTTTGAGGGCGGTCGTGAATACTATATTTATCTGCTCAGAAGCCAGACCGGAACCTACGTCCCTGTCAAGAGAATCGAACAGCGCCTGTCCTCCCAGCTTCTTTCTGATTATCAGCAGACCCGTTCTCTTCTTCAGAAAGATCCTGACTTGATTTCTGGTCTGTCCAGATACGTCAGCGAACTTACACTGTCCCCGGAACAAATGCTGGATGCACTGCCCAAGCTTATGACTGAAGATTTTCCCACATTAAGCGATGTGACCTACGAGATCCGGTCTGTCCATCCATCCATGAAAAGTTTCCTCAGTCCGGCCTTTTACCTCACACCACCTGTTGACACCCAGAAGCCAAATGTGATTTACATTAATGATTCCGGCCGCACTACCAGTCTGGAACTCTTCGGCACTCTTGCCCACGAAGGATTTCCCGGACACCTGTATCAGACAGTTTCCTTCGCCCGAAGCAATCCCTCTGACATCAGATACCTTGTCACTTCTTCCGGTTATGTAGAAGGCTGGGCCACTTATGTGGAATCCTACGGTTACGAATATGCTGCCTCCCTTATGAAAAACTCTGCCGCAGCCAAAGGCGCAGTCCGTCTGGCATGGCTGAACCGTAGTATGAACCTGTGCATCTACTCGCTGATAGACATTGGCATCCACTATCGTGGCTGGGACGCCGCCCGCACTGCTGCTTTTCTAAAAGCTTTCGGCATCACCAACGCCTCCACTGCAAATGAAATCTACCAGTATATTGTTGAAACCCCCGGGAATTATCTGAAATACTACTGGGGATACCTTAACTTCCTTGATCTGAAAACATCCAGCCAGAAAAAACTTGGCGATGATTTCAACCTGAAAGAATTCCACCGAAAGATTCTGGAAATCGGCCCGGTACAGTTTCCGGTACTGGAAAAATATATGAAATAGCCTTTGGCTGTCTGCTTTGTTCTTAAGAATCTTGTTTTTATTATTGAAAACAAAGTGGACAGCAGGTTTCTTTCACAATTTTCGCTTATGTACTTCATTTTATTTGACACTTTCAGCGAAACACAGTAAAATATTGATAAATATTATAACTATTTAATGTGAACAGTAACTATAACATTCCTATAGGAATTCCAGAAAATAATGCAAATAAGACCGTCTAGCAGAGTGCGAAGGACAAGGAAGATATCTGCAGGCGTACTAACGCACGACAAAGATATCTGATGCAGGACTTCACGCTCTGATGGGTTGGATTAATTACAGTATTTTCGGGAATTGCTATAATTGCTATCATCGAGGGGACAATCATTATGATCAATGTACCATCAAACTTATCCGGAGCAGTCAACAGACAGACCGTTATGAATATTAACAATAAGAAAATCCAGGAGCCTCTGTCATCTCGCAATATTGATTCTATAAACACCAAATTTGTAAATGCTGCTTCTCCCAATTCCAACTCCACGCATACTGGTTCTATTAATACCCAATCTGTAAATGCCGCTTATATAAATACCAATTCCAGATCTGCTGGTCCGGTAAATACCAGATCTGCAAATACTGCTCCTACAAATTCAGGCAATCATAGTTTCAATTCCAGACCTGTTCCAACTATCAGAATTCCTGCCTTTAAGAACCCAGTCCGAAAAGGTCAGAAAATACCACTTGAAACTCAATCCCGGCTTACAGGAATTAAGGCGCATCTTGGATGGAATATTACAAATCCGGACTGTGATGTAGACGTATCCGCATTTCTTCTGAATAATACCGGAAAGGTTATCGGTGATTCATGGTTTGTATTCTATGGACAGGAATCCAGTCCTGACGGAAGCACTGTCTTTTTTGCCAATCAGGGACAGAATCGTGAAATGATCTCTATAGATTTCGTAAAATTAAACCCAGCCGTTTCAAAAATTGTTTTTGTCCTTACCATAAATGAAGCCTTGGAAAAGCATCTGAATTTCAGCATGATCAAAGACGCGTATATCCAGATTACCGATGCTTCAAACACTGAATTAGTCAGTTTCAAAATGGATGAATACTATTCCAACGTTACTTCCATGATGATAGGCGAAATATACCAGCATAACGGCATCTGGAAATTTAACGCGATCGGAAACGGCGTTTCCAGAGATCTCGCCGGACTCTGTGAATTATACGGAGTTCAGGTTATTTAAAAGGAGGACTATCATGTTAACATTTGAAACCATCAACGAATTAACTCTGAAAGTTACCTGTACCGGCAATGATGTTCTTTTTGTAAAAGCAGGAGCTTTTATAGCCGGAGACAATTCCGGCCCAAAGAATTACCGGTTTGAAAAAGTTCTTCTCGGCCCGCAGCAGAATCTCGGGCAGGCCCTGTTCGGACAGCTGGCACGAAGAGTCACTGGTGAAAACCTTCCATTGATGAAAGTCAATCTGAACGGTGATTCCGTTACATATTATGCAAACTACGGACAACATGTTGTGATCTACCAGCTGGCCCAGGGCGAAACTATTTCTGTTGAATCTGAGAACATTCTGGCATTTACTCAGGACTGTGATTATAGCGTCCGCTTTATCGGTGTCGGAGTTCTCTCCCAGAAAGGACTTGCTACTTCAACACTCACTGCACGCGGCAAGAATGCATATGTTGCAGTACTGTCAGACGGCAACCCAATCGTACTGAGCAATATTGGTAAAAACAATACCATTTCTGTCGATCCTGATGCAGTCATCTGCTGGGTAGGAAACGGCCACTGCGATCCAAGTGTTACTGCCGATGTATCCTGGAAAACCTTCATCGGACAGGCATCCGGCGAATCTTATCAGTTTGAATGGCACGCCGGAGACAACGTTACGGTTATCATTCAGCCATCAGAACGCCAGGGGGGAATTCGCGTAAGCATGGACTAATCCGGATAGAAAAAGAGGCAGAACTCATCACGTCAGTTCTGCCTCTTTCTTTAAGCATTTTTCCAGTAATGCTTCCGAAAATAATTTTCCGCTTTCCATCTCCATTACGTTTTCTTTTAAGTCTTCTTTTAAATCCTCTTTTAAACGAAACATCTTCCCAAATCCATCCGGAACGCATCCAAAGTCGCTCTCTTCTACCATAGAAACATCAAACTCACTGTCTCCGGCAGCCAGAATATATCCGGGATTCATTTTTTTCCGAAGTCGTTTCACAGCCATCCCTTTATTCAGCTTCTTAGGAACAACATATACTTTTTCTCCATTATGAAACACATCCACCAGTTCCGTCTTCAGCGTTTTGTTCAGATCCTTAATCACTTCATCCGGCTTTTCACATTTTGTAAAAACAAAAAGCTCATCTATAAATCTTACTTCAAATTTCCGCCGCGGATCCACTTCAAGAATACCGATGGCCTTATCCAGCTGCGGTCTGCTTTCCGCGATCATCTTCAAGGATTCGTAATACCATTCTTTGTCCCGTTCGCCATTCACAAGTAATACACCGCCATTGCAGACAAGTGCATACGGTATAGCTCCTATATGCAGATTGATACGTCTGTATTGTTCTTCCGTCCTCGTAGAAGTTGGTACAATCAGCATCTTGTCATTTACTTCTTTTAACAACGAGTAGGTTCTTTCAGAAATAAATGAGATTTCCCGTCCATTATATAACTCAACGTTTAATTTTTTCTCTCCGATATCATGCTTATATGAATATATAATCGTGTTATCCATATCAACGCACAAAATATTTTTCATCCATTTTCTCCAAAAAGAATGTGGTACAAGTGTTCCCTGCACCACATTCATGAAACTTCATAACTGCTTCATACATTCACAATCATATCACTTTTTAATTTACTTTGAAACGATTGCCTTTCTGATAAGATCCACCGGTATGATCAGTATGGCAAGTGCCATGGATACCAATAAAGCCTTAGGCTCAAGCATGGTTGTGCTGAATACTTTTCCACCAATCTCAATGATGATCGTCTGAAGCACAAAAATCGCACCCATTACCAGTAAGAAGTTCTTGTTCTCGCTAATGTGCTCAAACAGGTTAAACTTCTCTGATCTCGTATTCAGACTGTTAAAGATGATCGCATAGATGAAAAATGCAAACATAAATGTCTTCTCATAAAGCTCCGGATCTGCACATGATGCCGGTGTTACAAAGCTTGTAATACCGCCAATATTCTCAAGAATCAAAATAGATCCCAGAGTAATAAAGATAGCACTCGTACCAATCGCAGATTTAATATAAGAAGTCAGGATATTATCTGTTCTCTTTGCCGGCTGGTCATTCATGTATCTGTTCAGAATCGGCTCACCGCCAAATGCCATAGCTGCCAGTGTATCCATGATCAGGTTGATCCACAGAATCTGGACAATGGAGAACGGCTCTGTCCATCCAAGTATCGGAGCGATAATGTTCATTAACAATGTACTGATATTTACAGTAAGCTGGAAAATAAGGAACTTACCAACAGATTTAGCCATTGTTCTACTGTTAAGTACACAGTCCTTAATAGATGTCAGACTGTTGTTAAGAATAACAACATCTCCGGCCTCCTGCGCAACTGCTGTACCATCTCCCATTGCAAAACCGATATCTGCCTGTTTCAATGCCGGAGCATCGTTGACACCGTCACCGGTCATACCACAGACATTGTCAAGCTGCTGTGACATAGATACCAGTCTCTTCTTATCAAGAGGTTTCGCTCTGCTGACTACCTTCAGATTTGGAAGAACTTTCTTAAGTTCTTCATCAGACATCTTCTCTAACTGCTCATGAGTGAGAACAACATCCTTCTTCTCATCCATAAGGATTCCCGCTTCTTTTGCAATCGCAACAGCAGTTTCTTCCGCATCACCGGTAACCATGACTACCTGGATTCCTGCATGGTTAAGAATCTCAACTGTCTCGATTGCATCTGTTCTTACATTATCACGCAGACACAGAACAGCCATAAGAACGGTTTTCGCACCGTCGATCTTTGCTACGGAGAGAAGCTTCATTGTTCTCTTCGCCTGTGCGTGCATCTGTTCTTTTACTTTATTCTTATCTGCTTCTGTGAACTCTTTTTCTTCTCCGTCAGGAAGCATATAGTGTGTTACTTTCTCAATGATGTTCTCTGTAGCACCTTTCCAGTAAACAAGTCCATTCTTAAGTGTTACAGTTGCACATTTCTTCTCTGAATCAAATCCGCTGATGTCTTCTACCTTATCCGGATCGTTGTCTGAATCATTGTATCCATGATTGAGCGCATAAGAAAGCAGCGCTCTGTCCATGTTGTTACTGCCGATGGCTTTTCCTTCGGCAGAAACCTTTGCAAGGTTATTCAGGGTAATTGCCTCAATAAACTCTTTGTTCTGAATAGAATCAATGATATCGCCTTTACCTGTGATAAACTCAACCAATGACAGATTTCCTTCTGTGATTGTTCCTGTTTTATCACTGAACAGCACGTTCATATAAGCTGAATCAGAGAATGCTGCTTTATGGCTGACAAGAATATTCTTCTTATACATGGACTCTGTATTCATTGACTGAACCAGACTGTTCATCATCGGAAGACCTTCCGGAACTGCCATGATTACGATAGATGCCATAAGCATAACTGCCTCTGCGATAACAAGAAGAACTGAAACAACTGTAATTGCTTCGTCCGCTCTTACAAGAGTCAGCACAACATGTAAGATACCAGCAATTGCCGCTGCAGAGACACCTAATTTACCGATTCCTGCTGCAACCCCCTCCAGTTTAAGGCTGGAAGTATCTTTTCTCTCTTCTTACTCATCAGTATCAGTCAGTGCTTTATTAATCTTTCCTAATTCTGAGTTATCGCCGATGACTGTTGCAACCATATATCCTTCACCGGAAGTTACTACAGAACCCATGAAAACTTTTCCTACTGAGGAATAATCAGTGGATTCTGCATCAGCCATATCTGACACTGCTGCCTTGTTTTCATCTCTTGACTCACCGTTTAAGGCAGCCTGGGAAACTTTGATTTTTCCTTCAAATATTAAGCCATCGGCCGGAACTTTATCTCCCGCCTGTACAAGAATCGTGTCGCCTTTCACAATCTCGCTTGTAAGAATATTGACAAGCTTTCCGTTTCTCATAACTTTGGCATAAGTTTTACTGTATTCTTCCTGAAGTGCTTCACTTCTTGAAGTATTTCTGTATTCTGACAAAGTACTGAATCCGGTGGCAAGTGCGATTGCGATTACAATACTGATGATCTCTACAACGTCATTTCCGCCAGATAATGCCGGGACAAAAATTCCAAGAATTGCCAGGATCACTTTAAGCGCCAGTGCCGCACACAGAACTTTGATCCAGATATCATCAAATGCGCCGATAAACATGGACCAGAGTGACTCTGTTTCCTTCTTGGCAAGCTCATTGGTGCCATATTTCGCTTTACTTTCATTAACCTGCGAATCGGATAATCCGCACATTAATTGTTTTTTGTTCATATCACTCATATATCTGAATGACCTCCTCATTTTAATCTCTTATAAGAACAAATTCCTACCAGCGAGGTTGACTATAGTGACAGGATTTTGACTTATATATCTCATACTCTTACGCTTTTATACCAGAATCTCTCTCTGAAATAAAAGACTGTTAGATATTCACAAAAGAGGAACTATCGCATAGTCCCTCTTATTCGTAAATAAATGGTTATCTCCAATACTCAGGATTATGAAAATCTTCGGCAGAGTTCTCCAATTCCCGGATCGGTTGTTCCATTTCCCATCGCATTAAATTTCCACTCACCGTTATGTCTATATATTTCCCCAAAAATCATCGCAGTCATTCCTGAATAATTTTCGGTCAGATTATATTTGCACATTTCTTTATTGTTTCTGGCATCAACCAGACGGATAAAGGCATTTTCAATCATTCCGAAATGCTGTTTTCTCTGAACTGCCTGATAAATATTTACAACAATAACGATCTTATCGTATTCAGCCGGAACTCTTGACAGGTCGATAACAATCTGTTCGTCATCTCCTTCTCCCTCTCCGGTAAGGTTATCTCCCATATGATTTACTGTGCCGGATTTATGTTTCAGATTTCCGAAATATACTAAATCGGTTCTGTCCACGAATTTTCCATTCTTCAGCATGATTGCAGAAGCATCGCAATCGATTGCCTGATGTGTTGTAGCAGCGCCGCCAAACAACGTTGCGAAGAATCCACCACCACCGCCACCTGACGGTTTCGCTTCATCCCATCCAAGTCCGACAATAACCTTCGCTAATCCTGCATTATCCTTTGACAGATTTACTTTCTGTCCTTTCTGTAAGCTGACTGACATAAGTTTTCCTCCTATTCCACTGCGATACCATAGCTATTGCACAAAGCAGCTAAGCCGCCCTGATAACCGCTTCCGATGGCATTGAATTTCCACTCATTACCATTCTTATATAATTCGCCAAATACAACTGCAGTTTCGATAGAGAAATCCTCGCCAAGATCATAGCGAAGAATCTCCTGTCCTGTAGCCTCGTTAACAATTCTTACAAAAGCATTGGAAACCTGTCCAAAGTTCTGACGTCTCTCCTCCGCTTCATAAATCGTAACGGTAAATGCAATCTTTGTTATATTTGCAGGAATCTTTGAAAGATCGATTTTTATCTGTTCATCATCTCCATCGCCTGCTCCGGTAAGGTTATCTCCCATATGCTGAATCGCACCGGATGGATGTGTAAGATTTCCATAAAATACAAAATCCTTCTGATCGGAAACTTTTCCGGAATCAGTCAGACAAAATGCTGCTGCATCAAGATCGAAATCTCCGCCTGTATCAAATGCATTGATATCCCATCCTATACCAACAACCACATTTTTGAGTCCCGGATTTTCTTTTGTAAGGCTTACTTTCTGGCCCTTTTTTAAACTAATCGGCATATCTTTATCCTCCTATGCTACTTCAATACCATAATGACCGCAGAGTGCTGCAAGTCCGCCCTGGAAACCACTTCCAATGGCATTAAACTTCCACTCTCCGTTATGTCTGTAAAGCTCTCCGACAACTACAGCAGTCTCAATGGAGAAATCCTCTCCAAGATCGTAATGGATCAGTTCCACATTATTTGCTTCATCTACCAGACGGATATAAGAATTGGAAACCTGTCCGAAATTCTGGCGTCTTTCTTCCGCTTCATAAATGGTAACTGTAAATGCGATTCTCTCAACATTTGCCGGAACTTTTGTAAGATCAACCATGATCTGCTCATCATCGCCTTCACCCTCACCGGTAAGGTTATCTCCCATATGTTCAACAGATTCGCTTGCATGTTTCAGATTACCATAGAAAATAAATTCTTTCTCTGTCGGGCATTTTCCATTAGCGCCAAGCATAAATGCTGCTGCATCAAGGTCAAAATCTGAACCTGAATCAAACGCATTTACATCCCATCCCAGACCTACCATAATCTTCTTAAGTCCCGGGTTCTTCTTTGTTAAGTCTACTTTCTGTCCTTTGGATAAATTGATTGGCATATTAGTGGTCCTCCTTAATATTTTTTAACTGTTCATCAGCTTTATCATTCTGAATCGCTATGTTATATATTATCTGTTACTGTTCATTCCGTTCCCGGTAACTATTATCTCCTCGCCTGTGGCATGTGATAATTCCGGTTGAAATCCTGTTTGATAGCCTCTAAACGAATCTGATCATCCTGACGTTTCTTTCTGGCTTCTTCCTGAATCCTCTGCGTCTCCTCGATTCCACTTGTAATGGTTCTCCAGGTTTTCTCCAGAGTCTCGATCTGAATCGAACTTCCCGATGCCATTCTGGCTGTTGCCTTTGAAACATCAACGGTATTCTGGGCATTTTTGATAAGCATTTCATTCGTTTTCTTATCCAGCTCTGAAATAGCATCTGCCTGAATCTTCTGTCTCTTAAGAAGAATCGCCTGTGCAAGCGCCTGCTTGAAAATCGGAAGAGTAACAATAAATGCTGAATTAATCTTTCTCACCAGATTATAATTGCTGAATGCCATGGTCTTGATCATAGGAATTGACTGCATCGCAACATTCTCAGCAGTTCTCAGATCCTGTGTTCTCTGCTCCATCATCTGCAATGCCTGATTTAATGTCGTAAGCTCAAACTGAATCGACTGATCTCCGGTGTTCTCCATGTCCTGCTGTCTCTGTGCAATATAGGCTTCGATTTCCTTACATGCCTGCTCGCCTGCCAGAATATACTTAACCAGTTCATGATAATAATTTACGTTAACATCAAACATCGTATTCAGCTTTCTGTTTGACTCCTTAATCTCAGCCTCATATCCTTTAAGCTGAACATAAATTTTATCAACTTCCTCGCCCATTGTGTGATACTTCGCCAGTATCTTATCAAGCTGCTTTTTGAAATTTCCGAAAAGCTTTCCAAAAAGTCCCGGATTATCTTTGATCTCATTTATATCAAACTGATCCATAATCTTGGCTAATGACTTAAGCATCTCACTCGTCTCATCCAGCTGCGACATGTTCATACTGTTAAGAACTACGTCCGATGCCTTTGAAATCTCTTCTGCTACTTTTGCGCCAAAAGATACGATCGTATCCATGTTATAAACTTCAATCGTACTGACGATCTGATCAACTTCTTCTGAGTTCACTAAATTGTCGTTCATCTGCTGCCTGTCAGCAACAATATCGTATTGCTCCACTACCTCAATCTCATTCTTCTCTGCTGAATAACCGCTGCCTGCCTGAGGTGTATTTCCCATTGATGAACCCCTGCTGAAATCAAGTCCCATAAGCCACTAACCTCTCTTAAAAAATCTACGCCACGAAGGGCGTGTGTCATTCGTTGAAATGCTATTCAGATCCGGAACCTGCATATCATATTTATATTCCCCGATCTGGTGCTCTTCCATCAGGTTACCCGTAAAATACTTTTCCACGCTTTGATAACCTGTCGGAACAAAAAACAGAATATCAAATCCTATCAGGTTCAAAAAAGCGATCAAAATGGAATCTTCCAGGGAGATCATCGTCTCACCTGTATTAATATATATTAATTTCGGATTCTTCTTCGTAAAATCAAACTTCTGGATCAGACGAATGATGTCCTTCGGTAAATTCAGAACCTGGGCGATAACTGTATATTCTGTGCCATTTTCCCCGATTCCTTTTATCAGTTTCTGCTCAATCAGAAACTCCAATTTATCAAGCATGAACTCCTGCATTTCTTCACGTAGAAGCCCATATGGATATTTCGGATGATTCTTTATTTTATTACGCTGAAGTTTCCAGTTTTTATAAAACTCTGCGGAAAAAGCTTTCATTGGATTCGGTGTTGTCGGCTGAATATACGGAGCACTTTTAATAACGACCGTATCTTCTGTCATCAGCTCTTTTATCGAACTCCAATACTGAGATACATTTCCGTCTTTAACCCCGGATATTTTTGAAAAAATAACCGGCATATTTACTACTCCGTCAACAGTACTGAAATTAGGCCTGTACTTTAATTCCTGATCCCACAGAATCTTTATTTCTTCATACATGGTCTGCAGATTAATGACATTTGCTTTCACATACTGTTGATTTCTATATATTCCACTGTCCTGATACATCAGCGTATCAAGTTCTCTTTCCGCGTGATATGCGACCGTTCCAATCTTTACCTGCGAGCTCTCTTCCGGATACCTTGTCAGTAAAAGACTCTCTGTATAGTTCACTTCATATAACAGCTTATCCTCAAGACAGCATTTCACGTTCAGATCAGGACATAGAATCAAAACATCCAGCGGAAGCCGTCCGAGAAAGCTCATAAACAAAGCTTCCTTATCATCCCGGCAGCCACCCATATAAATAAAACATCCAATATCTGAAGGTTTCCACCCTGCAAACAGCTTCGACATATATCTTCGCAGCCAGCAGATCAGATACACCGCCCGGTTTGTCAGTCGGTTAAGATTCTCGCCTTCTCTCCTGGATTCCGCCAGAATAACATCGACAAATGTTTTATGCAAAATCCTCTGCAGTTCCACATTTCCTGTATATTGGATGTTCCCCACAAGTCCAAGGATCATCTGATCTTTGTTCGCATAATTGTCTCTCTTTATCTCTGCGATCTCCTGCGGTGTCGGCTTCGGAATCTCCTCATTAACTATAACGAGATTCCTCTTTGAATTCTTCAATTCCTGCTGTAATTTAAATAATTCATTTGCATAGGTAAGCTTGTCCTCTGCCCCGTTTATCCTGCAAAAGCAGTTATAAAAAAAGCGATCGTCATTTCCCCTCAGCATGATACTCTCGCGGATATCATCCAGTCCTTTTCCACTTATCCAGGCATTTGTACAGTTTGTGATCGTTGGTCTTGTCCCATACAATCGCTCGTTATTGATCTCATTTTGAATCTCATCTCTGACTTTCTTTATACAATACCCTTGTGGAAAAGCGCCTAACCCATTCATCTGCAGGCTGTCTGACAGCACAGATCCCGGATCTGACTTCAGATATCCACTGTCACCTTCATACTGAAGAAAAACTACATCGCATCCGGCATTAGAAAGAATTGATATAAGCATCAATTCATAGCTGCTTATATTTCCTTCATATAATATTTTAGGAATATTATTTTCTCCAAGCTGATTCACAATTCGTTCAAATTTATAATAAAGCCAGCACATAAACTTGATATATGCATTCTTCAGCATATTCTCCGTTTTACCGGCTTTTCTCATTGAATCTAATGAGTCATAGACAGACTCTGCTACATTTTGTCTCTGGAGATCATTCATTCTGGGAAGCCATTTCTTCAGACTTGTCAGAATAAACCCCGGGTTCATCTGAAAATCCATGCCCATTATCTCATTATAATATGAAAGATTTCCCTCATCAGGATTCGGGATCTTACCCTCGATCACTACTCCCGTTTTCCTTGCTGCATCGTAATATTTTTTGATAAATGCACCAACTTCTTCTGAGTATCCATTGATCCGGTAAAAGTAAACGCCCCTCTCCCGTCTGTTATCCAGTTTGACAAAATAATCGCTAAGGTTCTGAATCTTCTTATGCTCTAACATGTAGCATTCTCACCTTCAATATCTGCTCATTTTATTCTTGTTCATTACAAATCCTAAAGCAGAACCAACGCCTCCTCCTACAATATGAGTAAGATTAGCTATATTGTCCTGAACAAAAATTCCCTGATATACCTGTTCTCCAATATAAATAACTGCAACTAAAATAAAAGTAAACGGTATTTTACCTTCCTCAAAACCAGCAAATGATGAAAGTAAAATCAAAGCAAAAACCACTCCGCTCGCACCAAGTAATTGCGTATACGGAAAAAATATGAAATTGACTATACCGGTCACTAATGCCGTTGCCAAAATAACAAACAAAATATTTGCTGAGCCATATTTCTCCTCAAGCAACGGCCCAACAACCAGAATAAGCATTATATTTCCTATAAAATGTTCCCAGCCAGCATGCCCCAATACATGTCCAAAGAATCTGAAATAAGTCAACGGACTAAGCAATGATGATCTGTACACACTAAACAGCGCATTTGTAGATACTCCCCCAGTAATCTTATCCACTAACAAAACTATAAAACATGCTATAGTAAAGGCTAATATAACTGGAGAGTTAAATGAAATTTGTATTTTTTTATTTTTAAAATTCATCTTTTCACCTGAAAATTATATAAATTCTGCACAGAAAAATTGTACCATATCACTACTTCTATTTCAATAAAAATTCAATTAAAAAGCTTGCTGTTTTTCCACAAATGCACATAATTATTTTATTATTCACTCTATTCCAAAAAATCTAACCACTCATTTAGCGTTTCCATTTTTATTAAAATATGATATTATGAATATTACACCCATCGCGCTATAACCACACGAATATTTATAATAAAACTAGTTTTCTCTTCATTTAAGCCATTAAGATATTCCTGTGTATAACAATCCCTGTAGATATAAATAAGGAGTATTATGAAAAATAACGTTTTATATTACAGCGTAGGACCATTACTTTACTGCCCTGCCAATAAAGCTTCCATCACTGATTCCTTAATAAACGAAAAATTCGGAAACAGATTTTCTCTTGCTCTCTGTCTGGAAGATACGATAAACGATGCTTATGTCGCAAAAGCAGAACAGATACTTATTCATTCTCTGGACACAATCTTTGCGCAACATGAAATAATACCTTTTTATTTGCCCAAAATCTTCATCCGGGTTCGAAACCCACAGCAAATCCACAGATTAATAAAATCTCTGGGACGTTCTGTTGAAATAGTCACCGGTTTCATCATTCCGAAGTTCAGTCTTGATAACGCATCAGATTATATAAATGAAGTAATCCGTGCCAACGAACTCGCCTCAAAAAATATTTACATGATGCCAATTTATGAAAATTCTTCTATTATCGACCTCAGAAATCGTACAGATATTCTTTATTCATTAAAGGATTCCTTGTCACAAGTTGAAGATCTTGTGCTGAACATTCGCGTCGGAGGAAATGATTTATGTCATATGTTTGGATTCAGGAGACATTCCAATGAATCCATTCATCAGATCCGACCAGTTTCTGATATTTTCTCCGATATCATCACTGTATATGGCATGGATTACGTTGTGTCAGGTCCTGTATGGGAATACTATGCAGGTGATAACTGGAAAGATGGTATGATCCAGGAAATTCAGGATGATAAGCTTTGTGGTTTTATTGGAAAAACAGTTATTCATCCTGCACAGATACCTGTAGTCAATTGTTCTTATCAGGTATCAGAGAAAGATTTTAAAGATGCCCAGGAGATTTTAAACTGGAATAAAAATTCTGCTTCCCTTGTCTCCGGAAATAACGTCAGGGAAAGAATGAATGAATACAAAACACATATCAACTGGGCCCAGAGGATCATTTATCTGGCTGAGTCTTTTGGTGTCGCAAAATAAACAGATCAGGGCGATGGAATTTCAATTTTACATCTCCCTGATCTGTTTATTCATACTCATTTATGGCAATTTCATGCATCTGCTATTTTCTTAATTATCCCGCAACATTTATAATGTGTAAGCTGATAATATTCTATAGGCACATTTTTCTCCTGTGCAAGTCTGACCAAATGTTCCAGTTGAGGATCTCCCTTATAACGTTCATCAATTAATATTTTCCACGGAAGCCTTCTTAGTAATACTCTCGTGGTTTCACCAATTCCCGGTTTTATCAGATTAATATCATTTATTCCAAAGTTTCTGCCTATCTCCTTGACTTCATCAATTCCCTTGTCCTCAGGCATATTCTTACGATATGGAACATTCTCCATGACAAACTCTTTCTCAATCGTTTCAATAAAATCATAAGACAAATCAGAGTCTGTCAGTTCTCCATAATACGCAGCCCCATGAAAATCATCCTTACCTATAATATCATCTCGCAGGAAGGTTCGGCTAATAAGACCTGATACTGTGCTGTTCAGACAAGAACTGGGAATCAGTATATCATCATGTGTTCCACACAATTGGGTAACATTCGCCGGATCTGCAATAACCGCTATGTCAGAAGATACCCCTTTGTATGCGGATATATCTTTCTTCAATTCATTAAGAATCGCACCCTTACCAATCCAGCCATCAACAAACAGAAGCTGTTCCGGCCTATATTTTCCCAATAAATACTTCATAGCATTATCATCAATGCCTCTTCCCCTGATAATTGAAATCGAATAGTGAGGTACACTTATCTTATATTTATACTTCATATAGCGTTTTATAAGAATACCTACCGGAACTCCGGCTCTGGCAAGAGATACCAGAACAATCTCTTTTCCTTTATTTTCTATAATCTTATCCGAAAGTATACCCACAGCATTTGCAACCGGCTTTGCAAAATTTTTCAGCGCATTATTATATACTTTTATGTATTGATCTGTAGGGACATACTCAACAGGAAGCATCTCACTGTAATGTTTTCCCGATTGGATCAACTTCTCCCGCTCCTCAGCAGGCTGAGGCTTTACCAATCCGGTAATATCCTTTAGTAATAAGATTACGTCTTCATCTGAATAGGAACTTCTCAAATCAGCACCACCTTACAACTGTAATATCATCATTGTAATTCTGAAGAGCATTTATCAAGGTTCTCTGCCCTTCCTCAATTTCCGGAGAATCTGTAATAACAAATACTTTATCGTATTTTTCTATATCATAAAGAAAAGTTCTTCGATCCGGATCATACAGGCTTTTCAGTTCGTATCTGCTGTGAAGCGGATATTCCCGCTCTAAACTCACTACGATCGGACTTCTTGTTGTCGAATGACATCTCACAGAATTCCCCTCTTTCTCCAACTGTCTGCCAATGTAAAGCACAGGAAACATAAACTCTTCTGTTCCGATAACCAGTATTTTTTTACCCGAAATACTTCCGGTCTGCGTTTGAATCTCTGTCCATAATTTCTCACATGCAGCTCCATATTTCTCAGAATCAACCATCCTTCGTGCATCCATACGTCCAGAAATATTAATGGTCATATAATCTGTTGTTACCGTATGGTCTGAACATTTATAATAATGGCCTTTTTCTGCAAGCTTTTCTGCTCTGTCACTATAATCACTATGGTCTGTTTTTATCAGATAATGCAGTGGAATTCCTTTTTTTCTGTATTGTTCCAAATACTCTTTATCCATTCCATTTAGCAGAGATGCCACTGAATATTTAAATTTCCCAGTATATTCTCTGTCAAGAATATTTACAATATTCAGAATCGTGTTTCCGGTAGTAACCTCATCTTCAACAAACACAATTCTGTCGATTTCATCTGCAATACTATCAATATCATCTTTTACCAGTTTCTGTTCCGTAGCATGACTATGTTCTTCCGAAAAGAAAAGATATTCTACATTAGGGATTACTTCTCTGGTCGTCTGAATATACTTCGCACCAACAGATATTGCTGCCTGCGCTCCTATGGCCGTGGCTGTTTCTGCAAAACCTACAAGTAAAAGCTTTTCATTCTTATATTCATTCCGGAATACATCAGCCAAATCCGTAAACAACTTTAATGCCTTTGATGGTACTACCGGAACATGTTTCCCCTGAAGAGGATTTACCACCAGATATTTTCTCCTTATATTATTTTCTCTCTTTGCGATCCTGACTAAGTCATTTTCGACATATTCTATTTTATGTTCCACTTTACTGTCGTCCCTTTATATTATTCATATGATCTGAAAAACATCTGTAGCTTCGTAAGTGCCATAGTCAGCGCTTCTGTCTCCTCAACATTTAGTCCTTTCAATACAGCCAGAACCATCTTCTCGTGGAAATCCTTATGGTGATAATAAGCCCTCTCTCCCAGCTTAGTCAGTGAGATCAGCACCACTCTTCTGTCCTCTTCACTTCGCATACGCTGGATATATCCCTTCTTCACAAGGTTGTTTACTGCAATTGTCAAAGTACCGACCGTCACATTCAACAATCTGGCTACTGTTGACATATTTTTCTGTTCCCGGATACCCAACGCATCAATAATGTGCATATCATTGACTGAGATATTCTTATATTCTCCAGTGATCAATGCTCTCTCTTCCAGGTCCAGAATCTCATTAAATAAATTGACCAGCACATCATTGATCGCTTCATAATGGTTCATCCGGCTACCTCCCTCTTCTTAATTGCTTCTATTATACACTAAAATACTTTGCCTCACAAAGCATTTTTAGATGTTTTCAAAGAAATTCCCGCAGGCTTCTTTCTTTGGACTCTGAAATTTGATATAATAAAAAGATAAGACATCAGGACAAAATTTATTTTGCCTATTCTAAGATCTTAAAGGAAAAACTTTATGAAAAAAAATAATATACCTCTTAATTTCCGGGAGAAAATCAACTCCCGCATCAGCCTTCTGTGCTCGATCGTGGTTATGGTCCTGCTCGTTCTGGTGATCCATCAGCTCGATTATACCCTGATACGCAAACCTCAGAAGGAAGCCACCAAAGCGGCATCACTCAAAGAAGAACAGGAAAAAATAGCGGCAGAAACACCGGAGATCTCCACTGCAAGTGTAATCGCAGTCGGTGACAATCTCTATCACAGCAAATTATATGAATCTGGTGAGTATGATTCCGGAACATGGAATTACGACCATATTTATACGCACATTCTGGATCAGGTCCAGGCTGCTGATGTCGCTATGATCGACCAGGAAACTGTTTTTGCACCCAGCCATGATGCAGTCAGTTCCTACCCGTCATTTGCCACTCCCGAAGAGGTTGGTGACGCCATTATCAAAGCCGGATTTAATGTTGTAGAATCTGCTACCAACCACGCAGATGATTATGGCTACGATTACCTGAAAAACACTCTGGATTTCTGGAGCACCAACTATCCGGATATTCCTGTACTTGGAATCCACTCCACTCAGGAAGACGCAGATACGGTAAAAGTAAAAGAAGTCAATGGAATCAAGATTGCTTTCCTTGACTATACATATGGCACCAATAATTCCGGTGTCGGCGACGGCTACGAATATATGCTCGATATCTTTGACAAAGACAAGATCACCACAATGATCCAGAAGGCCAAAGAAGTCAGCGACTGCATTATCTTCGTCGCCCACTGGGGAACAGAAGACGAAACCATGCCAAATGAATACGAGAAACAATGGGCTGCTTTCCTGATGCAGCAAGGTGTTGATGTGATTATCGGTGGACATCCACATGTACTTCAACCTTATGGACAGCTTTCTGATGACCAGGGACATACCACTACTGTATTCTATTCTCTGGGAAACTTTGTTTCCACTCAGCAGGAACTCCCGGAACTTCTGGAAGGAATGGCAAGCTTTACAATTCAGAAATCCACTTTAAATGGAAAGTCCACCATCCAGATTCTCGCTCCAACAGTGAAGCCTATGGTCATGCATTATGACTATGACTCCGGAGAATACGGTCCATATATGCTGGATGATTATACCGAAGAACTCGCTTCTTCCCACAGTGTCCGCAACGTAATTGGTGACGAATTCACACTCGACAATCTGAAAGCCAAATTCAAAGAGATCATGTCCATGAATGTAAAACCATCCACTAACACCAACTTGTTGAACGTTAAATTTGACTGGGAAGGCAACATGATAGATAAGACTACCGGAAATGTAGTGGAAGATACAGAATCTATTCACTCCTGGGAATACCTGGCAGACACTGCAGGTGGTTCTGATAGTCCGGATAGCTCAGATACCTCTGACACCACAGATAATTCTGACGGTTCAGATAGCTCAGACAGTTACAGCGACAACAGCGACGACAGTAGTGACGACAGTAGTTATGACAATGGCAGTTATGATAGCAGTGACGATAGCAGTGACGACAGTAGTTATAACGATGGCGGCTATGATAGCAGCTACGATGAAAGCTATTGATTATTTATATGCAAAAAGGACTATGCTCTGCATAGTCCTTTTTACATATCATGCTATTTTTATAAACCTAACAGTCTCTCCGCATTCTGTCTGGTCACTTCAATAACCTCTTCTGCCGTAATCCCTTTCAACTCTGCGATTGCCTGTGCCACATAAGGCAGATTCAGAGAAGAATTTCTCTTCCCTCTGTTCGGCTTCGGAGCCAGGTACGGGCTGTCCGTTTCCAGCACAAGCTGAGACAGCGGCGCATACTGAACAGTCTCCTTGACTTTCTTCGCATTCTGAAAAGTAACCACCCCGCCAATTCCCAGATACATTCCCATCTTCAGATACTCAGCCGCAATTTCCCTGCTATAGGAAAAGCAATGAATAATGCCGCCATACATACCGCCCTGCATATACTCTCTGATAATATTAAGAGTATCCTCCGCAGCATCCCTGCTGTGAATCATAAACGGCATTTTTTCTTCTCTCGCAATATCAAGCTGAGCACGAAACATCTTCTGCTGAATCTCATGCTCTTCTTTCCCCTTATGCCAGTAATAGTCCAGACCGATCTCACCGATTGCCACCATCTTATCCATACAAGAAAGTCTGCGGATCTCATCCAGAGTTTCCTGCGTCATCTTATCCGCATCATCCGGATGAACTCCCACAGCTCCATATATAAAAGGATATTTCTCCATCAGCTCCACTGTATCGTGTAAACCGTCTACGGAAGCGCAGACATTAACTATCTTCTCAATCCCGCCATCATGCATAGATGCAAGAAGCGCCTCTCTGTCTGCGTCAAAAGCCTCGTCGTCGTAATGTGCATGTGTATCAATAATCATTTTCTTCGTTCTCCTCGTATGGTCGCCATGTATCCGCTAACTTATATTCCTTGTGAAACGTCAGAGAAATTACTGACAGCGACTTTATAAATATTGCTGATTATTATCCGGTTAAACAGATATTATCTTTAATCCAGTATTGTAAGCTCATCCCCTGGATGAATCACACCGCCATGCAGAACTCTTGTAAAGACTCCCTGCTTCGGCATAATGCACTCACCCATTTTCTTAAAAATCGCACATCCGCTATGGCACTCTTTGCCGATCTGAGTCAGCTCCAGAACCACATCATTGCATCCGAACTTCGTGCCGATCGGAAGTGTCGCAAAATCAATCCCCTGAACCACCAGGTTCTCTCCAAATGCTCCATCCTCCACTTCAGCGCCGCGCGCGCGGAAATCTTCAATCTTGTCAAAAGAAAGCAGGCTTACCTGGCGATGCCATTTTCCTGCATGTGCATCACCCTCAATGCCCCAATCCTCAACGACCTTTATTTCCGGAACACTCTTCTTCTGTGTTCCCTTCGCCTCACTTGTACAGACCGCAATTACTTTTCCCATAAGATTATCCCTTTTACCTTCCTGATTTTATTCGTCACCGTTTATTTATAGCAATCCCATAAAATGATGCCATTAATCCAACTCATCTTGCGCAGTTTCCAGCCTCACCCGTCATAATCTCGATGCCATGTCCCAGCGCATCAATAATATACTCCAGGCTCTCTTTCACCGCCTTAGGACTTCCCGGCAGATTAATGATCAGCGTTTTTTTACGAATTCCTGCTGTCGAACGGCTGAGCATTGCTCGCTTGGTGATCGTCATACTGTACGCGCGCATTGCTTCCGGAATCCCCGGAACACGTCTGTCAATAATATCCTCTGTTGCCTCCGGTGTAATATCTCTCGGGGAAAAACCGGTTCCACCCGTAGTCAGGATCAACTCTGCGGCACCACTATCCGCAATCTCTGCCATTCTCTCTGATAACATCTTTCTGTCATCCGGTAAAATATCTTCAGATACAACCTCATATCCATTCTTCTCCACGATCTCCCGAATCGCCGGACCGCTTAAATCCTCACGCTCCCCACGATATCCGGTATCGCTGGATGTAATAATCGCTACTCTTTTCATCTTGTAAAAACCTCCGCAATTTTTATTTATATCCATTATACACCCTTATTCCGATTTGCCCAACAGATATTTCAATCGGATATTTGCAATCCGCTTTCGCTACGTGGCTCTACACCGAATGACTGCTCCGCGGTTTCGGTCAAAAATGGAAATCCCCACTCTTACCGCCAGTTTTCTCAACCAGATGGATATTTGACATTACCATATGCTTATCAATTGCTTTACACATATCATAAATCGTCAAAAGCGTCACCTGAACACCAGTCAACGCTTCCATCTCCACACCAGTCTTTCCCTCAGTCTTAACTGTACAGAATGCGCGGATAATTCCATTCGCCTCGTCCAGTTCATAATCCACCGAACACTTCTGAATCGGAAGCGGATGGCACATCGGAATCAGTTCAGAAGTCCTCTTAACTCCCATGATCCCGGCTACTCGCGCCACACCAAGCACATCCCCCTTCTTCACGGAACCATCCTTCACCGCTGCCATAATAGCCTCTCCTACATGAATCTCACCTGTAGCAATCGCCGTTCTATACGTAACACTCTTCCCGGAAACGTCCACCATAACTGCATTTCCGTTCTCATCAAAATGATTAAAACCCTGTGACATAATTTATCCCCTTTACATTGTTATTTTTATTTTCAGACAAAAAACGAGGCTTTTATTACACGAAATCATGCAATAAAAGCCTCGCCCATTCATCACGATACGGATGGAGTCTTTACCCATCGAGATTGACAACATCATGAACATGCACGTGCCAGCTACTCCCCTTTATCTAATACTAATATAGCTTTTGGGGACGCATTTGTCAAGTTCATTTTTCGGAAATTTTCACAGAATTTAATCTGTATTTTCAGTAAATTTGTCACTGTTCACTTTGTAATCAGCAGATCTCAGCACCTGCCGGCATTTCTTTTTCCGGTACCATCAGGGAAAGGTTTCCGTCTGCATCTTCTGCGCAGAGAATCATTCCTTCACTGAGTACTCCGGCAAGTTTGGCTGGTTTCAGGTTTGTGACTACCATAACTCTCTTGCCTACCATTTCTTCTGCACTGTAGTGTGCTTTGATTCCGGATACGATCTGGCGTACCTGGCTTCCGATCTGTACCTGTGAGCAGAGAAGTTTCTTGGATTTCTTTACTTCCTCGCAGGAGATGATCTTACCAACCTGGAACTGGAGCTTGCCGAAATCTTCAAATGTGATTTCTGGTTTTGCCTCAATGTCAATCACATCCTCTTTCTCTTCTTTTGCAGGCTCTTCAGCTTTTGGTGGATGAAGCTCTGCTACTTTTGCCATTACTTCTTTAAGGTCAAGACGTGCGAAAAGGATCTCCGGTTTCTCAGTTACTTTGTTTCCTGATGGATAGAGACCGAATGTCTTGAGGTCATCTAAGCTTCTGTCCTGAGCATTTAACTGGGCAAAAATTCTCTCTGTTGTTTCCGGCATAAAGGATTTCAGCAGAGTTGCGCCAATGCAGATTCCCTCAACCAGATTGTAGAGAACGGTTGCAAGACGGTCTTTCTTTTCTTCATCTTTTGCAAGTGCCCATGGCATTGTTTCGTCGATGTATTTGTTGCAGCGTTTGAAGATAGTGAATACTTCTGTCATTGCGTCTGCTACACGAAGTTTGTCCATTTTTTCGTTTACTTTTTCCGGTACGGAGAGGATGAAGTTCTTGAGATCATCATCTACAGGCTCTGTTACGCCTTTGTTCTCTACTACGCCGCCAAAGTATTTGTTGGACATGGAAATCGTACGGTTTACAAGGTTTCCGAGGGTGTTTGCAAGCTCGGAGTTGAGGCGCTCTACCATCAGTTCCCATGTGATAACACCATCGTTCTCAAATGGCATTTCGTGGAGTACGAAGTAACGTACTGCGTCTACGCCAAAGAAGTCTACCAGTTCGTCTGCGTAGATTACGTTTCCTTTGGATTTACTCATTTTGCCATCACCCTGAAGGAGCCATGGATGTCCAAATACCTGTTTCGGAAGTGGAAGATCCAGTGACATCAGGAAGATTGGCCAGTAAATTGTATGGAAACGGATGATGTCTTTACCGATGAGGTGAAGGTCTGCTGGCCAGAGTTTGTTGAACTGCTCTGTACTTTCTCCATCGCAGTCGTAACCGATTCCTGTGATGTAGTTTGTGAGGGCATCAAGCCATACATATACTACGTGTTTCGGATCGAAGTCTACCGGAATTCCCCATTTAAAAGATGTTCTGGATACGCAGAGATCCTGAAGTCCCGGAAGAAGGAAGTTGTTCATCATTTCGTTCTTACGTGATTCCGGCTGGATGAAATCCGGGTGTGTGTTGATGTAGTCGATCAGTTTGTCAGCGTATTTGCTCATTTTGAAGAAGTATGCTTCTTCTTTGGCAGGTACGCATGGACGTCCGCAGTCAGGACATTTGCCGTCTACAAGCTGGGATTCTGTGAAGAAAGATTCGCACGGTGTGCAGTACATTCCTTCGTAGTGTCCTTTGTAGATGTCGCCTTTTGCGTACATTTTTTTGAAGATTTTTTTGACCTGTTTTTCGTGGTCTTCGTCAGTGGTTCTGATGAATTTGTCGTAGGATGTGTTCATCAGATCCCAGATTCTTTTGATCTCGCCGGATACGTTGTCTACGAATTCTTTCGGGGTGATACCGGCTTCTTCGGCTTTTAATTCGATTTTCTGGCCGTGTTCATCAGTTCCGGTCTGGAAGAATACGTCATAGCCCTGCTGACGTTTGTAGCGGGCGATGGCGTCGGCTAATACAACTTCATAAGTGTTGCCGATATGCGGTTTGCCGGATGTGTAAGCAATCGCGGTGGTGATGTAGTATTTCTGTTTTTCCATGGTTGTTGTCTCCTTTTTTTAATGTGGACGTTTCGGAAATAAAAAACGTCTCCCCAGAGTTATCTGAGAAGACGAGTGTTTGCCCGTGTTACCACTTCTGTTCGTTTCCTGCTCGCGCGGGGAAACCTTGGGAGGTACGTGTAATACCTCTACGCTATAACAGGCGTGCCTGTCGCTGCCTAAAGTCCATGACTCTCAGCAGTGCCTCTCGGAAGCCATCTTCGATCTGCTCCTTGCATATCCCTCTCAGCCTTCAGGACTTACTATCGTCGTCCATGGGGATTTCTCTGTAATACGGTCTGCGGATGTACTCTCTTCTTCAATGAGTTTGTATTATTTCGTAACAGCAGTTCTGTGAGTTATCTGAAATGCTGTTATCAGTTATAGGAATTAGTTATTTCCTGTTATAGGGAAAATATAGCACATTTCTAAGGGTTTGTAAACCCACTGAAATGTGCTATTGCTTGTTTTATTATATTTCTGATGTTTTATCAAGAAGCTCTTTCACACCTTTTAACGCTGCATCTATTTTTCTTTCTTCCAGATGATAATTTAAAACATAACGAGTTCTTGCCTCCCATAAAGAGAGCATTACGAAAATTAAATATATATTTTATCTTGACAAATATAATCCATTATTGTATAGTAACAATATCAGTAATGATTATCGTTATTAAACATATTTATTTACTGAAACTCAGAGAAGGGAGGAATACCATGGCGACACTGAAATATAGCCGTCAGAGGGAATCAATTAAGGAATTTCTCCGTAACAGAACAGATCATCCTACGGCAGATGTGGTATATGAAAATATGAAGCTCATTTATCCGAATATCAGCCTCGGCACGGTATATCGCAACTTATCTCTGCTTGCTGATCTGGGAGAAATCAAGAAGCTTTCCTCATTTGCCGGTGCGGATCATTTTGATGGACGGACCGAGAGGCATTGTCACTTTATGTGTACCAGATGTGAGCGGATCATGGATCTGGAGAGTGAGGGGATTCATCACATTATGGAACTTGCGGGTGAGAACTTCGGCGGAAAGATTACCGATTACAGCGCCAGATTTTTCGGACTGTGTGAGGACTGCCTGAGAGAAACAGCCGGAACTCCTATAAAGGCTGACGATGCTGCTAATGATAAAAAGCAGCAAAAAAGTTAAAATAAAACTTGACTTTTTATATCAAATATGATACTCTAAGGTCACAGCAAAACAGTAACAATTACTATTATTAAAAACAGATAATAGTACAGAACAAACAAACTGATGTCATTAAGAATAAATTTTAACTGACATCCAAATAATAAATCATTAAGAGAAAAGGAGATTTTAATTATGACAAAATGGGTATGTAGTGTATGCGGTTATGTTTATGAAGGTGAGAAAGCTCCGGAAGCCTGTCCAGTATGTAAAGCACCAGCTGAGAAATTTGTAAAACAGGGTGATGAAATGACATGGGCTGCTGAACACGTTGTAGGTGTTGCTCAGGGATCCAGCGAAGATATCATGGCTGACTTAAGAGCAAACTTCCAGGGTGAATGCTCTGAAGTTGGTATGTATCTTGCAATGGCAAGAGTTGCTCACAGAGAAGGATATCCGGAAGTTGGTTTATACTATGAGAAAGCCGCTTACGAAGAAGCAGAGCATGCTGCTAAATTCGCTGAGTTATTAGGCGAAGTTGTAACAGACAGCACAAAGAAGAATCTTCAGATGCGTGTAGAAGCTGAGAACGGCGCTACAGCTGGTAAAACAGATCTTGCTAAACGTGCAAAAGCTGCTAACCTTGATGCTATCCATGACACAGTTCATGAAATGGCTCGCGACGAGGCTAGACATGGAAAAGCATTCGCTGGTCTGCTTAAGAGATACTTCGGAGAATAATTCTATCGGAAAATCGCATAAAATAAACCTTTTAAAGGGAGAACCATTGAGGTTCTCCCTTTTTATCCGTTCGTATTTTCATAATTGGAAGCTTAACTGGATTTCGCCTGAAGTCTGGCAACCTGATCTGTCAGAGCATTCATCTTAACCTCATTAATCATAATCCTGTTCATCCAGGTAGCCGACACATCCATCTTATTGATAAGATTCAGATGATTCTCTGCAAGGATAGAAATATTCCTATCCGTTATGTTCTCCAAATGCAGTCTGATATCTGCAAAGTTATTTCTGGTCTCTTCCTCAAAACACTTCTGACGCTCTTCCATTCGGTCCATCTGGCTTTCGAATTTATCCATTCGCGTTCCAAGTCCTCTGACCTCCGTCAAAACAGCTTCCAGCATTTGTCTGTCTGTCACCACTTTCACCTCCTCTATAGCCCGTATCGTTCTTTTGTGTGGGATTGATTATATCACATACACAAGAATATGTCTATAAAAATCTATAAACATCAGAGAATGTTTGGAAAATGCTGTTACTGTTCACTCCGTGCCCAGTAACACGCTTCGCGATGCACAGAATTTATGCTATTCGCATAAATTCGCGCGGTATGTCTCGGGATTTTGGCATT
>ERZ791846.106-NODE-106-length-67187-cov-24.4978_pt1 | contig 67187 bp, 65 predicted proteins | sample MGYA00510289_ERZ791846 | MGnify/ENA primary metagenome ERZ791846 (study PRJEB30046, sample SAMN00715274) | human gut metagenome | study: EMG produced TPA metagenomics assembly of the A metagenome-wide association study of gut microbiota in type 2... | reverse complement strand
AGCTGAAATATTGAATTTTCAAGGTGCGAAGCCCTGTTTAGGTGTGGGAAGTTTTAGTAAATAATTTTTCCGTAAACATTCTTTTCAATGGAAAATTTTAATTTTCCATTTGTAGGGTTATTTAAGGAAATAAGTAACTGACCTTCCCAGTGTGGATCCAACGTCGTAGATACATGACCAAATCCCAATGAAACTACTTTGACTTTAGAATAAAAAGCTCCCGATAAATGCGCTGGTACAATAATGGTTTCTCGTGTTCGTACCAAAACAGTATCATTTTTTTCAATCATAACATAAACTTCATTATCGTTTTCATAAACGGGCAATAGTTTTTTACGCTTCGTTGAATAAATCAAACGAGTCGGGGTCAGATTATATCCTGATGGTTGTAATTGTAAAGGTTCATATGGAGCAATAAATAAATTTCCCTTTTGCATTTCATTCTGAATATCAACATCTGATAAGATACTCCCATCACTTGCTCCGTAATAATTCTCACTCATAACATTCTCCCCCCTGTAAAATGCTATAAATCCTTTGTTTTTTCTTTCATTTTCTTTTTAATATTGTAACATTTCTGTAAAATAATGGCAACTATATTCTATTTTCAAATATTTTTGTTTTCTACTTACATTGCAAATTATGTAGTTAATTGTAAAAAACTGCATGAATAACCCCATAGTGCATATAGCCAAGTTTAGCGGCCAGCAGGGCCGCATTCTCCGGCCAGTTCTGCTGGTGACCAGCAAAGAGGGAAAACACCCTCTTCACTGATCCTGCCTAAGTATAATAATAGTAAGCGCATAAATTTCAGCCATAGTAAAAAATTACCCGGCTACTTCTCAGCAGCCGGAGAACCTTGACAATTCACATCCGATTGATCGGTGTTATTTATGCGGTGTTGAATCTCAGTTTTGACGTTTTCATTCCACGGTGCCCGGAGTTCTAATTCCTCGTCACTCATTCTATCTGAAGGCATTTTTTCAAGCAGATAGGTAAGATAGTGATAGACATTTACTCCATTTGCTTTTGCTATTTCTACCATCGAATATACAAGAGCACTGGCCTGTGCTCCGTTAGGAGTATCACAGAATAGCCAGTTCTTTCACCCGACAGAAAACGGACGGATCGCATTTTCACTAAGATTATTAGAAAAACTGCATCGCCCATCTTCCAGATAGGTAGTAAGATAGGAACGGCGGTTCTGGATGTAAGTGACCGCCTTATCCATACGGCTTCCGCGGACAGGCGCCTGCTGGTCAAGCCACGACAAAAAGCCTTCTACTACCGGCTTTCCTTTTTCAAGACGCGCCTTTTTAATAGCATCGAAGGAAGTATGTTTTGCCTTTATTATGTCTTCCAGATGGAAGAGCTGATTGATGTACATCACGCCCTGTACGGAAGGCTGGGTGTAATCCAGTGCCTTTCCTTTTGGAATGGCATCGGTCAGGTATCTTCTGATATGCGCCCAGCAGGCTGTGCGTTTCGCATCCGGCACTTTGTTATACCCACTGTATCCGTCACACATCAGGTATCCTTTGAAACCATGGAGGAAATCCACAGCGTTTTCCCCGGCCCGGGTTTCGGAGTATTTATAAAGGATGATCGGCGGCAAGCCATCTTCTCCACTGCGGAACAGCCACATGTAAGACTGTGTCTGGGCACGGCGTCCTGATTCATGCAGCACCTGGAGCGGTGTTTCATCTGCCATTGCGAATTCCCTTTCCAAAAGCTTCCGTTGGAAGTATTTATACATTGGAAGGAAAAATGCTTCCGAATTCTGGATCACCCAGTTTGCCATTGTCGTCCGGGTAATGGATGCCCCATACTGTTTCCAGTCTTTTTCCTGGCGGAAATAAGGCAGCGCATTACAGAACTTCTGGTACATCACTCACGCAACGGTGCCTGCACAAGCCATTCCGTAAAGCATATGTGGCCGGCCATCTTTTCCCTCTTTTATAACAGGGATCCCATGCTGACTGCACTGAGGGCATTCGTAATTCCTGCTGTAATACTCACGTACTTTCAATCTTGCCGGAATAAAGACCAGTTCACGACGGACAAACTCTTCACCGATCTGTTTCAGAGCTGTACCGCAGACAGCGCATTTTTTCTCTTTCTCAGAAAGATCCAGATACTCTTTTTCCACTGGGATCCCTTTGAAACGTTCTGCATCAGTTGCCCTGGCTTTGCGTTTCTTTGGTGTTTTTTCAGGAGAGGATGCTTCCAGTTCTTCCATCTGCACCAATGCAGGATCCTGTTCCAGTTCTGCTTCATTAAAAAAGTTCAGCTGCCCGGGAATGTCAAGGACACGCTTTTCACTAGAGGTGCCAAAAAGCTTTTTCCGGAGAAGATCGACTTCTTCTTTCAGGTTGTCTCTTTCCTGCGTGAGGGCTTCTTCCCGTTTATTGGCAGCATCGACAGTTGCCTGAAGCGTTTTTATCATTTTTTGAAGATCATGGATCATGTCCTTCAGCTCTCGCAGCTGGATATCTTTAGAACTGTCTGCCACTGCTTTTTTCTCCTGTTCCTGATACTCTTATTATACCAGAAAACAGGGAATCTTCCCAGCAAAACAGCGGTTTTCCAGCGCCTGAAAATGCCGAAAATACCGGGAATATAAGGCCTTTTTTATGCATCTTTTTCCGCGAAAATCATGTGGTCTTTATGGCTTTAGGCTGTTCAATATCAATGCCTGACATCAGCCAGTCGAACTCACGCCAAGTAAGATTGCGGACTTCAGATCTGTCTCTTGGCCATCGGTAGGAGCCCTGGGCAGTCAGTCGTTTGTAGATCATGACAATGCCATCCGGTTCTTTCAAAATAGCTTTGATTCGGTCACATTTACGGCCGCAGAAAAGGAAAAGTGCATGGTCAATTTCCATGGAAAACTGATCCTGGATAATGGCACACAATCCATCAATAGATTTGTGCATGTCTGTCCTTCCACAGACGATATAGATCGCATCAACACTGGAAATATCCGCTAACATAACGGCTCCTTTAATGCATCTAACAGAAGCTTCAAAAGAACAGGCTGTACATCGTTGCTCATGCGTACCAGCAGACCTTTGACTTCGATTTCAATCGTATGTGAATTGTCTAGGTACATGGATCTGTTTTCTGCATGCGGAAGCAGTTCTGCTGGAGAAGTCTCCGGCTCTATGGCGATCTGGACCACATCCTGTTTATGGGATGTAAGATCCAGAGTGCTGGCTTTTCCAGCTGGGTCAGGTATCTGGCAGGCCTTTTTACGAAGACGGGCAACTGCATTGTAAAAACAGCTGGGAGAAGAAGCTGATGCAGGCTCACAAGTATTTCGCTTGTGGCTCTCTGGTCTGCATGGGCATGGCAATCTACTCCGGCCACAAAATTGCACCGAAGAAGAAAAAAGCTGAAAAGCCTGAAAAATAAGAACATACGCCCTCGCCGTAACAAGCGAGGGCCTTTTTGAACTCCAGGAGTTCATTTTATTTCCGTTACAAACTATATATTACATACCGTATACTTCCATCATGAGTCGAATTCCAACTTTCAGGCCTTCCTCAAAAGCGGTCTTCTCCCATGCACAACACACCGTTCCCTGCCGATCCATAATCTTCTCCCAGAGAGGACTCTTATCGCCAACATAGTCATATACAAGCCTATCCATACCTTCCAAGCCACGCAGCCACTCTTCCAGTTCCTTTTCTTTTTCCTTTGCTGCTTTTCCGGCAACTGTGTTTTTCTCTACTGGATTATTCTCTGTGTAATGCTCGTAGATCAGATCCAGCAGATTCTCCACTGGCGGATAATACTCTGGTTTCGTTTTCTTAATGTAGTCTTCTAGCAGCTCCTTCAATTTTTCTATAATGCTACCATCCTTCCCAACTGAGATTCATTTCCTCAGTTACGGCACATATTACCGTAGACTTCTACACATAGCAACCTATTTTTTGCGATCTTTCGGATGCCCCATCTTCTCCTTCACTTCATCTGGCATGTCGATTAGTCCAAACCGATAGAACATCCCGTAAATATAAGTCACTCCCCGGATATCCCCCAGAGCTTTCGGGCAGTTTACCACTTCTCCTACCTTTTTTATATTGTTCAGTGCCAACAACACCGAACTCCACGCCAGGCTTTTACTCTTTTCTCGGCGGTCGATCCACAGTTCCTTTGTGTATTCGCCGCTTCTGCCTTTTCGTATTTCATAGGTAAAGGGTAAACCGGAATAGGTTTTAAAGCGCACACCAGAATAAAGCAAGACCGCCTCCCACAGGTGCTCCTCTGTTGGCTCTGATCTCAGTTTTCTTACTGCTCTGTATCTCCGCCGCCGCTCTGCTCCAACACTAATTTTTTCTTTTTCTGCTGTACTCGGAAAGTACACGCCTTTCTGATATGGTAGGTACGAGGTAACGGAGGCTTTGGAGAGTTGAAGAGTATTTGCGGTTGAGAGGATGGCTTCTTTATAGTTCTGTATTTCTCGATACTCCTCAAAGGTATCCTGTACCTTCTCCGCCACATCCGATTCATACACACCAGCCGTGATGAGCAGCTTTCTTACTTTGATTGGATTCAGAGTTAGCGCATCTGCAATGGATCGGAGGGAGCATTCCTCCTCATAAAGCACCACAGCACTTTCCATCTGCTCTTTTAGATTCTTCCCGGCATCATACTCCGGCTTTAACTTCTTCCGGCCACCGCCGGGCTTCCGGGGTTTATACGCTCTTTTTTCTCCCATAATTATTCGTGCAGCTCCAGCGGCAGACCATCCGGGTCATGAAAGAAAGTCATCTTCTTGCCGGTATAATCATCCACACGGATTGGCTCACATTCTATACCTAATTTCTCCAGCTCTTTCACCGTCTGCTCCACGCTCTCCACACAAAAAGCAAGATGACGCAGACCACAGGCTTCCGGACGGTTCACACGCTTCGGCGGGTTTTCCTCAGCGAAAATCTCCAATTCCGTAAGCTCATTAACACGAAGATCCAGCTTCCAGTCTTTACGCTCTAAGCGGTAGTTTTCTCTAATGACAGAGAATCCCAGCTTGTTTACATAAAAATGCTTTGCGGCTTCGTAGTCAGATACGATAATTGCGATGTGGTGTATTTTTGATAAATTCATTTTCTCACACTCCATTTCTTTTATTTCCGTTGCAAACTATACAGCAACCTTCAAAAAATACCGTGTGAACTCCTGGAGTTCAGTTTGTCCACACGGTGGATCTCATTTCAGTTTTTCGAGGATTTCATCCGCACTCATGCCGCTCGCCAGCAACTTCTTCAGCACAGCCTCTGCTTCGGTCTTCTTAGCTTCTTCAGCGGCCTTAGCATCTGCCTTTGCCTTCTTCGCTTCCAGGGATGCCACTTCTTTTTCGGCCTTCTTCAAAGCAGTCTTCTTCTCTTTCAAGTCAGCCTTCAAAGTGTCAATGTTAGCGGTAATGGATGCGATTTCAGTATTCAGAGACGCAACAGTTTCCTGCTTCTCTACGATCTGGGATGCGTAGTCGGTATTAGTTTTGGGACGGTTCTTGCTGCCTTTCGTTCTGGGCATAGGTAATAACCTCTTTCCTATTACTTATATCGTTTAATTAATTCTTTTGCAAGCAGTACAGTCACTTGGTCTTTACTATATTTATCAGTTGATATGCATTGTATATCGCCTACATCTGGATATTTTGCTTTCAAATCCTCAACGGTTATATTATGTAATAGCGGGAGAATTATTTTTTGTCCACTTTCATTTTGCCGATTCAAAAATTCCGAGAGTTCCCTTTCTGTCCATTCTCTATCAAAGAAATTCTCTGAAATCACTATAATTGCAAACTCAGATGATTCCGTGCCACTTAAAATAACATCTTTCCATTTATCTCCCCACGAAAGAACTTCTGAATCATAAAAAATAGAAATTCCCAGCTTTCTAATTGCCAAATAAAGTTCGTCTACATAATCTAGTTTGTCGGCATTGGCATGTGAGATAAACACATCGTATTGTTTTCTATTCGTTTTCGTCTGTGCCACATCTACTATATTTTTTTCTGCTCTTTTCTCAGCCGCATCTTTATTAATGAAATAATTCTTACCGCTATCAGACAATGTTATCATTGCACCGTTTCCATATGGCAAAACGGAAGATAGCGTTCCGTACATTATAAGAGCTTCGTAGAGTACCTGACATGATTCTTGAAGGCTTCTCGGTAACAAATCTCTTGCAATGGACACATGATTTCTTTCGTTTCCATCATATTGTTTCAATATTTCATCTAGGAGTGCCTCTGACTCAGGATCCATAACTCTGAATCCCTCAACCATATGTGCCGCACCTACCAAGCTACTTGCACGTTCTCGTATTTTCGCCTCTCGTGCCGCCTTCTCCTGTGCCTTCATTTGTTTTTCCATTATTTTTTGTTCTGCTGATTTGGCTGGCATATGGTCTCCCTTCTCTCATAGTCTAATTTCCATTTCACATCTTCGCCGGTCATAGGACCGTTGCCTGCTACTCACCACGGAGAGGTGTGTGATATTATTACGAGCAGCGTAGGGAGCTACCGCTCCCATTATATCACAAGTCTGTAAATAAATCAGCCTTATACACGCCATCCGCCAACATTTTCTTGAAGCTGTCTTTCACTGCTGCGACATCCTCATGGTAGGTCATTCCGTACCAGGTATCGTTGGTTTTCAGGACCTTCACAGACATCTTTCCCTGCTCCAGCAGTTTACCGATGAAGATAGGGATCAAATATTCCGCCTTCATAGGATTGCCCGGTACTACCTTCTCAAAGAACTCTTTGAAGCCTTCTTCCAGTGTCATGAGGAAATCAGGAGTTAAGCCCCACATATTCATGGATACCAGAGAATTTACATCAACAACCACACCATCTGTCTCTGCTCCAGCTTCAGTCTTGACGATGTTCTTGGTTTCCACAACCTCAGTCAAATTGTTCTGATCATCCATCTTGCAAACACCACGGGTTACACCGCCATTATCGGACAGAGTATTCTTCAGCACGAAGCCAGCCATACAGGACTTTCCGCCATTCACCAAATACTCATGGACAGCCTTAAAGCCCTCCTTGCCGTAGTAATCGTCTGCATTGATCACAATAAACGGTGTATCAAGAGCTTTCTTTGCAGCAAGCACAGCCTGACCGGTTCCCCACGGCTTTGTACGGCCTTCCGGCAGAGTTCCCGGAATATCGTTAATATTCTGGAAAGCGTAGTCTACAGTTACATTGTGAGCAGAGCAAATAGAGGTAATACGATCACCGATGACCTCTTTGAACTCTTTCTCGATATCCTTGCGGATGATAAATACTACATGATTGAATCCAGCCTCAATTGCATCATGGATTGAATAGTCCATGATAATATGTCCAGCATCATCCACCGGCTCTAACTGCTTGATTCCTGTTCCGAAGCGACTGCCAATACCGGCTGCCATAATAAGTAATGTTGTTTTCATACTCTCTCCTCTCTCTGTATTCATTCATTTATTTTAAAAAGGTAAGTCATAATATCCAGATATCATAGACGATTACTGTTTGCTGAGCTATGTGTTTAATTCACTTCTATCAATCAAACGAACGATTTTCAAAAACATTCTGAACAAGGTCTACTCTCTTTCGTTAAACGCATGTGGGTAGTATTGACTTTTATACAACATTCTGTTTTGTGGAAACCAATCATTTTCACTTCAATTTCAACATTATTTTCTAATTCTTTTTAGCATCCTATCAATACACTGTTGCATTTTTGTGACAAAGAACTCATCGCGAAATAGCAATAAGACCACAAAATATATTATACCCCCAAGCATAATTAAACCAAAAGTATCTAAAATATTAGCATCAAATTTATTAGACAGAACACTTAATGCAAAAAACATTACGAGCGAAGCTGCTAAATATTTATAACCTGCGTATATAACATTTTTCAATCGTACATACTCTTTAGTATAATGTAAGTAACCAATCAAAACAACGCCTTCGGCTGCAACCGAAGCAACCGTTGCACCAATCGCACCATATTTTGGAATAAGCATTGCATTCAAAAACACATTTGTTATAGCAGAAGTTACTTGCACGATATTTCCTTTGCTCTGCATACCAGTTGGAGTAATAATATTATACCCAATGCATGTTCTCAATCCCTGTATTATGAACATCGGGCAAAAAATCAACAGTAATGTGATCACCTTTCCATACTCTATTCCTAAAAACCACGGAACAAGATTCGCTGCAATTCCTGCCATACCAAACGACATTGGAAAAACTAGCATCGAAATAAAATGCAATGAATTATTAAAATTCACTTCAAATTCTTTTTTCTTTTTCTGCACAAAAAGTGCTGTCATTCTAGAGCGCATTACTATATTATATGAGCTAATTACCATAGTTGCCATATTTACAATTTTATGTGCTTGCTCATAATAACCATTTTCTGCGTTATCTTGATAAAGAACACCTAACATGGCTTTATCAAGAACAGAATGAATCTGATATGAAATTGTTGGCACAAAATATATAAATGTAGGTTTAATGTGCTTCTTTAAATCACGAACTGCCACTTTGCTTACATACACATATTTTCTTAGATGCATCCACATTGTTATATTTCCAGCAAATTGTGAAATGCAAAGTAGCATAATGTAAACTGGCAAATCATTTTTAGTTTTTACAAGTAAAAAGATTAATGCCAAACTTAGCAACTTTACACAAATGTTTCTGAGTGCAACATACTTAAACTTTTCAATTCCCTGAAACAACCAACTGATATCAAAGATTGCCGCTAAAAAATAAGGTATTTGAATTAAAAAATAAATTCTATAGTCTTTATAACACAGTGCAAAAACAAGATAAAACAGCATTGATAATGAAACCGACAACATTTTTACAACTTGTATTTCCCAAAATCTATGAGAATACTCTTCCTTGTCGTCATTAACAGATGCTATTTCACGCTGTCCGTATGTTGCAATACCTAAGGATCCAACCATAACAAATGTGGATACAAATGAGTAAGTATAACTATATATACCAATATTACCTGGGCCTAATACTTTTGAAATGTAAGGTGTTGTAACTAACGGCAAAATAAGATTAAGTATTTGATAAGTCAAATTGTAAATGTAGTTCTTTTTAATACCATCTTTATTCATCTAAACCCCTCTTAAATTTAGCTTTTTTATCTTTTTTATAAGCACAAACTTTAAGACATTGATAACATCCAATACATTTATGCTCATCGATTAAAGGATACAAAAATCCTTCACCATCAAATTCCATATGTATAGCTTGCACTGGACAAATCGCATAGCAAGCAGAACATCCGCAGCAATCGCTTTTTTTAGTATATAAATTCGGAATTTTCTTTTTCCTCTGATTGTGGTTGTTAACTATACTCTTTTCATTCATATTTTTTCCTCGTTGTATATTTCAAAAATTTACGAATAATTTTTTTATGCCAACTTAGTTCAACATAATTTGATACAATATATGAGAAGCCCTTATTTTTATACTGCTTCCAAAACTTTTCTCTGGTACACGGTTTTTCGTATGGACGAATTAACGGAGTTTGAATATAGTCACACACATTTATCTCAATTTTATCTATGTCATTATATGTTTTTTGCAAAAGACACTTTCCCTTATCTGAATTAATCAATACCAACGAAACACCTTTATTATCATTAAACTCGGGATTGACTTTGTCTATCCCCCACGCATCACCGATTGTAATGTCCCCAGGATGCTCTATTGATTTATATGGACATTCATAACAGGCCGGTCTTAAAATATTGTGATCTCTAAATAAATGAGTGAAGATTACGTTATCATACTCTTTTCCATTAATCCAAACTGATTCTTTGTGAGCTTTCCACCCAAATCTTTTTTTATTAATAAATTCAACCTCAGTAACTTTCCCACCATATTTTTTTTCACAATATATAAGATAATCTTTCCATACCATGGGTGAAGGAACACCGTGACAGATGATATCAATACAATACAAATTATCTGTATTTACACTTGCACAGTACGCTTTTAATCCCGCAATCTGGCAAGATGTCCCTGAAAATAAGACAGTTCTTCCATCAACAAGATCCTTTTTTACCTGTCTAAATGTATCCTTCAAATCACTCTGGATATATTTTGACCCTCTAAATCGATCACGTCCTTCTATTGTTTCACTTCGTCCATGATATGCAACGTAATCGGAATCAAGTTGGCAGCCGTAAACAACGCCTTTTTCGTCAAGGATAATATCTGTCAAAGCAGTAAATATCCCCCCACTTCTAGAGCTTTCGCGGACGAATATATTCTTGTGTTTTATTATAAAGCTTTCAATCGGCATACTAAACTTCCTTTCATTCTCTCTTGTTCAATAGTATTCTCGCAAAATATTCTCTTACAAAACATTTTTCTTGCTCTATAACACTATTTATTATTTGAAAATCAAGTTTATTTTTTAAGACATCTTCAATATCCCAATCAAATTGTTCATCAACACATCTTTCTGTAAATATTAATTTCTTTGAGGCATATTCTATTTTCTTTTTTCGTCTTTCCGTTTGAATTGAAATAAACGATTTATTACGTACAACAGATAACATTGTTCCATGGAACATATTTGTTATTATCAGGTTTGCTTTGTCTATATAACCAACAAATTGAAATGGATTTTTTGCAGCAACATTTACATCACACCATTTATTATAAATGTCAACCGACAGTGTTACAAAGCCATTTCTATGCGCATATTCCTTTATCTTTCTTACCGTTGTTTCATTTGAAATCGAGCCGTATATCATTATAAAGCTTTTCCGTATTTTAGGTAATTGAGATGGTATCTGATATAAAAATACTGGATCTAAATGAACAGACACATTTGTAAAACCAGCTGCTTCTAAAATCTTCTTTGAATTTAAGTCTCGAACTGAGATTGCTACAAATTTAGAAATTTCTTTTATACTATCACGGGAAAGAGTTTCATCAAAATTTCCCATACTCACCGCATAGGATATTCTTGTTTCTGCATTTACCGATGCTGCAGTATTATATTTATTAAAAGCCTTATTTTTTTCATTCCACATTTCATCACTACCAACAACTACAATATCATAGTTTTTGTTGATAGTCCCAATAGATAAATATGCTTTTTGAGCTTTTCGATTGGCTATAATCCTATTCAAATTCACCCAAAACAATCGTGGATTCTTTGTTTGCAAAAGTTGCTTCTTTTGTATGCTAAAAATGTCCGCACTTTTATTAGGAACAAAATACACTTTAGAAGTGCTACAACTCTCGATGAAATTCTTCAAACAATATGCCTGTAAAAATGCGCCCTCGTTAATAGCATTATAGTATGTCACAATTCCTATGCTCATTGCATCTCAACTCCCTCTTCCAGCAAAACTTTCGTTAGTATTTCTTCAAATCTTTCAGTTACCTTCTTTGGTAAAAAATCCTCTGCTCTTTTTTTCGCATTTAAAGATATATATCGGTATAGACCATCGTCCTCTAACAGATTAATCACCTGCTCTGCAAATGAAGTAATATCATACTTTTCTATCAAGAAACCGTTTTTTCCGTTCGAAATTATTTCATCTGGTCCATTATTATGAAATGCAACAACAGGAATACCAAACGCCATAGCCTCAACAAGAACAACGCCAAAACCCTCATATCTTGATGTATGCAAAAACACAGATGCATTTTTATAGTATTCCGCCACATCTGATGACATTCCAACAAACTTTATGCAATCTTGAAGATTTCTTTTCTCTACATTTTCTTCCAAGTTCTTTTTGTCAGGACCATCTCCCACCAAAACAATTTTAACATTTTCCTTTTTTTTTCTTATTTCATCTACAATATCTATTAAATAGTCTATTCCCTTCTGATACTGATATATTCTTCCAACAAAAATAAGCGGATTTTCTTTTCGAGGCTCTTTATTACAAATATCAAATGAAACCGGGTTATATAATGTACTTGTTTCAACCCCAAAACTCTCTGAAAATTTAACTTTGTCTGCATCTGTCAAAGCTATAAGATGGTTCAGATTCTTCATCATCTTTTTAAACAGCACTTCCTGCCCATAGCTATTTCGATTTTTCATCAAAAAATAGCTTTCATAAGTGTTATGCTGCCATCCAATAGTTTTTGCTTTTAATTCTGGCGCTATCATTGCAAGAAGCAGCGAATAATAATCGGTCAATGCAATAATTATATCAAACGAATTATCATTAAAATATTGAATTAATCCTTTCTTTTGCTTCGTTGCATATAACGTTTTCAACAATATATCTGCACCAATTTCATTGTTAAGAATTCCAATTCTTTTATTTATTTTCCAAACAGCTAAAGAAAATGCTCCTATCAATGTATACTTGTTATGTCTTGGGAAGTCATTTAAATTTTTTATCTTAATTTCATTATTTAACCCAAAAATATTATTATCTTTATTAGAATATGGCATTACAATTGTTATTTCGTGTTCTTTTGTCATCCCATTGATTATATTCGGAATAATCCTCTGTATTCCTCCATGCATAAAGAGATTCAAACTCAAAAAACAGATCTTCATGTTATATCCTCCGTATTATTCAATGTTCGCACTAAGCACCAATAATATGTAGTTATTCCTAAAGAAAGAAAATATGGCACAAACATAGGTGCATCATATAATGGATTTCCAGAAAAACAATATAACAAGAAGAACAATTGCATGCCAATTGAGAACGCCATATTTTTTTGCTCTTCATCTGGTAACGCAACTCGACCAGTTCTCATTTTAGAAAACAAGTACACTGATATTGCAAACATACTAACAAACATAGCAACAAAGACAGTGAAACCAACAATTCCGGTTTCACATAATAATTGAATATAAACATTATGTGCGTTTGACGTAACGCCAAAGCCTTCTGCTAATGTGCTAAACCGCATCCATCCAATTCCAAAGAGAGGGCTTGTTCTAAATACGCTCATAACAGCAGTCCATGTTGTTAATCTCCCCTGTGTTACATCTCCATCCTCGGCTGTCTCATAAAATCTACCTATAAATGAAAACAGGTTTGGAAACAATGAATATCCAATATAAAAGAAGCCTATAACGCCAATTACAATTGTAAGAATTTTAAAAAATCTTCCGTGCTTTTTATTTGCCGAATAAATATAATAGACAAGTAGCATTGCCATTACAGAAAAAATCATATGAGCACGCTTTCCTGTAAACAATAAGGCCAGAAATGCCAGGCAAAACAAAAGCTTAAATTGTTTTTTCCGTCTATTTGAATCACTAAATAATATGTACGAAAACAATAGCAGTATAGTAGTCGCTAGGTACATTCCATTAGACGAATAATGATTTGCTAGTCCAGATATCCATCCATGTGCATAATGAGCTAAAAGCAACGATTGTCTCTTGGCATCAAACATTTTGACAATAATGTTTTTATACGAATAGGCATCAAATTTCAGCCATATAGTGGCAAACACATGTATCAATGACATGTAGGTATATAGTTTTACAATACGATTGGGAAAATTATAGATTGTTCTCCCAATAAACAGCAATGCAAATAATAAGAAATATCTTAAATATCCAAAACTATTATTTATCTCTATATAATAATTGTTTATACAGTAAACTAAAATAGAAAGAATAAATAATATGTCACATGGCAATGGAGACATTCTTTCCGTCCATTTAGTCATAAAAAGTAGCACAAACAAAGAAAGGCTACATAATACAATTCTAATATTGTTAGGGATAAAAATATTAGTCAAAGAGTCCCAAATTCCTAATGAAATAATATATATAAATATCAAATTTAGTAGTAACCTATTTTTTGATATTTTTAAACCGTTTCTCTCCATAATATAATCTCACTCCTAAAACCTATGCTCAGATTGAAAGTCTGCACTGCTTTCATATTTGTACAATAATCTAAGTTTTATTATTTCAATAAATGCCATCCAAGGCACCTCTGCCATTAAGAAACATATCGGGCTAGACTCCAATAACAACCAACCTGCTTGAATTGATATAATATTATTTATTAGCAAGCTTGTATCTAACAGTTTGATGTAGTATTTACTCGTGAGCAAATTCACAGGAGTTTCGGAACATTAGTAACTAAACGCTCTTCATTTTTAATCTTTACATTCCGTGATATTACCCTAAACAATTAAGTTTCAAAATGCTTTTTTAATTATTTCATCAAGTTTGATAAAAAACTTTATTACATTCTGTCTTCCATAAAATTCATTTCCAAACGTTATTTTGATTAATTTGTAATAAAATTTAAATCCTAGCTTCACACTCTGAAATTTTTCCTTAGAGAATTTAAATCTTGTGAAACGATAATTCTCCAATCTTTTCAAGACTTCTTGACTATCAACTATTTTTTTAATACTTGTATTATAGGTGACACATGTATCTTTTATCGATTGGTATGCTTTCATTCCACAATCACTTCTAATAATTACACAGCTGCTTCCCATTGGGTAAGTATTTTCACCTGTGTAATTATCTCCAACTGAAATATCTGCATAGCGGTTCAATTTATCAATACAATAGATACATCTCGGATGGCAAAAGAAATCCTTAACTTGAGATCGCATTTTCTTTGGTAAAACTTTCGTTGTATTCTTCTGCACCAGCTTTAAATCCCCGGGCCACCCATTTTTTTCTTTATCTCTAAAATACAATTCAGTAAGAATTCCTTCATTATTATGAATGCTATTAAAATAGTCCCACACATGATAGGTCATTAGTTTATCGCAAAACAGACCAATTAACAGATAATTTTCACGTTTTAAATGGAATTTTCGAATAACATTGGATATTCCTTGAATTGCACAACTTGTTCCCGTAACAATTATCTTCTCTTCTCTATGTGCAAGCATATATCGCACAACGTCCTCTTGAGAAACTGATATGTACCTAGATTTCTCACTTCCTGTTACTTGTTCAGGCTCTTTGCATATTTCAGTCTTGACCGTTGTTTCAAAATTATTCGACTTTACAACAAAGGCAGCTACATATCCATAAACACTTTTTTCTCTGAGTAGTGTGGAAATTATACTTGAAATAACTCCACCAGATGTTGCTTTTTTTAACAACACCTCATTAGTGGTATGACATATCTCTGTGGCTTTATAATCGCCTATACAATATGTTTTCACCTCATTTGATTTTAGAGATACCGCTTCATCTATGCCTGATTTACCCGGGCAAACATCAACACAAAGACCACATTGAATGCAATTTTCTTCATGTATTCTTGGTGTCGGTATTCCTTTTTTCATTTCCAATGAAATTGCCGACTTAGGGCAAACGCCAGTACAAATTCCACATGAACAGCATTGTCCACTATTAACAACTTGCTGTATACTTTTACTCATTTTTTCTTCCTCAATCGCCTTTCCAATTCATCAAAGCAATTTTCCTTCTGCACTTTATTCAAGTTCTGCCTGATTGTTTCTTCTTCCACTTTATGATTTTTATCCATTCTTTCAAGTGTTTCAATTATTACGATGTCGCTTACGTCCCCAACATCAAGAACATATTTACTTTGTCCCATAAGACCTAATAACTCTTGATATTTAACTGCCCACCCCAGTGCAACACAAGGGATACACTCCTTATAGGAATGTACAATAGAGTGATATCTTGCAGCAACTATATAGTCAAAATTTTGTACCAGTGATTCAAAAGCAAAACAAGAAAGCACCTCATTCAATATAACAACTCTATGCTCATTCTTAAACTCTTTCTTAATCTCGTTACAAATATTCAAATCATCGGTAGCATGACATAATAGATATACATTCTTCTTTTTTTCTAGTATCGTGTTCACAATAACTATATATTTCGACAATATGCGGTCGTGACCATACTGTTCATATAGACGTCTATTTACAACGAGACCAACGCTTTCATTTTTAATCTTGATATTACTCTCTTGGAAAAAATCTTTAGCCGCTTCGAAAATCCGAGAATTTTGTAAGACAAGATCCGATGATATCTGCACATTAGCTTTTGGTGCAATTTTTTTCAAATCTTCCGCACTTTTTTTCTCTCTAGCGAAACAAACTAATGGGTATTTTAAATACTTCCTTATCAAAAGCCGAATAATATATTTAATTTTTCCGTCATAACTAAAGGGACCAAACGATTGTGGCATAAGAGCTGCTTCTGTTTTAGTCCATTTACACAGTGCTATTTTAAAAAGGTAGCGCAGCGTCGGATAATTTCCCAACTTTGAACACAGTTCATATCCGCTGATATCTAGCATCAGATCTGCTCGTTTGTATTCTTCCAACATTGCTATGAGCTTTTTCATTTTGCCGCTAGATTGCATTTTCTTAACACTGCTATTAGCTAATCGATTCAAATCTTCCAATGACCTTATTTCGAAAAAACCTTCTGCTAACTGCACACTGCAAATGCACCCATCAAATCGAGTAAAGCACTCATTTGCAGTCACATATAGCATTGCTTCAGCGCCTTTATTTACAAAATTACCGCCTGAAATAATCACTCGTTTCATCTTTATACCACGCGCATTGAGTAATGCGTACTCCTTTCTATTCAAAATTAGAGCAGCTTAATCCAGTCATCACACACCTTTTGAATTGACATATTAACGCGCACCTTCTTGGCTTCAGTGGATAATTCTTTACATTCTTCTGGATTGCTAAGAAGCTTCTCTATTGCTGCTGCCATATGTTTCACATCACCTACTGGAACCAAAATTCCATTTTTACCATCTTGGATTACTGCTTTCGCTCCTCCGATAGGACAGTCTGTCGCAATTGTCGGAACTCCCATTGCCATTGCCTCCAGCATCGTATTAGACATACCCTCAAAATCAGAAGAAGAAACATACAACGCTGCACGATTCATAACTGCATAAATATTGTTAGAAAAGCCCTTTAGAGAAACTCTCTCCCGTAATTTATGATTATCAATATACAATTGAAGTTCTTCAGCAAACACACCATCTCTATATGTTTTATCTCCGTAAATATGTAGCACATATTCTGGGAACTTATTTTCAATTAATTCCCAGGCCTTAATTAACATCAAAAAATTTTTCTGCGGAACAATACGGCCAACAGCTAAAACAAGTTTTTCTCGATCACCTAAATCACAAGGATCTGGTAGTTTTTCAGAACTGATTGGATTTGCAATTATGATACCTTTTTCTTGTACACTCTTTGGAAAATAATTCTTTGCATCACTGGTTTGAAACACACAGCAATCTGCATATCTAAATGCAGTATTACGGATTTTTTTCATGAATTTTTTTCTTGGAATTATGTTTGGATCATTACGTTCTGACACAATATTTCTATTATGCAATCCAACAGATGCCAGAACACAATAGGCACTTACATCAGGAAAAAAAGATATCACCGTACTATTCTCATGGTGTTTAAAATACTCTCTGAACTGAAGATATTTATCAAATATTTTCAGCGCCTTGTTTTTTTTCTTAGATGCAATTTTATCTACTGCAATACCTTCTGCTAGAGGATAGCTCTGCGCAGGTCGTGAACCTGTGACAAGAACTCTAACACGGATTCCGCGTTCAGCCATTTCATTTGCAATATTTAAAAAAACTCTCTCTGCTCCTCCTCCTCCAAGCGTACCGGTAGCAATAATAACTTCTTTCATATTCTTTCCACTCTCATCTCTCCAATTTTTTTCCATACACATTTAGAAACTCCTCTGAAAGTTTATCCCATGTAAACCCATTTGAAATTGTTTCTTCCGCACTCTTTTGGATTAATTTTTTCTTTTCTTCCGTAACATTCAAAATTGTATTTGCCCACTGTAAAGCATCTTTTTTTTCAAAAACAAATCCATTTTCTTCGTGCTCAATTAATGTGCTGGAACCGCCATTTCGAGTTGTTAGTACGATATTTCCGTAATACATTGCCTCTAAAAGAACCATTCCAAAAATCTCATACTCCGTTGGCAACAAGAAAAAGTCTGCATGTTGGTATATACAAGAAAGATATTTCTGCTCCATCTTTTCCTGCCAAATCACCTTATCTCGAACTCCAGCGTTCTCCATATAAAGAAAAGCTTTTTTTATATACTCCGGATCTCCTGTTCCAATCATGTACAGCCGTGCGTCCACATTTTTCTCAAGAACTTTTTGGAATACATCAATTATAAAAGGAATGTCCCTACGCTCTTCAAATCGTCCAATGTAAAGCAGCTTCATACTACTATGGTCATCAATCATTGCCCGATACAGTGGTTCTGAACAATTCTTTCTGTCATTTGACAGCATCTGAGCATCAATACCAACGCCTACCACTTTAACATTTTGTGAAGATATCCCTTTACTTACCAGAAATTCCTTTGCCATTTCACTTTTAACAATAAAGGAGGTCTGTTGCTTAATATATCGTTTAAGAAAAATCAAATCGAACACTTTACACATCAAGTTGTAACGTTTATTGAATGTACTAAAATAAGGGCCGTGATAAATCACAGTTTTTTCAGGATACTTTTTTGCTAAAATCCATGCTTGCATCTGATTGTATTCACACGGTTGAAGGACATCATACTGTTCAAACAAATCTTCACAATTTCTATATACCGTATTTTTTAGCATTGTCATTCCATGTCTATAAAAGACATGAATGCTCCCGACATCATCTACCGGTATCGTTATTGTTTCTTCTTTCTTATCTGTCCAAAAAACGATATCACAAATGTGTCCTTTTCGTACTAGCGCCTTTGCCAAACCAACTTCTTGAATATTATATGTATTGTTCTTAACCGCCATATAAGACGGGTAGTTTCGAATAATCAGTATCTTCATCTCTGCATCCTTCACAAGAAATCACTTTGCCTTAGTCACGCTGGAAAATATCTCTAGTGTAAACCTTATCCTTCACATCATCCAAGCACTTGTCATAGCGGTTCGCTATGATGGCCTGACTCTTTTTCTTGAACTCGTCCAAATCATTAACCACTACTGATCCGAAGAACTTCTCGCCATCTTTCAGCGTTGGCTCATAGATGATCACAGTTGCACCCTTAGCCTTAATGCGCTTCATGACACCCTGAATGGAGCTCTGGCGGAAGTTATCACTGTTGCTCTTCATGGTCAGTCGGTATACACCAACAACAACTTCTTTTTCCTTGCTCTCATCCCAGCTGTCGTTTGCTTCATAAGCACCAGCAATTTCAAGCACACGGTCGGCGATGAAGTCTTTACGGGTTCTATTGCTCTCGACGATAGCTTCAATCAGGTTTTCCGGTACATCGGCGTAGTTCGCCAGCAGCTGCTTGGTGTCTTTCGGCAGGCAGTATCCACCGTAGCCAAAGGACGGATTGTTATAATGAGTACCAATACGAGGATCCAGGCAAACACCGTTGATGATCTGCTGAGTGTTCAGCCCCTTCATCTCAGCATAGGTATCCAGTTCGTTGAAGTAGCTGACACGCAGTGCCAGATAGGTGTTGGCGAACAGCTTAACTGCCTCTGCCTCAGTAAAGCCCATAAACAGAGTGTCAATGTTCTCTTTAATTGCGCCTTCCTGCAGAAGTTCTGCAAAAGTGTGTGCCGCCTTTACCAGACGAGCATTATCCACATCAGTACCAACAATGATACGGGAAGGATAAAGGTTGTCGTACAATGCCTTGCTCTCTCGCAGGAACTCCGGGCTGAAGATGATATTGTCGCAGTGGAACTTCTCACGAACACTTGCTGTATACCCAACCGGGATGGTGCTCTTGATAACCATGATGGCTTCCGGGTTATACTCAATGACCAGTTTAATGACAGCTTCCACTGCAGAGGTGTCAAAGAAATTCTTCTTGCTATCGTAATTTGTCGGTGCAGCGATGACTACAAAATCAGCATCAGAGTATGCTTCCTTGGCATCCAGAGTTGCGGTCAAATCCAGTTCTTTCTCTGCCAGATACTTTTCAATGTATTCGTCCTGAATCGGTGACTTCTTGTTATTAATCAGTTCCACTTTCTCAGGGATGATATCCACAGCAGTCACCTTGTGGTGCTGAGATAACAGCGTAGCAATAGAAAGACCCACATAACCAGTACCAGCCACAGCAATCTTCAAATCCTTAAATTCTCTCATGATATTTATCTCCTTTATTTGTAATCAGCAAAGTGCCAATATGAAACTTTCCTTACTTATAAAACTCAGCGTACCACTCAGCGAAGTTCCTCAGACCAGTCCGCAGACTTGTGCTCGGCTTATATCCGAAGTCACGCTCCAGTGCGCTGGTATCTGCATAGGTCACAGGCACATCACCAGGCTGCATCGGAACCAGTTCCTTGTGTGCCTCGAAGTCATAATCTTCCGGCAGAACCTTTGCACGAACCAGCTCCTCACTCAGAATCTGCACAAAGTCCAGCAGATTCTCCGGGTTCTGATTGCCAATGTTGTAAACTGCATACGGCGGAATCGGCAAACCGTCCTCACCATTCTTCTTGTCCGGAGCCTTCTTCATCACACGAACAACACCTTCTACGATGTCATCCACATAAGTAAAGTCACGCTTGCAGTTGCCATAGTTGAAGATCTTTATGGTTTCGCCCTTCACCAGCTTGTTGGTAAATCCGAAGTAAGCCATGTCAGGACGACCTGCAGGACCATACACTGTGAAGAAGCGCAGACCAGTAGAAGGAATGTTGTAGAGCTTGGAGTAGGCGTGTGCCATCAACTCATTAGATTTCTTGGTTGCTGCATAAAGGGAAACAGGATTATCCACCTTATCATCTGTGCTGTACGGAACTTTCTTGTTGGAACCGTAGACTGAGGAAGAAGATGCGTAAACCAGATGCTCCAAACTCTCGCAATGACGGCAGGCCTCGAGGATATTAAAGAAGCCGACCAAGTTAGATTCCACATAAGCATCTGGGTTGGTGATGGAGTAACGTACACCAGCCTGTGCCGCAAGGTTAACGACCACAGACGGCTTGTACTTCTCGAACAGCTCGGTGATCAGTTCCTTATCAGCGATGTTTCCTTTGACAAAAGTAAATGTGGGATACTTGGCCAGCTCATTCAGACGGAACTCTTTCAGTGCTACATCATAGTAGGCATTCATGTTGTCGATGCCGATAACCGTAGCGGAAGGCGCTTCCTGATAGATTCGCTTCACAAGGTTGGATCCTATAAAGCCCGCCGCGCCTGTGATTAAAATTGTTTTTTTATCTAAAGTTACTGTGCTCATATTTTTACTCCTCAATTTCTTATCTTCACAAATTTATTCGGATACAGGAAGAACTCTAACCACTTCGTTTTCTTCATAATCCAAGCTGCAATGATTGGACCTATAAAGCTAATTCCTAGTCCCAACACCACATGAATTACAGAACTTCCGATACCCAACTTCAGTAAGACTGATCTCATTGGTGCCGCAAACAACGTATGCATCAGAAAAATCGGCATTGTGTATTTTGCAAGAAAATCCATACCTCTACCGAACTTTTCCTCAGAATCCACCACCAGAAGAATTACAGCTATACATGCCAACAATCCCAGTGCAAAGGAAACCACTTTGTTGGGGTTTTCCATCATATACACCACCACACTCAAAATCATAAACAGCAATCCGCATATCGTTCCTTGTACTTTTCTACCCTTCAGCTGCACGTTAAATGCACAAATACTCATACCGAGCACAAACCAGATTTCGTTTGAGAGAACTGTCGATACTGCGTAAATGCCGTACACACCCCCCCCCTGTCAGAATTAGGCCTTTTGCAGCTAATGCAACTACCAATCCAACTGCGGCTGCTTTCACACTGTTAAAAGTCGGCGTAACAAGGAAGATAAAGAACAATGCGTACAAATACCAGTACGGTGCTGTTGGGTGAAAAAATAATGTATCACCCAGACCTCCAATCTGGTCATTAACACTGCTTGAGAATACCTTTTTCAGCACCCATACAGCAGTCGTAAAAGTCACATACGGTACGCCGAGTGCTAGGATTTTTTTCGCTACATTTCTACGCCAACTCCCCACACTGTTTACCCTGCTGTATTTCTGATAAAGGTATCCGCTACAAATGAAGAACAGCGGTACATGGAAGTAATAGATTGTCGTGTTAAACCATCCATACAGATTATTTTCCGGCAGAATATTCGCCTTCGTCATGCTTTGGAAAAAATGGCCCAGTACAACCAATATACAAGCAATAACTTTTACATCATCGACCCATTTTTCTCTTGTTCTTACCGCTGTCTTTTCACTCATTACTTCGTCTCCATCTGCTGTGCGATATCAGCATCCACGATTTCCTCGCCAGTCTTATGCTTCAGCTGCTCCTTAGAAGCTTCACTCAGACCATTGTTGATCACGCAGTTCATATCGCAGGTGCTGCACTTGTCCAATTCTTCCTTAGTGACCTTGCCGTCGCGGTAATCACGGCAAATCTTCAGCTCGTACATGCTGTACGGATGTTTGGTGAAGAGAGCCTTAAACTTGTGAACCAAAACCCAGGTAGCAGGCTTCCAGATATACTTGTGCATAGCCGGAGAAACACTACCGATCATCCAGCAATCACGGTCGCAGCAGCGAACCTTTGCACGAACCTTCTCGGCCTCCGGGCTGTTCCACAGCTCATCCCAAGTCTGATTATTCAGGTTACCCATAACCTCTTTGTCCTTGGTACCGTTGCAAGGCATAACATCGCCATACGGGTCGATAAAGAAAGTATCGAAGCTCATGTCGCAAGGCAGCAGACGCTTCTGGCCGTAGATGTAGTTGATCAGGCCGTGGTTAAAGTAAGCGCGGAACCACTTCTTCGGGCTATTACTGCGGAGCAGTTCATTGACCAGATTCTCGAAGTTCTTTGCCACCATCGGACGGTCATGGATGATGTTCTTGGCCTCAACAAAGTAGAAGCTGTTGTGCAGAGATGCGGTTGCAAACTCCATGCCCATCTCATCGGAAATCTTGTACAACGGAACCAGGTCAGGAGCGTTCTTGTCCTGAACAGTCATGCCGAAGCCAACATCCTTCATGCCCATCTCACGCAGCTTCTTCAGCGTGCCATAACCACGCTGGTAGCCGTTCTGCAGACCACGGATCTCGTTATTGGTCTGCTCCAGACCCTCGATAGAGATACGAATACCGATCTGCGGGAACTCTTTGCACAGGTCAACGATACGGTCGGTGAAGAAACCGTTCGTGGAAATAACGATACGGTCAGACTTCTTATACAGTTCACGCACGATGTCCTTCAGGTCGGTACGGATGAACGGCTCGCCGCCAGTGATGTTGGTGAAGTACATCTTCGGCAGTTTCTTGATGGTTTCGATGCTGATCTCCTCTTCCGGCTTGGAAGGTGCTTTATAACGGTTGCACATGGAGCAACGAGCATTGCAGCGGTAAGTGACGATAACCGTACCATTCAGTTTCTTTTCGTTATTGTTAGCCATTTTTCTAATACCTCTATCTCTCTTTTTATCTATAAACTTTCATAATTTTCTCGTAATACTCATCGATAGTATCGAAGCTGATGTTCTTGCAGTTCTTGCTATATGCTTCACACAGCTTCTTATCACCCCAGAGTTTCTCGACCTTCTTCTTCAGATCTTCGGCATTGCCGCTTTCAAACAGCTCGCCGGTCTTGCCAACCTGAATCAACTCCGGGATACCGCCAATGTCTGCTCCCAACACCGGAGTGCCATACATCTGAGATTCCATCACAGAGAACGGGCAGTTCTCATACCACTCAGACGGGTAGATGGAGAACCGTGCCTCACGGATGAGCTTTTCCAGTGCCTCGCCTTTCTGGAAGCCAACATTCTCGATGTTATTAATACCATTTACCGTTTCTTCCAGAGGACCGGTGCCGGCGAAGATGAACTGAACATCCGTCAGCTCCTTGCAGACCTTAATGAGTGTGCCGATGCCCTTTTCCTCAGAGAAGCGGCCAAAGTAGAGAACGTAGTCCTTCTTCTCGGTTTCTTTCCACTCCACCTTGTCGATGAAGTTGTGCATTGCCACAGTCTTCGTTGCAAACAGCGGGTTGCTGTCCATCTTGCTCTTCATGAACTCGGAGCAGCAGATCATCGTATCAATGTACTTATAGGTGCCCTTCCACTTCCAGAACTCCGCTTCCATCATGCCAATGGCTGACTTCGCCGTGGAACCGTGGATGCACTTGCCTTTCATGCAGTTCACGAAATGGCCGCCAAGGCACTTCTCACAGTTCTGGTGGGTGTTCGGATTGTTCAGCATGTGGTTCGGGCAGACCAGCTGGTAGTCATGTGCCGTGAAGATGATCTTGCAATCTCTTCCGGTCTCCTTGCGCCACTTCACGATTTCCAGGATGATGGAAGGAGTCAGCTGGTAGTTGAAGTTGTTCAGGTGACAGACATCCGGCTTGAAGTCGTCCAGAACTTTTCTCAACTGCATCCGTGCTTCCTTGCTGTAGATGGTCTTGATTGGGTAGGTCAGCTTGCTCAGCTTACTTCCACCGTGGAAGTCCATGTCACTTGTGTAAGCATTGACCCGGTTGCCCACGCAACGGCCTTCGTGCTCCATACCGAAGTACTGAACCTCGTGTCCGTGCTGCTCCAGCGCCTCACCCAATTTGAATATATACGTCTCACTTCCGCCGTTTCGGTGCAGAAATTTATTCAAAATCAGCGTCCTCACGTTAAATTTCTCCTTGTTCTATATTCTATTTCACTACCTCTGTTCAGATGAAGCACTTCCAATGTATTGTTCATAAACCAGAGTGCTCCATACAAACGCAGGTAGTGATACTGAAAGTTCTTATGATAATTTCATCTGCTGTTGCTGAACCTAGGTAGCGAGATTAAAACTGCTCTTACAGTTCCACCGATCTCTCGAAAAGTGCCGTAAATACGCTATTTTTCCGGCGTTTTCACTATGTACATCTCACTACCTGCGTTCGGTTAGAGGAGATTATTTATCAACAATATTTTCATTTGTTATTTACTCCTGTACAGCTTTACTGTTTCTTCCACAACATTATCCCAGTTATATTTTTGGCAAATAAAATCAGCGGCTGTTTGTTTCAGTTCAGCTACATGTTCTGGATGTTCACAAGCTTTTTGCAAGGTGGTCCTTAAATCCTCAGTATCTGATTTCTTAAAAACCAATGCCTTATCTTCCACGACTTCTACACATTCTGGAATATCTGAAACCAGACAGCAGTTTCCGTAGCTCATTGCTTCCAGAAGGCTTAATGGCATACCTTCCAGGTCGGATGGTAATGTGTAAATATATGCGTTGCTATATAGTTCATCTAACAGCTGGCCTTGTACAAAACCGGTGAAAATGATTCTGTTATCGCTTTTTGCTGATTCCTGTAACTCTTTCATAAAGGAATCTGTATCACTGGAACCGCCTGCAATTACCAGTTTTTTATTTGTTTTAACAGCTTTAAATGCTTCAATCAGATATCGCAATCCTTTTTCAGGAACTAATCGGCCAAGGAACAAGATGTAGGAATCTTTTGTAAGGTCAAATTTTTCAGTGATTAGTTTTGCGCTTTGGATTTCTGGTCGGTTTACACCGTTTGGAATGAAGCGGGTCTCTCGGCCATAAGTATCCTTGAAATAGTCCTGAACACCTTTGCTTAAAACAACAATTTCATCTGCGTATTTCACAGCATTTTTTTCACCCTGACGAATGAATTTGGAACCAAAACCGGATTTCCATTTTTCACGCTGCCAGTCTATGCCATGTATTGTAACCACGACCCTTTTACCAAACATCTTTGGCAACCATGAGAAAAAAGCTGGTCCTTCCGCGTGAATATGTACAACATCATATTTTCCAAATGCACTATAAAGAGCTGCAAAAAAAGATGAACTAACAGCTGCTAATCCCTTTTTTTCAATCGTTGGAACAAATTTTTGGCAAATTCCTTTATATTCATTTTTTTTATCAAACTCTGCCCCGCTTACATGATGTCCCGACCGGTTATAGCAAGTAATCTTATGCCCATCCTGCGCCATTCTGGTGCAAAGTTCTTTTACAACAATTTCAATTCCGCCTTCTCTGCTCAGTCTTTTTTGACCAAACATAGAAATAGCTAATTTCTTTTCCATATGATTTAAAGTTTTCCTATTTCCTTATTTTGAAAAATACGTGGGAATTTCTTGTTGAGTAGACATTTCTCAGTGCGTACCAAAAACGCCTCTTTTTTCGGGCTTGCATATGACATTTTGGTTCATATACAAGCCCCTATGTCTTCTCATTTTTATCCAGTTGGGTGAACTTCATGACCGCTTTATGATCATTTTACGAAGCCACCTTGTATACAATTAGTATACCATTAATTTGTGATCCTACATCGCACCGTCCCGCTTGAATACAACCAGCACGGTTTTGAAAAGGATCTTTATATCCAGAGCAAAGTTCCACTCTGCAATGTACTGTCTGTCGAGTTTTACTACATCCTCGAAGTCAGTGATGTTGCTTCGTCCGCTGACCTGCCACATTCCTGTAATGCCAGGTTTGGTGGCAAGGCGGGCACGGTGGTGAAGATCATATTTGTCCCATTCATCTACCGTCGGCGGTCTTGTGCCTACAAGGCTCATGTCACCTTTTAATACGTTAAAGAACTGTGGGAATTCATCCAGGCTGAAGTCTCGAATGATATTTCCAATTCCTTTCTTTATTGTACCATCCGGAAGTTTCTTGGTTCCGATGATTCGTGGATCCCATTCCAGTTTAAACATCATACCGTCTTTTACACGGTTTTGTTTCATCAGTTCTTTCTTCCGCTCTTCTGCATCCATATACATACTGCGGAATTTATAGATTTTGAATTTCTTTCCATTTTTTCCCACACGGACTTGGGAAAAGAAAATCGGTCCGGGAGATTGTATGTAGATCAACGGTCCTAAGATCACGGTAAGGATCAATGTGATCAGGCACCCTACCAGTCCGCCTAAAATATCTAAAGCACGTTTCATAAAAAGCTGCTTGGTAGTTGCATAGTTGATACTGGTTGTCAGTACTGTGTAGATTCCCAGGCGTTCTACAAATTTCTTTTCGCCGATCAGGTTGGATGTCTTTGCCAGTTTCATATGAACAACCGCGCCCATTTCTGTCAGCTGGTTTAACAGCGTTTCCGGATACGGAGCATCGTCTGGAAGATTTACAAATACTTCATCTACCCATTCCCTGCAGACGTAATCCGCTACTGTGTCTGCATTTGCTACAACTGTAATGCTATCTCCACAATCATGCCCTACCATATCGCAGTCGATTACTGCCACACCTGCAACATGAAACATTTCATAATTAAAATTGCGAATATTATAGACCACCGTATCCAGCATGCTTTTTGTAGTTATGATCAACAGAGAACGTTTCATGCTGGAACGCATTTTTCTTTTCAGCTGGTCTTTCCACAAGATACGGGTCAGATAAGAAACGAACAGGTACAAAGCTGTCATATAAAATAATGCCAGTCTGGAATAATCCTCGCTTCTTTTTATATAGAAAAGATAAAACGTAGTTACCAGGATCACCAGGATCACATGTTTTGCTGTCATTGCAAATTCCTGATAATATCCACGTTTTAACACATTTTTCAAAGATTCAAAGAGTAATAGTACGCCGGCATCGATCACAACTAAGATAAATGCCACGTTACAGTATATTAAATGGCTATAGGGATTACTAAGGCCATTTCTTAACATATAAGCCAATAAAAATGCGATCTGTAAACTCAGTTGGTCCCAGATCATAAAATCCAAATGTTTTTCCCATCCTCTGGCGCTTTTTCGATACATATCCCCACTTCATCCTTTTTCGTTTGCGTTTGTAACAGAGCCGGGAATTTCTCCCGGCTCCATCATAATAGTTGTTATTTTGCAACAACCTGTACGGTACAAGAACCTGGTACAGCAAATGATACAGTCTTGGCAGAAGCGTTAAAAGTAACGTTCTTAACTACAACCCAAAGACCAGTGTTGTTGTCATAATATGCAACAGCAACTTCTTTTCCTGCAGTTAAAGCATCTACATACAGAGTAACATTGGTAGAAACATCCTGTCCTGCTGCGTTCTTAGAAACGATAGCACGGGTTCCACCTACTGATGCATAGTCTTCCAGACCTGAGTTAGGAATAACCTCACTTGGTGCCTTTCCGCTGTTCAGATCGTTGATATCGCTCTTAGCGCTATCTGACAAACCAGCAACTTCTGCATCACCGGTTGCAATACTTACGCTAGCTCCGTTATCGGAACTTACAGAACCTTTACCTGCGTCATTTCCTACCAGACCTACAGTTGTGCCCTTAGAGTCCTTGGTAGTTCCAACTACTTCTACTCTTTCGTTGTTAGCTCCCTGTACAACAGTTTTCTCTGCTTCTTTAGTCGCTCCGGAAGCTACTCCTGGAGTATTCTGGTTTTCTGTGTTGCCACTGTTTGAAACAGTGTTGTTTGAGCTTGATGAGCTGTCGTTGCCGATCGTTCCATCAGATTCGCTCTGGCTAGGGCTTACTGCTGCACCAGCTACTACTGGCATTGCTACCATAGCTGCAGCCATTGCCATGGCTACTAAAGCTTTCTTCTTCATGGTTATCACGCCTTCCTCCCTCTTTGGGGTAAAATGTATTTCAATAAGCAGCGTGTTTCCACACTGGATATTGTATGGTAATTATTCTGTTTCTCGGTAAAATAGATTTAAAATAATATCAATTGCTGCCCGACGGTCAGCACGGTATACATCGTACTTCTCCGTTGTTTCTCCGGTTCCGGGAACTGTGTAAAAATCTTTGCTGGTTAAACTGCCAGCTTCCATTCCATCCATTGCTATCTTTATATACTGATCCTTGGTCATATCTGTTACCATATAGTCCTGGATCATATCAAACAGATGTGCCACGATCTGGCTGTCTGTTTTGGATGCGGCTTTTACTGCCTGAAAATACTGTGTAATATATTCCTGCTGCTGGTCCATGCGGTACAGTGCAGAAAAATCACGGTTTGTATCACGGTAACGTACAAAGGCTTCTGCCTGATTTCCATGGAGAGTGACCTGATTACCTTTGACAAATGCCGGATCTTTTTTCTCCATTCCCTCAGTAGGAATTGTTACCGTAACACCGCCTACAGCATCATTTAACTGTGCTACTACTGTGGTATCAACTGCCATATACTGATCAATAGTAAATCCGCAAAGAAGCTTCTGTACAGATTCAACCATATTTTCACAGCTGCCTTCCCTGCCATCCCCATAAGCATACGCCATAGTCAGCTGGGTGATCTTGGTATCATGAAGGGTTCTTTCCTTATTTGTAATAGGAATTTCTGTCATGGTATCACGTGGGATCATCAGGATCTTTAATGTATGTCGGGCAGTGTCCTGGGCGATCAGAAAGATACCGTCCGACTGACCGGCCAAGCCCAGCTCCTTTGTCTCTGTCATTGTATCACTTCTGTCAACACCCATACAGAGGATTGCCTTTACATACTGGTTTCTTCTGTAATTTTTTCCTTTATAGGTCAACTGATCCTGGGCTAAGATAGGCATTAAATTCAGGTCTCTTGGATCTGCTGTCAATTCTTCTTTTTGTCCCGGAGCAATTCCGATTTCTTCTTCATCAGCTGTCTGGGACTCTGCTTCGGCTTTCTGCCTTTCTTCATTGCGTGCCTGAATGATCAGTTCTGTTGCCTGCCGGTTTTTGTACATAGTCACACCGCCCCAGATCCCCAGGGTCAGTGAAACAAGTCCTATACCGATCAAAGCGCTGTATATCTTCTTTTTCATATCAATCAGCCTGATTTCCTGTGTAACTGTTACTTATCAGTTGTCTGTGCTGCTTCGGCTTTTTCATATGGACTGTAGGCACCGTATTTATCATACTTACCATATCGGCCATACTTACCGTATTTACCATATTTTCCGTATCTGCCATAATAACCATTCTGGCTGAGGTCAACTTTGTTTAACACAACGCCCAGAACACGGCAGCCGGTCTTGTCCAACTGGCTCTTTACCTTCTGTTCCAGACGGTAGCTTACTGCACCCTGTTCAACAACGATGATCGCACCGTCACAGTTGCTGGCTACAATAGCACTATCGATCAGGTTTGCCATAGGCGGTGTATCGATGATCACATAGTCGTAATCTTTCAAAGACTGGATCAGATCATGGAACAGATCTTCTTCCAGAAGCTCTGCCGGGTTTGGTGAATATGGTCCGGCAAAAATAACGCTGAAACCTTCATAGTTTGTTTCGTAAATAATGTCTTCTCTGTTTTTCTGACCACTGAGGTACTGGGAAAGACCGTTTACCTCACCTTCCAGCTGATAACGGGATACCAGAACAGATTTACGGATATCTGCATCAATGAAGATTACCTTTTTACCGATCTGTGAAAATGATGCTGCTACAGAAAAGGCAATATCACTTTTTCCTTCATCTGGAAGTGCGCTGGTAAACATAATGGTGCGGATGTTGCTTCCGCAGAACTGGATATTGGTACGCAGGGTCTTAAGAGATTCTCTATAGTTATAATCATCTTTTATTTCGCGTTTTAAAGAAATTACTTTGTTATTCATTTACGATCTCCCTGCTTTCCTTTTTTCTTATCGTTTTTGTTATGCATATGAGAACGGCTGAGTGTCTGCTCATTCTTATTCTCTTCTGCTTCGCCTTCACGAAGTGGTACAGATGCAAGAACAGTCAGGCCCATATATTTCTCTACATCTTCTTCTGTCTGAATAGTATCATTTAACAGCTCTTCTACAACTGTCAGACCACATACCAGAACAATTCCTAACATAGCTCCGATCATGGCATTCTTGCCATTGCTTGGGCTTGCCTTTTTATCAGATACAGTACCTTCCTCAATTACTTTAGGAGGAACCATTTCCATAATGTCTCCGATATACTCGGAAGAAGTCTTTGCAACGGAGTCTGCAATATCCTTTGCCATCACCGGATCTGGATCCTGAGCAGTGATAGAAAGAATTCGAGTATCATTTGGGTTATTAATAGTGATCTTGCTGACCATATTTTCGTAACTGATATCCAGTTTCAGTTTATCAATGACTTCTGAAATAACCGGACGGCTGGTTACGATGATCTTGTAGTCCTGAGTCAGCTGGCTTCCGATCTGCAGGTCAGCTAAAGATGTCAGTGTAGTTTCTTTTGAAAGAATATATACCATTGAAGTCGAGGTATACTGCGGGGTAATAGCAAACTTGCTGAACAGACCGAAGGCGCCCCCCATGATCACGCCTGCGCCAACGATCCAGAGAATTCTCTTCTTTAACGCGCGGAACAGCTGGAGAAGATCGATCTCTACTTCGTCATCATTCATGTTGATTGTCTTGTTATCCATACGTACTTTTTCCTTTTCTTCCTATTATTATATAGTTTCTTTTTTTATGACGCGCAACGCGTTCTGGTAAGTAAGACACCAGATCTGTTGTGCATCAATATGACCGTCAAGCCATTTGAGTGCCTCTGTGATCTGAGGCGGTCTGTAATCTGACCTGTGCATGTCTGTCCCCAGGAAATGGATCACTCCTGATTTTACCTGTTCCCTGCACCACCGTACCTCCGGTGAGAACCAGTGTCCCTGGATACTGTCGTAATTCATCTGAAGTTTACATCCAATATCAAGAAGCTCTGAAGTTCCTTTTTTTCGCAGGCAACCGTAACGCTCCATATGAGCAAGAATAGGCGTGTACCCGTTAGAGACCAGTTTGCGGATCCCCTGAAAAAGAATTTCATAAGAAACAGAAGGCATAAATTCTACCAGAACATATTGGCTGTCTACCATGGTATATGCCTTCCCCTCATTCAGGCGCTGTGCAAGCTCATCGTGATAAAATGTTTCCTGTCCTGGAAAGATCCTGAACTTAGGATAGGTTTTCCGAATTTCCTGCTGAAGAAGCTTTGCTGAGTCATTTAATCCTTTCAGCACATGGCGTCTGGAATAGTGAGGTGTAGCGATCACACCTACAATCCCCTGGTCGGCCGCCCGTTTCAGCATTTCAACGGATTCTTCCATTGTCCTTGATCCATCATCCACACCCGGTATCACATGTGCATGAACATCTATTATTCGCTGCCGAACTTTCATTTTTATTAGTACCTTTCCTCCGGAATATTCTCAATGGGTTTTAATGCAGAAATAAGAAGTGTCAATTTTTAAGAATACCACCCCCCAGCTAAATACTATATAATTTCCGCTTCGGCACGCCGGGACTGCCTAAAAGGGGATTTTTCTATGCATGATTTTACCTCATATTCTTTATAAAAGAAAGGCCATTTTTGTTTTTTTATGAAAAATAAGGCAAAAGTTATTGTTTGTAACCTTTGCCTTAGTGAATTACTTCCTATTATATAGTGTTACACTGCGTTATTTCAGTTACAAAGCCAATTGATTTGCCAGGACAACACTGGCTGCCAGGCTGACAAACGCTGCTAAAAGTCCTCCTGCAAGTGTATAACGGGTACGGCTGATGCCTGCAGAACCGAAATAAACACTCATACAGTAAAGCACGGTTTCCGTACTTCCCATAAGAATAGACGCCATAAGCCCCACCTGGGAGTCGGGACCATAATTTTTAAACAGATCCAGCACCAGGCCTACTGCGGCAGAGTTGGAAACGAGACGTATAAAAGCAACGGGGATAATGGGGCCGGGGAGACCGATGGAAGTAGCCGGAACTTCTAAAATATGGGTTAAAAATTCTAAAAATCCCGATGCACGAAGGACGCCTACCGCTGTCATTAATCCAACTAATGAAGGAAGGACCTGGACAACGGTCTGCATCCCCTCTTTTGCGCCATATAAAAAATCATCAAATACCGGTCTTTTTCCAAGTATGGCGAAACCAACAATATAAAAAATGATCAGTGGAACCATAAAATCTGATAAAAATAAGAGAAAGCCCATAAAAAATGCCTGCCCCCACGCATGTTTTGTTTTTACAACATACGTAGAAACAGGCTTAATTATGTAACAAATATATCCCCCGCGCAAGCGCAGGGGATATAAGTAGGAAGTATGCATTTTGCGAATATACGATCCAGATTATGCCTCAGTAAATAATGGAGTGGAGTAATATCTGTCGCCACTGTCCGGAAGAAGAGCTACAATGGTCTTTCCTTCGTTTTCAGGACGTTTTGCAAGCTGGATCGCTGCGTATAATGCTGCACCGGAAGAGATACCGGTTAAGATACCTTCTGTTTTTGCAAGAAGTTTGGATGCTTCAAACGGATGCTCATTGTCGATCGGCATAACCTCATCGTAAATCTTGGTGTCTAATACTTTTGGTACGAAGCCGGCGCCAATTCCCTGGATCTTGTGGGCACCGCCGTGTCCTTCAGACAGTACAGGAGAAGTTGCAGGCTCTACTGCTACTACCTTTACATTTGGGTTCTGCTCTTTTAAGTATGTGCCAACGCCGGTAATGGTACCGCCGGTACCTACGCCTGCTACGAAGAAGTCTACCTGACCCTCTGCATCTCTCCAGATTTCAGGACCTGTGGTCTCTTTGTGGATCTTCGGGTTTACAGGGTTTACAAACTGGCCTGGGATAAAGCTGTCCGGGATTTCTTTTGCCAGCTCATCTGCTTTTGCGATAGCTCCGCTCATTCCCTTATCACCAGGTGTGAGAACGATTTCAGCTCCATAGGCCTTTAAGATGTTGCGGCGCTCTACGCTCATGGTCTCAGGCATGGTCAGGATCACACGGTATCCTTTGGATGCTGCTACAGATGCAAGTCCGATACCTGTATTTCCGGAAGTTGGTTCAATGATAACAGAACCTGGCTTTAAAACGCCTCTTGCTTCTGCATCTTCGATCATCGCTTTTCCTACACGGTCTTTTACACTTCCTGCCGGGTTAAAGTATTCCAGCTTCAGTAAAATCCTTGCCTTTAATCCTTCTTTTTTCTCCAGATTTACCGGTTCTAAAAGTGGTGTGTTTCCTACTAATCCTGCTGCTCCCTTAACGATTCCTGCCATAATAAGCTCCTTTCCATGCATTGTATGATACCAGATCCTTCACCTTTTGATCCTGGTCCCATATGCCTATCTGTTTACTGGGTTTTGATTTATGGGTATTATAAAACCTATAAACCCACTTGTCAATAGGTTTATGGGGTTTTTATATTGCTGACCATAGCTCCGCTGGCATCCATATAATACCAGGTATCTCCCACCTGTACCCAGCCGGTCTGTTTTACATAATCTTTCATGTAATACCATTTTCCGCCGATCTTCTTCCAACTGTTTGCAGGTATCTTTTCACTGTAATCGGTAAATGAAAGTTCAATGGTCACATGATCATTGATCCCGTCTACATTTCCTTCCTGTGTACACTGCCAGATGGTACGGTTTGGATAGCTGTTAATGGTGCCATAGCGGGCGTACCAGATATCGTATGGGATTTCTGCTGTATTTAAGTGATTAGTGAGCCAGTCATTATTTGCATATACGATGGGACAGTAACCTGCATCTGCGATCACTTTACAGAAGGCATTGACATTTTCCGTGATCTGGGCGGTACTTAAGCCCTGTTCCAGCAGGTAATTGGACTCCACATCATAGGCAACCGGATATGACACCGGAAAATCCTTGATAACCTGGAGCACATATTCTGCTTCGTCTGCTGCTGTCTGTGCATCCAATGCCTGTGTATAGAAGAAAACACCTGTTTTTATACCATGAGCTGCTGCTTCCGTTATATTCCGGTCAAAATACGGATCTTTATCCTTATAATAACCAATACGGATCATGGCAAAACCGACGCCATCTGCAGCTACTTTTCCCCAGTCAATGCCATTTTCCCGGTTTGCACGGTTCTGATATTTTGTCACGGTGATACCTTTTGCCACTGCCCCTTCAATGGGAGTGCCGGAAGCATCTACATAACTGCCATTTTCAAAGTCCCATGCTTTTGCCTGGGCTGCCATAGGAAAAGCCAGCGAAACTGCAAGCATAGCTGCCGCTAATTTTAAAGATCTCTTATATTTTATATGCCAGATCTTATTCCCGTTCTGTCTCATTTATTATTTTCTTCCTTTCTCTGCTTTGCATTTTTAAGTTTTACTCTCATTCTTTGATTATAACATTATCCCATTATAAAAATATTAACTTTTGTCGAAGAAAGTCTAAAAGTTCTCCTACCATTCTTCTAAACAGTCAGCTATAATAAATACAGTTATACAACACGGGGGATTTTTTATGTCTAAAGTTTGGGAATTTTTTGAAAATATGAATGAGGCTGTTTATGCCTCTGATGTGGATACATACGAACTGCTCTATTTGAATAAAGCTGCCAGAGATCTGTTTCAGTTTAAGGATGAGTCTGATTATAAAGGAAAAAACTGCTATGAGATCCTGCAGCAATGTTCTTCCCCCTGTGCCATGTGCACCAACAACCGCTTAAAACCCGGTGTGTTTTATGAATGGTCCCGTTTTAATCCGCTGGTGCGCCGTTCTTATCTGCTGAAAGATACCATGGTAATTGACGATGGACGCAGAGTCCGTATTGAAATGGCAATTGATCTGGATATTCATGAACTGGCTAAACGTTCTTTTTCTGAATTTACAGACAATGAAGCACTGATCAATGAGGGTCTTCGCTGTGCACTGGCAGAAGAAACACCAGAACAGTCTATTGATACATTATTACAGTATCTGGGGCAGATGTTCCAAAGTGACCGTGTTTATATTTTTGAGAAAAATAAACATGGCAATTTTGACAATACTTATGAATGGTGTGCTTCTAAGGTTTCCCCTCAGAAAAATATTTTACGCAATATCCCGCCGGAAACCATGGGTACCTGGATTCCTACCTTCCAGAAAGGTGAAAGTATTATCATCCGGAATGTGAATGAGATCGTATCTTATGACCCCACTGTATATGAAACACTGATACCGCAAAACATTGCGCGCCTTATTGTCAGCCCTATTTGCCGTGACCGGGAAGTAATCGGTTTCTATGGTATTGACAATCCGCCACTTGACCGTATGGATCATATTGCTTTTATGCTCCAGCTCCTTGGACATTTTATCAATTCCATGCTGCGGCGCAGAGACCTGGTTGGGAAACTGGAAACATTAAGCTACCATGACCAGCTTACCGGTGCGAAAAACCGTCATGCCATGAACGAAAAGCTGGCTTCTCTTGCAAACGGTGGAAGTCTTGGCATTATTTACAGTGATGTAATGGGCTTAAAGCAGATCAACGATGATTTTGGACACCAGGCGGGTGATGAGGCGTTGATCTATGCCTGTGAAAATTTAAAGGCTCATTTTCCGGATAAATGTGTTTACCGTATTGGCGGTGATGAATTTCTGGTACTGATACCGGGTATTACAGAAAATCTTTTTCAGTCTATGATCCGTTCTATGTTAGTTGACATGGCTAAAAGTTCGGTTCACCTGGCACTTGGTTCTGTCTGGGTGGATGACTGCACCGGAAAAGTAGAAAAATCGCTGTCTGAGGCAGATGCCAGAATGTATGAAGATAAACGTGCCTATTATGCCAAGAACTGGCAGTTAGACCGAAGGAGACACTGATCATGGTGTCTCCTTTTTTATTAGGATATACCCGAAATGAGGTGAACATTTTGGGGAAAATCTATGTGGGGTTACGGAGATGATCCATGATCTTACAGAAAATGACCGCTGCCAGTGTACTTACCATTGTTGCTGCAAAACAGGGACCGGTGACGGCTGCCGGGGATGTACTGTGATACTGGCTTCTGTATGCAATGATATTCACCGGGATCAGCTGAAGGGATGAAATATTCATGATCAGAAAGGTACACATTTCATTACTGGCAGTGCCTTTCGAGACTGCGTGAATTGTCCTTTTCGCCACTTTCTCTTTTCTGCGCTCTTCTTCTACCTTTTCCAGTTCTTTCATGGCTTTTAAGCCTGCAGGTGTCGCCGCCCAGCCAAGTCCCAGGATATTTGCAATGAAATTTACACAGATCTGTCTGGCGGCTTCACAGTCTGGCGGCAGATCCGGAAAGAGGAATTTCAAAGCCGGTCTCATTTTCTCTGAAAGCTGTTCTACCAGCCCGGCTCTGCTTCCGATCTCTAAGATCCCGTTCCAGAAAACTACGATCCCCAGCATGGTGATACTCAAGGTCACGGCTTCCCCTGCTGCGTTTAAGGTTCCTTCTGTTACCTGAGCCAGCCTTCCGTGAAACGCGCCCCATATGATCCCCAGAAAAAGCATTCCGCTCCAGATATAATTTAACATATTCCTTTTTCCTGTATTGCCCATACGCCCATTTATACACATTTTATGCTCTTTCACACAGAGAAATACACATTCTTATGGTGGAAAAAGTTATCCACAATCTAAATCTTGTATTTTCTCTTCTTTTTACCACATATCTTGTGTTTGTCGGTGGATAATGTGGATAACTTTGGGGATAACTCTGTTTATAGTGTGTGTAAAGCATGGGGAAACTGTGGGGAAATATGGATTTTTATGTGGAAACCGGAAATTTTGTGGATTTTTTATCCACATTTTGGCAGATTTTGCGGTTTCCTTTTGGGCTTTTCCTTGTTTTTTCCTGCTTTTTCTTGTTTTGCCGTTTTACTGTTTTTATTTTACCGGCATATACAGTTCCAGGAAATAAATGTTGCTGTCTTCTCCTAAAAACGAAGTCATATTATTGGAATACAGAACTCCTGTTGGCTCTGCTCCCTGTTCCTTTCCCCAGCGGACCATCTGGCAGGCTGTTTCTTCATCGGGATAAATATTTTCAGACTCCAGGATCGTATAAATACAGGGAACGGGTGCAGTCTGCGGATATTGTTCCAGATGGAAGTCACTGCTGATAAAGGGACCTACTTCCTGATACAGAAACAGCTTGGTGCCCTGCTCCTGCATCTGCCCTTCTTTTATGGAAAATTCGGTATAGAAATAAGTCATGTCCAACCCGCCTGTTTCAGATGACAGGGAAAACCATTTTTGCAGACTTGCGTGGAGACTGTCGCAAACTCCTAACTGATAGGCTACCGGAAAATTTTTCCAGGTACATTTTCCACCGTATTGCTCTGCCATTTGAATATCTTTTGTGGCAAGCTGCATACGGGCAATGGCCTGCTGATGATAGTGGATCTTCATCTCTTCCTGTTTTATACGGGTCTGCAGATGTTTTTTCATATATTCTACAGAATTCTCGCCTTTTATGTATCCTTCGATTTCTTCCAGGCTGTCATTCATTTTTCTCTTATATAGGATAACCATCAGTCTGAACAGGTCTTCTTCCAGATAATAACGGTATCCGTTTTCCTTTTTTCTCGCCTTTATGATCCCTTTTTTTTCATAAAAACGGAGAGTATCCCGGCTTACGCCCACAATTTCGGACATATCGCCTATGAGATACTCTCGCTGTTTTATTTCCGTTCTGTTTTCTGCCATGCCTTTCCAGTCTCCTGTTTTCCCATTTTCTCACGATCAACATTTCTTCCGAATGTGTTTATGAATGTTATCTTATCCGGATTTTGCGAGCTGATCAATGGGACGCAGAAAATCGAAAGGAAACTGTAAAGTTTTATCTGGATATTTATCTTACTCCAAATTTGGTTCCCCGTTTGATGATACCGTTGCTGTTCCATTCATTGTAAACATATGGTCCGCCATCTGTGGTACCGTTTTCTGTAAATTCATGAGTTCCGCCATTATAGCTGTAGTTGCCCGTTACCATTTTGCAGGTACTGGTATCAAAATAATAAACATTTCCGTTGATCTTCATAATACCACCCTGAAGTTCTCCGGTATCAGCCGCATAATACCAGGTGCCGTCCTTCTGGATCCAACCGGTTCTCATTAACTGGTCATCGCCAAAATAAAACCAGTGATTTTTATACTGTACCCAGTTATTGGTGCAGTAAGCTCCATCACCCCACTGATACTTTACGCCTTTTCCTGTACCTGTAAAACCTGCTGCAAAAGATGTCATAGCGCTTCCTGCCGTCAGAGCCAGCGCAAGTACTGTAATAGCAAAACGTTTCTTCATAATTAAATGCCTCCTGCGTTTTTATATATGACAACGTCCCCCTCATGGAACATGTCCTTTTGTTTTATGCAGAAAGCATACACCTTGAAGTTACTCCAAGGTCAAGGCAAGTAAGGATTTTGTAAGGGTTTGTAAGAAAAAACGGCCATACCTTTTTATGGGTATGACCGGTATTTTTGGGGGGACTCGCGAACTCGTACCAACATGCTTATCTGTCTGCTTACGCAGGCGGTTCATGCGTTACAATTCTCCCACCAGTTCTTTCATCACATCATCTACTTTTTCAATCTTTTCGGCTCTGTAAGCGTTGCTGCCGCAGAAGAGAAGGGCGTTGTCTTCGTCTCCTTCTGCTGCATTTACCAATGCCTTTGTGATGCAGTAAGGAATGGTTTTGATATCGCAGTGTTCCAGACACTGGAAGCAGGTTTTGATGGCCGGACGGACGCCGTCTTTGATCTGCTGTAAAAACGGATTTAAGATGGCACGTCCTGGCATTCCTACCGGGCTCTGGGTGATAACGATATCTTCTTTTTTTGCGTTGATGTAAGCCTGTTTGTAAGCATCCGGAGCGTCACATTCTTCTGTCGTGACAAAACGAGTTGCCACCTGTACGCCTTCTGCCCCCAGTTCAAACTGGTGTTTTACATCTTCATGGGTATAAATTCCCCCGGCAGTTACTACCGGGATATGTTTCTGGTATTTTTCTTCGTAAGTCTTTACCACTTCCATAATGGAGCGGACTTCTTTATCGTAGGCTTCCTGGTTATAGGTATTTGGCACATCTTTGGTGTCTGCGCCGTACTCAGCCAGTTCTTCTCTGGAAAAGCCCAGATGACCACCGGCTAAAGGTCCTTCTACTACTACAAAATCAGGAACCTGCTTGTATTTTCTGTCCCAAAGTCTGCAGATAACCTGTGCAGACTTTGCGGAAGATACGATGGGGGCAAGCTTTACTTTTTTTACTGCCTGCTTGCAAAATTCTTCGCAGTTTTCTTTTGCGTCTGCAATACCGGCTTTCATCTCTTCGTAAGCAGCCTGTGCATATTCCGGAAGACGTACCGGAAGACCTGCGCCGGATACAATGGCATCTGCGCCGGATTTAATGGCTTCCTTGACCCACAGGTCATAGTGCTTGGTGGCTACCATAATATTAAAACCGATAGCTCCTTTTGGCGCAATCTCTCTGGCTTTCTGCATCTCCCGCCTGATAGCGCGCAGATTTGCCTCTACAAAGTTGGTCTTAAAATCAGGTTCCCTGAAACCGATCTGTGCTGTGGAGATCAGTCCCATGCCGCCGGAAGCTGCTACAGCTCCCGCCAGTTTATGAAGGCTGATGCCTACGCCCATACCGCCCTGGATCACTGGTCTTTGCAGTACCAGATCTCCTATTTTTAAAGCTTTGATCCCACTCATTACATTCTCCTAAATCTTTCGTATCTGTGCTCTGCCAGCTCTTCTCCTGACATATCCTGATACTTCTTCATAAATTTCACCATAGACCGATCCATATAACCTGCAATGCGGTACAGAGTATCTGTATTTGCCGGTTCTTCCTCCGGTATGATCCGCTCGATCAGTCCCAGTTCCTTTAAATCAGCAGCGGTCACTTTCATGACTCTGGCTGCTTCCGGCGCCTTTTTACTGTCCTTATAAAGGATAGACGCAAAGCCTTCCGGTGATAAAATGGAATAAATGGCATTTTCCATCATCCATACTTCGTTTGCTACTGCCATAGCCAGCGCGCCGCCGCTTCCGCCTTCGCCGATGACGATAGAAAGCACCGGTACTTTTAAATCCGACATTTCAAACAGATTTCTTGCAATGGCTTCTCCCTGACCTCTTTCCTCTGCTTCCAGGCCGCAGAAAGCTCCCGGTGTGTCTACAAAGCAGATAATGGGGCGTCCGAAGGTTTCTGCCTGCTTCATTAAGCGCAGCGCCTTGCGGTAGCCGTCTGGAGACGGCATACCGAAGTTGCGACGGATATTGTCCTTGGTATTCTTTCCCTTCTGCTGTCCGATGACAGTCACCGGCATGCCGTGGAACATGGCAATACCGCCAACAATGGCTCCGTCATCTTTAAAGCAGCGGTCTCCATGGAATTCCATAAATTCATCAAAAACAGCGGTGATATAGTCAAGAGCGGTGGGTCTGTCTGCCTTTCTGGAAAGAAGGACTGTATCCCAGGCACTCTTTTCTGTGTTTTCCTGAGACTGTGCAGCTGCCAGGGTATTTACAGGTATATCTGTCTTACCCCCGTTCTCTTCCACATCCATATCATGTTTTCTATGCATGTAAAGGATCCGTCCGATCACATGCTTCTGGTCCTGACGTGGAAGGATCATGTCTACAAATCCATGTTCTAACAGGAATTCCGCTCTCTGGAAGCCTTCCGGCAGCTTCTGTCCAATGGTCTGCTCAATGACTCTTGGGCCTGCAAAGCCGATCAATGCACCTGGTTCCGCAATGATGATATCGCCTAACATTGCAAAACTTGCAGTTACTCCGCCGGTTGTTGGATCTGTAAGAACGCTGATAAACAGCTGTCCTGCTTCATGGTGACGCTTTAAGGCTGCGGAAGTCTTTGCCATCTGCATCAGGGAAACAATGCCTTCCTGCATTCTGGCACCGCCGGAGCAGGCAAACAGGATCACCGGAAGTTTTTCTTTGGTAGCACGTTCTACTGCCTCAGTGATCTTCTCCCCAACTACATGGCCCATACTGCTCATGATAAAGCGGGCGTCACAGACACCTACAACAGCAGGATTTCCGTCGATCTTTGCCTTTCCAATAACAATGGCTTCATTCAGATTTGTTTTTTCTCTGGCTGCTTCTACCTTTTTTTCGTAATTTGGGAAATCCAGAGGATTGGAAAATGGCATTTCTTTATTCCATTCCTCAAAAGTTCCTACATCGGTAAGCATTTCGATCCTGCGGTAAGCATGAACACGGAAGTAGCCGCCGCATTTGGGGCATACATAGTAATTGTTCTTTACGTCTTCCACATAGATCGGCTGCCCGCATTTATTACATTTGCGCCATAAGCCTTCCGGGATGGATGGTTCTTCTCCTTCATGGCTTACCGGTCTGTATTTGGTATCTATTTTTGTATACGTTTTTCTGAACATGTTGCGCAGCATACGACAACTTCCTTTCTGCATTATCCTTATTCAGGATCATAAATATCCGTCCGCGACCTGGTCGCGGAGGATTTTTCCAGATTAAAATCATTTTATGTAGTCCGGGAAATACTTTTCAATAAATCCGGTGTCTGTATCACCCTTCTGAAAAGCCTCATTTTCCAGGATCTCATACTGAAAATCAATATTTGTTTCAATGCCTTCTATGATGACCTCGCCTAAAGCACTGCGCATTTTTGCAATGGCAGATGCCCTGTCTTTATCGTAAACGATCAGTTTCATAAGCATGGAGTCATAGTTAGCAGGTACTTTATAATCATTGTAAATGTGTGTATCCACGCGGACACCATTTCCACCAGGAATATGCACATTGGTAATGCGGCCCGGACATGGCATAAAGTGCTTTTTCGGGTTTTCCGCATTAATACGGCATTCAATGGCATGTCCCTTGATCTGGATGTCTTCCTGTGACACACTTAATGGCTCTCCTGCAGCAACACGGATCTGCTCTTTGATCAGATCGATGCCGGAAACCAGCTCTGTTACAGGATGCTCTACCTGGATACGGGTGTTCATTTCCATAAAATAGAAATTTTTGTCTTTATCCAACAAAAACTCAATGGTTCCTGCATTTTCGTAATTCACGGCTTTGGCTGCCTTTACTGCAACTTCACCCATTTTTTTACGAAGTTCAGGGGAAATGACCTCACAAGGGGACTCTTCCATTACCTTCTGATGACGGCGCTGGATGGAGCAGTCACGTTCTCCCAAGTGAACAACATGGCCAAATTTGTCACCCATGATCTGAAATTCCACATGACGTGGTTTTTCAATATATTTTTCAATATACATGGTGTCATCGGAAAATCCCTTTACAGACTCTAACTGAGCTGCATTAAAATGCTCTGTAAAGTCCTCTTCGCTTCTGGAAATACGCATTCCCTTTCCGCCGCCGCCGGAGGAAGCCTTGATCATGACCGGAAAACCAATCTCTTTTGCCATGACAAGTCCATCTTCTGCTGTGTATACAGGCTCTTTGCTTCCAGGAACAACAGGAACTCCGGCCTGCATCATGGTATTTCTGGCTTCTGACTTATTTCCCATGCGGTTGATGATCTCAGCAGACGGTCCGATAAAGGTAATGTTGCACTGCTGGCAAAGTTTTGCAAAACGGGCATTTTCTGATAAAAATCCAAATCCCGGATGAATGGCATCTGCCTTCATTGCAACAGTTGCGGAGAGAATACGCTCCATATTCAGATAGCTCTGGCTGGAAGGAGCCGGGCCGATACAGATGGCTTCATCTGCCAGAAGAGTGTGAAGACAATCCTTATCAGCCTCAGAGTAAACTGCAACGGTGCGGATGCCCATTTCACGGCAGGCTCTGATGATGCGGACTGCGATCTCACCTCTGTTTGCGATCAATATCTTATTAAACATTTCAAATCTCCTATGGACCAGTATTATCTATCCGATCATAAAGGTCAGTTCGCCAACAACTGCGATCTTGCCGTCTACCGTAGCAGTTGCTTTTCCTACGCCAACCGGTCCCTTCTGCTTGATGATCTCACATTCCAGTCTTAAACGGTCTCCCGGAACTACTTTGTGCTTGAATTTTACGTTATTTAAGCCGCCAAAATATGCAGTCTTTCCCTTGAAATTCTCCTGGGAAAGAATCGCTACAGCGCCGGTCTGAGCCAGTGCTTCCACGATCAGAACGCCCGGCATAACCGGTTCCTGCGGGAAATGGCCTCTGAAATATGGCTCATCATAAGTAACAGATTTGTAGCCAACTGCCTTTACGCCCGGCTCTAATTCTTCAATACAGTCTACCAGGAGAAATGGATGTCTGTGCGGAATGATCTCCTGGATTTCTTTAATACCCATTAACATGGTTGTTGCCCTCCTATTTTCTCTCGGAACCAATGTTCTCCCGGAACCTTTTTTATTTGGAAAGGTTCCAGGAGGACATCTTATTTAATACGGAATAATGGCTGTCCGTACTCTACTACTTCCTCATTATTTACAAGGATCGCTTCAATAACGCCGTCATATTCGCTTTCGATCTCGTTCATCAGCTTCATAGCTTCAATAATGCCAAGTACCTGTCCCTTTTTCACAGTATCTCCCTCTTTTACGAAGCTTTCTGCATCCGGGGAAGAAGAACTGTAGAAGGTTCCTACTAATGGGGAGGTGATCACTTTATCAGAAGCAATGTCATGGCTTTCTGCTGCTTCCGGTGCAGCTGCAGGTGCTTCTGTGCTTACTCCTGCGGAAGCTGCAGTGACTACAGGTGCTGCACTTGAAGCCGGAACTGCTGCTACAGCGCCAGGTGCGCCAACGGTGATGATCTTTGCTTCTTCTTTCTCTTTCTTAAGGGAAATATGCATATCGCCCTGGTCCAGTTTAAAGCTGGTCAGCTTTGAATCAGATACAGCCTGAACCAGTGTCAGGATTTCATCCATATTCATGTCCACGTTCTCCTTCCTTATGCAGTGAATTTCTTCACGATCAGGCTGGCATTATGTCCGCCAAAGCCTAAAGAGTTGCTGATGGCATAATTTACATCCATAGATACGCCCTCATGCATGGTGTAATCTAAGTCGCAGCCTTCACCTGGATTTTCCAGACCTACCGTTGGATGTACATAGCCGTCTTCAATGCTCTTTACACAGGTAATGAACTCTACACCGCCTGCTGCGCCTAATAAGTGGCCGATCATGGACTTGGTGGAGTTGATCTTTACTTTATTTGCATGATCGCCTAAAGCCAGTTTAATAGCCTTTGTCTCGAATAAGTCATTGTGATGGGTGCTGGTTCCATGAGCATTTACATAATCAAGCTGCTCTGGTGCAATACCTGCATCCTTCATGGCAAATTCCATTGCCTTTGCAGCGCCGCTTCCATCTTCTGCAGGGGAAGTAATGTGGTATGCGTCACAGGTTGCACCATATCCAACTACTTCTGCCAGGATCTTAGCCCCTCTTGCCTGTGCATGCTCTAAGGACTCTAATACAACGATACCGGCGCCTTCGCCCATAACGAAACCATTTCTGTCCTGGTCAAATGGGATAGATGCTTTCTTTACATCATCGGTGGTGTTTAATGCAGTTAAGGAGGTAAAGCCAGCCACACCAATTGGGGTAATGCTTGCTTCTGTACCGCCTGCTACCATTACATCTGCCTCACCATGCTGGATGGAACGGAATGCTTCGCCGATGGAATGAGTACCGGTTGCACATGCAGTTACTACGTTGATGCATTTTCCCTTAAGACCAAACTGGATAGAAACATTTCCTGCTGCCATGTTACTGATCATTAATGGTACTAATAATGGCTCTACTCTTCCCGGTCCTTTTTCTAACAGTCTCTTTTCGTTGCGCTCTAAAGCCTGTAAGGAACCGATACCGGATCCTACGCTTACGCCAACACGGAAAGGATCTTCTTTTTCCATGTCAATGCCTGATGTTTCCAGAGCTTCCTTTGCTGCTGCTACTGCAAACTGGCAGAATGTTTCCATACGACGTGCAGTTTTCGGATCCATATACTGCTTTGGATCAAAATCTTTTACTTCTGCTGCCAGCTTGCATTTAAAATCAGCTGTATCAAAATGGGTGATCGGTGCGATACCTACTGTATTTGATTTGATCGCAGACCAAAAGCTTTCTACATCATTTCCAATTGGGGTAATAGCGCCCATACCTGTTACTACTACTCTTGTATTCATATGTTTGACTCCTGTTCTATTTTTGCCTGATTGGCGGTGTAACGAAACAGCGAAAGCTGTTTTACTACATAGCCATGCCTCCATCAACAGATATTACCTGACCGGTAATATAGCGTGCTTCCTCAGATGCTAAAAATGCAACTGCATTTGCAATATCTTCTGTCTCACCAAAAGCTTTCATCGGAATGTTTTCCATAATTGCTTTCTTGATATCATCTTTTAACACATCTGTCATTTCTGTCTTAATAAATCCTGGTGCAACTGCATTTACAGTAATGCCGCGGCTTGCCAGCTCTTTTGCTGCACTCTTGGTCAGTCCGATGACGCCAGCCTTCGCTGCACAGTAATTTGCCTGTCCTGCATTTCCTAATACACCGGATACAGAAGAAATGTTGATGATGCGGCCGCTCTTCTGCTTTAACATCTGTCTTGCAATGTGACGGGTGCAGTTGAACACGCCCTTTAAGTTGGTCTGGATCACTGCGTCAAAGTCTTCCTCAGACATTTTCATTAACAGGTTGTCTCTTGTGATACCTGCGTTATTTACCAGGATATCCAGACGTCCATGCTCTTTCACTACTGCATCTAACATTTCCTTGCAGCTTTCAAAGTCGGAAACATTGCACTGAACTGCCTGTCCGTTTCCTCCGGCTGCCTGGATTTCTTTTACTACTTCCTCTGCCTTTGCAGCAGAACCATTATAATTTACGATCACAAATGCGCCTTTTGCCGCTAATGTTTTAGCGATCTGGCGTCCAATTCCGCGGCTTGCGCCAGTAACCAGTGCAATCTTTCCTTCCAGCATGTTTATTCTCCTTCTACGCCTCTTTTAAAGCTTCTACTACCTTTTCTATATCCTCTAACTTCTCAACGTTTAATGTTTTTACGCTGCGGTCGATCTTTCTCATAAAGCCAGCCAGTGTCTTTCCTGGTCCGATCTCAATGAAAGTATCCACACCGTCTGCCAGCATGGTTTCCACACACTGCTGCCATTTTACAGAAGAAGAAACCTGCTTTACTAAAAGATCTTTTACAGGTTCTGCCTCTGTTACATACTGGGCAGTCACATTAGCTGCATATGGGATAACCGGCTTGTGAATCTCTACGTTTTCAAGAACCTTTCCCAGCTTCTCGCCTGCGCCAACTAACATTCCTGAATGGAATGGGCCGCTTACATTTAACATAATGGCACGTTTTGCACCTGCTGCCTTTAACTTCTCACAGGCTTCTTCTACTGCTGCTTTCTTACCGGAAATAACGATCTGTCCCGGACAGTTGTAATTGGCGATCCATACACCGTCTATATCAGCAGTTACTTCTTCGATCACTGCTGCATCTAATGCCAGGATGGCTGCCATAGCGCCTTCTCCGGCCGGAACTTCTTCCTGCATGAAGATGCCTCTCTGACGTACCGTTGTAATGGCATCTTCTTCGCTCATAACCCCTGCTGCTGCCAGTGCACAGTACTCGCCAAGGCTTAAACCAGCTGCTACGTCTGGTTTTATGCCATTTTCTTCTAAAACCTTCATCATGGCAATGCTGGTGGTGACCATGGCTGCCTGTGTATATTCTGTAATATCCAGTCTGTCATTCGGCTCAAAGCAAAGCTCCGGAACAGAGAAGCCTAAAAGCTCTGTGGCTTTGTCAAATACCTTGCGGCCTGTTTCTGTCTGCTCATAAAAATCTTTTCCCATGCCGCAGGTCTGTGCGCCCTGACCTGGGAAGATAAATGCGATCTTACTCATATTCATTACTCCCTGTTTAAAAGCGGTTCAAAAAGTACCTAACAACGACCTAAAAGTTTCTCTGCCTGACCCATCATCTCTTCGATCATTTCCTTACAGGTCTGCTCTTTGGAAATAAGACCTGCGATCTGACCAGCCATAACGGTTCCGTTCTTTACATCGCCTTCCTGAACTGCCTTGCGTAAAGTTCCTAAAGTCAGGTATTCCAGTTCCTCAAAGGACTTTCCTTCCTGCTCTAATTTGATGTATTCTCTGGTCATCTGGTTTCTCAGACAGCGTACCGGATGTCCATGGGTTCTTCCTGTAACAGTGGAGTCGATATCTTTTGCCTTGATGATACGCTCCTTGTAATTTTCATGTACAATAGACTCTTTGGAAACAACGAAGCGGGTACCGATCTGTACTGCCTCTGCACCTAACATAAATGCAGCTGCAATACCTCTTCCGTCACCAATACCGCCTGCTGCGATCACCGGGATAGAAACAGCATCAGCAACCTGTGGTACTAAAGTCATGGTAGTCTCTTCGCCGATATGTCCGCCGGACTCCATTCCCTCTGCAACAACAGCGTCAGCTCCATATTTTTCCATACGGCGTGCCAGAGCAACAGATGCAACAACCGGAATGACCTTAACGCCTGCGGCCTTCCACATATCCATATATTTTTCAGGGTTTCCGGCACCTGTGGTAACTACCTTGATGCCTTCTTCTACAACTACTTTTGCTACGTCATCTGCATGTGGGCTTAACAGCATAACATTGACACCAAAAGGCTTCTTTGTCAGCTCTCTTGCCTTTCTGATCTCTTCTCTGACTACTTCGCCAGGAGCGTTTGCGCCGCCGATCAGTCCCAGACCGCCTGCCTCAGATACGGCTGCAGCCAGGTTGTGCTCTGCCACCCATGCCATTCCTCCCTGAATGATGGGATATTCGATTCCTAACATTTCTGTAATTCTTGTATTCATTCTTTCCTCCAAAATTCCGGGATTTTCCCGTAGCCTTGTAGAAACAGCGTGCTTCCATAGTAAGCACGCCGTCCCCCTGTTGCTATTGATGTATACTCCGCTTTTTCGCGGAGCAGCTGACTTTCATTGCCGCCGCCTGGCAGCATGTCTACTTATAATTAAGCCTCAACGCCTTTGTTCTTTAAGTAGTTCATAACATCGCCTACAGTTGCCAGGTTCTCTAAGTCCTCTGCAGGGATCTCTACGGAATACTCATCCTCTAAAGCCATAACCAGCTCGAACAGATCCAGGGAGTCTGCTCCTAAATCGTCCTTAAAAGAGGAAGCCTCTGTGATGCTGTCTGCATCTACGCTTAACTGATCTGCAATAAGTTCTTTCATCTTCTCTAACATGATATTGTTCTCCTTTTTCTGATTAAAATTTATATTTTTATTTAACTTATCCGCTGCGGCAAAGCCACTGCGTGTATATTACGTTATTTATTACTGTCTGTTTACCACTCCAGTAAAACAGCTCCCCAGGTAAGACCTGCGCCAAATCCGGCTAACACCAGCTTGTCTCCGTTTTTAAGCTTTCCGGCTCTGTTTAACTCGTCCAGTAAAATAGGTACGGACGCGCCGGATGTATTTCCATAGTGTTCCATGTTCACCGGGAATTTCTCCAGATCCACTTTCAGGCGTTTTGCAATGGACTCAATGATGCGGTAATTTGCCTGGTGGATGATGAACTGGTCAATATCTTCTGCTGTATTTCCGGTTTCTTCCAAAACTTCTTTGATACACTCTGGAACCTGCTTTACAGCAAATTTGAACACTTCCTGTCCTTCCATGGTCATGTATCCAAGCTCCGGTTTCTTTCCTAATAAGAAGTTTCCCGTAGAACGGCTTCCACAGGTCAGTACCCCGCCTTTGGCTCCGTTGGAATGCATGTTCAGACCGATGATACCATTTTCAGCTGCTGTTACCACTGCTGCTCCTGCTCCGTCTCCAAAGAGAACGCAGGTGCTTCTGTCTGTCCAGTCTACTAACTTGCTTAACAGGTCAGCGCCGATCACAAGGGCTGTTTTATAAAGACCGGAAGAAATATAGGCATGTGCAGTGCTTAAGGCAAACACGAAACCAGTACATGCAGAACTGATATCAAAGCAGGCTGCATTCACTGCGCCAACTTTCGCCTGTACCTCGCAGGCTCCATTTGGGAAGCAGTAATCCGGTGATGAAGTAGCCAGGATGATCAGGTCGATCTCCTCCGGATCAATTCCCGCCTGCTCAATGGCTCTCGCAGCTGCTTTCGCCGCCATATCTGATGTACTGTCGTCTGTTGCGATCCTTCTCTCTCCGATCCCCGTGCGGCTGCGGATCCACTGGTCATTGGTTTCGACGATCTTTGACAGGTCATCATTTGTTACGATCTGAGCCGGTACATAGGAACCAGTTCCTATAATTTTTGTAGTCATTTTTCTTACCTTTCCGCAGAAATACTTTGAACTTCAAAGTAATACTACAGGAATAGATAACTTTTGTCAAGAAATATTTTTTTAATATCTAATCAACTGTTTTTTCGTTTCTGTTCAGTATTTTCCTGTATTCTTTTATAATCCCCCCTTTATCATTGACTTAATTTCCAAAATTTGCTACTTTTTAACTATACATTGTAAACAATGCATGATGTCCCTTAAGTTAGGGATCGCAGCGGTATGGGGTTCGCAAAGTACAACAAAACAGGAGGTATTTCATTATGAAAACAACAGGGGTTATAAGAAAACTGGACGAGCTTGGACGGATCACTCTTCCTATCGAGCTGAGAAGAAGCCTGAACCTGGACGTAAAAGACGCCCTTGAGATCACAGTCCAGGATGACTGCATCATCCTAAAAAAAGCAGCAAACACAGATATCTTCACCGGGGGAACAGAAGATCTGGTTGAATATGAAGGAAAGAAAGTTTCTAAGGCATCCATTCTGGCGCTGGCAAAGCTGGCTGGTTTGAAATTAGCTGAGTAAATTACATAGAAACAATTAAAACTGCCGCAAGACCATGAAATCCGTGGTCTTACGGCAGTTTTTTTAATTACTTCTAAATTCATTACACAAAACATGAGGGAATATCTGGCTCAATCCCACAAAACATGAGCGAATATTTCAGCATCACGCACATTTTATTACAGCAGCTGCTGATACACATCTCTCTTGGATATTCCTCTGTCCTTTGCAACTGCCTTCATGGCTTCTTTTTTATCCATTCCCTGTGACAGATAATGCTCCATATGCTCTTCAATAGGCATCTCTTCCCAGGCGCGGATCTCTTCTTCCCGGATCTCTTCTACCGGCTTTCCGGCGATAACGATGACACACTCGCCTTTTGGCTCTTCGGTTTCATAGTGGGCAAGAGCTTCTTCAAAGGTTGTCTGGAAGGCACTTTCAAACTTCTTGGTAAGTTCTCTGCAGATGGTGATCTTCCTGTTTCCCAGTGCCCCGTACAGGTCCTCTAAAGTTGCCACCAGATGATGAGGCGCTTCATAGACGATCATGGTCCTGGTCTCTTTTTTCAGTTCTTCCAGGATCCGCTGGCGTTCTTTTTTATCACTTTTTTCTGCAGGCAGAAATGCCTCAAAACAGAACCTTCTGGTTGGAAGCCCGGACATGGTAAGGGCGGTGATACAGGCTGCAGGTCCTGGAAGTGAAGTGACCGGAATACCTGCTTCATAGCATTGTCTTACCAGTTCTTCTCCCGGATCGGAAATTCCCGGTGTTCCCGCATCGGTGATCAGGGCAATGTTGGTGCCTTCTGCCATTTTTTCTACCAGATATTTTGCCTTTTCCACCTTATTATACTCATGATAACTGGTCATAGGCGTTTTTATGTCAAAATGATTTAACAGCTTGATACTGTGTCTTGTATCTTCCGCTGCGATCATATCTGCCTCTTTTAATGTTTTTAACACCCGGTAGGTAATGTCTTCCAGATTACCGATGGGTGTTGCACACAGATATAATTTTCCTGTCATGTACCTTTCCTCCGCAAGCGCTTTTTAATACCCGTAAGTAGTCCGTATCTCCTGTGAATACTCCCCGTTCTCATCAAATACAATAACCGGCGCTTCTACCTTCATCAGGGCTCCGCCGCCTCTTACTGCCTCAATCAGCACCATATTGGCTTCCCGGTCCTTATAAGGATGTACAAATTTCATCCGTTTAGGCTCTAAACCATACTGCTTCATAGTCTGTAAGATCTCGATCAGCCTTCTTGGGCGGTGGACCATATAAAACCGGCCCCCTGGTTTTAACACTCTTGTGCCTTCTCTTACCACATCATCTAAGGTGCAAAGCACCTCATGACGGGCAATGGCCTTGGCATCTCCCGGGTTTTTAATGCCGTGGGCATCATTCATATAAGGTGGATTGCTGGTGACTACATCAAAAGAAGCCAGTGCAAACCTGCTTCCGGCCTCCTTGATATCTCCTGTTACGATCTCCACCTTTTCTTCCAGGTGATTGTATTTCACACTTCTCCTGGCCATATCCGCAGACTCTTCCTGGATCTCAAGGCCGGTAAAGTGCCTTCCTTCTGTTTTTGCTTCTAAAAGAATGGGGATAATACCGGTTCCTGTTCCCAGATCCAGCGCCTTTTCTCCCGGCTTTACCACTGCAAAACCGGACAGCAGCACAGCATCCATCCCAAAACAGAAGGTGCCTTTTCTCTGGATGATGCCGTAATGATTTCTCTGAAGATCATCGATCCGCTCATCATCCCTTAAAAGGATATTTCCTTCCTGTCTCCAGCTGTGTTCCATTTCACTATTTATCATTCAACCTTGACTTTCCTTCCCGCTTTTCCAGTGCTTCCAGCTTCTTTAACTCTGCTTCGTCCTGCTTTTCGCCGCCTTTGCCCTTCTTTCTTCTGGGCTTAAACTTTAACTGGTCTACCTTGTATTCACGGATCTCTTTTTCGTCTTTATCTACTACTACGATCACCTTTACAGTCTGGCGCAGCACATTTACACTGTGTACCTCTCCCCTCAGGCCGTCTGCAGTGGTAACTGTATCACCAATTCCCGGCAGTTTGCTGTTTAATACCTCGTAGGTCTCTTCCTCATTTTTCAGGCAGCACATCAGTCTTCCGCACACGCCGGAAATCTTAGTTGGATTTAAGGACAGGTTCTGCTCCTTTGCCATTTTAATAGAAACCGGGATGAACTCAGACAGATAAGAATGGCAGCACAGCGGTCTTCCGCAGATGCCGATACCACCCATGATCTTGGTCTCGTCTCTCACACCTACCTGGCGCAGCTCTATACGGGTCTTAAATACACTTGCAAGGTCCTTTACCAGCTCTCTGAAGTCAATTCTTCCGTCTGCTGTAAAGTAAAACAGCACCTTATTATTGTCAAAGGTATATTCCGCATCGATCAGCTTCATTTCCAGGTTGTGCTTTTTGATCTTTTCCTGGCAGATCTTAAATGCTTCTTTTTCTTTCTCTTTGTTCTTTGCCTCAATGGCACGGTCCTCATCCGTTGCCATACGGATCACCGGCTTAAGAGGCGGTATTACCTTTGTCTCATCTACTTCTCTGTTTCCAAGAACTACGTAACCGTATTCAATACCTCTGGCAGTTTCTACGATCACATGGTCCCCAATTTTTATCTGACGGTCTGCAGGATCAAAATAGTAGATCTTTCCGGCAGCCCGAAAACGCACTCCGATTACTGTTAACATTTCTCTTACTTAATTTCCTTTCCTAAAACACCCTTAAAATACAATTCTATTAATTCTCTTTCATGGTCAGAAGTAAAAGCTCCATGACCAGTTCCATATTTACATTGGCATCTAAACGGACTCTGGCCTTGTCAATGGCCCCTAAGATCTGTTCCAGCCCTTCATAACTGCTTAAAGACGCCGCCTTCTTCACTGCGGAAAACTCATCCTTGAAAATGAGAAGGTTTAAATCTTTGGTAGTTTTATACATCAGGATATCACGGTACCACATCTGCATAAAATCCAGACATTCCTTAATATCCGTATTGTCATCTTTTAATTTGCGGATCACATCCAAAAGCTGGGAAATATCCATTTCCTTGATTTCCTTTAACAGCTTTAAAATCTCTTCATACATCATCTTAAAGTCCTCTGACTGGGCCAGATGAATTGCTTTGCCCAGATTTCCTCTTGCAAATGCACTGTATATTTCTGCCTGAATGTCCTTTACCTGAAGCTTTTCTTCCAGATAAGTCTTCACAACAGAGTCTTTTAATGGTTTCAGTTTCAGCTGCACACACCGTGAAAGAATGGTCTGTAAAAATGCATCCTGGTTTGTAGTCAAAAGCATGATCACTGCATAGGCCGGTGGCTCTTCTATGGTCTTTAAAAGAGCATTCTGGGCCTGCACCGTCATTTTCTGCGCTTCATCTACAATATAGATCTTATACTGGCTGCTGTAAGGACGCACCATAATGGTATCATTGATCTGCTCACGGATATCATCTACACCCATACTGGCCGGTTTTTCATGTGTTACATAGATCAGATCCGGGTGGTTTCCTGACAGGACCTGCTTGCAGGCATGACACTGCATACAGGGCTCTCTGCCTCCTTCTTCACAGAGAAGAGTCATGGCAAAGGCATTTGCAAGGGTCTTTTTTCCCATTCCTTCTTCGCCGCTTAGAATATAAGCGTGGGAAACTTTCCCCGTTGCTGCCGCATTCTGAAAATGTTCTTTGATCTGTTCATGTCCTAAGATGTCTTTAAATTCAAGCATGTGGCCACCTCCCCCAGTACCTTGTTTGTTACCGGATGCTCTGCACTTTGTGCTCTCGCGATCTTATCACTATGATAACATAATTACTTTTTCCTGTACACACTTTTTCCAGGTGCAAAAATCTCCAGTGCAATTACCATTCACAGGCTCCATGACCAGCCGCCTAGTGCCCTCTTACCCGATCCTGATACTCAGAAGGCGCGATCCCCACTATTTTCTTAAACTGGGCGCTGAAATAGGCTGTATCTGAATAGCCCGCAGCATCTGCCACTTCATATACCTTTAAATTTCCCTCTTTTAACAGTTCCATTGCCACTTTCATGCGGTAATAAGAAAGATAGGTGGTAAATGTATAATCTGTCTCTTTTTTGAACACACGGCTTAAATAGCCTTCGCTGATCTGCAGCTGCTCTGCCACTGTACTGATATTGATATCTTCTTTATAATGTTCACGGATCTGTTTGATCGCCTGCTCTACATACTTATTTTTTGCTTTTCTGTCTGCATTAAACCGGAAAATAGGCGTTTCTTCCTCTTCTTTCTGCCGGAGCCGGTCTCCTTCTTCTAACTGGTCGATGATCCGGGTCACTGCCTGCTCCAGATCACCGTCCTTTAATGGCTTTAACAGATAATCGCTGACTCCCAGCTTCACCGCACTCTGGGCATATTTAAAATCCCCATAAGCCGTCAGGATAATAAATTTCGCCCTGTTTCCCTGTTCCCGCAGCTTTGCGATCATTTCCACGCCGTCCATACGGGGCATTTTCAGGTCTGTAACGATAATATCCGGTGAAAGGCGGCGGATCACCTCTGCCCCTTCTTCCCCATTGGCAGCTTCCCCGGCGATCATACAGTTTAATGCATCCCAGTTAATGGTAAATATAATGCCTTTTCTGGCAATCTCTTCATCTTCTACCACTACTACTTTATACATCGTCCCCCTCCTTCCTAAGATGTCCTCTCAGGGTCTTTCGGCACCAAAAGATCCCGAGCGAACATCCGGCAGTCTCAAAGTGACAGTTGTTCCATCTTCTGTCACTTCTGCCTTCAGGCCATATTCATTTCCATAATATAATTTTAATATCCTCATAATATTATAAAGCCCCAGATGTCCGTCCCGCTTCTCCGGTTCCGGACTGTTGATCCAGGCCAATATCTCCGGGCTCATGCCACGGCCGTCATCGGTAATGGAAATATTTAAAACATCTCCTTCACGGCCTGCATAAATACAGATATATCCATTTTCACAGCCTTCCAGCCCATGAATAATAGCATTTTCAACCAACGGCTGTAAGATCATTTTCGGCACCAGGCACTCCTCTAACTGGTCCGGTATCTCCTTTTCACACAAGAACCGGCCTGTAAAGCGGATCTTCTGCACTTCTACATAGCTGTCAATGGTCTCCAATTCCTCTCTTAACGGGATAAACGGCTTACTGGAAATGCTTTTTCGCAATATGATCGCCAGATTTTCCGCCAGCACTGCGATCCGTGGCACCTGGCGGATCCTTGCTTCCCATTTGATGGTGTCCAGCGTGTTATAGAGAAAATGGGGATTTAACTGGGTCTGGTATAATTTTAATGTTGTTTCATTCAGATCCTTTTGCCTCTGCACCTTATCTTCCAGATATCGCCCCAGATCTTCTGTCATCTGGTTAAAGCTGCGGGTAAGACGTCCCATTTCATCATTGGACTGGGTATGGATACGGATAGAAAGATCACCCTTTTTCACTTTTTCCATAGCTTCATCTAATGTCTGTACCGGGCGGGCAATACTGCCTGTAAGTACGCCTGATACAGCCAGGCAGAGGAATAATCCCAACGCTGACAGGCATAGGCTGACGGTCCACATAGTCTGCACAGCTGGCTGGCTCATAGGCGCCTGGCGGCATAAGAGAAAATAAAAGCCAGTTTTTCCTCCATGGCTTACCAGATACTGTTCCCTGTCATGGCCTGCATCGGACATTTTCCTGTTTTCCAGTATCTTTTCGATCATGTCACCTGTCTGAACCTGGCTCTTGTCCTGTCCAGAGCAGTACACCGTCCGTTTATGGGTATCTAAAAGCAGCAGCACATCCCCAGATGACACCTCTGCCCCTAAAAGATCATCCAGGTTTTCCCTTGTAAAATCAAAAACAATATAGCCGGTTTTTGCACCGCCTTCTGTATACAGCGGTCTTGCACCCTGAAGCAGAATGTCCCCGTCCGTAATAGAAAGATCCGGATCAGTCCTGTAATATACAATATCATCCGTTCTGGAAGCCTTTCTTAAAAGCCCCCAGAATACAGGCAGGTCTTTTTCCTTCCCCTCTGTATCCGTCGTATAGCGCAGATGTCCTCCTGAATCATAAATAGAAAACCGGGCATATCCTGAGGTTTCCTGGGTGGCCTGATATAAGGATAAGTACATTTCCCTCTGATGATCTGCTTCACTTTTTTCGATCATGATCCGGGCCGTCTTTTTATCCGTGGCAATGGTCTTGCAGGCTTCCTCGCATTTTTCAAAAACTGCTTCCAGTCTTGCCTCTGCCTTTGTGATCTGAGTCCGCCCCTCATCTAAATTCTGCCGGTCAAGTGCTGCCGTAAACAGCCGGATCATAACCACACTGGAGCACAATAAAGGCACCAGTGCCGTCAGCAGACAGGCAAGAAAGATCTTTTTATGAAATGAAAGCTTATTTAATATCTTCATCTTTTTCCCTGCCTTCTTTATTACTGTTCCTGTTCATGGGCTGAACCAGACTTTTCTTCCATAATAAGCTTCCAGAAATTTAAAACTTCCTGCTGTCTGGAATATCTCTGTTTCAGCTCTTCATCTGACCGGTCATTCTCTGCAGAAACATCTTCTGCCGGTTGGCGTAAAAGCTGGGTCCGTAAAAGCCATTTTGTATCATCACAGGTAGTGTAGGTTACAAATGCTTCAGAAGCATCCAGATTTGGGGTTCTTTTCCGGATCGCAGTTCCGTCTTCAAAGAAACATTCTCCTTCTTCCGGATCAATGTAATCTACGTCCTGACCTGCAGCCAGCATCGCTTTCGCTGCCTCTTCTGAGGTAACGCCAATAGAATAGCGGCCGTCAGAAATGCCCTGTTCCACCTCTTTAAAGGTCTCCGGCATCTGATACTGCATATTTTCCGCTAAGAGGTCCAGAAATTCTTCTTTTTCGCTGTTTTTTGCCGCCTCTGTGAGAACAGAAGCAGCCATATCCGATTTAAGGGGATCCGGCACTGCCACACGGCCTTTCCACCGTGGTTCTAACAAGCTGTCCCATCCTGTAGGCAACTCTCTGTAGGTCACTACATTGGTATTATATAAAATAACAAAAGATACCGCTGAATATCCGGTCCAGGCATCTTTGCCTGTCTGCCAGTACTCTTTGCCTTCCTCTAAGGCGTCCGCACTGACCCCAAAGGCCACATCCCAGTCTGCTTCCTCTTTTTCCAGCTGGGAAAGCATCTCCTTTGCAGAGCCTGTTTCCACCCTTACATTCCAGCCGGTACGCTCCTCAACTTCCTTGATCACCGGCTCCCATTCTTTCCTTTCCTGGGCAGTAAATACGGTCAGGGCATAGTTCTCCGTTTCTGTCTGTTCCTGCACCAGATCATCAGCCCGGCTGCAGCCTGTAAGAACTGTTCCAGCCAATATTGCAGCTGCAGATATGACAGATAAAAAGAACAGGGAACGCCCTTTTTTGCATTCCCTGTTGAAAAATTTATGTGTTTTATATACTGCATTTCTGTCTGCTTTTCCTGTATACATGCTGCGGTGCCCCTTGTATTTTTTAGACTCGCAAACACGCGCTGACGCGCTCTATTGTCCGCTAATGCGGACGGTTTGTTCGTTCCATCAGTATACCAGAAAAACCGTTCCATTTCCACACTTTTACAGCCCCAAAAACCTCTCAAACACTACGCAGGCCCGGACTGCATCTTCCTCTTTTTCCATTTCACAGAAGATACGAAGTAACGGCTCTGTACCGGAAAATCTGGCGCTTACCCAGCCGCCATTTTTAAAGTAGACCTTGCAGCCGTCCTGATAAGAAACACGGGATACCTCAAATGGCAGTTCCGGCAGTTTCTGCTCTTCTAACAGCACTTTCTGTATACGTGCCTTTTCCTCTGCTGTAAAACGGTAGCTGCGCTCTTCCATATGAGTCTCACCGTACTGGTCCTCAATATCCTTTACGATCTCAGAAAGGCTCTTACCGGTCACTGCGATCATTTCTACCAGAAGGCTTGCTGCATAGATACCGTCTTTTCCATGGATATGACCTTTTACAGTCAGGCCACCGGAAGACTCACCGCCAATAATGGCATCTGTCTCCTGCATCTTTGCAGAAATATACTTAAAGCCTACAGGCACTTCATAACACTTCTGGCCAAAGCTTTCAGCCACCTTGTCCAACATATGGGTGGTAGCCAGGTTTCGTACTGCATCGCCCCGCCAACCCTTATATTTCAGAAGATAATAATACAGCATAACTAAGATCTGGTTGGCGTGAAGATAATGTCCCTTATCGTCAATAACACCTAACCGGTCCGCGTCACCGTCTGTCGCAATACCAATATCGCAGTAGCGGTCCAGCACATAATTCTGCAGGTTCTTAAGGGTATCTTCCGCAGGTGCCGGCATCTTGCCTCCAAACAGCGTATCATGCTGGGCATTAATGGTTTCTACCGTGCATCTTGCAACTGCCAGAATAGTACTTAAAGCCGTCAGACTGACACCATACATAGGGTCAACAGCTACTCTCAGATCGCGCTTTCTGATCGCATCTACATTGATCACAGATAAGATATTATCCAGATATTCATTCATTGGATTGATTTCTTCTACAATGCCCTGTTTTACCAGTTCTGTATAACTTGGCGGCGGCATCTGCCCATCCTCTTCGTGACATGGTGTATACAGTTTTTCTGCTTCCAACAGCCATTTTTCAATGTCCTTTGTCTGGATCTCATCTGCATCCCTTCCGCCATATGTAAACACCTTGATACCATTGTAGATCGCCGGATTATGGCTGGCTGTGACCATCATTCCATAGTCCAGTTCATGTTTCATCACATAAAACATTAACAGAGGCGTTGGTGCGCTGCGGTTTACAAACTGTACATGGATACCTTCTTTTCCAAGGATCTGACATGCCCAGATCACAGCCTCTTTGGAAAGGAAACGGCGGTCATAACCAATGACCACACTTTTTGTGTCCTTATGCTCTGCCTTCATTTTCAGGCACATGGCTAAGGTCAGCTTCTGTATATTTTCCTTGGTAAACTCTTCTCCGATGATCGCACGCCAGCCGCCAGTTCCAAATTTTACCATTTGTGTGTTCCTCCCATCTTTTCAATATACATAGACTTACAAAGCCTGCGCCAGAGGCGCAGGCACTGTTTTCATGTTGCAGTATGAAACAAATTAAACGATCGATACCTTACCCTTACTTACCTTTAAGAAGATAAGCAGAGAAATAACTGTACTTACGGTCAAAATAGATGCCAGCGCTGCCGCTGTACCAAAGCTGTTTCTTACAACCTCTGTATAAATAGCTACAGAAATGGTACTGGTCTTGCCGCCGTAAAGCATAACACTGGAAGACAGCTCATTGATACAGGTGATCCAGCTTAAGATCGCACCGGATAATACGCCAGGTGCCATTAATCTTGCTGTCACCTTGATAAATGTCTGCATAGGTGATACTCCAAGACTGATAGACGCTTCTTCTACGCTTGGATCCATCTGCTGTAAGAAAGCACTGCCGGAACGTACCGTATAAGGCAGTTTTCGTACAACAAAGGCAATGATCATGATCACTGCGGTTCCTGTAAGGATCACAGGTTCCTTGTTAAATGCCACGATCAGGCTGATACCAAGAACTGCGCCTGGAATTACGAATGGGAACATGATCAGCAGATCCATTAACTGTCCTGCAAAGCCCTTCTGGCGCACAACGATATAGGAGATCAGCATACCAATAATGATGATAAATATAATGGCAATGGTTGAAAATACAAAGGTATTGCGGATATTGGTCCACAGACGGTTGAAAATCGTAATATAGCTTCCCAGGCTGAATCCCTTCTTAAATCCTGTAAAGTCGCTCTTGATAAAGCTGCTGACGATAACTACGATCTGAGGAAGGATACCGATAAATGTAACCAGCATAACCGGGAATGTTGCCAGGAAACGCTTTACTCCGTGAAGTTCCTCTTCCTTTGGCGGACGCATGGCAGTCATTACATAGTTTTTCTTTGTAACAAAATGCTTCTGCACCAGAAGGACGGTAGTAGAACAGAATACTACTACTACAGAAAGAGCACTTGCCAGGTGGGCATTTCCGCCGATCTCACTCATGTACTCATTATATACAAGAACAGGAAGTACCATATAACCTTCGCCGATGAGCATTGGAGTACCAAAGTCTGCCAGACTGGTCATAAATACCATAATGGCACCGGCTGCAATAGACGGAAGGACTACCGGCAGTGTAATGGTCCACAGTCTGCGAAGCTTGTTACTTCCCAGGTTCTCTGCAGCCTCTTCCAGACTGGAGTCGATGCTTCCCATAGCACCGGAGGTATACAGATAAACATAAGGGAACAGCTTAAAAGTAAATACCAGGATGATACCCAGTTTTCCGTAAATACTTGGAAGATGGATACCAAACTGGGAAAACATATTTGTCACCAGACCAGAACGTCCAAACAACATGATCCAGCTGTAGGCGCCGATAAATGGCGGGCTCATAAGGCTCATGATGATAAAAATATGGATGAACTGCTTGCCCCATACATTATAACGGGACATTACATAGGCAATAGGCACACCTACAACCAGTGTGGTGATCGTTGTTACCACAGATACAAAAATACTTCTTCCCAATGCGGAATAATAATATTTCTTTGTGAAAAATCGGATATAGTTCTCAAAGGTAAAGCCGTCTACCTTGGTTGAGAAAAAGCTTCGGGTGATCAGGGTACAGAAGGGATAGATCAGAAATACCAGCATAAATCCCACAACTGCCACTTTCACCCAGAACCAGAAGTCTAACTTCTTTCCGGAACCTACCATGAGATCACCTCCTGGGTCGCTGCATCATATACACCTACGGCGCGGATGTCAAAGTTTACCTTTACCTTTTGTCCATCCGGGCGAAGTTCATGTACATCTTTTGTATACTCATTTAACTGTACGGTCTGTCCATTATCCAACAGGATCTCATATTCAATGAAGTCACCTAAGAAAGTGGAAATGATAATGGTTCCCGGCAGTCCCTCTTTATCGTCAAAGAACAGCTGCTCCGGTCTTGCGGAAATAATTCCCTTACCGGTAAATGGCTTCTTTAAGGTACAGGTAATAGAACACTCTCCCTTAATATCCAGCACTGCCTGATTTGGGTCATCTCCCTTAACATCACACTCTACAAAGTTGGAAACACCGATAAATCCGGCTACAAAGGTATTTTCCGGCTTTTTATAAATCTCTTCAGGAGTTCCCACCTGCATAATATTTCCTTCCTTCATAACAGCGATCCGGTCGGAAATAGCCAGTGCCTCTTCCTGGTCATGGGTTACATAAATCGTAGTAATTCCCAGTCTGCGCTGCAGCTTTTTAATAACCGTTCTCATCTGCACACGCAGCTTTGCATCCAGGTTAGACAGCGGTTCGTCCATCAACAGAACACCAGGTTCAATAACGAAAGCTCTTGCTAAAGCGACTCGCTGCTGCTGTCCGCCGGAAAGTTCATTTGGTTTTCTGTCCTTTAACTTGCCGATCTGCACCAATTCCAGGGCCTCTTCTACTTTTCCAGGGATCTGATCCTTTGGACACTTTTTCGCTTTCAGGCCGTATGCTACATTTTCAGCCACTGTCAGATGTGGGAAAATCGCATAGTTCTGGAAGACCATACCGATGTCTCTTTTATGAGCCTCCAGATTGTTGATCACCCGGTCATCAAAACAGATCTCTCCTCCGTCTACTGTATTAAATCCTGCGATCATACGCAGAAGGGTGGTTTTTCCGCATCCGGACGGCCCTAAAAGGGTAAAAAATTCTCCCTGTTTAATATCCAGGCTTACTCCGTTTAATGCTGTAAAATCACCGTATTTTTTCACGGCATTTTTAATGATCACTGCATGGCTCATATATCTGGTCCTCCTTTTTGTTCAATGTCCTCTCAAAATCTTTCTGCAACCGCTTTTCTGGAAGACACTCCCACTTTTTACATTCCTTATATATGCGAAAGACTGCCCGCCCGCCAGGGCCAGGCAGTCTTTCTATTATTTGTTTCCCGTTACTTTCATTTCAGAAAGATTAATCTACCATAATATCATTGAAGTGTTCAATAATGGACTCTTTTTCATTTGCAGCCCAGTCAAAGTCATAATCAACTAATACCAGGTCGCTCAGCTTTGCCAGTCCATCTGCAACGTCCATATCACTTCTTACAGGACGACGTCCCCAGTTCTCGCTCTGCTCTGTCTGGCACTCTTTAGAGGTAACGAAGTCGATGAACAGTTTTGCATTTTCTTCATTCGGGCATCCCTTAACAAGAGCTACACCATCCGGAACTGCACTGGTTCCATCCTTTGGATATACAAATCCAACAGAAGGATCATCCTTGTACTGAACAGCTGCTTTCTCAAGAGTAAGACCTACATAGAACTCACCGTCAGCTACCATCTTATGGCACTTACCTGAAGAGTCAACGATCTTTCCATCCAGGTTGTCATACAGTTTCTTGATGAAATCCCATCCATCTTCCTTGCCGCCATGGCCCAGGATCATAGTACATAACTGGGTGTAAGCAGAACCGGATTTAGATGGCAGGCAGTATGCAATTTTGCCCTTCCACTCAGGCTTTGTCAGATCTTCCCAGGTCTCCGGAATGGTCATTCCGTCTTTTTCGATCAGATCTTTATTGTAGAACAGTACCATTGGCAGTGGGCTTTCACCGATCCACTTGTCATCCGGGTCTTTGTACTCTTCTGCAATTACATCATCATTTGCACAAACATATGGTGCGAAGTAATCCTTAAATGCTGCCAGTGAGTCAGCACCGCCGCCCCAGAGTACATCAGCGATCGGGTTAGCAGACTCAGCTGCAATACGGTTGCACAGCTCGCCGGTTCCGGCTGCTACTACTTCTACCTTAACATTTGGATACTTCTCCATGAACAGGTTCACACCTGCATTTAACGGATCTGCATCATGAGGAGAATATACAACTACGGTACCGGAGTAATCTTCCGGAGCTTTCCCAGCGGTTGCCTCAGACTCTTTTGCTTCTTCTTTAGACTCTTCCTTAGCTTCTGCTGCTGTTGTTTCCTCTGCCTTGGTCTCTGCCGGTGCTGCGGTAGTAGCGGTGTTTCCGCCTCCACATGCGGTCATACTCAGTACCATCATGGCTGCCAGTGACGCTGCTGCAAATCTTTTTTTCATATACACCTCTCCTTTTCTATGTACCCTCCCGGTACATCGTTCCCGGTCTCACCGGGACTTAAATAAATTTTGCAGTCTGAAAACTGCTTCTCACGTTCTTTGGAGTTTTCGTTACAGATCATATAGCATGTACCGTAACTTTTCACTCCTGATGATGTTATTATATAATTTTATTATGCATTTTTCCATTTGTTATTCTAACTTTTGTTGTGTTATTCTGAACTTTTGTATAGTTTTTATGTCATATTTTATATTTATATGTGCATAGTACACATACACCAGCAATAAAACAGGACCGTCCTGTCATAAACGCAGCTAACTTCTTACTGTTACTACGTCTATTTACAACGGTCCTGTTTTCATCTGTCGATTTTTTCTGTTACAATACTTCTACCTTAAATTACCCTGTTCTGCACAGACAGAGCACCTGTATTTTACCACTTATAATGCTTGATCAGAGCCTGGGTTCCCAGATCTCCCATGCCTTCCTCTTCCAGTTTTTTACAAATTCCAAGAACATCCTCTAACACATCTAATTTGGTTCCTCTTTCGGATGCTTCCTCATCTGCAAGGCTCATATCCTTGATAAAATGCTTTAAGAAGAAGCCCGGTGCATAGTCATCTTTTGCTGCCTTGGAAGCTACATTATTCATCTGGGCGCTTCCTGCAGCACCTGTGGAAATAGATTTAAGCATTACATCTACGTCCAGTCCTGCATTCTTTGCATAGACCATAGCTTCACACGCACCTGCTAAAGCACCAGCAATGGCGATCTGATTACACATCTTGGTGTGCTGTCCGTTTCCGGACTTTCCTTCGTAGTTGATAGCCTTTCCCATTGCCTCAAATACAGGCAGACAGGTATCAAAGTCCTCTTTATCACCGCCTACTAAAATAGTCAGTGTTCCCGCCTTTGCACCGCTGTCACCGCCGGTTACAGGGGCATCTAAGCCATGAAGTCCCCTATTCTTTGCCTCTTCATAGATCTGCTGGTCTAACTTCGGGCTTGTAGTGGTCATGTCGATCACATAAGTGCCTTTATCTGCATTTTCAAGGATACCATTTTCCCCGAAATATACTTCCTCTACATCCTTAGGATATCCAACAATGGTAATGACCACATCTCTGCCTTTAGAGCAGTCTGCCACTGTATCACACCATACAGCGCCCTCTGCGATCACATCCTCCACCTTTGACTTTGTTCTGGTATAAATAGAAACCTCATAACCAGCCTTCATCAGATTGCGCACCATGGATTTTCCCATAATGCCAACGCCAATAAATCCAATTTTCTTTAACATCTGTTTCTCCTTTCCTTCGTTACACAAAATGTCCTTTATGATTTCTTCTATACACGGTTCAAGCCCGGTATTTTCATATTGTTTTCTGATCCCGCACTGATCCAGACGTTCTTTTGCAAAGTCCTTTTCATCAGCTAAGAACCTTCGGCACATTTCCGCATACTTTGGCACTTTTTGCGTTTTTTCTCTGTTTAATGCCCGCTGCAGACGTTCACCGTCTTCCACATGGATATATAAAGGGACCATGACCTCTGCCCCATAATAACTGCAGAGCTTTTCATAAGACTCCAATGTTCCCATCATCAGATAACTGCCGGATCCCAGATCGATCTGCCCGTCATCTGCCGTAAAATAACTCCACGGCCCGTAAATGGTATCATAAGTGCGGCATTCGATCACTTTACCTGCATCCTTCATAGCCTGAAGCTGCTTCTCATCGGTGAAAATGTACTCCACCCCATTGGTCTCCCCATCACGGATGGGCCTGGTGGTGTACATGCGGACTGTTCCAAGTTCTGGCAGTTCCTTTACCAGACGTTTGTAAATGGTGTCCTTACCTGAGGCACTTTTTCCCATTACATAATAAATCTTTCCCATTATGTTTCCATCTTTCTCTTTCTTTTTAAACGGACCTGCCACCTGATAATGCCATTACCTGTATGGTGACAAGGTCTGTATCTTCCAGTCCCTGGACCGGCAGATCTTTTTTTATATAATCCTGTAATGTTTCCAGTATTTCTTCTGTGATCTGCTCTCCCGGCGCTAACAGCGGGATACCCGGCGGATAAATATAGGCAAATTCCCCACAGATGCGGCCGCAGCTTTCTTTTAAAGGCACTGCTTCCTTTTCCCCGTCCATTGCTTTAAAAACAGGCATCACCTGCTTTGCATGACGGCTGTAAACATTTTCATCAGGATCATCATTGCAGATATTTCCATTTTTTTCCAGTTCTTTGTCAATTTCAAGTAATGCCTTTTTCAGACGTTTCAGCCCCTTTTTGCTGTCTCCAATGGCTGCAATGGCCGTTACATAATCAGCACCGCACATTTCCATTTCCAGATGATACTTGTCCCTTAAGATCTGGGAAAGCATTTCTCCGGTAAGCCCGCTGCCTCTTACTGAAACAACGATCTTGGAAATATCCACATCAAAAATCCCTGCTGTTCCCCTCAGGTCCCGTTCTACCAGGCGCAGGGGCTTCATTTTTCCCAGTTTTTTTCGTATCTTAAGCAAAGCAGCTTCAAATTCAGCCACTTTACCTTCTTTTCTATACTGATCCATGAGAAAAATGCTGTTCTCAATGGACGCCATAAGCACATAAGAAGGACTGCTGCTCTGATAGATCTGCAGATAACGCTCTACCTTTTTCACATCCAGATAGCAGCCACCATCCGGCCTGTTATTTTTCACATGGAGCAGCGCTGTCTGGGTAAGACTTGGCAGTGTTTTATGCACACTCTGGATCACCGCATCTGCTCCCAGTTCAAGGGCTGACTTTGGAAACGCATCTCCATAAGCAAAATGAGCGCCATGAGCCTCATCTACGATCAGGGGAAGACCCGCTTTATGGACGATTTCTGCAATTGCCTTCACATCAGAAACGATCCCGTCATACGTAGGCGAAACCATCAGCACTGCCTGGATATCAGGATCATTTTTTAATGCGTTTTCCACATCTTCCGGTAAAATTCCGCCCTGTATCCCCAATCCAGGAACCGACTGTGGATAAACATAAACTGCTTCCAGATGGTTTAAATAGATCCCATGATACACCGCCTTATGGCAGTTCCGGCTGACTAATATCTTTCCCCTGTGGGGAACGGCTGCGCTGATGGCCGACAGCAACCCGCAGGTGCTTCCATTTACAAGATACCATGTGTGGTCCGAACCGTAAAGGCTGGATGCCCATTTCATGGACTCTTTTAAAATTCCTTCTGGATGATGGAGATTGTCAAAACCATCAATTTCTGTTATATCCACAGAAAATGGATCTGGAAAGGACAGTTTTATACCTTCTGCCCGCTTATGTCCCGGCATATGAAAGGGATACATATCCGATCTCCGGTACTTTTTTAAACGTTCAATGAGAAGTTCCTCTTTTTTCACCTTTTTCTG